>Ga0255334_1001011_pt1 | contig 15408 bp, 17 predicted proteins | sample EtOH5_35cm_T3_12_FD_202080 | JGI IMG/M metagenome (GOLD analysis project Ga0255334, IMG submission 202080) | Sandy soil microbial communities from University of British Columbia, Vancouver, Canada - EtOH5_35cm_T3_129 | ecosystem: Engineered > Artificial ecosystem > Sand microcosm > Unclassified ...
GCTGGCCTTTGCCGGGAATTTTGGCCTGAACATCGTGACCACTCTGGTCTTCGCCGGCGCCGGGCGGCGGTTGGCCCTTTCGGCCGGGTTGTTGGCCGGAAACCGCAACCTGGCGCTGTTCCTGGCGGTGCTGCCTGCCAGCACCGACCATGGCATCCTGTTGTTCTTCGCGCTGTGCCAATTCCCGCTGTTCCTGAGCCCGATGCTTCTGCGCGGCATCTATCGACGGCTGGCCTGAGCGGAAGGTCCAGGAAACTCTCAGTTTCCTGGCGGGAGAGCGCGAGAGGGCTGGCCCTCTCGCAGTGCCGCCCTGGAGCGTGATCCACCGTCGTGGATCACGCTCCAGGCTGTTGTTGAGCGGCTGATTCATCGCTCCGGCGAGTCCGCCCACGCCGGATCAGGCGCTAACCCGCAGCCTTGGGCCGCGCCCCCAGCAGGTGGCTGATCGCATAGGTCAGGTCCGGCCGGTTCAGCGTATAGAAATGGATCTCATCCACCCCATTCGCCTGCAGCAGCCTGGCCTGTTCCGCCGCCACCACCGCCGCGATCATGCCGCGTGTGGTCGGATCTTCCTCCAGCCCTTCGAACAGCCGCGCCAGCCAGCCCGGGACCGAGGCGCCGCACATGGCCGAGAAGCGCGCGACCTGGGTGAAGTTGGACACCGGCAGGATGCCCGGCACGACCGGCACGGTGATCCCGGCCGCCAGCGCCCGATCGAGGAAGCGCAGGAAGACCTCGGTTTCGAAGAAGTACTGGGTGATCGCGCGATTGGCCCCGGCGTCGATCTTGCGCTTGAGGTTGTCCAGGTCGGCTTCGGGCGAGACCGCGGCCGGGTGGGTTTCCGGATAGGCGCCGACGCTGATCTCGAAGGGGGCCACGCGTTTCAGCCCGGCGACCAGGTCGGCCGCCTGGGCATAGCCGCCCGGATGCGGTTCGTAGCCGCCCGACCCCGCCGGGGGGTCGCCGCGCAGGGCGACGATATGGCGCACCCCGGCGTCCCAGTACTGGCGGGCGACCGCATCCACTTCCTCCCGCGTCGCGCCGACGCAGGTCAGATGGGCGGCCGGGGTCAGGCTGGTCTCGGCGACCAGGCGGGCGACGGTCGCATGGGTATAGGCCTGGGTGCTGCCGCCGGCGCCATAGGTGACGGAGACGAATCGGGGCGCCAGCGGTTCCAGCCGGCGGATGCAGGCCCAGAGCTGGGCTTCCAGCTTCTCGGTCCTGGGCGGGGAAAATTCGAAGGACAGCGCCGGCGGCGGCAGGTCGGTGGGCGCCGGCAGCGCGCCGATTCGCGGCCCGGTCAGCCAGCGTGCCAGCGTGCCGGCCGCGGCCGGGGTAAGTGGCGGGGTGCCGCGCGGGGAAGGGGTGCTGTCCATGGCTCCACATAGCCGCAACTGTTCTGGGCTTGAAGGGGAGACTGGATGGGGTGACGTTTCTCACCAAGTTGCGTTATGAGACGGGCGCGGGGAACCGGCCTGTGCCATGCTTTCCCGCCATCGTTCCGTCAGGATGACCACCCCCCCCATGCATCCGACCCGTCTGCTCCCCCTTCTGCTCGCCGCTTGCCTCGGCGTAGCGGCCTGCGCCACGCGCCCGCCCGCCTCCGATCCCGAGGCTGTGGCCGAGTTCGAGGCCACGAACGACCCGATCGAGCCGCTCAACCGCGTCTCCTACACCGTGCATTCAGCGATCGACACACTGGCCCTACGCCCGGCCGCCGAGATGTACCGCCTCCTGCTGCCGCCCCAGCTGCGCACCGGCGTCCGCAACGTGCTCGCCAATCTGAGCACCCCGGTGATCCTGCTGAACGACGCGCTGCAAGGCGAAACCCAGCGGTTCGGCGAAACGCTCGGGCGTTTCGTGCTGAACAGCACCCTCGGGATCGCCGGCATCTTCGATGTCGCGACCAGCTTCGGCCTACCGGCGCATTCGGAGGATTTCGGCCAGACGCTGGCGGTCTGGGGCGTGGGGGAGGGGCCGTATCTCTTCATCCCGGTGCTGGGCCCGTCCAACCCGCGTGACCTGGGCGGGTTTGGCGTTGACCTTGCGAGCAACCCGCTGAACTGGGTGACCGGCAACGACAACGTCGATGCGGCGTTGGTGACCCGGGGCGTGTTGACCGTGCTCGACCTCCGCGAAGGCCTGATCGATCCGCTCGATGCGCTGACGGAGAATTCGTTGGATCCCTATGCTGCCCTGCGCTCCGCTTATCGTCAAAGGCGCGAAGCCGAGATCAGGAATCGCGGTTCGGATACGGAGCGTTCAGCTACAACGGGGCGTTCAGCTACAGGTGAGCCTGGTGTCGGGCGGGGCACTGGGCGTTGAGGAAGTCTGCCATGTTTGATTTCGACACCGATCGGACGTCAGGTCCTACACCGCCCTCGCGCGGGGTCTCGCGCCGGTTGATCTGGGCGCTTCCGCTCGGCCTCGGTCTTGGCTTCATCGCCCCGCGCGCACGCGCGCAGGTGGATCCCGACCGGGCGAGCAATTTCATCCGCACCACCGGCGAGAAGCTGGTGGCCGCGATCAACGCCCAGGCGCCGGTCGCCGACCGTCGGCTGCGGGTCGCCGGGGTGCTGCGTGAGGCGGTGGATCTGGAAGGGGTCGGGCGCTTCATCCTCGGCCGCTGGTGGCGGATTGCGACCGCCGAGGAGAAGCAGGATTACCAGAAGCTCTTCGAGGAAACGCTAATCCGCAACCTTTCGGCGCGCTTCGGGGAATACCAGGGCGTGCAGTTCACGCTCGGCCGCGTCCAGGCGCGGGCGGAGGATGACGTGCTGGTCAGCACCATCATCGAACGCCCCGGCAGCGCGCCTTTCGGGCTCGACTGGCGCGTGGGCGAGGTCGATGGCCAGCCGAGGATCGTCGATGTGATCGCCGAGGGCACCTCGCTGCGGCTGACCCAGCGCAGCGAGTATTCCTCCGTGATCTCCCGCAATGGCGGCAAGGTTGCGGCGCTGCTGGATGCCATGCGCGGGCAGATTTCCTCGCTGGCGGCGCGCGAGGGCAGCTGAGTTCGGGGGGCCTTGCCCGGGCGGCGCCCCTGCTGGCGCGCCCGCAGGAGGCGCCGCTACCCCCGCATCGCTTCTGCTGTCCGCACCAGGCTCAGGGCCGCCGCGCGCGCCCCGGCTGCGGCGCCGGCGCAGCCGTCCAGTTCCTGGCGATAGGTGCCGAGGCTGTGGCCCAGGCCTTCGGTCGCTTGGCGCAGGTCGGCGAGTTCGTGACGGAAGGCGCCGAGGGCGTTTGCCTGTTCCCGCAGGGCCATGTCCAGCCCTCGCAGGGAGGCGCGCAGCCGTTCCGCGGGGGAGAGGGGGAGGGCGATGATCTCGGCCATTGCTGTACACTCCGTTGGCAGACGTTGACAAAAGCCTAACGTCGCCGCGCCCAAAGTGTATCGAAATAGTTAACGCGGGCGCCTGGGAGGGCCGGCCATGGTCATGGCCGGGGGGCTGGGCCATGTATGTGCCTGGATGAACGGAGGGTCCTGTTCGTGGGTGTGCTGCTGGAAATCGCCTTGATCCTGCTGCTGGTTCTGGTGAACGGCGTGTTTTCCATGAGTGAGCTTGCCGTGGTCTCGGCGCGGCGGGGGCGGCTGCATGCGATGGCGCGCAAGGGGGGGGCCGGGGCCGCGACGGCGGTGCTGCTGTCGGAGGACCCGCAGCGGTTTTTGCCGACGGTGCAGGTCGGCATCACCTTGGTCAGCGTATTGACCGGCGTGTTCGGCGGCGCGCGGGTGGCGGGGTCGCTGGCGCCGGTGCTGGAGCCGTTCCTGGGCGATTACGCGGGGGAGGTGGCGCTGGCGCTGGTGGTGCTGCTGATCACCTTCGCCTCGTTGATCCTGGGTGAGCTGGTGCCGAAGCAGCTGGCCTTGCGGGCGCCGGAGGAGATCGCGGCGCTGGTGGCGCGGCCGATGTCGGCCTTGTCGCGGGCGGCGGGGCCGGTGGTGTGGTTGTTGTCGCGGTCCTCGGCGCTGGTGTTGCGGGCCTTGGGGCAGCACATCCCGCGCGACCAGCAGGTGACGGAGGAGGAGGTTCGCGCCGTGCTGGCCGAAGGGGCCGAGCATGGCGCGTTGGACGAGAGCGAGCGGCACATGATCGAGCGGCTGTTGCGGCTGGCGGACAAGCCCGTGCGGGCGGTGATGACGCCGCGCACGGATGTCGCCTGGATCGATCGCACCGACAAGCCGGAGGACATCTCGGCGGTGCTGCGGGAGGCGGAGGTGACGCGCTTCGTGGTGGCCGATGGGCGGATCGACAATGTCGTGGGGGTGGTCGCGGCCAAGGACCTGCTGGACCAGATGCTGGAGGGGGCGCCGTTGTCGCTGGGCCGCGCGTTGCGGCAGCCGATCATATTGCCCGACACGCTGTCGGCGCTGGCGGCGTTGGAGCGGCTGCGGGAGGATCAGTTCGGGCTGGCGCTGGTGATGGATGAATACGGGTCGTTCGAGGGGGTGGTGACTGCCTCCGACCTGCTGGAGGCGATCGTGGGCGAATTGGGGGAGACGGCGGCGGCGGCGCAGGGGGTGGCGGTGAAGCGCCATGACGGCAGCCTGCTGTTGGACGGGATGATGCCGTCGGACGAGTTGAAGGCGCGGCTGGACCTGCCGGACCTGCCGGGGGAGGGCACCTATCACACCGTGGCCGGGTTGATGCTGGCCTTGTTGCGGCGGGTGCCGAAGGAGGGCGATCGCATCGCCTGGGCGGGTTGGCGGTTCGAGATCATGGACATGGACGGTCGTCGCGTGGACAAGATTCTCGCCAGCCGGGACGAGCTGGTGCCGCCCGTGCCGCCGGCCGAATAGTGCAGGTCCAGGACCCTCAGGGTCCTGGCGGGGTGTCCGAGGGGCGGCGCCCCTCGGGGGTTTTTTACCCGGCGAGGATGCCGATCCGGTCGTCTTCGAGCACTGCGCAGCTCAGCGCCCCGCCCGACCAGGCGGCGGTATCCAGCCCGATGCGGTTGGCGCGGATGGTGACGTTCAGCGCCGCCGTATGCCCATGCACGACGACCACGCCGTGGTCTGCCTCCGAGGCGAGGAAGCTCTGCCGGATGCCGGTCAGGTCGCGCGGGTCCTGGTCGTGCAACGCGATGCCCGGCCGGATGCCGGCATGGGCGAAGAAATACCCGCCGATCCGATGCGTCAGCGGCCGCTGTTCCAGCCAGTCGCGATGCGCCGGCGGGAAGGCCGCCGCCCAGGCCGCGGGCCCGGCCGCCGGGTCCATGCCGTAGGAGGCCAGTGTCTCCCGCCCGCCCCAGGCGAGGAAATCGGCCAGCGCGAGGGGTTCGCCCGCAAGCGCCCCAAGCAGCAGATGTTCATGGTTGCCGGCGAGCGAGACGGTGGCGCAGCCCGGCACCGGGTCGCCCGCCACGAGATGCGCGAGCACCCCCGCCGGGTCCGGCCCCTTGTCCACATAGTCGCCGAGGTGGATCAGCACCGCCTGCGCCGGCCGCGCCGCGAGATCGGCCGCGATCCGCCCGTGCAGCGCCCGCAGCCGCTCGGCGCAGCCATGGATGTCGCCGATGGCGTAGAGGCGCTGTCCGGCCGGCACCCGGCCGGGGGCCGGGGCGAAGATCACTTGGGGGCGCTGCTGCGGGCGATCGGGGCGATGAATTGCGGCTCAGTGTCCCAGGGGAAGAGGATCCAGGTGTCCTGGCTCACCTCGGTCACGAATTCATCGACCACGGGGCGGCCGGCGGGCTTGGCGTAGATGGTGGCGAAATGCGCGAGGGGCAGCATGGCGCGGACCAGGCGCGCGGTGGTGCCGGTGTCGACCAGATCGTCCAGCAGCAGCCAGCCGGCGCCGTTGCCGGCGGCGATGGGGGGCTTGGCGATGCGGGGCTGGCCGCGTTCCTGTTCCTCATAGGTGATGACGGAGACGGTTTCGACCACGCGGCAATCGAGTTCGCGGGCAATGATGCCGGCGGGGATCAGCCCGCCGCGGGTGATGGCGACGATGCCGGCCCAGCCGCCGGGGGGCGCGCTTTCCGACAGGCGCCAGGCCAGCGCCTTGGAATCGCGGTGCAGCTGATCCCAGGTGACGGTGTAGTAGCGCGGCGGCGGCATCAGAACATCCTGCCGCCATTGGGGATCGGGAAGTCGGGGCGCAGCAGGACGACGGAGCCGTCCTCGTCCGGCATGCCGAGGACCAGGACCTCGCTGCGGAAGCCGCCGATGCGGCGGGGCGGGAAGTTCACCACCGCGACGACCTGGCGGCCGATCAGCCGATCGGGGGTGTAATGCACCGTCAACTGGGCCGAGGATTGCTTGGTCCCGATGGCGGGGCCGAAGTCGATCCAGAGCTTGATGGCGGGCTTGCGGGCCTCGGGGAAGGGCTGGGCGTCGACGATCGTGCCGGCGCGGACGGCCAGGCGGTCGAAGTCGTCCATGCTGCATTCGGGGTCGGGGGGGGTCTCCATTGCGACCGTATGGACCGGTCGCGGGGCGGGGAAAAGGGGCCTGTGGGGCCATGGACGCGCCCCGCATGCCGTGCGATCCCGTGTGACAACCTGTAATGCAACGGAGAGACCCGCATGGCCGACCTGCCGATCGCCCCCGGCTTCCGGCTCGACGGGTTGCGGGCGCTGGTGACGGGGGCCAGCCGCGGCATCGGGCGCGCCTGCGCCGTCGCCCTGGCCCGGGCGGGGGCGGAGGTGGTGCTGGCCGCGCGCGCGGTCGCGGAATCGGAAATGACGGCCGCCGCGCTGCGCGCCGAGGGGCTGGCCGCGACCGCCGTGGCGCTGGATGTCACCGACCGCGCCGCGGTGCGCGCGCTGGTCGCGGCCGAACAGCCCTTCGACATCCTGGTGAACAATGCCGGCACCAATATCCGCGAACCCTTCCTGGAGGTGCGCGATGCCTCCTTCGACACGCTGCTCGATCTGAACCTGCGCGCCGCCTTCACGGTGGCGCAGGCGGTGGCGCAGGGGATGGCCGCGGCCGGGCGGGGCGGGGCGATCATCAACATGTCCTCGGTCAATGGCCATGCCGCGGGGATCAACCGCAGCGTCTATACCGCGACCAAGCATGCGATCGAGGGGCTGACCAAGGGCATGGTCGCCGAGCTTGGGCGGCATGGCATCCGCGTGAACACGATCTGCCCGGGCTTCGTCGAGACGCCGCTGACGCAAGGCCTGCTGTCGGACGAGAAGTTCCGCACCAGCCAGATCCGGCGCATGCCCATGGGCCGCATCCTGGTGGTCGAGGATCTGATGGGGGCGGTGGTTTTCCTGGCCAGCCCCGCCAGTGCGATGGTTTCCGGCTGCTCCCTGGTGATCGACGGCGGCTTCCTGGTGCAATGAGGATCTTTGCTCGTATGCGTGACTTCCACCTTCCCGGCCGCAGCCCGGTCTATGCGTCCAACGGCATGGCCGCGACCTCGATGCCGGCGGCGACGCTGACGGCCATCGACGTGCTGCGCGCCGGCGGCAATGCGCTGGATGCGGCGATCGCGGCGGCCGCGGTGCTGGCGGTGGTGGAACCGCAGAGCACCGGCATCGGCGGCGACAATTTCTGCCTCTACGCGCCGGCCGGCACCGGCCAGGTGATCGCGATCAACGGGTCGGGCCGCGCCCCCCGTGCCGCGACGCCCGAGGCGCTGCGCGCGCGGCAGGTGACCCGGCTGGAGCCGACCTCGGCGCATTCGGTCACGGTGCCCGGGGCGATCTCGGCCTGGGAGCTGCTGTCGCGGATCCATGGCACCAAGGGGCTGGACGAGCTGTTGCAGCCCGCCATCCGCTTCGCCGAGGACGGCCATCCGGTCGGGTCCAAGGTTTCGTATGACTGGAACAACTCGGTCGCGAAGCTCTCGAAGTATGCGCAGACCGCGCGGCACTTCCTGTTCGACGGCAAGGCGCCCAAGGCGGGCGACCTGTTCAGGCAGCCGGCGCTGGCCAAGACGCTGCGCGCCATCGCCAAATCGGGGCCCGCCGCCTTCTACGAAGGCGCGGTCGCGGCCGACATGGTCGCGACGCTGAACGCCGCCGGCGGCCTCCATACCATGGAGGATTTTTCGCGCGGGATGACGGCGGCGGAGTTCGTCACGCCGATCTCGATCCCCTGGCGCGGCATGGAGGTGTTCCAATGCCCGCCGAATGGCTCGGGCATGATCGTGCTGATGCTGCTGGGGATGCTGGAGGGTTTCGACACCCCGGCCGAAGGCGCGTTTTCGACCGAACGCTTCCATCGCCACATCGAGGCGGCGCGCCTCGCCTATCGCGACCGCGACGCCTTCCTGGCCGATCCCTCCCAGGTCGATGTGCCGGTCGAGAAACTTTTGTCGCGGCCCTATCTCGATGCGCTGCGCGGGCTGATCCGCGACGATGCCGCGATGAAGGAACTGCCGCCGGCCGGCGAATCCGATTGGCAGAAACACAAGGACACCGTCTACCTCTGCGTGGTCGACCGGGACGGCAATGCCTGCTCCTTCATCAACTCGCTGTTCGAAGGCTTCGGGTCGGGCATCCTGGCCGAGGCCAGCGGCGTGATGCTGCAGAACCGCGGCTTCGGCTTCCGGCTGCAGGAGGGTCATCCGAACTGCATCGCCCCCGACAAGCGGCCCATGCACACCATCATCCCCGGCATGGTGATGAAGAACGGCCGCGCCATCATGCCCTATGGCGTCATGGGCGGGCATTTCCAGCCGATGGGCCAGACGCTGTTCCTGTCCAACCATTTCGAATTCGGGCTGGATATCCAGCAGGCCATCGACCTGCCGCGGCTGTTTCCGCAAGGCGGCAAGGTGCAGATCGAACACGGCATTCCGCAGGCGATGACGGACCGGCTGAACCGGCTGGGCCATGTCTGCGAAACGGTGGAAAAGCCGCATGGCGGTGGCCAGGCGATCTTCATCGACTACGATCGTGGCTGCCTGATCGGTGGCAGCGAGCCGCGCAAAGACGGGTTGGCCCTGGGGTATTGAACGACGGGCGCCCGGAGGCTTGGCCAATGCTGAAATCGGACTGGCCAATGGATCGGCCTCAGGTGTAGCCTTGTGATATGGGCAAGACCGTTTCCAAGCGCCTCGAACAGTCGGCCCGCGCCGCGGCGACGCCGGATGCGGTCGGTAAGGCACGCAAGCTCTACGTCGATCTGTTCGGCGACCTGCTCCGTTTCGCCGGGCCGGTGACGCGGTATCCGGTGCCGCAGCATGGCGACAGCATCGCAAAGGCGTGGCAGCGTACCGGCAGCCATATTCGGCGGGCCATGCAGAAGGCGCATGGGTAGGCCGAAGCGGCCAGACCGGTTGCCCCCCGTCGCCAAGGCCAGTGAGCCACCCCAGCCGCAGCAACTCGGCGAGCCGAAGACCGAAGCTGCGCGGACCAGCATGCGGCTTCACCTGGAAGCGGAAGCCACCCTCGGCCCCATTCCTTCCGCCCGCGAATTCGAGAGCTACGAGCGGATTCTCCCCGGGGCCGCGCATCGCATCCTGGTGATGGCCGAAAAGGATGGGGAACATGTGCGACGCGCCGATCGCCGGGCCGCGTATTTTCTGCTCGTCGAGCGGCTCTTTACGCGTGCCCTCGGCGCCGCATTCGCCATCGCGGCCCTTTGGTTCGCCTGGGACCTGGCCATGAACGGCCATGATTGGGTCGCCGGCATCATTGCCGGGACGACGATCGGAGGCGTGGTGGCCGCGCTGGTGCTGGGGAAGGTGCCGGGCAATACCGCGGAATGAGGCAGGCAGCTTCCCGATGATCGCTGGCGTCGGCACCCTGCGCCTCTACGAAAAGGAATCTTTGGCGTGACCGAAGCCTGCGACCTCACCGCCCTGCAAGCCCGCCGCCTGATCGGCAACCGGGCGCTCTCCCCGGTCGAACTGACCCGGTCCTGCATCGCGCGGATCGAGGCGGTGGACCATGCCGTCAACGCCATCCCCGCCCGGGATTTCGATCGCGCCTTGGTCGCCGCCAAGGCCGCCGAGGCGGCGGTGATGGCGGGCGCGCATCTCGGCGTGCTGCATGGCCTGCCGGTCGGCATCAAGGACCTGGAGGAGACCGAGGGGCTGCGCACCACCTGGGGCAGCCCGATCTTCGCCAACCACGTGCCACAAGCCGATTGCGGCATGGTGACGCGGCTGAAGACCGCAGGCGCCATCGTGCTCGGCAAGACCAATGTCCCGGAATTCGGCGCGGGGGCGAATACGCGCAACACCGTCCATGGCGCGACCGGCAATGCCTTCGACCCGACGCGTTCGGCGGCGGGCTCCTCGGGCGGCTCGGCGGTGGCGCTGGCGACCAATATGGTGCCGATCGCCAGCGGCAGCGACACCGGCGGCAGCTTGCGCAACCCCGCGGCCTTCAACGGCATCGTCGGCTTCCGGCCCTCGCCGGGGCTGGTGCCTTCGGAAACCCGCGGCCAGGGCTGGTCGCCGCTGCCGGTGCTCGGCCCCATGGCGCGCAATCTGCCCGACCTCTGCCTGATGCTCTCGGGCATGGTGTCCGATGATGCGCGCGACCCGCTGGCCTATACGCTGCCGCATCGCGTGGTGCGGGGGGAGGGCGCGCTGTTCCACCCGCCGCGCGGGCTCGACCTCGGCACCTTCCGCGTCGCCTTCACCGAGGATTTCGGCTTCGCGCCGACCGAAAAGCTGGTGCGCCGGGCCTTCGCATCCCGCGCCCGCGCGATCGCGCCCTGGTTCGGCCAGGCGGTCGAGGCGCATCCCGATTGCGCCGGCACCGACCGGGCCTTCGAGGTGCTGCGCGCGCTCGGCATGGTCGCCTCCCATGCCGCCAAGGTGCGCGAACGGCCGCAGGATGTCGGGCCCAACATCATCGCCAATGTCCAGGAAGGCCTCGGCTACAATGTCGAGGATGTGGCCCAGGCGCTGGCCTTGCAGACCCAGGTCTATCGCCGCTGGCAGCGCTTCTTCGAGGAGCATGACGTCATCATCTCCCCGGCCATCACCATCAGCCCGCGCCCCTGGCGCGAGTTGTTCCCGAGCGAGATCGACGGTGTCGCCACCCGCACCTATTTCCACTGGTTGGCGCTGGCCTATGCGGTGACCCTCGTCGGCCATCCGGCGATCAGCATCCCGCTCGGCGTCGATGAATGTGGCATGCCTTTCGGCCTGCAGGTGGTGGGGCCGCGCGGCGGCGATGCGCTGGTGCTGGCCGTGGCCACGGCGATCGAGGCGCAGGCCGCCGGCGATCCCGCCTTGGCGCGGCCGCTGCCGGATCTGGCGGCGCTGAAGCAGGCCGGGCCGATCAGCGCCATGGCCGAGTTCCGCAGCTTCGCCTGACGCCGCGGCCGCCTACCGGCCGGGTGGCCGATAGGGCGGCCGATAGGGTGGGGGGTAGGGCGGCCGATAGGGCGCGCGATAGGGCGGCGGCGCGCGGTGCCAATAGGGCGGCGGCCCCGGCGGGCGCGGCGCATAGGGCCCGTAGTAGCGCGGCGGTGGCGGCGCCAGCCAGATCGGCGGCGGCGGCGCATAGACCGGCGGCGGCACCACATAGACAGGGGGCGGCACCACATAGGCGGGCGGCCCCGGATAGGGCACGACAGGGGGCGGGGCGGCCTCGGGCGGCACGGCATAGGGTTCGGCATAGGCGCAGCCGGCCAGGCCCAGGCCGAACGCGAAGCCCATCGCCGCGCGGAACAGCGCGCCTAGCATGGGCGGCGCCCGCCAGGGCGAGGACCATGCTCCGCCAGGGCCGCCGGGACAGGGGTGACAAGGCGGGCACGACAACCGGGCATGCGACAGGCCTCCCTGGCCTGGACCGCAACATGGCGTGGCGCGGTGTCGGGGGAAGGGCCGTGGCGCGGCAGCGGATGGCAAAGCCATGTCATCTTCGTGGCGGCATGGCTGTTGGGCCGTGACATGACGCCGATACCCCGGGCTCGAAAGGCCGGGACGGAGTCCTCGGACTTGACCGTGGCCGGCGAAACGGGCGCGATGCCGCGCAAGCGGCAACCCTCGGACACGGGATCCAACCGTCATGTCGAACACCGTTTTTCGTGCCGGCTTTCGGGCCGGCCGTGCCCGGCTGGCACCCTTCCTGGTGCTGCCGCTGCTCGGCTGCGGCCTGACCATCCAGAGTCGGGAACGGGTCGCCTCGATCGAACAGGCGCTGGCCGAGGCCAATGCCCGCGGCGGCCGGCTCGATCGGCAGGTCGCCGATCTGCAAGGCCAGCTCGGCACCGAGCGCAGCGCCGCCGGCGATCTCACCGCGCTGCAGGGGCGGCTTGCGGTGGCGCAGGACAGCCTGACCACCGCCCAGCGCCGTCGTGGCCTTGCCGAACGCGACACCGCCGCGCTGCGCGCCCGCATCGCCACCGAGGAACAGCATCTGGCCGAGCTGCGGACCGAGATTTCCGGCGTGCAGGGCGCGCTGGCCGCCGCCGCCCAGGGGCTGGACGAGACTGGCCAGCGCCTCGCCGCGCTGCGCGAAGAGGCGGCGAGCGAGGAGCGGCGCCTCGCCGGGCTGCGCGACCGATCCGCGGCCGAGAGCCAGCGCCTGGCCAGCCTGCGCGACGAGGCCGCCGCCGCCGACCGGCGGCTGGCCGATCTGCGCGGCCAGGCGGGCGCCGAGGACACTCGTCTGGCCGGGCTGCGGCGGCAGGCGGGGGCGGAGGAGGCCCGGCTCGCCGCCCTGCGCGAACAGGCCGAGGCGACCGACCGCCGCCTCGCCGCGCTGCGCAGCGATGCGGCCTCGCAGGACCAGCGGCTGGCCGGCTTGCGCGACAGCGGCACGGCCGAGGAACGCCGCCTGGCCGCGCTGCGCGCCGAGATCGCCCAGGCGCAGACCGCGCTGGCCGAGCGGCAGCAGCAGGGCAGCGCGGCGCAACAGCGCCTCGCGAGCCTGCAAAGCGAGATCGGCGCGGCCGAAAGCAGCCTCGCGGCGCGTCGGCAGGCGGGGGAGGCGGCCGCGACCCGCGTCGCCACGCTGGGCGAGGCGACCGCCGCCGCCGAGCACGACCTTGCCGCCCGCCGCAGCGCCCTGGCCGAGGCCGAGGCCCGGCTGACCACTACCACCGCCAGCGCCGAGACCAGTGCGGCGCGGCTGCAGGCGCTGCAGGGGCGCGCCACCGAGCTTTCGGGCAGCGTCGCGCAGACCGAGCAGCGCCTGGCCGGGCTGCGCCAGGAACTGGCCGGCGCCGAGACGGCGCTCGACCAGCGCCGCGCGGCGCTGGGGCAGACCGAGGCGGAGCTGGCGCGCCTTGCCGCCGCGCGGAGCACGGCCGAGACCGGGCTGCGGATGCTGGAAGGGCGCAGCGGCGAGGCCCGCGCCGGCATCGCCGCCGATGAGGCGCGGCTGGCCAGCCTGCGGACCGAGGTCGCCGCCGCCGGCGCGGCGCTGGAGAAGCGCCGCGCCGAGCTGGCCGCCGCCGAGACCCGGCTGGCGGCGCTGGAACATGCGGGCGAGGAAGCCTCCGGCCGGGTGCGCGGGCTGGAGAGCCAAGTGGTGCAGGTCTCCGCCGGGGCGGATGCGGCGCGGCGCGAGCAGACGCTGCTGCGCGGTCAGGCCGAGGCGCTGAAGGGCGAGATCGCGGCGCTGGAAGATCGGCGCGGCGCGCTGACCATGCAGCTGGCCGAGACCGAGGCCCGGCTGGAACAGCGCCAGCGCGAGCTGGCGGCGATGCCGCAGCCGCCGGGCGCTGCCTCGGAAGGCGGCGGCACCGCGCCCGCGAAGTGAATCAGCCGGCGATCTTCGCATCCAATGCGAGGATGCGCCGGGCGCGGTCGAAGATCGGCGCGTCGATGAAACGGCCGTCGAGCTGGATGGAGGCGGTGGTCGCGCCCTCGAAGGCGGCGACGATGCGCCGGGCCTCGGCGACCGCCTCCGGGCTTGGCGAATAGGCGGCATTGGCGGTGGCGAGCTGGTCGGGGTGGATGCACAGCCGCCCCTGGAAGCCGAGGCCGGCGCCGCGGGCGCAGGAGCGGGCGAAGGCCTCGGCCTCGCGCAGCTCGATCCAGACGGTGTCGATGGGCGGCTCCAGCCCGGCGGCGCGGCTGGCCAGCACCATTTCGGCGCGGATGGGGGAAAGCTCGGCTTCCTCCAGCGTCCAGGTGATGCCGAGGTCCAGCGTGTAATCGGCGCCGCCGAAGGCCATGCGCCGCAGCCGGCCGCCGAGGGCGGCGCCGGCCTTGGCGAGGTCGCGCAGGGCCGCATGGCCGCGGGCGGTCTCGATGATCGAGATCAGGTCGATGCTGCCGGGGGCGAGGCCGCGCGCGCGCTCCAGCGCGGCCATCGCCCAATCGAGGGCGATCAGCTGCGCGGGCTCTTCGAGCTTGGGCAGCACCACGCCATCGAGCCCCGGTCCGATGATCCCCAGAAGGTCGTCGAAGCAGAGCGCGGTGTCGAAGGCATTGACGCGCACATAGGCGCGGCAGCGTCGGGGTTGGGCGATGGCCGAGCGCACCGCCTCGCGTGCCAGAACCTTGGCGGCGGGGGCGACGGCATCCTCGAGGTCGAGGATGACGGCATCGGTATCGAGGGTAAGGGCCTTTGCGACCCGTCGCGGATGATCGCCAGGGGCGAAGAGGTAGGTCCGGTTCACAACTGGCGCTCCGCGAAGGTCGGGCGGGCTGTGGTTCAGCCCAGCAGGTCCAGCACGATCTGGCGGATTTCGGCGGGCGTCAAAGCGACCGTGTCCGGGATGTCGTGGCGCGGGGTGGGCGGGACGAGGCGAAAGCTGCCGGCAAGCGTGCCGGCGGGTGACAGATACAAAGACTACTCCTGCGGGATGCGGCGAAGCCGGGATATCCCTGGTTGTTGTGTGACAGGTAGGCGCGCGGGGACGGGCACCGAAGCACCCGCCCCCAACGTGTCTCGATCGCGAGCCGTGGCCTTGCGGCCGCGGGCCGAAATCAAGCCTGAAAAATCAGGCCCGAAAAATCAGGCCTGGCGCAGCTTGCAGGCCGAGGTCTTGCCCTGCTGGCCGGGCTGCACTTCGAACTCGACCTTGTCGCCTTCGCGCAGCTCGACGAGGCCCGAACGCTGGACCTCGGAGATGTGCACGAACACGTCCTGCGAACCGTCCTGCGGCTGGATGAAGCCGAAACCCTTGGTGGCGTTGAACCACTTGACTGTGCCGATGGCCATAAACTTTTTCCGATAACAAACAAAGGCCGCCACACGATATGCGCGGCGGATCATCTCCGACAGGGAGCGGGCAGCAGGCTCGGCGCTCTGATGAGAGAAACGAGGAGCGGGCCGGCCCAAACGAGGCTGACGCGCCATATATGGTCCGGGGGATTGCACAAGCAACCCTAAAGCGTGGGAGGCGCGCAGATACGCAAATGACGGGTGTCCGGGCCGTCGCCGCACCCCCTCGGGCGGCCTCGCGCCAAGAATGCGCCGGGCGCGGTGCTGCGACGACCCCTGGCGGCTTGCCATCCCTTTCGGAAGGGGGCAGACACCGCCGTTCTTTGTGACCTTTCCCGTTTTTCATCAGGAGCCGCCCATGGCCTC
>Ga0255334_1001012_pt1 | contig 15377 bp, 13 predicted proteins | sample EtOH5_35cm_T3_12_FD_202080 | JGI IMG/M metagenome (GOLD analysis project Ga0255334, IMG submission 202080) | Sandy soil microbial communities from University of British Columbia, Vancouver, Canada - EtOH5_35cm_T3_129 | ecosystem: Engineered > Artificial ecosystem > Sand microcosm > Unclassified ...
CTTCCAGCCCTGGGGGAACTTCTGCTTGGCCTGCTCGTCGGAGACCGAGGGCGGGATGATGACGTCGTTTCCCGGCTGCCAGTTCACTGGCGTGGCCACGTTGTGCTTGGCGGTGAGCTGCAGCGAGTCCAGCAGGCGCAGGACTTCGTCGAAATTCCGCCCGCTGCTCATGGGATAGACGAAGATGGCCTTGATCTTCTTGTCCGGGCCCACCATGAAGACGTTGCGCACCGTGGCGTTGTCCGCCGCCGTGCGGCCTTCACAGGTATCGCCGGCTTCGGCCGGCAGCATGTCATAAGCCTTGGCGATCTTCAGCTCCGGATCGCCGATCATGGGGTAGGTCACCTTGTGGCCCTGGGTCTCTTCGATGTCCGCCGCCCACTTGCCGTGGCTGGTCACCGGATCCACGCTCAGGCCGATGACCTTGCAGTTCCGCTTGGCAAACTCAGGTTGCAGGCCGGCCATGTAGCCCAGCTCCGTGGTGCAGACCGGCGTGAAGTCCTTGGGATGGGAAAACAGGATGGCCCAGCCATCGCCGATCCACTCGTGGAACTTGATCTTGCCTTGCGTGGTCTCGGCGGTGAAGTCGGGAGCCTCGGAATTGATGCGTAGCGACACGGTAAGTCTCCTTTCGTCCAGAACTTCGTCCTGACCTCAAGAATTTGGCGTCCCCGACGGGATTCGAACCCGTGTTACCGCCGTGAAAGGGCGATGTCCTAGGCCGGGCTAGACGACGGGGACCGCACTGCAAGGCAGGAAGCGCGCACTCAAATCTTAGCAGAAGGCGGTGAACCCGTCAGTCCCCGGCCCAGCGGTCAGGCGCCCAGGGAAGCCAAGGCGCCGGCTTCAGTCTCGTGGAACTCCAGCAACTGGTCGACGTTGGTGAGCTTCAGGGCCTGGCGCACCACGCCGCTGGCGCCGGCGATGGTCATCTTTCCGCCCTTGGCCGCCATCGCCGCGTGGCAGCGGACCAGAACCCCGATGCCGGAAGAATCAATGACCGGCACGTTGGTCAGGTTCACCACCACTTTGCGATTTCCAGCCGCCAGGGCGTCCGTCCAAGCGGTGCGGAAATCGTCCACCGCCGGACCCAGCGCCAGCTTCCCTTCCAGGTCAACGACAATGGCGGTCCCCTGCTTGCGGGTGGTGACGCTCATTTTGTCCTTCCCATTTCCGCCTTCATTTGTTCCCCGGCGGAGGCCTGGGCGGCAGCCAGGCGCGCGGTGAGCACACGGAAGGGCGAGCAGGAGACGTAGTTCAGCCCGATCATGTGGCAGAACTCGACCGAGGAGGGCTCGCCGCCGTGCTCGCCGCAGATGCCGATCTTGAGCTTGGGATTGGTCTTGCGCCCGCGCTCCACCGCCCAGCGCAGTAGCTGTCCAACGCCTTCGCGGTCGAGTGCGGCGAACGGGTCCTGCTTGAGAATGCCCTGCTCCAGATAGGCGGGCAGGAACTTGTTGATGTCGTCGCGGGAGAAGCCGTAGGCGGTCTGGGTGAGGTCGTTGGTGCCGAAGGAGAAGAACTCCGCCACCTTGGCGATCTCGTCGGCCACCAGCGCGGCGCGCGGCAGCTCGATCATGGTGCCCACCAGGTACGGGACCTTCGTCTCTTTCTCGGCGAAGACCTCTTCCGCCACGCGGCGGACGATGGCTTCCTGATGCGCCATTTCCTTGACCATGCCCACCAGCGGGATCATGACCTCGGGATGCACTTTCCCGCCTTCCTTGGCGACGATGACCGCGGCCTCGAAGATGGCGCGCGCCTGCACCTCCGAGATCTCGGGATAGGTGATGCCCAGGCGGCAGCCGCGGTGCCCCAGCATGGGATTGAATTCGTGCAGTTCCTCGACGCGGCGCAGCAGGGTGCGCAGCTCGCGCAGCTTGGGGGAGCGGGGTTTGGTGAGCTCCAGCTTGGCGATCTCCACCATCAGGTCTTCGCGCCGCGGCAAAAACTCGTGCAGCGGCGGGTCGAGCAGGCGGATGGTGACCGGGAAGCCGTCCATGGCGCGGAAGACGCCGACAAAGTCGGCGCGTTGCATGGGCAGCAGGCTGCGCAGGGCGCGGCGGCGGTCTTTCTCCGTCGAGGCCAGGATCATGGTGCGCATGTGCGCGATGCGATCCTGGGCGAAGAACATGTGCTCGGTGCGGCACAGGCCGATGCCCTCGGCGCCGAAGGCGCGCGCCTGGATGGCGTCGCGCGGGATGTCGGCGTTGGCGCGCACGCCCAGCTTGCGATGCGGCTCCGACCAGGACATAAACTTCTTCAGGTCCGGATCGTCGGGCGAGGCGGGCACGGTGCCCAGCCGTCCTTTGATGACGCGGCCGGTGGTGCCGTCGAGGGAGATCCAGTCGCCTTCCTTGAAGACCTGGCCCTTCACGCGCATCTCCCGCGCCTTGTCGTCCACCTCGATATCGCCGGCGCCGGCCACGCAGCACTTGCCCATGCCGCGCGTGACCACGGCGGCGTGGCTGGTCATGCCGCCGCGCGAGGTCAGGATGCCCGCCGCTACTTCCATGCCGTGGATGTCCTCGGGCGTGGTCTCGGCGCGCACCAGGATCACCGGGTTCTTCCGGTCGTGCCCGGCCTTCACTACCGCTTCGTCGGCGGTGAAGACGATCTGCCCCACGGCCGCGCCCGGCGACGCCGGCAGGCCAGTGGCCAGCACCTCCACCTTGGTCTTTTTCTCGTCCAGGCGCGGCACCAGAAAGTCGTAGAGTTGGTTGGGATCCACACGGAAGATGGCTTCGTCCCGGTTGATGAGCCCTTCCTCCACCATGTCAATGGCGATGCGCACCGCGGCCAGGCCGGTGCGCTTGCCGTTGCGCGTTTGCAGCATGTACAGGCGCTCGTCCTGGATGGTGAACTCGAAGTCCTGCACGTCGCGGTAGTGCTTCTCCAGGCGGGTGGTGATCTCGCGCAACTGCTTGTAGACGGCGGGCATGACCTTCTCGAGTTGGGAAATAGGGACCGGCGTGCGGATGCCGGCCACCACGTCTTCGCCCTGGGCGTTCATCAGGAACTCACCGAAGAACTCCTTGGCACCGTTGGAGGGATTGCGGGTAAAGCCCACGCCGGTGCCCGAGGTCTCTCCCAGGTTGCCGAAGACCATGGCCTGCACATTGACGGCGGTGCCCAGGTCGTCGGAGATGTTGTTCATGCGACGGTAGTGGCGGGCGCGGTCGTTGTCCCAGGAGCGGAAGACGGCGTCGCGCGCCAGCGTGAGCTGCTCCTGCGGGTCCTGGGGGAAGTCGCGCTTGGCGTGCTTCTTCACCACCTTCTTGTATTCCTCGATCACTTCTTTCAGCGCCTTGGCGTCGAGCTCGGTATCGAGCTTCGCCTTGCGCTGCTTCTTCTTGGCGTCGAAGACCTCGTCGAAGGCCGGTTTCGGAATGTCGAGCACCACGTTGCCGAACATCTGGATGAGCCGGCGGTAGGAGTCGGCGGCGAAGCGCGCATTCTTCGAGCGCTTGGCCAGCGCTTCCACGCTCTGGTCGTTCAGGCCCAGGTTCAGGATGGTGTCCATCATCCCCGGCATGGAGAACTTCGCGCCGGAGCGCACGCTCACCAGCAGCGGATTCTCGCCCGTGCCCAGTTTCTGCTTCTGCAGTCCCTGCAAGCGGTCGAGCGCGTCGAGCATCTGCCGGTCCACCGCGGGCGAGAGCTTTCCTCCCGAGCGCATGTATTCCCGGCAGACGTCGGTCTGGATGGTGAAGCCCGGAGGCACGGGCAGTCCGGCGTTGGTCATCTCCGCCAAACCGGCGCCCTTGCCGCCCAGTTCGTCCTTCATCTTGCCGTTGCCCTCGGCCTTGCCGCCGCCGAAGAAGTACACGTACTTGGTGGTCGCGGTTTCGGGCGTCTGCGTCTCAGGAAGCGTCTGCGTGCTCATAAGTCCTCTCAGGATTGCTTGCCTTCGGTCACGATCTCGGAAAAATCGGCGATGGTGGAGAAATCACCTAGAAGCTTCTGCAGCAGCGCCAGGCGGTTCGAGCGCAGGTGATCATCTTCTACCATCACCATCACTTTGTCGAAAAAGGCGTCGATGAGCGGGCGCAGCTTGGAGATCTCGCTCAACGCCTTGGCGTATTCCTTCTTGTCGCGCAGGTTCTCCACCCGCAGCGCCGTCACCTGGGTGCGCGCCGCCAGCGCCTTCTCCGCGTCCTCTTTCAGGGCGTCCGGATCGAGCGTGTGGGCCGGCGTTTTCCCCGCTTCCGAGGCCTGGCGGAGGATGTTCTTCATGCGCTTGAAAGAGCTGGAAATAGCCTCAAAATCAGGGGATTCCCGCACTCCAGCGACGGCCTGGGCGCGGGCCAGGGCGTCCACCACATCGTCCCCGCCGGCGGCCAGCGTGGCCGCTACTACATCGTAGGCCAGGCCGCAGGTATCCCGCAGATAGAACTCCACGCGCTCGCGCAGGAAGTCGAGGATGGCGTCCACGCGATGGTGTCCTTTGAATTTCTTCTCCGCCTCCGAGCCCTCGTAGCACTGAAGCGCGGCGTCGAAAACGCGCTGCAGGCTGAGCGGCAGCTTGCGCTCGGCAATGGTCTTCACCACCCCGTTGGCCTGGCGGCGCAGCGCGAAGGGGTCGCGCGAGCCGGTAGGCAGGTTGCCCAGGGCGAACATCCCGGCGATGGAATCCGCTTTGTCGGCGATAGAGAGCACGGCGCCTTCTGTGGTCCGTGGCGCCGCCTCTTCCATGGACTCCGGCTTGTAGTGATCGTAGATGGCATCGGCCACGGCGGCCGGGTGCTTCTGCGCCTTCGCGTACAACCCGCCAACGATGCCCTGCAGTTCGGTGAACTCTTTCACCAGCTCGGTGGTCAGGTCGGTCTTGGCCAGCCACGCTGCCTCGTGCACCGCGTTGCGGTTCAGCTTCACGCCGGCGCTGGAGAGGTCGGCGGAAAGTTCGTCGGCCAGTGCGGCCACGCGCTCGGCTTTTGCGTGATAGCTTCCCAGATCTTTTTGGAAGGTCACGGCCTTCAGCATCTCGACGCGCTGCTTGAGCGGGATCTTCTGGTCGGTCTCCCAGAAGAAGCGTGCGTCGTTGAAGCGCGCGCGCAGCACGCGCTCATTGCCGTGACGGATCAGTCCGCCGGGGTCGCTCGCGGTATTGAGCACGGCCAGAAAATGTGGCGCGAGTTTGCCGCTGGCGTCGTCCACGGCGAAATATTTCTGGTGGTCGCGCATGACGGTGACCAGTACTTCCTCGGGCAGCGCCAGGAATTCGCGGTCGAAGTTGCCCAGGACCGCGGAGGGGAACTCGCTGAGGTGGACGACGGTCGAGAGCAACACAGCGTCTTCGCGCCAGCGCGCGCCCGGGACCGAGCGCGTGAGTTCGTCGAGCGCCTTGCGGATCTTCTGCTCCCGTTCCTTGGGGTCGGCGATCACACGCGCGCCGGCCAGCGCCTCCTTGTACTGCGCGGGATAGGAGATGGCGGCGGCTTCCTGGGACAGAATGCGATGTCCGAGCGACTCCTTTCCGGCGCGCACGCCGGCAAACTCCAGCGGCACGACTTCGCCATCGAGCAGCGCTACCAGCCAGCGCACTGGACGGACGAACCTTTCCGGCGCGCCCGCGCGCCAGTACATCGCCTTGGGCCAGTGCAGACCGCCAATCACCTCCGGCAACCCCTCCGCCAGCACCTGCGCCGCGCTGCGGCCCTTGACGACAACCTTGGCCGCCAGGTATTCCCCCTTTGGCGTCTTGATCTTTTCCAAAGCGGCGACGTCCACGCCCGCTTTCCTGGCAAAGGCGTGGGCTGCTGGTGTGGGCGAGCCCTCCTTAAACCCAATATTCACAGCTGGCCCGGTAAGTTGCTGATTCACATCCGCTTGCGAGGCCAGGAGTCCGCTGCACAAAACCGCAAGCCGCCGTGGCGTGGAGTAGGTGGCCGTCTTAACGGTTCCCGGATCGAGCTTCTGGTCCGTCAGCAGCTTGGCGACGCGCGCGCCCAGCACGGCCTCTGCCTCCGCCAGCATGCGGGCGGGAATCTCTTCGCATCCGATCTCGAGCAAAAAGTCCATTCTTAGGATCCGACACCCTGGGGCTTAAGCCCCAGGGTGTCAAAAAGTCAGACCGCCTTTGCTTCCCCCTGCTTCAAGTAAGCCTTGGCCACGCCCACGGCCAGGCTCCGGATGCGCGCAATCACGCCCACGCGCTCGGTCACGGAGATGGCGCCGCGCGAATCCAGGATGTTGAACAGGTGCGAGCACTTGAGGCAAAGGTCGAAGGCGGCGAGAACCGCGTTCCCGTCCATCAGCGCTTTGCACTCGGCTTCATAGAGCCGGAGGTGTTCCCAGGTTTTGTCCACGTCGGCGGATTCGAAGTTGTAGATGGAAAACTGTTTTTCCTCGGCGTGGCGAACGTCACTGTACTTCACTCCCGGCGCCCACGTGATGTCATAGACCGAATCCACGTCCTGGAGGAAGGCCGCGATGCGCTCGAGGCCATACGTTAACTCCGCGGAGATGGGGTCGAGGTCCACGCCGCCGCATTGCTGGAAGTAAGTGAACTGAGTGATCTCGAGTCCATCGAGCATCACCTGCCATCCGATGCCCCAGGCGCCGAGCGTGGGTAACTCCCAGTTGTCTTCCTCGAACTTGATGTCGTGCTGGCTCAGATCGATGCCCACGGCAGCGAGCGATTCCAGATATAACTGCTGCACGTTCTCCGGCGGCGGCTTGAGGATGACCTGCAACTGCGTGTGCTTGTAAAGGCGGTTGGGATTGTCGCCATAGCGCCCGTCCGCCGGACGCCGCGAAGGCTGCACGTACGCCACGTTGTACGGCTTCGGCCCCAGCACGCGCAGGAAAGTCTCCGGCGCCATCGTCCCCGCGCCGACTTCGAGGTCGTACGGCTGCTGCAGGATGCAGCCATGCTCCGCCCAGAATCTCTGGAGGTTCAGGATCAGTTCCTGAAAGGTGAGCGGGTTGGCGGTTGTTTTCGACAATGGCTTATTGGTCCAGCTTCTCCAGCATGGTCCCGGTCACCAGCTTCTTCTCCAGGTGCAGCTCGATGCGTTGCGCCAGGAACTTGCGCAGCTCAGCAGCGCGCTGGCGCGGCCAGGGCGCGCCCGCAAACTGCTCGATGGGCGCGCGGAACATCTCCGCCGCCAGCATCCGCGATTCCTTCGACATCTCCGAGGACGCCAACCGCTTGTCGGCGGCGCACATCAGGCCGTCGGCCAGCGGGTGAAAATACGCCCGGTGGCCGTTGAGCGCCGTGCCGCAGGCGATGCACACGCCCAGCTCCGGCAGCAGGCCCGTCAGCCGCACCACCCACAGATCGAAGTACGTCAACGGCATCCAGATGGCCCCGGCGCGCAACTGGCCGAGCACGGAAAGCGCCAGCCGGAACATGGCGTCGTTGGCCTCGCGCTCCGGCAGCAACTGCTCCAGCACCTCGGCCACGTAGCCCAGGGCCACGGCCCGGGGATAATCCACGCGGTCGGCCAGGGGCGACTCCAGCACCTCGCAGGAGTCCACCCGCGCCAGCTCCTGCCGTTCGCGGTCCTCGTACCAGACGCGCACGTAGGTGAGGGGCTCGAGCGCGCCTCCGAAGCGCCGCTTGGACTTCTTGGCGGCGCGCGCCACCCCCCGCACCTTGCCCTCCGCCCGGGTAAAGAAGGCCACCAGCAGGTCGGACTCGCGCAGCGGATAGCTGCGCAGCACAATCGCCTCCGACTGCTTGATTGCCATGAAGCCTACCGGACAACGGCGTGAACGTGAGCGAACAGCGATTGTATCGGATGCGGCAGGCAGTCGTCAGCAGGCAGTCAGAGCGGAAAACAGAAAGGCGCAGCCCACAGGCTGCGCCCAGGAAGATCGCCGGCCACTTAGCGGCCGAAGTACTTGGCGTTGCGCTCGGTGAAGGCCTTCCACTTTTCCGGCAAGTCGTCGAGGGCGAAGATGGCCGAGACCGGGCAGACGGGCACGCAGGCGCCGCAGTCGATGCACTCCACCGGGTCGATGTACAGCATCTCCTCGGTGGCGTGCTTGGGATCGTCCTTCTTGGGGTGGATGCAATCTACCGGGCAGGCGTCCACGCAGGCCGTGTCCTTGGTGCCGATGCAGGGTTCTGCGATCACATAAGCCATAAATTTATGCTCTCCATGACTGCCGGGATTCTGAAGTGCCTGCCAAACCTAAATAATACACAAACCGCCCGGCGCGCAAGGAGAAACGTTCAGCGGGCGGCGCCGGCGAGTTCGCGGATCTCGGACGGCTCGTACTCCACGATGCGGCCGGCCACGGCGCTGGCGGCCACGGTCAGGGGGCTGGCCAGGTACATCTGGCCGGGGCCGCTGCGGCCGGGGAAATTGCGGTTCTGGGCGCTGATCACCACCTGGTCGGGCCGGGTCGAGACCCCCGGACCGGCGTTGATGCAGGCGCCGCAACTGGGCTCGATGACGATGGCCCCAGCTTTCTCAAAGACCTCGAGATAACCCTGGCGGATGCAGTACTCGCGCGTCTCCTGCGAGCCGAACTGGATGTAGAACTTCACCGAGGGGGCGACGCGCTTGCCCTGGCGCAGCGCGTCGGCCAGTACCCGGGCGTACATGTCCATGTCCTCGTTCTTGCCGGCGGTGCAGGTTCCGCCGTAGGCCAGCTCGACCGGCACCGGCCCCGCCAGGTCGCGAACAAACTTGCCGTTGCCCGGGTCGCCGGGCGTGGCCACCATGGGCGTGATGTCGTTGGCGTCAAGCTCGATGACCTCGGCGTACTCGGCGCCGGGGTCGCTGGCCAGGCCCTCCATCATCTTGCGGACCTCGGCGCGGTCCAGGCCCCGGCGCTCGGCCAGGAAGTCCACTGCCTTCTGGTCGGGCGCAACGATGCCGGTGAAGCCGCCGATCTCTGCCGCCATGTTGGTCATGGTGGCGCGCTCGTCCACGCTCAGCTCCTCGATGGCTTCACCGGCGTACTCGATGACCTTGGCCAGCGCCTTGCCGCTGCGCACGTAATCGAGCGCCAGGATGGCCAGGATGAAGTCCTTGGCGGTGACGTTGGGGCGGCGCTTGCCGCGCACCACGACCTTCACCGACTCCGGCACCTTCACGCGCACGTCCCTGGTGATCCAGCCGTTGAAGACGTCCGTGGTGCCGATGCCGAAGGCGATGCAGCCGATGGCGCCCACGTGCGGCGTGTGCGAGTCCGAGCCGATGTTCAACTGCCCCGGCAGGGCGTAGCTCTCCAGCACGATGGAATGGCAGATGCCCTCTGAGCCCTTGCGGTCGGTGAGCTCGCCGTGCAGCTTGATTCCCTGCTTCTTGGCGAAGGTCTCCTGCTTGAGCTTGAGCTGCGTGGCCAGGTCGAGCAGCCCCATCTTCTTCTTCTCTTCCGAGAGCACCTCGTCGAGGAAGGTCAGGTGATCGCGGAAGAAGAGGATGCTGCCCGGATCGTTGACCGGGGCCTCCTTGCCCACGAAGTGTTCGAAGAAGATGGAGGCCATGGGGGTGACGTACTCGTGGGAGAAGCGCAGGTCGGCGCGGGCAAAGCCGGTGTCGCCCGGCTTGACGTACGGCACGCCGATGTCGCCCTTGTCGCCCTTTTCGTTGACCATGTGCCGGGCAAAGATTTTCTCCGCCAGCGTCATGGGGCGCTTGGCGGTCTGGATGGGGGGCAGGAAGACCTTGCCCTGCAGCCGCGCCACGTTGAAGGGGAAGAGCCCGCCGTGCTCGATGACCTGGCGCGTGATGTCGTCCTCGCCCCGGGTGAACTCGGAGAGCGGGACTTCTTCGCCCTTGCGGATCTTGTCGATCAGGCCGAAGTCGATCGAGGTCAGCACGCCCAGGTTCTGGCAGTTCTGCTTGTAGATGCGTTCGATGTTCTCAGCGATGACGAGTTGGATGCCGGCGCAGCGCTCGGCGTAGGGTGACTGTTCGCGGCTGGAGCCCTTGCCCCGCCGCTTGCCCGAGACCGCGGCCACGAAGCCACCCTTCTTCACGTCTCCGCGTTTTATGGGGACTTCCGCGCCGCATTTCAGGCCGGTGTAAGGGAACTCGCCCAGGGTCTCATCGAAGAAGAAGCAGATGTGCGCCGGGGTGATCTCGTCGGTGGAGATATCGTCGCGTAGCTTGGGATTATTCTGCGGATTCTTCGTGTCCCAGGGCAGGTCTTCGCCGGCAAGCTGCCGCTGGATGAGCGCCGGGTCTTCGGTCAGGAAGAGGATACGGCCCTCGAGGCGCACGCGGTCCGGGCGCTTCTCGATCTTCCGGTTCAGCAGAGGATTCCCCACACACTGATTCTAACAAATGCTTCCGCCGAGTTCTGGAGAATGACCTGCTTCCCTGCCCTCGTCTCTTCTGGTAGCTTGGTCGGTCGCATCTTCACCTACCCTGCACCAAGGAGAACCGAATTGAGCCGATCCCTGCTTCGTGCCGCCGCATGTCTCGTGTTGCTTTCCCTGTTCGCCACCGCCCAGACCAAGAAGCCCGCCCCGCCTGACCCGGCGCTGGCCAAGAAGAAGGAAGCGGTGGCGCTGATCGAGCAGCAGCAGGCGCCGCTCATCAAAGTGAGCGATGAGATCTGGGGCTACGCCGAGACCGCGCTGCGCGAGAAGCAATCTGCCAAGGCCATGTCGGACTACGCCGAGCAGCAGGGCTTCAAGGTGGAACGCGGCGTGGCCGGGATGCCCACGGCGTTCATCGCCAGCTACGGCGAGGGGCGTCCCATCATCGGCATCCTGGGCGAGTACGACGCGCTGCCCGGCATCTCGCAGAAGGCCCAGCCCGGCAAGGAGGCCCTGGTGGCAGGCGCTCCCGGACACGGCTGCGGACACAACCTGCTGGGCACGGCCAGCATGGGCGCGGCCGTCGCCATCAAGGAGATGATCGCCGCCGGCAAACTCAAGGGCACCATCCGCTATTACGGCACGCCGGCGGAAGAGGCCGTGGGCGGCAAGGTGTACATGATCCGCGCCGGCCTGTTCAAGGACGTGGACATCGTCCTGGCCTGGCATCCGGCGACCAAGGTGAACGTGGACACGGCCGGCGGGCAGGCCATCGTGGACACCATCGTCGAGTTCCACGGCAAGGCCTCGCACGCTGCCTTCGATCCCTGGAACGGGCGCAGCGCGGTGGATGGCCTGGAGGCGCTCACCCACGGCCTGAACATGATGCGCGAGCACATCCAGCCCACGGCGCGCATTCACTACGTCATCGTCAAGGGCGGAGACGTGCCCAACGTCGTCCCCGAGTACGCCAAGCTCTGGCTGTGGCTGCGCGACACCAAGCGCGAGCGCGTGGAAGAGATGCTCGCGCGCGTGAAGCGCATGACCGAGGGCGCCGGCATGATGGCCGGCGTCGAAGCCAAGCTCACCGTGCAGGCCGGCGACTACGAACGCCTGGTCAACATGACCGGCGAGCGCCTGCTCTATTCCAATATGACCTGGCTGGGTCCCATCGAGTTCACACCGGAAGAGCAGGCATTCGCCAAACAGATCCAGGCAAACACCGGCGTCCCCACCAAGGGACTGCTGGGTCAGATCCAGCCCTTCGATCCCAACCCGCCGCCCGAGGGCGGCTCCACCGACGTGGGCGACGTAAGTTGGACCGTGCCCACGCTGCACTTCTCCGTCACCACCGCCGCCGACGGCGCACCCTGGCATGGCTGGCCCGTGGTCGCGACGTCCGGCATGTCTATCGGCCACAAGGGCATGATGTACGCCTCCAAAGTCCTGGCTGCGACCGCGGTCGACTTGTTCGAGAAGCCGGAGGTGCGGGAGGCCATCCAGAAGGAGTTTGCGGAGCAGACCAAGGGCCTGGTGTACAAGCCCTTCATCCCCGACGGCCCGCCGCCGCTGCCCAAGGACTGACTTAGCTGCGGCGTGTTTTTGCGTACTCGACCGGGCTCGGCAGCTCTTCCAGGTCCCGGCCCGCGAAGATGGCTTCGAATTCCTTGAGCAGGGCGGGATGTAACAGGCCGTTCGAGGCGCAGACCTCGCGGCTCGCGATCTGGAAGGGCCCGCCGCGGAAATCCGAGAGCTTGCCGCCGGCTTCTTCCACCAGCAGCGTGCCGGCGGCCGTGTCCCAGGGATTGAGGTTGAACTCCCAGAAGACGTCGAAGCGGCCGCAGGCCACGTAGCACAGGTCGAGCGCCGCCGAGCCCGCGCGCCGCACTCCATGCGTCCGCAGCGTGATCTGGTGGTAGAAGTGGATGTTGGGATTCTTGTGGCGCTTGTGGCTGGGGAAGCCGGTGGCCACCAGGCCCGCCGCTAGGTTCCCGGTCTTCGAGACCTGGATGGCGTTGCCGTTCAGGAAGGCCCCGCTTCCCTTTTCGGCGGAAAACAGCTCGTTGCGCGTGGGGTCGTAGACCACGCCGGCGATGCGCTCGCCCTTGTGCTCGAGGCCTAAAGAGACGCAGAAGACGGGGAAGCCGTGGGCAAAGTTGGTGGTGCCGTCGAGTGGGTCCACGTACCAGCGGTAGTCGCTCCCTGACTCTGACCCTCCGCCCTCCTCCGCCAGCACGTTGTGGCTGGGCCAGCGCGCCCGGATGCGCTCCAGGATCCGTTGCTCCGAGGCACGGTCGGCCTCGGTCACCAGGTCCACCTCGCCCTTGTATTCGATCTTCACCCGCTTGGCGAAGTAACCCATGAGCAGGCAGCCGGCCTCGCGCGCGATCTCCGTCATGGCGGGAACGAATTCGGACGGAGCGCTCAACTGCCCACCTCGGCGATATAGAGGATGTCGTGCTTGTAGATGAAGAGGTTGGGCGCGCCCTCGCGGGTGAGTCGGATCATCTTCTGGTCGTAGTACTCGATCCAGCCGCGCACAATCTCGCCGGTGGCCAGCTTCACTTCGACGGGCGTGCGCTTCTCGCCCAGCTCCTTGAGGTAGGCGGCTTCGGCGAAGGTCTCGTCGGGAGGAGCGGCTTTGCCTTTTCCCGGACGAGCTTCGGAGCGGTCTCGGCGCAGCGCCATGCCAGGATTCTACACGGCGAGGGCCTTAGCTCCTGAGGAGCTAAGGCCCCGGTTCCGGAGTGCGGAACTGCGGCACGGCGGAAGCCGTGCTGCCGCTAGTTGATCACGATGGACAGCCGGACGCGCGCCCGGTCGTCCCGCCAGAAGCCGCGCTCGTCAACCCAGAGCCGGTGGCGGTCGTCCACCCGGTACCAGCCGCGGTAATCGACGGGGACGCGCACCACCACGAACGCCCCACGCTCCACCGGATAACGCACCATCCGGTAGCGGGTCGGGTAGCATCCGCGCTTCTTGGCCAGGCCCGGAGGCAGGTCGCAGTGGCCCCAGCCCGCCTTGCGCCCGTGGCTCCAGCCCGGAGGCTCGTTGTACCGGCCGCGGCCTTGCGCCATTGCGGGCGCAGCCATCAACACCAGCAGGCCGAACAGCACACTCAGCGTGTAAAGCAATCGCTTTCGCATGTACACCTCCCTTTTCCCATTTCGATGCCGAGGCGCAGGCAGGGGTCGGCCGCGGGTCGCCTGCTGGGGCGCAAAAAAGGCCATGTCCTGCTGGACGATGGCCCCAGGGTCATTCGGCCTTGGAGGTGTAGTAGCCGCTGCGGTGGCGGACCTGGAGGAGTGGCGTCTCCTCCACAGGCGGCGTCTGCGCGGTTGAGGGCGGATGCTTCACCTTGACCTCGATGCGGCGGTAGTCAGAATCGGAAAGCCGCCGCGTGGGGTAGTAGGCCAGCAGGTACTGGGTGCGCAACTCCTTGGAGATCTGGCGGAAGGCCTCATCCAGGCGCGGGATATCGGAGGCGTAGTAATGCTTGCCGCCGGTATCGGCAGAGATCTGGATCAGGGCGTGCTCCCCGCCGGTGTTGCGTCCAGCGCTGGCGGCGATGGGGACGATGATGATGCTGTACACGATTGCTTCCGACTGCTGCGCCTCGCGCACCGCCTCCGCGTACTTCACCTTGCTGGTGGTGTCGCCGCCATCGGTGATGACCACCAGGACCTTGCGTCCCTGGCGGTTCTCCAGCGTCCGGCTCCCCAGGTAGAGAGCGTCATAGAGCGCGGTGCCGAAGCTGGGCTGCATGCGGTCGAGGCCGCGGTCGATGCGCGCCAGGTCGGAGGTGAATGGCACCCGCTCCTGCACCGTCTCCTTGAACTCGTAGAGGGAGAGCGCATCCTGGGGGCGCAGGATGGAGCGCACGAAGCGCCGCGCCGACTCCAGTTCCAACCTCAGGTCCTTGCGTGTGCTCAGGCTGGTGTCCACCGCCAGGACGATGGAGAGCGGCAGCTCCGACTCGCGGTCGAAGACGGCGACGGTCTGCAGCTCGCCGTCCTCCAGGATCTGGAAGTCTTCTTTCTTCAGGTCGGCGACCGGAGCGCCGCGCTCGTCCAGCACCGTGGCGAAGACGCTCACCAGCCGCACGTTGACCCGGACGGTTTCCGGCTGCTCCTGGGCCGAGACCCGGGGAGCCGCGCCCGCGGCGCAGGAGAGCAGAAAAAGGGAGAGAGCGAATCTCTTCATGGACGGCCCGTTGGCTTAGATGCAGTCCGGCGGCCGGCGGTGGGAGCGCCGGTGGGGATTTCCGCGGGAAAGAGCTCGCCATCGGCCCAGACGGCGCCGTCTTCGAAATACTCCTTCTTCCAGATGGCGACGGTGCGCTTCAGGGTGTCGATGAGGAAGCGGCAGGCCTCGAAAGCGGGGGCGCGATGCTCGGAAAACACCGCGATGAATACGCTGCTTTCGCCGATCTCCAGCCGTCCCAGGCGGTGGACCATCGCCAGGTTGCGGATGGCGAAGCGCTCCAGGGCTTCGTCGGCCAGGGTGTGCATCTGCTTCAGCGCCATCTCCTCGTAGGCCTCGTAGTCGAGATAGAGGGTGCGGCGGCCGCGCGAGTGTCCGCGCACGATGCCGTCGAACATCACGATGGCGCCGTCCTCGGGCTTCTCCAGCGGGGACACGATCTGGTGCGGGTCGATCCTCTCGCGCACGATGCGCACCAGCGGCCCGCCAGGCTCCTCCGGCGCGCCGCCGCTCACCGGCGGCAACAGCGCCACTTCGTCGCCCTCTTTCAGCCGCGATGCGGGAAAGGCGAACTTCTGGTTGAGTGCGATGGCGGTTGCGGGCAGGAAGTCCTTCAGTCGCGGAGCCTTCTTCTCGTAGTGGACCAGCAGGTCGGCGATGGTTGCGCCTTCGGCCAGCTCCACGGAATCGCTGGCGCAGCCGGCAACGTCCTTGAGCTGCCCGAAGAAGAGGACGCGAATGTTCACGGAATCAAGGATACATCGGGGGAAAGCGTCTAGTGGGAGCGGGCCCCAAGCCCGACGCTGGGTTCGGGGCCACGCCGGGCTCCACGAGCCGGGCCTTCCTTGCCCTTGGCCGCGGGCGGCGGCAAGGCAAAGGCCAGCACCTCGTCGAAGGTACTTACGTAGTGGACGGTCAGGCCCTGGAGCTGTTCCGGGGTGATGTCCTC
>Ga0255334_1001013_pt1 | contig 15370 bp, 18 predicted proteins | sample EtOH5_35cm_T3_12_FD_202080 | JGI IMG/M metagenome (GOLD analysis project Ga0255334, IMG submission 202080) | Sandy soil microbial communities from University of British Columbia, Vancouver, Canada - EtOH5_35cm_T3_129 | ecosystem: Engineered > Artificial ecosystem > Sand microcosm > Unclassified ...
CATACCCTTATAGAAACAGAAAGATTTTAGGCTTCGCCTACCGAAATTCATCTCCCACCTACTCACTGGTGCTATCGCACCTTCACGTTCCTTGAGGTGGGAGACTTCTTTCGGGATATGTTAAAATTGTGGAGGGGTGACGGTCCAGATCAGCACCGCTTCCACGTCCCCCGTATTATCCACCGTATGATTCTTGCTGCTGTCAAAAGAAATGCTGTCGCCAGTCTCGAGCACGTGCTCCTCGTCGTTGAAGCGTGCCGTCACACTGCCCGCGATGACGGTAAAGCACTCCTCGCCTTCCGACTGGACAAATTTGTCCACGACTATTTCACCTGGCCCCAGACGAACTTCCAACATCCCTAGTTTTGCGCTTCCACCCATGGAGAGCAGCGAATACGTCCCTGTCGATTCAGGAAAGACCAATTGTCGGCGTTTTTGGATGCGAGTCACATGCACCTGCTTCTGATCGATGTCTTCAAAAAAATGAATGATGGGTGACTCGAGGGCCTTGGTGATTTTCCACAAGGAATCCAGGGAAGGCTGCGAAATGCCGCGTTCCACCTGACTGAGGAGCCCTTTGCTCAGTCCTGTCTTGCTCGCCATGATCTCCAGCGTAAAGCCTCGCTCTTTCCGAATCATTCGAATCTTGTGTCCGATGGTCTCGATGGGAAGTCGCATAGTTCCAACCTTCTTTCTTATCGGAATAAATACGATATGTATCAACAGCGCTCTATACGACACCCATCGTTTTGACTATACCGGTCGTAAACAGCACTATATAGACAAGTCCAAACCAGAGAAACGACAAGCGCCATGCAGAAAATCCTACCTTTTTCAGGGACAGCCTTCCTCTGAGCTTCACTTGTACCCATCCGAGCAAAGCGATCGTAATCAGGAAGAAGCAAACCACCCACCACCAGGCGGACAGAGCCTCTGGCCAGATGACGCCATAAGCGGCAACGACAGAACGAATGAGCAAAAAATTCGTGATATTCATCGCCCAGCGGCCAGCCAATCGCTTGTCCCGCTTCCATCCGAGCACGATCAGATAGGCTAGCGGAAACCCGAGAAATGGCACAACCGCCAGCGTCCCCAAGAAATAGGACCAGACATTCGCGAGCATGGTCATCTACTGTCGCCTCCCGCCTTCCCTCTACTCATGTCTGTCTTGAGAAGAATCAAACGGAGCAACACTTCATGCAAGGGAGTGGGAATCCCGGCTTCTCTTCCTTTCGCAACGAGGTAGCCGTTGATCGATTCCACTTCCGTCCGCTTTTGCCTCTTCACGTCCTGCAACATGGAGGAAAGATTTCGGGAAGTATTTCGGCAAATGGTGACAATTTCCTGCCAGTCAGCCTCCCCCATTTTTTGCCCGTTCGCTGCGGCCACCGCAGAAGCTTCGCTAAAAAGCTCGCGCATCAGCTCCAGCGTATGGCGATTTTCGAGGAGGGAGCCGTTGGGGACATCGTACAAGGCCGTCAAAGGGTTGATCAGGGCGTTGGCCATGAGCTTGCGCCAGGCAAATGGCTTGATCGACTCCTCGACCACAGCCTGCATCCCTGACTGCTGCGCAACCGTTGCGAACGCCGCGATGACGGGATCCGCTGCACCCATCCCCGTCCAGGGACCGATGCGCAAAAGACCGCTTCCCGTATGCATCACTTCGGTAGGCGACAGCCGTCGTGCCCCTTCCGTATTGATGGCAAAATAGCATTGTCTCTGTGTCAAGACCTGTGCCAGAAGCTCTTCGTGACCCAACCCGTTTTGCAGCGCGAGCACGCGCGCATCTGCGGGCAAATCCCGGAGCAGCGGGAGCAAATCCGGCAGGTCGGTCTGTTTCACGCTTAACAAGTACAGGGAGGCGTGGGGCAATCCGTTTGCAATCGGCTGCGCGCCAATCGCTACAGATTCCGTCGTTCCATCCAGCCTGTGATAAGTCAGCCCGTTTTGCATCAGCTGATTTGATTGGGGTGAACTGCGCGTGACCACGGTAACAGCTTGTCCATGGCGGGCGAGTCTCGCCGCATACAGCAACCCAACAGAGCCGCCGCCAACCACAGCGATTTGCAAAGTGACTTTTTCAACCTGCATTTGTTCACCTACATTAATCAATACTTATTTTTAAGAATAACAGAGTTTAGGAGATTGTTCAATTGATTGGGATAAAAAAGATCGGAATTGTCGAAAAATTTTTTTTACCAATTACCGACCGGAATGCAAAGAGACTGCCTCCCTCAGTGAGAGAACAGTCTGGTCGAACCTGTCAGACGGGATATACGGGATGCTTCCGATCCGAAAACGGCTGCCGCTTTCCTTTATATACATCGAACCGGCGGATCAGTTCCTGGCGCAAGTCGGCCGGCGGAATGACGCCGTCGACGATCAGGTTGGACGCGAGCAGGTACAAATCGATGTCCTCCTGGTACTCTTTGCGCTTTTCCATGACAAAGGCTTGGCGCTCCTGCGGGTCTTCGATCGCTTGAATTTTGTTGCTGTAAACGGCGTTCACCGCCGCTTCCGGCCCCATCACGGCGATTTGCGCCCCCGGCAAGGCGAGGCACGCATCCGGCTCGAAGGCGGAGCTCGCCATCGCGTACAGTCCTGCCCCGTACGCTTTGCGGACGATGACGGAGATTTTCGGCACGGTTGCCTCTGCCATGGCGGAGATCATCTTGGCGCCGTGGCGGATGATGCCCGCCCGCTCTACCGCCGTGCCGATCATGAAGCCTGGTACGTCAGCCAGGAACAGCAGAGGAATGGAAAACGCATCGCACAATGTAATGAAGCGAGCCGCTTTATCCGCCGAGTCGACGAACAGGACGCCGCCTTTGACGCGCGGCTGGTTGGCGATGATCCCGACCGGTTGGCCGTCCAGCCGCGCCAGGCCGGTGATCAGTTCCTGGGCGAACAGCTTTTTGACTTCGTAGAACGACCCTTCATCGACTAGGGCGGCAATCAGATCGTGCATGTTGAACGCCGCATTCTGATTTTCCGGCACGATGGCGGAAATCTCCTTGGCGGATGCGATCGGGGGCTGTGCTTCGAGGACAGGCGGCTCGGTCGTGTAGTTCGCCGGGAAGAAGCCGAGGTAGCGGCGGGCAGACTGGATCGCTTCTTCTTCACTTGCCGCGAGCACATCCCCGCAGCCGCTGACCGAGCAATGCATGCGCGCGCCGCCCAGCTCCTCCAGCGACACTTTTTCCCCAATGACCATTTCCGCCATGCGCGGAGAGCCCAAATACATGCTGGCGTTTTTGTCCACCATGATGACGATGTCGCAAAACGCCGGAATGTAGGCGCCGCCTGCCGCAGACGGCCCGAACAGAATGCAGACCTGCGGGATTTTCCCGGAGAGCTTGACCTGGTTGTAAAAGATGCGTCCCGCGCCGCGGCGGCCAGGGAACATCTCCAGCTGGTCCGTAATCCGCGCGCCCGCCGAATCCACGAGGTAAATCAGCGGCACGCGCAATTTCTCGGCGGTCTCCTGGATGCGAATGATCTTCTCCACCGTCCGCGAGCCCCAGGAGCCGGCCTTGACTGTCGAATCGTTCGCCATCACGCATACCGTCTGTCCGTGGATTTTGCCGATCGCGGTCACGACGCCGTCCGCCGGCAAATCGCCTGCCATCACGTTGGCGAACAAGCCGTCCTCCACCGTGAAGTCGCCGTCGAACAGCAGCTTGAGCCGTTCGCGCACAAACAGCTTGTTTTGCTCCTTCAGCTTTTCATGGTATTTGGCGTTCCCGCCTTTTTCCACCCGGGCGATTTTTTCCCGCAGCGTCTCTTCCAAATGCTTGCTCATAGACGTCCTCCTTGTCACTCTCCGCGATAAACCGGTTTGCGTTTTTGTTGAAAAGCTTCCTGACCTTCGAGGCGGTCTCGGGTGGGAATCAGCAGCTGATAGGCGTTGCTCTCGATTTGCAAGCCGGAAGCCAGATTCACCTCAAGCCCGCAATCGATCGCGAATTTGGCCTGAGCCAGCGCGAGCGGCGCATTGGCTGCGATCAGCCTGCGCAGCGTCACCAGCAGGTCCGGATTGAGGCAATTGAATACATCAGGACGCTCCAGAGTGAGCACCCCGATGGAGCTTTCTTTTCGTAATGTAACCGTCATGCTTCATCCTCCCGCCACGATGGTTCAGTGAACGGCTTTGGCAGCCAGGTGAGCCTTCAGCACCTTGGAGGGCAGCTCGCGCCCCAGCTCCTGCTGGATATAGGCTCCGGCCTCCAGCAGCCGCTCGAGGTTCACGCCCGTCTCGCAGTCCATTCCGTTCAGCATGTAGACCAGATCTTCTGTGGAAATATTGCCTGCAGCACCGGGTGCGTACGGGCAGCCGCCGAGCCCCCCGATGGAGCTGTCAAACGTCCGCAGACCCACCTCGATGGCCGTCAGCACATTCGCCAGGCCCGTTCCCCGCGTGTCATGGAAATGACCGGCCAAGTGTTCGTTCGCAACGTCTTGCACAAGCGCTTCCAGCACGTCCCGGATTTGTTTCGGCGTCGCCACTCCGATGGTATCGCCGAGCGAGACTTCATAGACGCCCATTTCGAGCAGCTCATGCGTCACGCGGCGGCTGTTGTCGATCGGGACCGCTCCTTCATACGGGCACCCAAACACGGTGGAGACGTATCCGCGCACGCGCATGCCAAGAGCGAGCGCCTCGCGTGCGACCTCCCGCAGGATCGGGAAGGTTTCCTCCATCGATTTGTTCACATTTTTGCGGTTGTGCGTATCCGACGCCGACATGAAGAGCGCAATCTCGGTCAAGCCGCTCGCGCGCGCACGCTCCAGCCCGCGTACATTCGGAACGAGCGCGCTGAACGCGACACCGTCTGGCCGCTGGATTCCCTGCAGGACCTCTTCGGCATCCGCCAGCTGGGGAATCCAGCGCGGATTGACAAAGGAAGTCGCCTCTACCCACTTCAGACCGGCCAGCACCAGCTTGTCGATCAGCTGAATTTTGGCTGCGGCCGGGACGATTTCCTTTTCATTTTGCAATCCGTCTCGCGGTCCTACCTCAACGATCTGAATCTTCATCCTGCACGCCCCTTTCGCCTAGCGGCCGCTCAGTTTAGAATCATGCTAAAATCATTCTACGGATACGAGAACGTCACCATCGTTGACAAAATCGCCGATATTGACTTTGATTTCCGTCACTGTGCCCGCGACCTCCGCTTGGATCGGCACTTCCATTTTCATCGATTCCAGCACAACGACGTCCTGTCCTTCCGTGACTTCATCTCCCGGCTGTACCAGTACGTTGAGGACGGTTCCTGCCATATTCGCTGCCACTTGTTTCATTCTGCTTCGCTCCCTTTCGTCGCCGAATCTCAGGCTTGGATTTCGTTGCTGGATTTGGCTGCTCTCTCCTGGACAAACCAGGTCGTGTAGTTGCCTTGGCGGAACCGCTCGTCAGCAAGTACCTCCCGCAAAAACGGAATGTTCGTTTTAATTCCGACAATCTGAAAGTTCCGCATCGCCTCGGCCGCTCGCTGCAGCGCTTCTTCCCGCGTCTGGCCCGAGATGATCACCTTGGCAATCATGGGATCGTAAAAAGGAGTGACCTGCGCACCGCTTTCCACGCCGTCGTCGATCCGCACATGCTCCATCTCCGGTGGCTGGTAAAGCGTGATCGTGCCGGGAGACGGCAGGAAGCTAACAGGATCTTCCGCGTATACGCGCAGCTCGATGGCATGGCGCTTCGCCTGCACGTCCGCCTGCCCGATGGAGAGCGGCTCGCCCTTGGCAATGGCCAGCTGCAGCAAGACCAGATCCAGACCCGTCATCTCTTCCGTGACCGGATGCTCCACCTGCAAGCGGGTGTTCATCTCCAAAAAATAAAAGTTCTTGTCTTCGTCGACGATGAATTCCACCGTGCCTACCCCCGTGTACCCGACCGCTTCGGCCGCCCGGACGGCTGATTGGCACAGCCGCTCTCTGGTCTTCGCATCCAGGAACGGGGACGGGCTTTCCTCCAGCACTTTTTGGTGGCGCCGCTGGATGGAGCATTCCCGCTCCAGCAGGTGCAGTACCGTGCCGTGCTGGTCCCCCGCGATTTGCACTTCGATGTGGCGAGGGCGCTCCACATATTTCTCGACGTACATCGCGTCATTGCCGAAGTACGCTTTGGCACGGCTGCGCAAGGATTGGTACGCCTGTCTGAGGCTGTCTTCGTCCCGGCATATTTGCATCCCGATTCCTCCGCCGCCCGCGCTTGCCTTCAGCATGACCGGATAGCCGATGGACGCAGCCACGCCCGCTGCTTCGTCGACAGTCGCGGCAGGCTCCTCGCAGCCTGGAACGACCGGCACTCCCGCCGCCAGCATCACGCGGCGCGCGGTCAGCTTGTCGCCCATCTGGCCGATTACCTCCGGAGCAGGTCCAATAAAGACGATCCCCTCTTCCTGCACGCGGCGGGCGAAGGCTTCGTTTTCCGAAAGCAGGCCGTAGCCGGGATGGATCGCATCCGCGCCTGTGCTTTTCGCGGCCTTGATGATCGCCTCTGCGTTCAAATAACTGTGGGGTACTGGAGGTGGGCCAATGTGCACCGCTTCGTCTGCTTCCCTGACAAACGGCAGATCCCGATCGGCGTCCGAATACACGGCGACCGTCCCGATGCCTTCCGCCTTGCACGTGCGGATGATCCGCCTGGCGATTTCACCGCGGTTCGCAATCAATACCTTACGCATGGCAACTCTCCCCTCATTCGCCCATCCGGCCTCGCATCTGAAAGCGTTTACAAATTGAGTTCCGAATGGTTCATGTCATGCTATCTTCTATTTTGCCATGAGCGCGGACATATATCTAGGATGAAATCGTAAAAAGTTCCATGGAAGCGAAATCATTTCCTGTCAATTGCCGCCTTTCAAAGAAAAACTCTACGGAAATCAATATCTTGGTGTATAATAGAAGTAATGCCCAAGGTGGCTGAAGGTAAAGAGCTGTGAGAGGAGTGGCTGACCCATGTTCGAAGTAAAGCGTTTACAAATCAACTACAAGACACTCGAGGAATTCCAAAAGTTTCGCGAATTTGGCCTGGAGGAGCTCTCCATGAAGGAGGACCTGGAGGCGAACATCGTGGAGAATGATTCGGAATCTCCTTTTTATGGCATCTACGACAACGATCTTCTGGTAGCTCGGATGAGCCTTTACAAAATCGACGGCAAATACGATCGATACTTCCAGCCTGCACAGGACTACTACGAGCTGTGGAAGCTTGAGGTCCTGCCTGATTATCGCGGCAAAGAATACGGAACAGCTCTGGTTAATCACGCAAAAAGCTTTGGTGCCCCTATAAAAACGAACTCCCGCTGTCGCGCGGATCAATTTTGGTTAAAAATGAACTTTACACCTGTGAAATACAATCCGATGCGGGATCGCGGCGAAAATCCATACGTCTGGCTGCCTGAAAACGTTGCCTTGCAAGACTAGCTCCTCGTCATAGGAAAAAGAAAAGAAGCGGCCGAACCCGAGGCCGCTTCTTTTCTTTCGTATGCGCTCCGGCCGCCGTTACTTTTCCACGCGCTCCAGATTACCATTTTCATCCATTTTGAAGATGGCTTTGGTCGATTCTTCCTCTTGCAAAAAGGCAAGCTTGCGTGCGCGATCCATGATTTGGACGAGCGCCCGATAATCTTCGTTGACATCCTGCACCTGGTCAAGCTCTTTTTTCGCCCGCTCATTCGCTTCCGTCAATTCTTTTATTTCCGATTCTTTTCCTTCCAATTCTCGCTCAAGCTCCTTGACACGGCGAGACAACCCCTTCTGGTTCAACAGCATGCGAATAACGGATTCAATCTGTTGCTCTTCGTCCTCATCGTACCTGGCCGGCTCTACGGGGCTTGGCGTTTGGAGCTTGGCTGTTGCCGAAGCAGCTTCCTCCTCGGCAACAGCTGCCGGCGCGGAGATTCTTCCCATTTTCTTCAGCTGCTGTCTCTGGCTTTTCGCAATGGAAATGGCGGCATCGTATCGCTTGCGGACGCAACTATTCCATCGGAAGCCGCAGGCAGCAGCTGTCCTTCCCAACCTTTGACCCACTTCCTCAAATGCGGCTAGCTGCGTACCGCCTTCACGAATGTGGCGCAAGGTGACTTCCGCTAACACCAGATCGTCGTCTTCGGTCCACGCGTCTTGTCTGGAAGCTACCATTAGAGTCCCTCCCGTTACCTTAAAAAGGATGATGTAGTTCATCCTATGCTTTTCCCTACTCTTGTAGAATCGCTTTCTACTAGAAAAAGTATGTCCAAGCAAATAAATGTTTAAACGGAAGAAAACCCTTCCCGATCGACGATCAGCGTTTTCCCAAAAATTTTTGCACGACCGAGACGTGCGCATCGCTGCCCCAGATGCCCGCGCACTGGTCGACCTCCATCCGGATTCGCTCTGTCTGGCTGATCCCGTCCCGCTTCCAGTGCAACAGACGCATGTACCCCTCGATGCCCACCAACGGCTGTGCCGCAATCTTGCGGGCAAACCGCTCCACTTCCCCCTGCAGCGCTTCGGCGGGGTAGACCTCGTCGACGAATCCGTACCCCTTCGCCTCCTGGGCCGTCATCCGCTCGCCTGAGAGCAGCAGCGCGAGCGCCTTGGATTCCGGCAGCTTGTCCAGCAGGCGGCTGCCTCCTCCCCAGCCGGTCGTAATATGCATGCCAACCTGCACGAAGCCGAGCTGGGCGCGCTCACTGGCGAAGCGAAAGTGGCAGGCCCCGGCAAATTCGCAGCCGCCGCCGACAGCCGTTCCATTGATCATCGCGATCACCGGCTTGGGGAAACGATCGATGGCGGTCAGCAGCCCGGCTACCTTGCTGAGCAGCGGAAACGACTGCTCATGTCCACGGACGGCGATGAACTGGTTCAGATCGCCCCCGGAAACGAAGCTTTTCCCCGTGCCTGTTACGATTAACACCTTGACTTGCTCGTCTGTCTGACATTCCTGCAGAACCTCTGTCAGCTCGTCTACCAGCTCCATGCTGATTGCGTTATGTACTTCCGGCCGATTCAGCGTGATCGTGGCCACTCCATCCTGTTTGACTAGACGTATCGTCTCCATTTTGCTCCCATCCTTTGCTGGCGGTCTTTTGCTTCTATTTTACCTCCAGAATGCGCAAAATCCTACGAAGGAATTGGCGAGCCTCGCTGCGCCTGCTGCACTGTCTGTCGGACGACAGAAAAAAGGGGAGGCTTTGTGCCCCCCCCCTCATGCGTCCCTCACGTCTGGCGCCGCTTTACGACAGCAGGTTTTTCATGGCGGACGAGTTAAAGCCGACAATCAGGTTCTCGCCATCGGTCAAAATCGGGCGTTTCAGCAGCTGCGGCTCTTCGCTCAGCATTTCCAGCAGCTCTTTGACAGACATTTCGTTAATGTCCACGTCCAGATTTTTAAAGCGCTGGCTGCGGGTCGACAAAATTTCGTCCAGCCCGTTCGTCGTCATTTTGATCATATCCATCAGCTCTTCCGCTGTCGGCGGGTTTTTAAACAAGTGACGCTCTTCGTAGTTCACGCCGTTTTCTGCCAGCCATGCTTTCGCTTTCCGACAGGACGTGCAGCTCGGATACGTGAAAAACGTTAATTTGTTCGTATGCGTACGTTCAGCAACTGCCATCGGTTACCCCTCCATCTCATCTATATGGTTCGTTCATTTACGACCAGAAATTGCCTCTGTCGTTCACATCTGGCAAGGGCTACTTGAAAAAAGTAAGCAAATAAAAAAACCTTGCTTACTTCGGATTATAAATGCGTTTTTAACACTATGTCAATAGTAGTTAATCTAAAAAATAGACGCAACAATCGCATGAATGTCGATTGTTGCACACTACAACCTTAACAATCTGCGTAAAATCGGATACACTTATGGTGATTTGCTTGATGAAGGGGGTTCTAGCATGGATTGCGATGCTCAAAAGTTAACCAGCGCTTTGGCTGACCCCACCCGTTTCTCCATTTACCAATACGTTGCATACAGCAAGGATCCGATTACGGCTCAAGTTGTCGCCGACCATTTTTCCATTCATCCCAATGTGGCGCGGCTGCACTTGACGAAATTGGAGGACGTTCGTTTGCTTACTGCCGTGTCGGACAAAAGCGGCAAAGGGGGGCGTCCCAGCCGTCTGTACTCGCTGTCCGACCAGGTAGTCAGCCTGCAGTTCCCTCCGCGCGATTATCAGCTGCTGGCCGACATCGCCATCGAGACGCTGCTCTCGCTCGGTGAAGCAGGCGATGCGGCACTGATCAAGATGGGATATCGCGTGGGCATTGAGATGGCAAAACGGGCGGTAGCCACAAGCGACCTGAAGCTTGCGGCAGCTACTCTCGAAGAAAAGCTGAGCCACATCCGGCGACTCGTCGTGGCGCAAGGGTTGAGACCGGAGATTGAACAGCTGGCGGATGGCGTTCTTCGCTTTCGGGTAAACAATTGCACGTTCCAGGATACGGCCAAAAAGTACCCCAAATCCGTCTGCCAGATGCATAACGCGCTCCTGATGGGGATATTTGAAACCTACTTGGGGAACATTGAATTACGTGAGGATGAGTCCATGATTGGCGGCTGCGCTTCTTGTAATTATACAGTGATCCAATACTGAAAAAAAAGAGGCCCGGTATTTTCCTATCTGCCAAAAAACCGCCATACCTTCCCGTTTACATGCCTCTGCCCGTCCTATATAATGGGGAAGGAATCTTGTAAATCTTACCGATCTATGCAAAAAGGGGGGACACAGATGGATCGCATGTTTCGCGTTCTTGGTTTTTGGACCATCGTTATTGCGCTGATGTCTTTCTGGGGCGGTTTGTACCCGATGGCGCTGATTTTCTTCGGTCTGACGGCATTCTTCATAGCACTCAGCTACATGAGCCTTACGGAAAGAGTGTATCTGAACATCTTCTTCGGATTTATGTTCCTGTCTTTCGTAGGATTTACCTACTACACCTTCTTCGTGATGCCGGACGGCGGCGGAGAACATGCCCTGCTGCAATCGCTGCTGTAAGGAAAAAAGATGCTCGCTCGAGAGCATCTTTTTTCTATTCTACTTCCGAAAGGTATCCGCTAAAAAGCGCAGGTCCTCGTGCGGAAGGCTCCCTTTGGCTTGGACCATGACCCTGAAGCGTCCTCCCAGCCCCGCCGGGTCGATGAGCTGCTGGATGGCCCGATTGCGTTTCATCGCCGCACTGGCAAACGGGTCGCGATCCGTGTGCGCCACCGCCTTTTGCAAAAGTCCGCTGCGCATGAGAAACTTGTCCTGGCGCATGTACGCTACCTCTCGCAACCCCTCGCGTTCCCCGCATTCCTTCCACGCCGAAAAATTGACATGCGCCGTGATGTCCTCCTCCCCAGGGTGCCAGAACGGATTGCCATGCGCCTGATGCCGGTAGTAGCACATCAAGGTCCCGCCTTTGCGGCTCGGATGGTATAGCTCCTCCTCGAGGTCCCCGTAATCGATCGTCACGACGCACCCTTTTTGCAAAAGCGTTGCTGCGTCTTTGGCTGCCAGCTCCATCCCCGTATTGATTTCGATTCTCGCTCCGCTTTGCACCCTGGGCTGGCGCTTTTGCAAATAATCAGCCACTGCCGGAGTGACAGCTCCCGCTGCCTGCGCAAAGCGCTCCCCTGTATCCGTCACCCAGACCTCCTGCCAGCCCGCTGACGTTTTTTCTGCGATGTGTACGGGAAAGGCGTCCAGCCATTCATTCGACAGGATGACTCCTGCGATCTGCTCCCGGGCAGCCGCTTCCCCCAGAGACGAATACCAGCGTTTCTTCACATCGTGGGAGCGGATCGCCTCTCGCTGCAGCTCCCGGTGATACGGGCTCGCTTCGATCAGCAAGACGGCCATGGACGAATACAGTTCAGGCGTCGCCTCCCGCAGACGGTCCAGCATATGCCTGCAAAGCGTGCCTGTCCCTCCGCCGATCTCCACGAGCACTGGCTCCTGCATCTCTCCCGCGCGCCACATGTCCACAACCACATCTGCCAACGTCTCCCCAAAGACAGGATGGACAGAGGCACTCGTGAAAAAGTCCCCCTCTTTTCCGACCTTGGGCCTGTTCGCCATGTAATATCCGTAGTCCGGGTGATACAGCGCCAGCTCCATGTACCTGGCAAACGGTATCGCTTTCTCAGGTCGTCCCGCGATTTCCTCGCGAATGACAGTGGTCAGTTCCATTCGGCATTTCTCCTGCTATCCAAATTCATCCGTATAAGGCTATAATACGAAAAGAAGTCATACAATGTGGAGAGAATAGGTGCTTTCATCCGGCACACCACTTCCCATCCCGATACAAAAGGTGAAATCATGCGCAAATTTATACTTATCCTGTTCCTATTTGTATGTCCGCTGACGGTATTCGCCCAGGAGGAGAAGCCCGGTTCCTTGGAGCAGTTGATCTTGCAGCAGCATTTTACGCAAAAAGAATTGGAGCGAACCCTCACGCTGATCAAACAAGAGGAGACCCGGACCCAAGGAGATATCGCCCGGCTCGAGCTCGATCTGAAACGGCAAAAGCTGGTCATAGAAGCTATGCACCGCCATGCGGGAGAAGTAGCGAGAGCCTATTATACCGGAGAGCGGGCCAATCTTCTGACGCTTCTTTTCAATGCGGAAAATTTCAATGAGTTTCTCTTGATGTTCGATTTCATCCAGCTCTTGTACGACCGGGACATGCAGCGCCTGGAAATGTACCAGACGGAGCGGGCAAAGCTCTTTGCCATGCAAGAGGATGAACACAACCGTCTCGAAGAGCTGAAGGAACTGCGCAAAAAGTACGAGGCCCGGCTCGCCGAGATGCTGGCCATCCAGGCCGAGAAAGAGAAAAACGTGCAGAAGCTGGACGACCCTGCTTCCGTCGAAGCACTCATGGACCATCTCATCGGCGATTGGCAAAAGCGCGGCTTGCCTGCTTTTCAGACGTTTTTCGGCTTGCTTTCGGACGTCATGATGCAGATACCCGAGATTGCCACTCCGGATCGCATTCAATCGGACGGACTGTTTTCGCACACGCTCACGATCAGGCAGGACGATTTCAACCAGTTCCTCATGAACAAGGACGAACTGTTCAAGCAGTCCCGCTTTTCCTTTGAAGACAACAAGCTGATTGTCGACGGGACCTACGACCATATGCGGCTGAAGCTCGTCGGCACTTACGAGCTCGTGTCGCCGACCCAGCTGAAATTTCACATCAGCGAGCTGTACTTCGACGGATTCGCCCTGCCTCCGTCGACAGTCGCGGACATGGAAAACATGTACGATCTCGGATTCTACCCCGGACTCATTTCACCGAACATTCAGGTGGAAGGCATCACGATGATGAACGAGGAGCTCAAGCTGCTTCTGCGCTTGAATCTGCCTTTCGGGTTCGGAAAGAAATAAGGCCAGCTCCCTCAGCTGGCTTTTTTCTTGGAAACAGCCGTCCTCACATGCACGGCCAGCACTTTTTCGAGACGGCGCATGTAGGCGATCGCGTCCTTGGTCAGCGACGGGTATGTCTCCCCGCTCTGCAGCTTGGCCAACGTCTGCGGCACCGGATAAATCACGTAATGGCGCTTGCCTGATTGGCGGTAGAAATGGACGTACGTCGGAATCATCTCGGCGCTCTCGATGCTGGCTTCCCCTGACTCGCCCTTGTGCAACGTCAGCTTGAAGATCGTCCCGACATCTTTGTACTCCAACCGCTGTGCGGAGATGAAATTGCCGAGCGAATAGGCGATCAGGCCTTTGTGCTCTCGCCCGTCCTCCATCGTCACCGTCTTCCATTCATACGGCTGCACCACATGGGGATGAGCGTCCACTATCAGATCCGCGCCGGATTTCAGGCACAGCTCGGCTGTCTTTTTCTGGGTCTCATTGGGCAGACGCTGGTACTCCACTCCGAAATGAAGGGCGACCGCGACCAGATCCGCTTGCTGAAAGAGCGGGACGACATTCGTAAAAAACGGATAAACTGCCTCTGAATACGCGGCGGGAAAGGAAGGGAGGGAAAAGAAACCTCCCGTTTCTGCCTTACCGCAGCAAGCCGGTCACGAACGGGTTGTAGGTCTTTTCCGCGTCGATCGTCGTCTTCGGACCGTGTCCCGGGTAGACGATCGTATCGTCATCCAGCTCGAACAATTTATCCTGGATGCTGATCATCAGCGTCTCGTAGTCCCCGCCAGGCAGATCCGTGCGTCCGATGCTCTGGGCAAACAGCACGTCTCCGCCAAAGCAATGCTTGCCGATCACAAACGAGCAGCTGCCAGGCGAATGTCCGGGAGTATGCAGCACCCGGATGGTGAAACCGGCGATTTCCAGCGTCTGTCCGTCTGCCAGCTCATGCTCCGCCCGCTCGCATACGATCGGCACGGGAAGATTCCAGCGACTCGAGCCGTTCAAGTCCGGATTCGTCAGCCATTCCTGTTCCAGCGGATGGATGTAGACGGGTGCTTTGGTCAGAGCGCGCACGTCATTCAGCCCGCCGATATGGTCCAGATGGGCGTGCGTCAGCAGGATGGCTGCTACCTGTCTGCCTTTGATTGCTTGCAGCAGCACTTGCGGCTGCATGCCGGGATCGATGACGATGGTCTCTCCTGTTCCGGTATGGGTCAGGACATAGGCATTGGTCTGGAATCCGCCCAGCGGAAACGTCTGGATGGATAGTTGTTGGTCGCTCATAGGACCCTCCTTGGATTTTTGATACGATGAAAGAATTAAGAAAGCGATGGGGTGAAGCGTATGCGCCAGGTGTACGGCGTAGAAATTCAGGTATCGGAAGGCAAGCTTCCCGGCTTCTATGCTCAAGTCATACATAAAATTGGAGATCATGTCAATGTCTTCGACCGCGACAAACTGCTTTACATCGTGGAAAACGAAGAAGAGCGGGACAAGCTCGAAGCCGTGCTGGGCAAATCCGACATGCTCGGCGATTCCTTCCCCCTCCTGCTCCTGCCGCCCGGTGCCCGGATCGAGGCGGCGAATGACGTCGGCTTCCGCAGTCAAAACGAGCATTTTTATCTGTATGCTGACCGCGTCGCTTTGTTCACGTTTGCGGCAGCCAAGGGGGATGAGCAGGATCGCTGGGCGGCCCTGGTGCAGCTGCGCGAGCATATCTTCGGAGAGGTTCCCGATCCTTCGTCCCCTTCTCCCTTCTTCCTTATCGACAATTCCCAGACGGATCTGGCTGAAGGCATCGCCCGGGCATGCGGCCAATCGCTGAAGTGGATCCATCGCGGGGAGTAGGGGACAAAAACCAGCCCAAAAGAAAAGGGAAGGGCGCTTCTACACTGGTACCCATAGAATGGACACTTAGAAAAAAGGTGTTCAAGCTATGGGTACCTTTTTGTATACTGGAGTAAGCAACGGAGGGGATTACATCATGAGCAAGAAACGGTTTGCGGAAGAAGAA
>Ga0255334_1001014_pt1 | contig 15352 bp, 11 predicted proteins | sample EtOH5_35cm_T3_12_FD_202080 | JGI IMG/M metagenome (GOLD analysis project Ga0255334, IMG submission 202080) | Sandy soil microbial communities from University of British Columbia, Vancouver, Canada - EtOH5_35cm_T3_129 | ecosystem: Engineered > Artificial ecosystem > Sand microcosm > Unclassified ...
TCCCGAGCCATCCTGGGCAGCCAGCATGAGAACCATCCCGGCACCGCCGCCGCACCGTGATCCTGGCATGCCAGGATCACGGCGTCAGGCACTGCCTAAGCAGCATCTGAACGGTAGGGCGGCATGATCCCCTCGGGTTCCATCGCCATCGTCGGCGCCGCCGAGAGCACCAGGATCGGCACCGTGCCCGAGATGTCGCAGATCATGCTGCACGCCGACGCGGCGCTGAACGCCATGGCGGATGCCGGGCTCAAGCCGTCCGACATCGACGGGCTCGCCTGCGTCGGGCCGATGATGACGCAGCAGGTCGCGCATTATCTCGGCCTCGTCCCGCATTGGGTGGACGGCACCAGCGTCGGCGGCTGCTCCTTCATGCTGCATGTCCGCCATGCCGCCGCCGCGATCCATGCGGGCTACTGCAAGACCGTGCTGATCACGCATGGGGAGAGCGGGAAGTCGCGCGTGAACGGCACGCCCCGCCCGCCCGAGCCGCAGAGCCTCAGCGGCCAGTTCGAGGTGCCATACGGCCCGTTCGGCCCGCCGACGCTGTTTCCCATCCCCGTGCTGCGCTACATGAAGACCTACGGCGTCACGCATGAGCAGCTCGCCATGGTCGCCGTCGTGCAGCGCGAATGGGCGGGCAGGACCCCGCGCGCCGCCCAGCGCGAGCCGATCACCGTGGACGACGTGCTGAACTCGCGCATGATCGCCTACCCGTTCCGGCTGCTGCAGTGCTGCCTCGTGACCGATGGCGGCGGCGCGCTGATCCTGACCAGCGCCGACCGCGCGCAGGACTTCCCGCAGAAGCCCGCCTATATCCTCGGCACCGGCGAGAGCGTGGAGAGCAACATGATCAGCCAGATGGAGGATTTCACCTCCTCCCACGCCTTCCGCGTGGCGGGCCCGACCGCGTTCCGCGACGCTGGCATCAGCCACGCCGATGTCGACCACCTGATGATCTACGACGCCTTCGCCCACCTGCCGCTCTACGGGCTCGAGGATCTGGGCTTCGTCGGCCGCGGCGAGGCGGGCGCCTTCATCGCGGAGCGCAACACCGCCCCGGGCGGCAGTCTGCCCATGAACACCAATGGCGGCGGGCTCTCCTACACCCATACCGGCATGTACGGCATGTTCGCCCTCCAGGAGAGCGTGCGCCAGGTGCGCGGCACGGCGCCGGCGCAGGTGCCGGATGTCAACATCTCCGTCTGCCACGGCGTCGGCGGCATGTTCTCGGCCAGCGGCACCATCATCCTCGGGCCGGAGGCGCCGTGAACGCGCCGGCCGCCGCCGCGATCACGCAAGACGCGGCGCGCGAGGCGATCGAGCAGGCGATCGCCGGGCGCCGCAGCGTGCGCGGCTTCCTTGACCGTCCGGTGCCGCGGGAGACGATCGCCCGCATCCTTGGCGTCGCGGCGCGGGCGCCGAGCGGCAGCAACATCCAGCCCTGGAAGCTGCATGTGCTGACCGGCGCGGCGCTGACGCGCCTCAAGGCGGCGATGGAGGCCGCCTTCACCGCCGGTGACATGGGGCGGCGGGAATACGAGTACTACCCGGTGAAGTGGCGCTCGCCCTACCTGGAGCGGCGGCGGAAGCTCGGCTGGACGCTCTACGAACTCGCGGGCATCGCGCTCGGGAACCGGGAAGGTGGCGCGCGGCAGGTCGGGCGCAACTTCACCTTCTTCGGCGCGCCCGTCGGGCTGGTCTTCACCATCGACACCGACATGGAGAAGGGAAGCTGGCTCGACTACGGCATGTTCCTGCAGAACATCATGGTCGCCGCCCGCGCCCATGGGCTTGAGACCTGCCCTCAGGCGGCCATCGCCAACTACCCCGACATCCTCCGCGCCCAGCTCGGCATCCCTTCGGAGGAGATGATCGTCTGCGGCATGGCGCTCGGCTACGAGGACAAGGAGGAGCCGACGAACCGGCTGATGTCCGAGCGCGAGCCGGTGGAAGCCTTCGCGACCTTCCACGACGGCTGACGGCGGGGTTCGGGCGCACCCGGACGCTGGCGCGTTTCGGACGGGCCGGGCGGCGTCCGGCACGACCTACACTTCGAGACGCAGACGCGTTGCAGCAGCATCTTCGAGCAAGACGGCGGTCTTCGCCGTCCCCGCGCCAGGCCGCTGTTGGCTTGCGTAATCCGCCCCATCACATAGCGAAACCAAGCCCCCCGACCGGCACGACGGCTGACCTGCCGATTCATAGGCAGTCATCCATGCCGAAGCGCGCAATCCTGGCCGCGGCCAACGTGCCGCCCCAGAGAATCCGTGCAATTAGGGGGTTGCATTGCATACTGGTATGCCAAATGATCATTGGCGAGGGCAGCATTGCGCGCTGCACAACGGCCTCCCTGGGAACAGGGAGTTCAGCATCCGCTGGCTTGCGCTGGCGTATTTCGGGCGCAGAAGGAGGCTTGGAATGGATCACGGGGAACGCATCTCGCGCCGGACGCTTGGGCTGGCGGCGGCGCTCAGTGCCGCAAGGCTGGCCTTGCCGATGCCGGCTCTGGCGCAGGCTGCGGCCAGGCGCGGCGGCACCGCCGTTCTCGGCATGACCGAGCCCACCAACGTCAATCCTGACCTGTCCACCAGCTACAGCAACCAGCTCGTCGGCTGCATGATCTACGAAGGGCTGGTCCAGGTCGCGCGTGATTCCTCGATCGAGCCACTCCTGGCCACATCGTGGGAGATCTCGCCTGACAGGAAGACTTACACCTTCAAGCTTGCCGACGCGAAATGGCACGACGGCCGCGATTTCACCGCCGCCGACGTGAAGTACACGATCGAGAATGTCAGCTCGAAGTTCGCACCGGTTTTTGCCTCGGCGGCGGCCACCATCGAGAGCATCGAGACGCCCGATGCCAAGACGGTCATCTTCCACCTCAAGACGTCGTTCGGTCCCTTCCTGATGTCGCTGGCAGCGCCCCAGGGCGGTGCGATCCTGCCAAAGCACCTCTTCGAAGGCACCGATCCGCTACAGAATCCGGCAAGCTCCACGGCCCCCGTCGGCACCGGGCCGTTCAAGCTGGTCGAGTGGAGCCGCGGCGCCTATCTCAAGCTCGTCGCCAATGATCGCTACTGGCAGCCGGAGCGCCCTTATCTGAAGGAGCTCATCGTCCGCCTGATCCCGCAGTCCACGTCGCGGCTGCAGGCGCTTCGTGCGGGCGAGATCGACTATATTCCCGGCTACTTCGTGGCGGCCAGTGATCACAGCGTCATCAAGGCGACCGATGGGCTGAAGCTTGAGAATTCCGGCTTCGCGCCCGGCACGAAGATGATGTTCATGAACTTCGCCTCCGCGCCGCTGGGCGAGAAGGCGGTTCGCCACGCGCTGATGATGGCGACGGATCGGGAGTTCCTTTTCAGGAACGTCTGGTTCGGCACCGGCGGCATCGGCGTGATGCCCTTCACCAGCCGCATGCAATGGGCAGCGGATCCTTCCATCGACTACCGCCAAATGTATCCTTTCGACGTCGACAAGGCGAACGCGGCGCTCGACGCGGCCGGCCACCGCCGCGGCTCGAACGGCAGTCGCTTCACGCTGCGCTACATCTATGCGCCCGAATCGGCTGATTCCGCGCAGGCCGGCCTCGCCCTCAAAAGCATGTGGCAGAAGATCGGCGTGGATGTCCGGCTGATCGCGGTAGAAGGCGCGGCCTATGCCGACCGCGTCTATACCCGCAAGGACTTCGACGTCACCATCGTGGGCTACACCAGCTATGGCGATCCGGCGATCGGCATTGCGCGGGTCTTCGTCTCCTCCGCCATCGGCCGGCCCTACGGCAACGCCTCGCAGTACAGCAATCCGGAGGTCGACGAGCTCTTCGTCCGCGGCGCCGCCGCGACGGACCTTGCCGAGCGGGCCGTGTTCTACAAGGAAGCGCAGCGTATCCTCGCCGACGAGCTTCCCGTGCTGACCCTGCAGGAATACCAGCACGAGGATGCGGCGCGGACCGCCCTGCGCGACGTGTGGGGCGGGCAGGGCTACGGCCGCTGGGGCAATGCCTGGCTTGCCGAGTGACCGCTGTGCATCGCGTTGCCGAACCATGCCGCCGCGGCAACGCGGCGCATGACGCGCCACCGGCCCGTGAGAGATTTTGAGCCGCATGTCGAGCTACACACAACCCGCTGAGGCTGACGCGGCGGTGGAGGGCTCTGCCCCGCGGGCCACGCGCGCCGGCGGCCTTGGGCGCAATATCCTCCGCCGACTGCTTTGGGCCATCCCGGTGATGCTCGCCATCATCGTCTTCAACTTCGTGCTGACCCGTCTTGCGCCGGGCGATCCGTTGCTGATGATCCTGGGGGATTTTCCGGTCCCGCCGGAGTATGCGGCCCGCGTCCGGGCCGAGCTCGGCCTCGACCAGCCGATGGCGGTGCAGCTCCTCCGCTATCTGCAGCATGTGCTCCAGGGCGATCTCGGCTATTCCTTCGCCAATCGCGAGCCGATCCTGCCGCTCATTCTGGCGCGTGCGGCGAACACGCTGGCGCTGATGGTGCCGGGGCTGTTCTTTGCCTCGCTTTTGGGCATGGTCTTCGCACGGCTCTCGCTGCTGCTGCGCGGCAAGCGGGCGCTCGACAGTATCGTGACGGCGCTGTCGCTGTTCGGCTTCTCGGTGCCGGTGTTCTGGTTCGGCCAAATCCTCATCCTGCTCTTTGCCGTAGAGCTCGGTTGGCTGCCGGCGCAGGGCATGTTCTCGGTGCGCACGCGTCTCTCGCCCGGCATGGATTTCCTCTCGCATTGGGCGCTGCCGGGCCTCGTCGTCACCATCTACTACGCCGCGATCGTCGCCCGCGTTGCCCAGGCCAGCATCAAGGAAGCGGTGTCCAGCGATTTCGTCCTGACCGCCATGGCGAAGGGCGCGACGGAACGGCGCGTCTTCTGGCACCATGTCTTTCCCAATGCGCTCATCCCCATCGCAAGCGTCATCGGCCACAACTTCGGCCTTGCGCTGACCGGAGCCATCCTGGTCGAGACGGTCTTCGCCTGGCCCGGCGTCGGCAGCCTGTTCATGCAATCCGTGGTGTCGCGGGACTACCCGACCATGCAGGGCGTGTTCATCCTCGCCGGAGCAGCGGTGGTGCTGTCCAACATACTGACCGATGCGCTCTATACCCTCATCGACCCGCGGGTGCGCCACTCATGACCGGCAGCGTGCGCAACAGGGTCCTCGCGAGACTGTTCTCCTCCCCCGCGGCGCTGGCGAGCGCCGCCTTCCTGCTGCTGCTCATCATGCTCGCGCTCTTCGGCTCGTTCCTCTTCCGGCCGGAGGATCTCACCATCTCCGACTACCCGCTGCAGCCTCCCTCACCGGATGCGCGCATGGGGACAGACGAGCTGGGCCGCAACGTGCTGGCGCTCATCATCGAGGGCGCGAAGGCCTCGCTCTATGTCGGCTTCACCGCGGCCTTCGCCGCGACGGTGATCGGCATCCTGGCTGGTGCCATCGCCGGCTACTATGGCGGCTGGGTGGATCTGGCGATCATGCGGGTCACCGAAGTCTTCCAGTCGCTGCCGAACTTCGTGCTGGCGACACTTGTCGTGGCGATGCTGGGCACCGGCGAAAGCCGTGTCGTGCTGGTCATCGCCGCCCTCGCCTGGCCGCAGACCGCGCGGCTGATGCGCAGCGAGGTGTTGCGGGTGAAAGGCCTGGACTTCGTGAACGCGGCGCGCTGCGTTGGCCGCACGGAGCGGTGGATCCTGCTGCGGGAGGTGGTGCCGAACTGCCTCGCCACCGTGGTCGCGCTTGGGACGCTGATCGTTGCCGAGGCGATCCTGCTCGAAGCCTCGCTGAGCTATTTTGGCCTGACCGACCCGGACACCATCAGCTGGGGTGCGCTGCTCACCTCCGGGCAACGCTTCATCTACCAGGCCTGGTGGCTGTCGATCTTTCCGGGCACGGCGATCTTTCTGACCGTGCTGGCCTTCAACATGTTCGGCGAGTCGCTGCGCCATGCACTCGACCCGAAGAGCTGAGAGAGATCAGCGTGGCAATGAACCATCCCCTGCTTCTCGTCAGCGACCTGAAGGTCGAGTACCGCATCTACAAGGCGGCGATTCCTGCGATCCGGCATGCGGACATTGATGTTGGCCACGGTGAGGGCGTCGGCATCGTCGGCGAGTCCGGCTCGGGCAAGTCCACGCTGGTGCGGGTTCTGGCGGGGCTGCTGCCGGCCACGACGGCGCGGGTGACCTCGGGGCGCATGGTCTTCGACGGCGCCGCGGTACGGCTTGACGACGCGGCGGCGATGCAGCGCCTGCGCGGCCGGGGCATCGCCATGATCTTCCAGGACCCGCTGAGCTACCTCAACCCGCTCATGACGATCGGCCGGCAGATCGGCGAGGCAGTTCGGCTGAACCATCCCGCGGAGGCGCCGGTTGCCCGGGCGCGGGAATTGCTTGACCTGGTCCATCTGCCCGCGCGCTGCCTCGGCGCCTATCCGCATGAGCTTTCGGGCGGCATGCGCCAGCGGGCGCTGATCGCCATCGCGCTCGCCTGCCGGCCGAAGCTGCTGATCGCGGACGAGCCGACCACCGCGCTCGATGTGACCACCCAGGCCGAGATCCTCAGCCTGCTCAAGGACCTACGGCGGGAGATCGGCATGTCGGTGGTGCTGATCAGCCACGATATGGGTGTCGTCTCCGAGTTGTGCGACCGCATCTTCGTCATGTACCGCGGCCATACCATCGAATCGGGACGCCGCGCGGAGATCCTGGCCCGACCGCGCCATCCGTATACGAGGGCGCTCGTCGATGCCGCGCGGTCCGTCAAGGACACGGAAGGCCGCTTCATCACGCTGCACGAGGATGCGATGCCGGCGGTGGATGCGGCGCTGCTGCACGATCCGGTGCCTGCCGCGGCCGCCTCCGCTTCCGCAATCGCCGCCCGGGGGCAAGGAGTTGCTCGTGCCGTCGCGCCGACGGGCGACAGCATTCTCGCGCTGCGTTCGGTCTCGCGCAACTACGTACTCAAGACCGGCGAGAGGGTCGCGGCGCTCAAGCCCATGGATCTGAAGATCCGGGCGGGCGAGATCGTGGCGCTGGTCGGCGAAAGCGGCTCGGGCAAGAGCACCCTGGCCAGGATCGCCCTGTCCCTGGAAACGCCCGATTCCGGCGAGGTCATCCTGCAAGGCCGGCCTGTCGCAAGCATGGGCGCGGCCGAACTGCGTCACCGACGGCTCGTGATTCAGCCGATTTTCCAGGATCCCTCCTCGGCCTTCAACCCCAGGCGCTCCATCGCCTCGGCCTTGACCGACGCGATTCTGTGCCGGGAGGGTGAGGTCGCCGACCTTCGGGAAGCAGCGATAGAAGTGCTGGAGAAGGTCGGGCTGAGCCCTGGCGACAGCTTCCTCCGCCGCTTCCCGCACGAGCTGTCCGGTGGCCAGCGCCAGCGCCTTGGCGTGGCCCGCGCGCTCGCCGCGCGCCCCCGCCTGATCGTGGCCGACGAGCCACTTTCCGGCGCCGATGTATCGATCCGCGGCAGGATCCTGAACCTGCTGCTTGACCTGCGCGATGAATACGGGCTCGCGCTGCTCTTCATCACCCATGACATTTCCATCGCCGAGGTCTTTGCGGACCGCGTTCTCGTGATGCATCGCGGCGTCGTGGTGGAGCAAGGCGGCGCGTCCGAAGTGCTGGGGAGTCCGCGCCACGCGTATACGCGGATGATGAAGGCGGCGATCCCGGCCATCGATCTGGGCGAAGCCGGATTGGACACGCGCCCGCCGGCGCTTCCCGTGGCCGCCGGCTGAGCCCGGCCCTGCGTGATGGGCCGTGGCAGGCCGAGCAGTGTCGGAGGAAACTTTTGAGGTGAACACGCGATGACGATGGACCGCAGACAGATGAGGCTCGGGCTCTACGCCACGGCCTCCGGTTCGAATGCCTCGGGTTGGCGACACCCGGATGCCATCGCCGATCTGGCGGCGAATCTGCGCGCCGAAATCGGCGTTGCGCAGCTCGCCGAAAAGGGCCTCCTGGACTTCATCTTCCTGGCCGACAGCACGACGATGCGCGGCCATGACTGGAAGAAGCTGGCCCGTGGCTCGCACCGCTACGTGGCACAGTTCGAGCCGCTGACGCTGCTCTCGGCGATCGCTGCCGCCACGAGCCATATCGGCCTCGTGGCGACGGCCGCTACCTCCTATGAGGAGCCCTATCTGCTGGCGAGGCGCTTCGCCTCGCTCGACTTGCTGAGCGGCGGTCGCGCCGGCTGGAACCTCGTCACCTCCTCGAACCTTGAGGAAGCAGGGAACTTCAGCCGGGAAGAGCATCCGAGCCACGCCGAGCGCTACGACCGGGCACTGGAATTCGCCGAGGTGGTGCGCGGCCTCTGGTTCACCTGGGATGACGATGCCTTCCCGCGCGACAAGAAGGACGGCCTCTTCTTCGACCCCGACAAGATGCATCTGCTGGAGCACAGGGGGAAGCATTTCTCCGTGCGTGGGCCGCTGACCGTGCCGCCATCGCCGCAGCGCCATCCGGTGATGGTTCAGGCCGGCGCCTCCGAAACCGGTCGGGAACTCGCGGCGCAGCTGGCCGAGGTGATCTTCACGAGCCAGGGCACGCTCGCCGGCGCCCAGGCCTTCTATGCGGATGTGAAGGGGCGCATGGCGAAATACGGGCGCGATCCCGCAGCGCTCGTCATCATGCCGGGTGTCGCCGTCTATGTCGCGCAGACCGAGGCCGAAGCCGCAGCCAAGCGGCGCGAGGTCGAGGAGCTGGTCGACCCCGTGGTGGGACGCGACATGCTGCAGCATATGCTGGAGGATGTCATTGACCTGTCGAAATACGCCGATGATGATGTGCTGCCGCTCGACATGGCGCTCACCAACGGCAACCGCAGCGCGCAGCAGAGCTATCTCCGGGCGGCGCGGGAGAAGAAGACGATCCGCCAGATCTATGTCGAGCATGCCTCGATCGGCCGCACGCTGATCGGCACGCCGGCACAGATCGCCGACGATCTGCAGCGCTGGCTCGAGACGGGGGCGGCGGATGGCTTCATCCTCATGAACGACTATTTTCCGAAGCCGCTCGAGGATTTCGTCACCATGGTCGTGCCGGAGTTGCAACGGCGTGGCGTGTACCGGACCGGATATGCCGGCACGACCCTGCGCGAGAACCTTGGTCTGAAGCTTCCGGCCCATCCCGCGCGCAGTGCTGCCGCGGCGATCGCCGGCTAGAGGGGAGTGACGGCGATGACCCAACGTCAGATGAAGCTTGGCCTCAACCTGGTCGGCAATGGCGCCCATGGCGGTGGGTGGCGCATGCCGGCCTCGGCTCTCGGCTCCTCGCTGGATTTCGCATTGTGGAAGCGCCTTGCCATTCTCGCCGAGAAGGCGAAGTTCCATTTCATGTTCTGGGCCGATGGTGCCGCGGTGCGCAGCTCGGCCAAGGACGATACGCAGCTCAGCTACGAAAGCCGCGTGGATGTGTTCGAGCCCCTGACCCTCGTGGCGGCACTCTCTGCGGTGACCGAGCATCTCGGCTTCGTCGCCACCGCCTCCACCACCTACAATGATCCCTATACCCTCGCGCGGAAGCTCGCCTCGCTCGACCATATCAGCGGCGGGCGTATCGGCTGGAACGTGGTGACCTCCTGGTCCGAGCAGGAGGCGCTGAACTACGGCCGCGAGGCGCATATGGAGCACGGCGCCCGCTACCGGCGCGCCGGGGAGTTCGTCGATGTCGCCTTCGGACTCTGGGACAGCTGGGAGGACGACGCCTTCATCCGCAACAAGGGCACCGGCCAGTATTTTGACCCGACCAGGCTGCACACGCTGAACCATCGCGGGGAGAATTTTTCGGTGCGCGGCCCGCTCAATGTCGCACGGCCGATCCAGGGCTATCCGGTGATCGCGCAGGCCGGCGCATCGGGCCCGGGCCAGGAGCTTGCCGGGCGCATTGCCGAGCTGGTCTACATCATGCACGACAAGCGCGAGAACGCCGCCGCCTACTATGCGAGCGTCAAGGCAAGTGCTGTCGCCCACGGCCGCTCGCCCGACGGATTGCTCGTCATGCCCGGGGTGATGCCGATCATGGGCCGTACCATGCAGGAGGCGCGCGACCTTGCCGAACAGCTCGATGAACTCGTCCACCCGCAATATGTCATGGCGTCGCTGAACGGGTCGTTCGGCGACCTCAGCGGCTATGCGCTGGACGATCCGGCACCGCCGCCGCTGGCCGAGAGCAACAGCATGAAAAGCAACCATGCGCTTCTGAAGAAGCAGCTCGAAGGCAAGACCATAACTGTCCGCGAGTTGATCCGGCAGCGGTCCGCCCCTGGCCATCGTGTCATCGTCGGCACGCCGCAGACCGTCGCCGATGAGATGGAGGACTGGTTCGCCGGTCGTGTCTGCGACGGCTGGAACATCACCCCGCCGTTCTACCCAGGCCCGGTCGAGGACGTGTTCGAGCTGCTGGTCCCCGAACTGCAGCGCCGCGGGGTGTTTCACACGGGCTACGAAGGCAGGACCTTGCGCGAGAGCCTGGGCTTGCCGCGACCGGCCCATCCCGTGGGGCGTGCTTCCACGGCGGCGGCGGAGTAGCAGGTCCCCGAAGCCGCTGCAGCGAGACGGCGTCGCTATCGGCGGCGCGCTGCGGCGGTCACGCCGGCGTGGGGGGGTGCTGCTCGGCGTAGCCGCGGGACTGCTCGATGTGTTGCCGCATGAGCTGCTCCGCCAGATCGCCATCGCCGGCGGCGATCGCCTGGTAGATCGCCAGATGCTCCTGGTAGACCGCCTTCGCGCGCGCGGCATCGTATTTGAAGCGGGAGCGCAGCGTGGCCGTCACCGTCAGCACCTGGTTCAGCACGGTTTCGAGCAGCCGGCTTTTCGCGGCCCGGGCGATCGCCTGATGCACGGCAAGGTCGAGGCGCGCCTGCTGAATCGCGGTGCCGCCGGAGCCCAACCGCTTCTGCTCTTTCAGCGCATCCGCGATGCCTTGGAGCTCGGCCGGGGAATGCGCCTCGGCCGCGCAGCGGGCGGCAAAGCACTCCAGCACCGCACGCAGGGCATAGATGTGGATGATATCGGCGGCGTTGACTTTCCGGACCCGCGCATTGCGCCGCGGCGACAGCTCAACCAGCCCCTCGCCATTGAGCGTAAACAAGGCTTCCCGGACCGGGGTGCGGCTGATGTTGAGCTCGGCGGCGATGTCCCTCTCTCGCAGGGCCTGCCCAGGTTGAAGAACATTCGCAAGGATCGCGCGCCGCAGGATCATGGATACGCCTTCGCTCGTCAGTACCGAGATCGGGCCGTCCGTGAATTCTCCGAGAAGCGCACTCATTTTCTGTGACCGTGAACCTGACGTTATGGGCCTCTTCTAGCATTGGATTGGCAAAGCGCCAACGCCCGCCGGCGGTGCTGCCCCGCGCCGCGGAGCGGGCGGACGGCCCTTTGCACGTGGTGCCGGAGGAGCGCATCGGTCGCCTCGCCCGCGCGGTATTGGCCTGCCGCAGACACGCAGCGCAGACGCGCATCACTCATCATCGCAACAGCCCGGAAGATGGGATGGCGTGGCCGCGTCTGGCATGCCAACATGCCAAATGAATAGAGGTGGACTCGTTCGAGACGGCGAGGCGGGATGGTCCTGACGCCGCCGGCGCCCAAGGCAGGACAGGGAAGCAGCATGCAGAAGCCGATGACCGCACAGCCCGCCGAGGCGCCCGCCCGCAAGGGTTTCGGCAGCCCCATGGAGGTACCCACCCCGGCGGGTGCCGAGGGCTGGCAGGAAATGTACCCCTACTACGCGCTGCTGAGCGCCGAGCGGCGACAGGAAGACGACGCCCGGTTCTGGTTCTTCGACGGCATGCACAGCCCCGACCCGCTCTACCCCTTCGACACGATCATGACCGAGAACTGGTGGGTCGCGGTCAGCCAGATGTCGAGCCGCGTATGGGCCTTTCCGCCGGCGCTCGGCGTCGATCATCGCATCGTCAACGGCTATCTCTACATCAGCCCGATCGGGCTGAAGGATCAGGGCAAGCTCGCCGAGCGCATCGAGCATTTCAACCGCCGGGCCGGCCACTACTTCGAGAACTGGGACGACATCTACAAGGAATGGGTGATCAAGGCCAAGGACTGCATCGAGCGGCTGAAGGCCATCGAGTTCAGGCCGCTGCCGGAGTATGAGCCCGAGGAGAGCATCACTCACCACAAGGGGCTCTACGCCTCGCACCGGCTGATGTCCTCCTACAACCGGATCATCGAGAACATGCTCGAGATGGGCTCCTACCATTTCGAGATGCTGAACCTCGGCTACGGTGCCTATCTCACCTTCCGCGAGTTCTGCCAGACCAGCTTTCCCGGCATCGCCGATCAGTCGATCACGCACATGGTGTCGGGTATCGACATCCTGCTGTTCCGCCCCGATGACGAGCTGCGCAAGCTCGCGCAGCTCGCGGTGGCCCTCGGGGTCGATTCGCATCTCCTCGACAATACGGTGCCGGCGCAGGCGCTGGCGGCACTCGCGGCGGCCACGGGCGGCAGCGAATGGCTTGCCGCCTTCGAGGCCGCGAAGGACCCCTGGTTCTGGTACTCGACCGGCTCCGGCTACTGCCACGCCGACCCGGTCTGGATGACCGATCTTCGCCTGCCCTTCAGCGCGATCCGCGGCTACATCGAGGCCGCGCGCCGCGGCGAGGACGTCAGGCGCCCGCTCGACGCCATCCTCAAGCAGCGGGAGCGCGTGACGGCCGAATACCGCTCCCTGCTCGCGACCGACGAGGACCGTGCCGCCTTCGACGGGCTGATCACCCTGGCCCGCAAGGTCTACCCCTTCGTGGAGGACCACAACTTCTACGTCGAGCACTGGCACCACTCGATCTTCTGGGAGAAGATCCGGGAGCTGGGCGATGTCTTCATGGCGCACAACTTCCTTGATGACCGCAACGACATCTTCTACATGCACCGCAACGAGGTGAGCCAGGCGCTCTACGACCTCGAGATCGGCTGGGCGATCAGCAGCCCGGCGCGGGGCGAGACCTACTGGCGGCCGATCATCGCCAAACGCAAGGCGATCCGCGACCGGCTGGTGAAATGGACGCCGCCGCCGGCGCTCGGCACGCCGCCCGATCTGATCACCGAGCCGCTGACCATCATGCTCTGGGGCATCACGCAGGAGACGATCGACGAATGGCTGGGGGTCGACCTCGCCACCACCAGGGAGCTGAAGGGCATCGCCGCATCGGCCGGCAAGGTGACCGGCAAGGCGCGCGTCATCGTCGATCCGGATCAGCTCTACGACGTGCAGGATGGCGAGATCCTGGTCTGTCGCGTCACCGCGCCGAGCTGGGCACCGGTCTTCCCGCGCATCCGCGCGGCGGTGTCGGATGTCGGTGGCATGATGGCGCACACCGCGATCATCTCGCGCGAATACGGTTTGCCGGCGGTGGTCGGCACCGGCTTCGCGACCCAGCGCATCCGCACCGGCGACACGATCGAGGTGGATGGCGCCAGGGGCACCGTCCGCATCCTGGAGGAGGTGACGCGGTGACCGCTGCGCCCTTCATCCTCTGGCTCGACGACCCGGAGGCGGCGGGCAATCGCCTCCTGGGCGGCAAGTTCTCCAGCCTGGGCCTTTCGGTGGCCGCGGGCCTGCCGGTGCCGCCGGGGTTCGGGATCACCACAAGCGCCTATCGGGCCTTCATGGCCGAGAGCGGCCTCGCACCCGAGGCGGCGCGCGTGCGCCAGGCCGCGGCCACCCTGCCGCCCGAGCGGCTGTCGGGCGAGACCGTCGGCCTGCTCGAAGGCATCGCCACGCGGCCCCTGCCGGCGCGGCTGGAGGATGCGGTGGCGGCCGCCTATGCGGCGCTGGAGCGCCGGGCGGGCATGGCCGCCGTGCCCGTGGCCGTCCGCTCCAGCGGTGAGTCGGAGGATCTGGCCGGCGCCAGCTTCGCCGGCCAATACGAGACTTTCCTCTGGATCTCGGGGCCCGAGGCGCTGCTCCGGCACATGCGCAAATGCTGGGCCGGGATGTTCGGCGATGCGGTCCTGTCCTATCGCCAGGACGGCAAGGTCGTGGCGGCAATGGCTGATTTCGGCATCTGCGTCGGCGTCCAGCAGATGGTGCAGGCGCGTGCCGCCGGCGTCGCCTTCACGCTCGACCCGATCAATGGCGACCGCTCCAAGGTGGTGATGGAGGCCTGCTGGGGCCTGGGCGAGGGCGTCGTGAAGGGGGAGGTGACCCCCAGTCGGTTCGCCGTGGACAAGGTCACACGTGACATCACCACGCGGGCCTTCTCGCCCCAGGCGGAAGAGTACCGCTTCGACGAGGCCAGCGGCACCGTCGGCCTCTTCCCGGTCGAAGACGCGCGGCGCGAGATATGCTGCCTTTCCGACCGCAATGTGCTCGACCTGGTGGAGCTTGCCCGCGGGATCGAGATCGCGCGCGGCGCGCCGCAGGACATCGAATGGGCGATCGGCCCCGATGACGACCTCTGGGTGCTGCAGGTGCGCCCCGAGACGGTGTGGAGTTCCCGCCCCGCCAGGCCGGTCGCCGCGATTTCCTCGCCGGTGTCGCATGTGCTGATGCGGATGGCCGGGGTGCCGCTGGCGGGGCGGAACCGCGGGTCATGAAAGCCGCCGACTTCCTCTATCACCGTCCCCGGACGGTGGCGGAGGCCGTGGCCCTGCTGCACGACTACGGGGGCGACGCGCGCATTCTGGCAGGCGGGCAGAGCCTGATGCCGATGGTGAACATGCGGCTGATGCGGCCCGCGGCGCTGATCGACATCAACGCGATCGAGGGGCTCGACGCCGTCGACCTCGATACGCCGGAGGGGGCGGTGCTGGGCACCCGGCTGCGCTACAGCACGATCGAGACCGCGGGCCCCATCGCCGCGCGCCTGCCGCTCCTGGCCCAGGCCGCACGTCATGTGGGCGACCGCCAGGTGCGCAACCGCGGCACCATCGGCGGCAGCCTCGTGCAGGCCGATCCTGCGGGCAACCTGCCCCTTGCCGTGCTGACGCTGGGTGCGCGGCTGCGTGCCGTCTCGCGCACTGGCAGCCGCGACATCGCCATCGAGGACTTCTTCCAGGGGTCCTACGCCACGGCGCTGCACGCCGAGGAACTGCTGACGTCGATCGTCATTCCCCGCTCCCCGTGCCATTTCGCCTATGCCGAGATTGCCCGCCGCCACAACGACTTCGCGGTGATCGCGGTCGCGGTGGTGGGCGAATGCGATGCCGCGGGGCGCTGGACCGGGCTGCGAATCGGACTTGGCGGCGTGGACGACACGCCGATCCTGGCGGTCGGGGCCATGGCGACGGGCGAAGGCTCGGCGCTTGAGGAGACGATGATCGCGCGGATGGCCGAAGCCTGCGCGACGCAGGCCAATCCCGCCGATGACATGCGG
>Ga0255334_1001016_pt1 | contig 15342 bp, 16 predicted proteins | sample EtOH5_35cm_T3_12_FD_202080 | JGI IMG/M metagenome (GOLD analysis project Ga0255334, IMG submission 202080) | Sandy soil microbial communities from University of British Columbia, Vancouver, Canada - EtOH5_35cm_T3_129 | ecosystem: Engineered > Artificial ecosystem > Sand microcosm > Unclassified ...
TCGCTCAATCCCAGATCAGGGAGCCGACTGACCGCCATCCTTGCCATCCGCCACACACCAACTCCGCAACGCTGGCAGAACCTCGCGAATCGCGCCTATAGCGAATTTCAGATTCAGGACACTAGCCGCTTCGCCGCGGGGTGGGCATCCAGCCAGCGAGCATTTTCCGCCACTGTCCAGGTTTTTGCAGTGTCCAGGTTTTGCAGTGTCCAGGTTTTTGTTGCGGCGCGGCGCGGGCGGCGGTAGCTTTTTGACATGTCACGGATATGTCCTGCCACATGTCGCTCTTGACCCCTGTCGAACCGCCGGTTTCGCTGACCGACCAGGCCGTTGCTGATCTGCGCCGCGAAATCCTGACCACGCGGCTGGCCCCGGGCGAAAGCCTCAGCGAGGCCGGGGCGGCGCAGCGCCTGGGTCTCGGCAAGGCGCCGATCCGTGCGGCGCTGGCGCGGTTGGCCGAGGAAGGGCTGGTCTGCGCCGTGCCGCGTCGTGGCTGGGTCGTCTCCCTGGTCACCATCCGCGATATCCACGAAGTTTTCGACCTGCGCGTGCTGCTGGAAGGAGAGGCCGCCCGCCGCGCCGCCGGCCGCGTCGATACCGGCGCGCTGCGGCGACTGGATGCGGTCTGCGGCTGCGGCTACCGGCCGGAGGATGAGGAAAGCGCCCTGGCCTTCCTCGACGCCAACAAGGCCTTCCACGTCGCCATCGCCGAGCTTGCCGGCAATGGGCGGCTGGCGCGGCAGATCGGGCGACTGCTCGACGAAAGCACGCGGATGCTGGTGCTCGGCCTGCGCGGCCGCGATCGGACGCTTGAGATGCAGCACGAACACCACAGGCTGGTCGAGGCGCTGGCGCTCGGCCGCGGTGCCCTGGCCCAGAGCATCATGCAGGAGCAGGTCGCGGCCAGCCGCGCCATGGTGCTGGCGGCGCTGACTGCGCCCGATGCGGCGATGGCGGTCTGATGCCGCTCGACACCACCGGGCTGAACCCTGCATTGGCCAGCCTGCTGGCCGGCATCGCCGAGGCCGCCGCCTCGGCCCCCGCCGATGCCCGCGCCGATGCCCGCGCCGCGGCCGTGGCCCGCGCCATGGCGCCGACCGTCGCGACGCCGGGGCTGCTGGAGGGGTTCGACTGCCCCTGCCGCCAGGACCGCTATGTGCGCCATCTGCTGGCCGAGGATGCGGCACTCGGCTATGCTGTGGTCGCGCTGGTCTGGCGGCCGGGGCAGATGTCGCCGGTGCATGCCCACCGAACCTGGTGCGCGCTTGGCGTGCATCGCGGCGCGCTGACGGAAACCTTCTACACCCCTGCCGAAGCCTTGCCGGAACCTCGGCTTTCGGTACTGCGCTGCCCTGGCGATACCAGCCATGGCGAGGCGCGGCCCGATCTCATCCATCGGATCGCAAATCTCGGGACCTGCGACGCGATTTCCATCCATTGCTATGGCGTCGCCTTCGAGCGTTTCGGCAGCGATGTGAACACGATCCTCGCCGACTGACCGCCGGCTGCCCCTGCATCCCCGCGCGGCCGCAGATGTGACCGAGGCTAATCCCGCAGTTCGATCACCACCGGGGCGTGGTCAGAGGGCTGTTCCTCGCTCCGCGCCGTGACATCCACGGTGGCCGAAACCAGCCGTTCGGCCAGCTCCGCCGAAAGCAGCACATGGTCGATGCGCAAGCCGCGATTGGTGTCGAAGGCCGGGCCATAGTCCCAATAGGTCCAGGGCGCGTCGGTCGGATGCAGCGCCCGCAGCGCATCCGTCAGCCCGAGCCAGAGCAGCGCCCGGAATGCCGCCCGCGTCGCCGGCCGCACCAGCGCATCGGTTTCGGGCAAGGCGCCCGGGTAGAGGTCCGCCTCGGTCGGGCAGACATTGAAATCGCCGAGCAGCGCCAGCGGCAAGCCCTGTTCCAGCCGATCCGCCGCCAGCGCCCGCAGCCGCGCCATCCAGCGCAGCTTGTAGGCATAGCCGTCATCCCCGCCGGAATTGCCGTTCGGCAGGTACAGCCCGCCGATCCGCATCCCCAGCGCCGCGACCTCGATCCAGCGCGCCTGGGTATCCTCCGCCTCGCCGGGCAGGGTGTCGGATATCACCTCGAAAGGCACGCGCGACACCACCGCCACACCATTGCGCCCACCCGCCTGCCCGACCGCATGGGCGCGATAGCCGAGGTCGGCGAATTCCAGCGCCGGGAATTCCTCGGTGCGGCATTTGAGCTCCTGCAACACCACCAGCTCCGGGCTGTGGCGTTCGAGGAAGCGGCGCAGATGCGGCACGCGGCGGCGCGCCGAATTCACATTGAACGTGGCCAGACGCATCAGGGGCGCGCGTTCAACCCAGCGAGAAGGAAGCGCCGCAGCCGCAGCCGCTGACCGCCTGCGGGTTCTTCACCGCGAAATGCGCGCCGATCAGCTCATCGGTCCAGTCCAGCTCAGACCCCGCAAGCAGGTCCAGCGAGACCGCATCCACCACCACCCGGTCGGCGACCAGCAAATCGTCCTCGGCCGGGGCGGCCTCCTCCAGGGCGAAACGATACTGGAAGCCGGAACAGCCGCCGGCCTCGACCGCGACCCGCAGCCGGGCGGCGGGGCGGCCTTCGCGCGCGGCGATCGCGGCGACCTGGGCCAGCGCGCGGGGGGTGGCGTTGAAGGGGACGGCAGACATCGGGCGAACTCCTGTTGCCTGGGAACATAGGGCGCCGCGGCCCGGAGTTCAAAGCGTAACGCCCCGCCGGATTGCCCGACTCCGTCCCGCGCTGTCATCCTTGAACTCCATGCCTCCTTCCGCGGGCCTTGCCCAACTCGCCCCCTGGGCCGTTCGTCCCGATCAGAGCCGCGGCCGCCTCCACCCCGAGGCCGCCGACCTCTCGCGCAGCCCCTATGCCCGCGACCGCGACCGCATCATCCACAGCACCGCCTTCCGTCGCCTGCAGTACAAGACCCAGGTCTTCGTCTTCCACGAGGGCGACGCCTTCCGCACAAGGCTGACCCATAGCCTGGAGGTCGCCCAGATCGCCCGCGCCATCGCCCGCCGCCTGCGGCTGGACGAAGACCTGGCCGAGGCGCTGGCCCTGGCCCATGACCTCGGCCACCCCCCCTTCGGCCATGCCGGGGAGGAGGCGCTGAACGGCGTCATGAAGCCCTTTGGGGGCTTTGACCACAACGCCCAGAGCCTGAAGGCCGTCACCCATCTCGAAACCCGCTACGGCGGCTTCGACGGGCTGAACCTGACCTGGGAGACGCTGGAGGGCCTGGCCAAGCACAATGGCCCGCTGCGCCGCCCCGCCCCCTTCATCGCCGCCTATGAGGCCAGGCATCCGCTGGAACTTGCCACCCATGCCTCGGCCGAGGCGCAGGTCGCCGCCATCGCCGACGACATCGCCTACAACAACCACGACCTCGACGATGGCCTCCGCGCCGGGCTGTTCGAGCTGGAGGAAGCCGCCGCCTTGCCGCTGTTCGGCGAGGCCCTGGCCGATGCCCGCCGCCGCCAGCCCGACATGGCCCCCGAACGCATGGCGCCGGAGACCATCCGCCGCGTCATCAACCGCATGATCGTCGATGTGGTGGATGAGGCGACCCGCCGCATCGCCGCCCTGGCCCCGGCCAGCGTGGCGGAGATCCGCGCCGCCGCCCGCCCCGTGGTCGCCTTCAGCCCGGCCATGCTGGCGCTGAACCAGGGGCTGCGGGATTTTCTCTGGGCGCGCATGTACCGGCATTGGCGGGTGAACCGCACCAACCAGAAATCCAAGCGCGTGGTGCAGGTGATGTTCAGCCTGCTGCACGGCGGGCCGCAGATGCTGCCGCCCGACTGGCAGGACCGCGCCGGCGAACCCGGCAGCGCGCAATGCGCCCATGCCGTCTGCGACTGGATCGCCGGCATGACCGACCGGTTCGCGCTCGACGAACACCGCCGCCTGACCGACCCGGACGTGCCGGGGTGATGGCCCGAATGGGGACCGGCCCTTCGTTGCAGGCGAGTGCCGCGGGGCTGCTCAGCGGGTTGGTTGGCTTCGCCTCCACCTTCGCGGTGGTGCTGGCCGGGCTGACCGCGGTCGGGGCCTCCCCGGCCGAGGCGGCCTCCGGCCTCATGGCGCTCTGCTTCGCCATGGGGATCGTCGGCATCCTGCTGTCCTGGCGGCTGCGCATGCCGATCAGCGTCGCCTGGTCCACGCCCGGCGCGGCGCTGCTGGCCGCGACCGGCAGCACGGCAGGGTTTCCGGCGGCGGTCGGGGCGTTCCTGTTCTGCGGCGCGCTGATCGTGGCGGCCGGGATGTGGAAGCCGCTGGGCCGGGCGATCGGCGCGATCCCGCCGCCGCTGGCCGCGGCCATGCTGGCGGGGGTGCTGTTCGGCCTGTGCCTCGCCCCGGTACGGGCGGTGGCGGCGATGCCGGCGGCGGGGCTGTCGATCATCCTGGTCTGGGTCCTTGTGGCGCGGTTCGCACGGCTCTGGGCGGTGCCGGCGGCGGTGGTGACGGCGGTGGTGGCGATCGCGGCGACGGCCCCGCCGGCGGCCGGAACCGCGGCCTGGCAATGGCCGGTGCTGGTCATGCCGGGGCTGGACCCGGCGGTGCTGCTGGGGCTTGGGCTGCCCTTGTTCATCGTGACCATGGCGTCGCAGAACCTGCCGGGGCTGGCGGTGCTGGCGGCCAATGGCTACCGGCCGGACCCGCTGCCGCTGCTGCGCAGCACCGGCATCGGCAGCATGATCGCGGCCCCCTTCGGCGCGCATGCCGTCAACCTCGCGGCGATCACCGCGGCGATGTGCGCCGGCCCCGATGCGCATCCCGACCCAGGCCGGCGTTGGTGGGCCGGGGTGGTCGCCGGGCTGTGCTACTGCGGCTTTGGCATCCTCTCCGGCCCCGCCGCGAGCCTGGCCGCCGCCGCCCCGCCCGTGCTGGTGCAGGCGGTCGCGGGGCTGGCCCTGCTCGGCGCCCTGGCCAATAGCCTGCAGGCGGCGCTGGAGGCGCGCGAAGCGCGCGAGGCGGCGCTGATCTGTTTCCTGGTCGCGGCCTCCGGCGTTTCCGCCTTTGGCATCGGCGGCGCCTTCTGGGGGCTGGTCGCCGGCGGGCTGGTGCTGGGGCTGGCGCGCTTCGGCCGGTAGCCGCGCCGCGTCGCCGCCCCCCCCATGGCGGCGCCTTACTGCCTTACCATATTACCATATTACCATCTTACCGTTTCGCGCCCCCGCTTTCCGGCCTTGCCGCATCCCCCATCCGGCCCGCGGACGCAAAAACCCCCTTGGCCAGGCCATGATATCCGCTTCGTTCCGCTCCGGGTTGCGAAAAACCATCATCTTCGCGCGGCGCCTGCACTCCGCTACACGCGACGCATGACCAGCAACATCTTCGCCACGGTCCGCGCCCGCGTGGTGGCCGCCGTGACCCACCTGTACCCGGCGCTTCCCGACGACGCCTTGGCCCGCATCCAGGTCGAGCCCCCCCGCGACACCGCCCATGGCGACATGGCGACCAATGCCGCCATGGTCTGCGCCAGGCCCGCCGGCAGCCCGCCGCGCCCTTTTGCCCAGGCCCTGGTCACCGCCCTGGCCGAGGCGCCGGAGGTGGTCTCGGCCGAGGTCGCCGGCCCCGGCTTCGTCAATTTCCGCCTGCGCGATGACGTCTGGCGGACCCAGATCCCGGCCATCCTCGCGGCCGGCGAGGCCTATGGCGACAGCACCCTGGGCGGCCAGCGGCGGGTCGATGTGGAATATGTCTCGGCCAATCCGACCGGGCCCATGCATGTCGGCCATTGCCGCGGCGCGGTGGTCGGCGATGCGCTGGCCCGGCTGCTGGCCAAGGCCGGCTGGGACGTCACCCGCGAATACTACATCAACGACGCCGGGGCGCAGGTGCAGGCGCTCGGCTGGGCGGCCTATTGGCGATATCTTGAGGCGCTGGGCACCACCCTGACCGAGGACGAGTTTTCCGAACTGGTCCCCGGCGGGCTGCAATATCGCGGCGACTATCTGGTCCCGGTCGGCCAGGCGCTGAGGGATCTGCATGGCGATGCTTTGGCGCCGGGGGCGGTGCCGGCCGATCCCGCGCTCTGGCTCGACACCGTGCGCGACTTCACCGTCGCGGCGATGATGACGGAGATCCGCGCCGACCTCGCCGCCCTCGGCGTCGAGCATGATGTGTTTGTCTCCGAGGCCGCGCTGGTCGCCGCCGGCGGCGTCACCCGGGCGATGACCCTGCTGGCGGCCAAGGGGCTGATCTACCAGGGCGTGCTGCAGCCGCCCAAGGGCAAGGTCCCGGACGACTGGGAACCGCGCGAACAGACCCTGTTCCGCGCCACGCAATTCGGCGATGACGTGGACCGGCCGCTGCGCAAGTCGGACGGCCAGAACACCTATTTCGCCAATGACATCGCCAACCACGCCGACAAGATCGCCCGCGGCCATCGCGAGCTGGTGCATGTCTGGGGTGCGGACCACGGCGGCTATGTCAAGCGCATGGCGGCGGTGGTCGCGGCGCTGTCCGATGGCGTGGTGAAGCTCGATGTCGTGCTCTGCCAGATCGTGCGGGTGCTGAAGGATGGCGAGCCGGTCCGCATGAGCAAGCGGGCCGGGACCTACATCACCTTGCGCGACCTGATCGACGAGGTCGGGCGCGATGCCGTGCGCTTCACCATGCTGACCCGCAAATCCGATGCCCAGATGGATTTCGACCTTTCCGCCGTGGTCGAGCAGTCGCGGGAAAACCCGGTCTTCTACGTGCAATATGCCCATGCCAGGGCGCGCTCGGTGCTGCGCGCGGCCGGCGAGCCGAGCCTTGAGGGCCTGGCCGCGGCGCCGCTGGAGGCGCTGGTCGATCCCTCCGAACTGGATCTGATCCGCAGGCTGGCGGCCTGGCCGCGCATTGTCGAACAGGCGGCGCTGGCGAGGGAGCCGCACCGAGTCGCATTTTATCTCCATGACTTGGCGGCCGCCTTTCACCTAAGCTGGAACCGTGGCAGGGACGATTCGACCCTCCGCTTCATCCGCGAGGAGGAGCCGGAGGCGACGCGGGCTCGGCTGGCCCTGGTCGCGGCCACGGCGGTGGTGATCCGTTCTGGCCTGGCCGTGATGGGGGTCGATCCGGTCGAGGAAATGCGCTGATCGCGGGCGCAGGGGGAGTGCAGCCGTGAGCGACATACCGGTCCCATCCTATCGTATCCGCCCATCGGATGATGGCGGCGGTCTGCGGCGCGTGGCGATGATCGCCGCCGGGCTGCTCGGCGTCGCCTGTCTCGGCGCGGTGCTGGCCTGGAGCTTCGCGCGCTTCACCGGCCCCGCCACCATCCCGGTGGTGGAGGCCGATCCGCGCCCGGTCCGAATTCGCCCCGCCGATCCGGGCGGCATGCAGGTGCCCAACCAGGGCGAGCTGATCTTCAGCCGCGAGGCCCGGGTGCAGGAGGCGGCGGCCCAGCGCGGCGCCGCGCTGTCGCAGCAGGCCGAGGCCCCCAATATCGCTGCCCTGCGCGAACAGGCGACGCCACAGCGCCCGCCGGCTGCGGCGCTGGTGCCGGTGGTGCCGTCTGGCGGGGGCGCGCCACGCGCGGTCGCGCCACGCCCGGTCGCGCCGCCGGTGCCCGCGGCGGTGCCGCAGCCCGCCGAGCCCCGTGCGGCCGCGGCCCCCGAACCGGCGGCCCGGCCCGAACCGGCGGCCCGGCCCGAACCGGTGGCCAGGACCGAGCCGATGGGCCGGCCCGAGCCGGTGGCCCGGCCCGCCACCGGGCGGACCGTCGTGCAGCTTGGCGCGCTGGGCTCCGAGGCGCTGGCCCGGGCCGAATGGGAGCGGCTGAGCCGCGCCCTGCCGGCCGAGTTCCGCGGCCGCCAGCCGACCATCTCGGTCTTCGAGCGCGATGGGCGGCCGACCTTGTACCGCCTGCGCGCCGCCGACCTGCCCGATGCCGATGCCGGGCGCGAATTGTGCGAGAAGGTGCGGGCGCATGGCGGTGCCTGCATGCTGGTGGGCGGCTGATCGCGACCCCATGACCCAAGCCCCGCGTGCCGCCGTCGTCGGGCTCTCCGGGCCGGCGCTGACGGCCGAGGAAGCAGCGCTCCTCGCCCGGCTGCCGCCGGCCGGGGTGATCCTGTTCCGCCGCAATGTCGAAACCCCGGCGCAGCTGCGCGCCCTGACCGATGCGGTACGGGATCTGCTGGGGCCGGAAGCGCCGATCCTGGTGGATCAGGAAGGCGGCCGCGTCGCCCGGCTGCGGCCGCCATTCTGGCCCGAATTCCCGCCCGCCGCCAGCTTCGAGCATGGCCCGGCCGAGGCCGCGCGGGCCGCCGCCGGGGCCATGGGGGCGATGGCGCTGGCGGCCGGGATCGACACGATCTGCGCCCCGGTGCTCGACCTGCGGCTGGCGGGGATGCATGCGGTGATCGGCGACCGCGCCTTTTCCGCCGATCCGGCCGAGGTCGCCCGGCTCGGCCGCGCCTGGGCGGAAGGGCTGCTGGCCGCGGGCTGCGCGCCGATCATGAAGCACATTCCCGGCCATGGCCGCGCCCTGGCCGACAGCCATCTGGACCTGCCGGTGGTGGCCGCGCCGGCCGAGGCGCTGGCCGATGACCTCGCGCCTTTCCAGGCCCTGGCCGGGACGATCCCCTGGGCGATGACCGCGCATATCGTCTATCCCGCCTGGGACGACCATCTCTGCGCCACGCTCTCGCCCCGGATCATCGGGGGGATCATCCGCGGCGAGGTCGGGTTCGATGGGGTGCTGGTGTCCGACGATCTGACCATGAAGGCCCTGGCCGGCGAGGCCTGCGACCTGGCCGAGGCCGCGCTGGCGGCGGGCTGCGACCTCGTGCTGCATTGCTCGGGCGTCTTCGCCGAGACCGCGGCCCTGCTGGCGGGCTGCCCCGCGCTGACGGGGCGGGCGCAGGCGCGGATGGCTGCGGCAAGGGGCATGATCGGCGCTTCTGCGTGAGGGGCCGGGGATGATCGACTGGCTGCCGGATCTGGCCGCGGCGGTGCTCGCCGCGGTGCTGGCGATCACCTTGCACGAGGCCGCGCACGGCTATGCCGCCCTGGCCGAGGGCGATGCCACGGCGCGCGAGGCCGGGCGGCTGTCGCTGAACCCGCTGCGCCATGTCGATCCGGTCGGCACCTTGCTGCTGCCGGGCTTCCTTGTGATCTCCCAGTTGCTGACGATCGGGCGGGTCGAGGTGCTGTTCGGCTGGGCGCGGCCGGTGCCCGTGGATATTCGCCGGATGCGCGATCCGCGCTGGGGCATGGTGCGGGTGGCGGCGGCGGGGCCGGCGGTGAATTTCGTGCTGGCGATCGCCGCGGGGCTGGTGGCGCATCCGCTGGGCTGGCTCGCGCCGATGCTGCCCTTTGTGGCCGTGGCCTGGCTGACGCAGTTCCTGGGGCTGCTGATCCTCTCCAACCTGATCCTTGGCCTGTTCAACCTGCTGCCGATCCCGCCGCTGGATGGCGGCCGCATCCTGGTGGGGCTACTGCCGGCGCGCGCGGCAATGGCGCTGGCGCGGATCGAGCGCTTCGGCCTGCTGCTGGTGATCTTCGCGCTGATCATCCTGCCGCGGCTGCCGGGGGGGCTGGACCCGATCGGCTGGGCGCTGCGGCATGTGGTCGGCGCGGCGCTGCGGGCGGTGCTGACCATCACGGGACATGGCGGATGAGCGAGCCGGTGCTGACCCTGCATCTGGACGGCTATGAGGGGCCGCTGGACCTGCTGCTGGATCTCGCGCGGTCCCAGAAGGTGGATCTGGCCAAGATCTCCATCGTGGCGCTGGTCGACCAGTTCCTGGCGGTGATCCAGGCGGCGGTGCGGCTGGAACAGGCGGCGGACTGGCTGGTGATGGCGGCCTGGCTCGCCTGGCTGAAGTCGCGGCTGCTGCTGCCCGATCCCGAGCCCGACCCGGATGCCGAGTCTCCCGAGGCGCTGGCCGAGCGCCTCGCCGAACGCCTGATCGCGCTGGAACGGATGCGCGGGGCGATGCGCTGGCTGCAACGCCGCCCCCAGCTCGGCCAGGAGGTTTGGGCGCGGGGCGAGCCGGAAAACCTGACCGTCGAGGACCGCAGCGGCATTGCGGCCGAGCTGCCGGCGCTGCTCGCGGCCTATGGCGGGGTGTTGCGGCGGATCGCCGCGCGCCGGCCCTACCGGCCCAAGCCGCGGCGGATCTGGACGGTGCAGGATGCGGCGGCGCGGCTGGGCGCGATGCTCGGCGAATTGCCGTCCTGGGCGATGCTGGCGCGGTTTGTGCCGGAGGGGCTGGTGGACCCGATCGAACAGCGCGCGGCCCTGGCCAGCACCCTGGTCGCCAGCCTGGAACTGGCCCGGGGCGGGGCGCTGGACCTACGCCAGGATCGCGATTTCGGCCCCATCCTGCTGCAGCGCCGGGAGGTTGCGGATGTCCGCGCCGCCTGAGGTTCCGGGCACCGCGGAGGCCCCGCCGGCCGCGCAGGCCCCGCCGGCCGCGGAGGCCCCGCCGGCTGCGGAGGCCCCTGGCATCGCCGAGGCCCTGCGGATCGCCGAGGCGCTGCTCTTCGCCGCAGCCGCTCCGGTCACGCTGGACAAGCTCCAGGCGGTGCTGCCGGAGGGTATGGCGGCCCGCGACGTGCTCGCCGCCCTGGCCGAGGCCTATGCCGGGCATGGCGTGGAGCCGGTCGCGGTCGCCGGCGGCTACGCCTTCCGCACCGCGCCGGATCTGGCGGCGGCGCTGACCAGGGTGGTCGAGGTGCCGAAGCGCCTGCCGCGCGTGGCCATGGAGACGCTGGCCATCATCGCCTGGCACCAGCCCTGCACCCGTGGCGACATCGAGGAGATCCGCGGCACCGCTTTGTCGCAGAACACGCTGGATGCGCTGCTGGAGATGGGGCTGGTGGCGCCGCGCGGGCGGCGGGAGTCACCCGGGCGGCCGACGCTCTGGGCAACCACGCCGGCGTTTCTCGTGCAGTTTGGCCTGGCCTCGCTGGCCGATCTGCCGAAGCGGGAGGATCTGGCGCCGGCTGGGCCGGGTCTGGCGCTGTGACCCTGGCCCTGGCGGGCATCCATCATGGCTATGCCGGGCGGGAGGTGCTGCGCGGCATCGACCTGACCGTTGCGGCGGGGGAGATCGTCTGCCTGCTGGGGCCTTCGGGCGATGGCAAGACCACCTTGCTGCGGCTGGTCGCGGGGCTGGAGCCCTTGCAGCAGGGCGCCATCGAGATCGCCGGGCGCCGCGTCGCCGAACCGGGGCGGGAGGTGCCGCCGGAACAGCGCTCGGTGGGTTTCGTGTTCCAGGACTATGCGCTGTTCCCGCATCTGACCGTGGCCGACAATGTCGGCTTTGGCCTGCGCGGCACCGGCCGAGGGGAGCGGCGGGGGCGGGTGGCCGAGGCGCTGGCGCGGGTCGGCCTCAGCGGTTTCGCGCAGGCCTGGCCGCATACTTTGTCGGGCGGGCAGCAGCAGCGGGTGGCGCTGGCCCGCGCCCTGGCGCCGCGACCGGCCGTGCTGCTGCTGGACGAGGCCTTTGCCAGCCTGGATGCGCGTCTGCGCGAACAGGTGCGCGACGACACGCTGCATGTGCTGCAGGAGGCCGGCACCGCCACCCTGCTGGTGACGCATGACGCCGAGGAGGCCCTGTTCATGGCCGATCGCATCGCGCTGCTGCGGGCCGGGCAGGTCGAGCAGCTGGGGCGGCCGGCCGAGCTCTACCTGCGCCCCGCCAGCCGTTTTGTCGCGACCTTCCTCGGCGAGGTGAACCGGCTGCCGGGGATGGTCGCGGGCGGGGTCGCCAGCACGGTGCTGGGCGCCCTGCCGGCCCCGGGCCTGCCCGATGGCCCGGCCGAGGTCTTCTGGCGCCCCGAAGGGCTGCATTTGGCTGGCGAGGGCGTGCCCGCCGAGGTCGAGGCCTGCCGGATGCTGGGGGCCACCACGCTGGTGCATCTGGCGGTGGCCGATGCGGCGGGCGGCGTTTTGCATCTGCATGCCCGGGTTCCGGCCGGGGCGATGCTGGCGCGGGGGGAACGGGTCAGGCTGGCGGCGGATCCGGACCGGGCCTTCGCCTTCGCGCCGGATACTGTGTGAGGGGCACCCTCGCGCCAGCGATTGCGACACCCCACATTGGCGCATGGTCGGGTTCCTGCTAACCCGCTGCTACCTGTCCCTACGGAACGCCGCGAAATCGCATGTTGGACCTAGCCTGGTCAGAAATCGCCTTGATCGCCGTGGTCGCCCTCGTCGTGATAGGCCCCAAGGATCTGCCCGAAGCAGTGAAGGGTGTCGCGCGCGGCATCCAGAAGCTGCGTCGCATGGCCGGTGAATTCCAGTCGCAGGTGGATGAGGTGGCGAAGGACGCCGGGGTACAGGATTTGCGCCAGTCCATCGCCGATATCCGCCGCTTCGACCTGAAGGGGCAGATCGAGAAGGCGGTCGACAAGGATGGCGCGCTTCGCGACACCTTCTCGAAGAACCCGCTGGAGCAGGCCGCGAGCGATCCGTTGAAGCCGGACACGCTGGCGCCGGCGCCCTGGGAGCCGCCCGCCACCATGGCCCCGGGCGATGCGCCAGCCTTCGTGCCCCCTGGCGTTGCGGTCGCGACCGCGCCCTTCGTGCCGCGCCCCAAGACGGCGGAAGAAGTGGCGGCGGCCGAGGTCAAGCCGGCCGAGGCTGCGGGCACCGGTGCCGCTGCCCCGGCTTCCGCGGAAGCTGCTTCCTCCGAGCCCGTGACGGCCGCGGCACCGGCGGTGCCGCCTGCCTTCGTGCCGCCCAATGTGTCGAGCGACGCGGCTAAGCCGGTCGCCTGACGCCCCGCCCGACCGATGAACGGCCGATGAGAGGCCCCGACCACAGGCCCCGACGACCGGCCAGCAAGACAGGATAGCCCGTGCCGCGCGACCAGGATGATGTGATCGACGACAAGCCGATGCCCCTGATGGAGCATCTGATGGAGCTGCGCACGCGGCTCATGTGGTCGGCCGGCGCCTTCCTGCTGGCCTTTGGCGTCTGCTACTACTTCTCGGCGCAGATATACGGCTTCCTGGCGCAGCCCCTGGCCGATATCCTGCAAAAACAGGGCGGCGCCGAGCGGCGGATGATCTTCACCGCGCTCTATGAAGCTTTCTTCACCTATCTGAAGGTGGCCTTCTTCGGCGCGACCTTCTTCTCCTTCCCGGTCTGGTCCACGCAGCTGTGGCTGTTCATCGCCCCGGGGCTGTACCGCAGCGAGAAGCGGGCGGTGCTGCCCTTCCTGATCGCCTCGCCCTTCCTGTTCGTGGCCGGCGCGGCGCTAGCCTATTACTTCATCTTCCCGCTCGCCTGGAAATTCTTCATCTCCTTCGAGACGCCGCCCGGCGCCGGCCAGCTGCCGGTGCAGCTGGAGGCCAAGGTCAGCGAATACCTCTCGCTGGTCATGCACATGATCCTGGCCTTCGGCATCGCCTTCCAGCTGCCGGTGCTGCTGACGCTGATGGCCAAGGTCGGCATCGTCAGCGTCGAGGGGCTGAAGAAGGGCCGGCGCTACGCCGTCGTCGGGATGTTCGTGGCCGCCGCGGTGCTGACGCCGCCCGATATCGTCAGCCAGATCGGCCTCGCGGTCCCGCTCATCGCGCTCTACGAGATCTCCATCCTCGCCGCGACGCTGATGGCGCGACAGAAGGCGAAGCGCGAAAAAGAGAAGAGCTGATGCATGACGTGAAGGCCGTTCGCGCGAACCCGGCCGGGTTCGACGCGGCGCTGGCCCGGCGTGGGCTGGACCCGGTCTCGCCCGCGCTGCTGGCGGTGGACGAGCGCCGCCGCGTGGCCCTGGCCGCGGCGCAGGAAGCCCAGGCGCGGCGCAACCTCCTGGCCCGGCAGATCGGCCGCGGCCGCCAGTCCGGCGCCGATACCAGCGCCCTGGAGGCCGAGGCCACCGGGCTGCGCGACGCCATGGGCGCCATGGAGGCCGCCGCCGCCGCCGCCGAGGCCGAACAGGCGAAGATCCTGGCGGCGCTGCCCAATCTGCTCGACGACGCGGTGCCCCAGGGGGCCGACGAGAGCGAGAACGTCATCCTGTACCAGCACGGCGCGATCCCGAATTTCGCGCATCCCCCGCGCCAGCATTTCGAGCTGGGCGAGGCGCTGGGCCTGATGGATTTCGCGACCGCCGCCAGGCTTGCCGGCACCCGTTTCACCGTGCTGCGCGGCGCGCTGGCCCGGCTGGAACGCGTGCTGGGACAATGGATGCTGTCGCTGCACGCCGATACCCATGGCTATACCGAGATCTCGCCGCCGCTGCTGGTGAACCGCGAGACCATGTACGGCACCGGCCAGCTGCCGAAGTTCGAGGACGACCTGTTCCAGACCACCGACGGCCGTTACCTCATCCCGACCGCCGAGGTGCCGCTGACCAACCTCGTCGCCGGCGAGATCATCCCCGACCTGCCGCTGCGCTTCACCGCGCTGACGCCCTCCTTCCGCGCCGAGGCCGGCAGCGCCGGGCGCGATGTGCGCGGCATGCTGCGCCAGCACCAGTTCTACAAGGTCGAGATGGTCTCGATCTGCCGGCCCGAGGACAGTGCCGCCGAACATGAACGCATGACCGGCTGCGCCGAGGCGGTGCTGACCGCCCTCGGCCTGGTCTGGCGGCGGGTGCTGCTGTGCTCGGGCGATACCGGGTTTGCGGCCGCCAAGACCTATGACCTGGAGGTCTGGCTGCCGGGGCAGGGGGCGTGGCGGGAGATTTCCTCCTGCTCCAATTGCCGGGATTTCCAGGCGCGAAGGATGGGCGCGCGCTACCGGCCGGCCAATGAGAAGGGGGGCGAGAAAGGCACCGCCTTCGTGCATACGCTGAACGGCAGCGGCGTCGCCATCGGCCGCGCGCTGATCGCGGTGCTGGAGACGCATCAACAGGAGGATGGCAGCATCCTGCTGCCCGAGGTTTTGCGCGCGGGCATGGGGATGGATGTCATTGCGGCGGGGTGATGGGGCAAAAAAAGTTCGAGGGGCCAGCCCCTCGAGCACCCCGGCAGAAACAAGGTGTTTCTGCACTTCCCCCTACACGCTGATCGGCATGCGCGGGTCCATCGGCTCGCTGGGCGGGAAAGCGCCGGCATAGGCGCGACGGTGCAGCTCCTCGGCCGAGACCCCGGCGCGGCGGGCGGCCAGCATCTGGCGCGGGTCCACGGGCGTGCCGATCGGGTTGGCGGCAAAATCCGGCGAGGTGTGGATCCAGGTGCTGGACGCCGCCCAATCGCCGAAATTGTCGCATTGCAGCTCCACGCTGTTGCCGTCCGGATCGACATAATAGAACGACGTCGTCATGCCATGGTCGAGCGTCATGTGCGGGCGGATGCCCAGGGCGTCGAGCCGTTCGAAATTCGCCAGCAGATCATCCATGCTCGGATATTCGAAGGCGCTGTGATGCATGCCGGTATT
>Ga0255334_1001017_pt1 | contig 15334 bp, 19 predicted proteins | sample EtOH5_35cm_T3_12_FD_202080 | JGI IMG/M metagenome (GOLD analysis project Ga0255334, IMG submission 202080) | Sandy soil microbial communities from University of British Columbia, Vancouver, Canada - EtOH5_35cm_T3_129 | ecosystem: Engineered > Artificial ecosystem > Sand microcosm > Unclassified ...
CCATCAAATCCATGGGCCACTGCATCTGGATCGCTCACTTTACTGATACGGCTCCACTTCTGCAGGGGTCGCTCGAGCGCACTCCCACAATCACTGCGACAGATTGGCGTGCTCTCCTGCGAGCAGCGTCTGCCATTTCATGGCGCGGACAGCGGGTCACTGAACCAGAGACTCAGCGGCGTTGGCCGATTGACGCTATGCTCGACGATGCCATCGCGCGCAACAGCGTCGAGTGGACTACAATACTGTACGATTCCCCAGCCATGGCACGCATCCTGACTGCGCCAACAATTCAATTCCAACAGGCGGCTGCATCCATCGGACCCAAGCACACCCACTTTCTGTTTACCTTTGCGAAGAGCATCCTCAAGATATCAGGGCTATTTGGCAACTGGATCAGCGCAACGTACGGGTACCTGCTTACAGGAAACGCAGAAAGGGTCGAGCGGATCCTCGACTCGTTGCCCTCTGCGTACGTCAAACTGTTTCACGACATGGCTCCATTCTACGCGATGTCCGTGACCAACGCCGAGCAGCACAGTGCCTTTCGAGAGGCAGTCATCACTCTACAGGACACGTTCTACCAGGATCTGCTTGCGATTACTGGCTGGCTTGATCTACTAAACGTTCTGTTGGACGCGGGCCTTCGCCCCCGCCAGAACGCGGGAAAAGGGCGCGCGACGAGTGTGATACAAAACCAGCGTGCGCTTACACGAGACGTCTATCTACACCCTATGTCGGCAGCCGCTCAAGTGGCTAATCCCCTAGACCGCTGGTTCGGGCAGTGGGTAGAGGGGCTCGTTGCACTGCGCATCCTCGACGACATCGAACAGGTGTATAGGCAAAGGGGTCTCATTAACGATTGACGGCGTACATAACTGTACACGATGAGCACACATCAAAACACAGTGTTTTTCGCATAGAGCACCACCGACATCGTTTCTGGCAATTTGCAACGTCCGTCTGCCGCACTTGTACGCTGCCTGCCCTGCTAGACGCGCTACCGCAAGTGTAGAAACTGTGGAAAACAAAGAGAAAAAACAGGAAAAGAGTGACATCAACGTGCCCAATGGCAGGGGGAGAGTGCAGAGAGACTGGACATATTCAGGAAACGCCCAACTGGCCCGCGTACGACACAAAAAGTCCCGCACCGTATTGATCCTCAAACAGGCGCACACAGTCCAAGCAAACAGACAAGAACCAAACGGCACACACAGGCAGGCAAGCAAGAGGATGGCGACAAAGGGGAGCGCGACCGAAACGACTGCAGGAGACAGCATCACGATAAATGGACCCGGCTGGAGGGCCTTGATGGAGCGCCACATACGAGAAGGTGAAACAAAAAGAGACCCCTACAAGCTAGCGGGCAGACTGAGGATGTGCAGGCTCAACGCGAGGCGCGATGCAGGAGACAGGTCGGTTGAGGCCTCAATGTTGCGTTATCACTGTGAGGACGCGTGGAACGACCTAGACAGGGGCACGTTTGGCAACAGCGCCGTATCGACGGCGGACAGTTTGTGCCACTGGTACGCCAAGGGTGACCACAGCACTTGCACAACGGAAATCGCTGGGGCGATTCTCGCAGGCGGCGGCAAGGACGACCAGCTGCGTTCACTGCGATCGGAATGGGACGATGTGCTCGCGGGAGCGCGCAAGTGTGGTCTCTCGACCAGCGGGAAGGATTGGCAAGAGGGCAGAGCGCGTCTGGTCACTAGCCGCGCACACGTCTTGGTTAATAGAAGGACCAACGCGCCCGAGTTTGGAGATATGGTCAGAGCAAACAGCACATACACCGGCCAGGTGTCGCTCTATCGGGCGGCCAAGGCGGCCGGTGCAGATGATATGGGCGCCTTGTGTATGGCGAGCGTCCTGCTGCAGGATGGACCCATTTCTCCCTGATCACTGTCCATGGACCCTAATAGGGCGATAAACGCCAATTTTGTCGTGGTAAAGTTTGACTGACAGAGTGAGCGTGTCTTGCCTCGTTATTCCAGCCCTATTGGAATAGTAAAGAATGGGGGCATTCCGAGCGCCACAGTAATAGGCAAATGCGGTGCGAGCACGAGAGAAAGATATTGAGGGGAGAGGGTGGGCACTGGGCCTACAAAAGACAATGCGGATACGTTTCTTTCCGATAAACACAAGACGCTCCTGTTGCCTTTTCTATGATCCACCCTTGACAGCGTTTACAGTACAGTTTGGTTCGACTGGAACCAATTCATTCGAGTTTACCTAGCACGGAATCACGTCAAACCGTCAGATAGGCATGTGGCAGAAAGGCGTACGAATTGATCGAGTGTAGCGACCAAGACAAGAGGATTCTCTTTACGCAAGTACAATCCGCGCAGTTGCAACCATGACCGGTCCGAGATGACAGCTAGACCGTGCCAAACGCGGCGGCCATATCCAGCGCCAGGGCGACGCTGTATGGTTTCCTGTCCATCCTCGATTCATACAGCGACTTTGCTATCGAAATGGCAGTGTCACAGAGAGGATCTGTGGCGAGATCGCGCTCCATGACCTCTTGGGCGCCTCTATCATAGACCCGTTCCATCTCCTGGGCGGTCATCCTCGCGTCTTGCACACCCCAAAAGGTACGAGGAAGAAAGACAAGCGGGTGCTCGTACGTGTCTGCCTCGCCCCTGCTGTCCTTGAGGATGGGCTCACCTTCGGCCGTGGCAAGTATGTCGTACTTGAGGCCATGCTCATCGACCACGTAACCGTGGTGTTGGGCCCAGATGATGCGGAACCACTTGTCCGGATAGACCTTTCGGCAGAGGGCCCAGACAAGGCAGGCCATGAGGTGACAGTTGTGGGCCATGAAATAGTACCCCAGTGTCGCTGGGTCGTTGCACTCGTCGCGCGCTGTCCTCTGCCATGTGCGCACATCACCGGCAGAGTATACGCCATACCAGGCGTGCTTGCCCCAGGCCACGGCGTCCATCGCGATGGCCTTTTCCTCATCGGTCATATGGGCAACCGATTCGAGAAATGCTTTGGAACACCCGCCGGCATGGAGGGCCTGCTTGCAAATCCATCGCTTTACGCTGACAATGTGTGGGTCGTTCAGAAAAGGCACAAAGAGGTGCCAGTGGGCCTCAAAGTCGAAATAGTCGGGGTGGGACCGCATGTCATACACACACAGACGAGCGCCGTCAGCGATGCTTTGAGGGACAATACGGTCAGAGCGCTACAAAAGGTATGTAGAAGGGATGTCGAATCCGAAAAGGACAACAAAGTTCTGGGTCACACAAAAGCACCGAGAACAGGCAAACCCGAGATACGCTGATTGGACCGCAACCCGTACAAAGATATCGTAAGAGTGCCAAAGAGCAGGCCGTTCAGTACCAAGCGAGAGCAGAGCGAGGTCGAGAAGGGATGGACGAGTTGCCCGCAGAGGTGCTCTGCATGGTAAGAGAATGGGCGGACCCGGGGACGAAAAGGGTGCTGGCCTGTATCAGTCACAGATGGAACGCACTGAGCAAGGCACAGGACGCAATGGGCGGCGAAAAGGTGAAATCGTGCAGTGACGACGGGAGGGTATGCCGGCTAAAGCAGAGGTGCGCAGTCAAGTACGCGTCAAGAATGGCGCAGCAAAGAAGGTGGAAGGTGTTGGAGTGGATGCTCGATCTCGCGGGTCCCTTTGGCATGAGAAATAGAGTCGACGAGTTGGTGTGCACGGTGGCGGCAGAAGACAGTGATGTGGCAAGACTGGGCGATTTGGTAGAGAAAGGATATCGATGGGACACGGCAAAGGTGAGCGAAGGGGGCGCACAGTACGGGCACAGAAAAGTGGTCAAGTGGGCGAGAGCGATGCGGGGAAGACAGTGGACAGTGTGCGAGGCCGCGATGAAGGGTGGACGATTGGAGATGGTCGAATGGGCGCACGAGAAGGAGGGCTACGCACTATCCAGCAATGTAGTTCTCGAGGCGGCCAAAGCCGGGAGGATAGACGCGCTAGAGTGGTTGGCATCGAAAAACGCGGTAGGCAAGATAGGCTGCATCAGGGGCGCGATGATGGGGGGACATGTTGCGGCAGTAGAGTGGTTGCTGACAGTGAAGCCCAAGGCGCAGGCGGTGCTGGCATCGCTCTCGGAAAGGTGGGTCACACTGGCGGCCAGAGGAGGGCATCAGGTTATGATTGAATGGCTTCACGAACGATGGATTCGGGGCCGCGAGGGTGCCATGAAGCAGGCGATCAAGAGTGGACACCATGTGCTCGTAGAGTGTATGCGACAACAGGGTCACGCGTGGAACAAGGCGGCGGCAATGGGAGGGGCCAGGAGAGGCAACCTGTCTCTGCTCAAGCGAATGATGCAGGAGGGGTGCCCGTGGGATGGGCGCGTGTTTGACAAGGCAGCAAAGGGCGGCCATGTCGAGGTGATGGAATGGGCATGGAACGAGGGCCTACGCTGGTGGGAAGGAAGCGACGATCGTGGCTACAGGCACGAGTGCGACAAGAGGCTGATGGCAGCGGCAAGCCAAGCAGGCCAGCTAGAAGCAGTGATGTGGCTCGCGGTGCATGGGTGCGAGTGGAATGCAAAAGCGTACAAGGAGGTGATCCGAAAGGGCCATGTGCACGTGGCCGCATGGGCGCGTCGGCAGAGGTGGACGTGGAACCTGCAAGAGTGCATAACAGCGGCAGTAGAGTCAGAGGATGTGGACATGCTCGAGTGGATCAAGAGTGCGAGCGATGAAAAGGAGTGGCGCACAGAGGCTGTGGATGCGTGCTGCAAGTTGATCGAGCAGCAAGAGCAGCTTGCGATGGCCGAGTGGTTCCTCGTGCACGGAGGAGCGAGAGAAGACGCCCAGCTGATGGCGCGGATTGCGAGTCCCACGGTCACGCATGTAACTGTGTGCACATGCGATATGCGCTTGTGCAGCTTGAACCTGCTCGATATGTATGATCCGCGCGGGCACGGTTTGATCTCGCATGATACGCGCACGACAATGACGCGCGATGACCGCGTAAAGGCCTTGATGTGGCTGCGCGAGCGAGGATGTGCATGGGACGCAAGGGTATGCACGGCGTTTGCGCTTCAAGGGAACCTGTCGGCGCTGCAATGGGCGCGCGGCCAGGGCTGCCCATGGGACGCGGATACATGCTTTCAAGCGGTGAGTTTCCGCGAAATGGACGTTTTGGAGTGGGCGGTGCAGAATGGATGCCCCTGGGACGAGCGGACGATCGACGTACTTGCGTACCGAGGAATGCACAAGATGGTAGAGTGGATGAGGTCAGTGCGCATGATGGACTAGCTAGAACGGCCCTACGAGGGCGGTATGCGCACGCCTCTAAAGTTGAAAGAGCACCAATGTATGTGCACCCTTTTTCTCGATGGCCTTGTCCAATTCCCATGCTCATGCCGCAGTCCCCATACTTACTCTCAAAGTACACGGAATGTGACCATTGACCACTGTTGCTTTTTCATTGACCACGAGGGAGGGGTTTTTGTCTGTCTCGAGAGCACAAGGAAACCCACACTAGCCTCCAAAAAGCGCGTGGCATGGTGGTGATGGTGTCCAACTTTGTATATGTCGGCATGTGGTGATAAAGGAGGCTGTTTGCACGCATCCTCGGCGCACTTGCCTCTCTCTCTGCGCAAGTATATAGCAAAGAAAGAAGATGCAAGGGCCCGATGAGAGAGCGAGATCGTTTCTAGAGCGTCGACAGGCAGGCAGTAAGCGTCACGCGCCTCTGGATTTCGAATACAGAGAGGCTGCTCGTTTGTGCGCCAAAAATACACGTACTCCACTCAACCCTGGCGAGGTCGAGGGACTGCGTCTACTTGGCGGAGCCGCCGGCGTGCGGTCGGGGGGCGTGTGGTCGCCCGCGCAGCAATGCAACGCGTTTGCCAGTGCAGGGGGCGCACGATGGTCAGAGGCCTATGAACAGGATCTGCACGAGTACGATTCATCGCTAGCGTCGAGGCAGCAGCAGGAAACATCACGTGCGCTTTTAGCGTCTTTGGCGGCCCAGCGCGCCAGGCGTCGGCGTCTCTTGCTGCCTGCCACGCCATCCACAATACAACTCTATGAGCAGATCCCACCCATGACAGAGGCCGAATACGAGGCAACCGTTCCCCTCGATATTCAATACGGCATTATGCGTCAACTGGTGACAAACAACCTGCCATCAGCGTACAACCTTGCTTTGGCGAGCAATGCACAGGCTCGACTGTTTGAATCAGTAGCCGAGCCTATCGTGCAGCGCAGTATAGTGAAACGCACCGACTCCAATGTAAGCGCAACGTCGGCGATAATGCGCGGTGCGGAACTGAGCACGCAACTCGGCGGTGGTGCCTCTATCAAAGAGGCGCAACTCGCTGGCGTGCTGTGCGTTTTAGAGGCACTTGCGCGTTTCATGGCTCATCAAACAGCAAGAGTCTACGGATACAGACGCTATGCATCAAATGGCACTCCAGAGGCATGGGAAGAGATAGAGCCAGTAACAGAGAGGCTGGCCCAACTGCCTCTTGCTGATCGTGTTCGCGTGTGGTACGAGTGGCTCCAGAGTCTGACGCTCGGCTGCTACTTGGCCGGTACACAAAACACAGGGCTCGTGCCCGGGTGGGACTTGGTCGCCTGGTATGGGCGTCTCATCAGAGCGTTGCCTGAAGGATCGGCTGAGAGCAAGTATGCAAGCTGGGAGCCGCTCTTCTATATGGAATACGATGAGTTGGCCGAGGGGGTTCCTGGACTCGTGACGCCTGTGGATGCCGAATCCCTGCTGACTTGGGAACCCGGCGACGAGGTGATTAAACATCTGGAATCGCCTGCGGCTGCGGCAGTCGTGTGCGACTTTATCAATGCGGGCGTGAGTGCATCCATGGTCGGGCCCTGCGCCGATGCTGCTAGATCACAGAGCATTATCATGCCACGCTTTTCAGACATCTTTCCCGGGCCCATCCAGTTGGTACGTGGACAATCCTATATGTGGGTGCTCGTCGACATGAGGTCGCCCTTGATCGAGTCCTTGCTTGGTCAGTGATAATCCTGTGCACAATAAAGGAATTCAAACGATCGCTAGGTGATTGTCACTGCCGTCGGCACTCTGCGCGGATTGGGGGTAGGGGTACGTTAAATGCATTGCGCAAACGCGGTTGATGTGATTTGGGCCTCCCCGCCAGGGACCGATATAGGGGCGGTGGGACCGAGGATGGCTCGGGCACGCATTGGGCATGGCAAAGGACAGCATAAACGGCACAGTGCGAGAGCAAATACGTAGGATTGGTGGGGACCAAATGGGCTACAAGTGGCGATTGGCCGTCAAATGCCCACAGGCAAGGTAAACAGAAGAAAGGCTTGGCGTCGGCAAAACCCAACAGAGCAGCACGAGAGACGCCAAGGACGATGAAGGAGGCAAGGGGACTAAATGGGTTGCCTTGGGAAATGGTGTGGTTGGTATTGGAGCGGACGGATCTTGTGACGGCAATTGCGTGCAGACATGTGGCGAGCGCGTGGCACGACATGATAGGGTCGATTGGCAAGAAGCGGTTCACGGCAGATAAGGCGCAGTGTCGCGTTCGCAATCGGGATGGAATGTACTCGCGATGCCTGACGCCTCGGAGGTGTGCGTGCAAGTACGCAAAAGAGGCCCTGGCAAGGAGGCACTGGGGAGTATTCGAGTGGATGATAGAGAGGGCGGGGCCATTTGGATGCGTAAACGACGCGGACCAGGCGGCGTGCACGGTGGCGGCGATGGAAGGGGATGTAAAGAAACTAAAGGCATTGGCGTGGGTGAGGCGGTACAGGGTGAACGAATGTGATGCGAGCGATGGGGCGGCGCGGTACGGGCAGCTGAATGTGCTGCGGTGGCTGGAGCGCCGGGGGTACAGGTTGAGCACGGGGGCGCTCGGGTGGGCGATTCGGGGTGGGCACGAGGAGGTGGCAGAGTGGCTCATGGGGCAGGCGGGAGAGTACACGTACCTGCCATCGGTGCCGTACGAAGCGGCACGTTATGGGAGGATGAGGATGCTGGAAAAGGCGGAAGCGGAAAAGAAGATACGTGCGCACGACGGTCGATGGGTGGAGGAGGCGACGATGGGCGGGCGGGTGGATGTGCTCGAGTGGCTCGCGGAGCGCGGGAATGTCGAGATGGACGGCGTGGTGAGGCAGGGGATTTACAGTGGGCAGTTGGAGGTGGCCAAATGGGCGGTGGCGCGCGGTGGGGTTGTAAAGATCGGTCTTGGCTCTGCGGCGCGCAAGGGCGATCTGGAGATGGTCAAGTGGTTGTGGGAAGAGATGGGCATGCAGGGCGAGGGGCAGCATGCGTGCGAGTGTGCGGCGCGCGCGGGTCATGCGGCGGTTGTCGAGTGGCTGCTGGAACAGGGGTGCGAGAGCACGACACAGGTGTGTGATCAGGCGATATGCGGAGGCAATATGGACGTGATCGAGTTGTGCATGACAAAAGGGCACGCCGGCGTGTGGATTGTGGAATGGTTCGTGAACGATGCGGCGTGCGGTGGGCACGTAGAGGTACTTGAGTGGCTCTACCATTTGCATATGGAGCGAGAGGGTCCCACGGCGATTCGGGTATGGAAGGAGGCGATGGTCCTCGTGGCCGATCGCGATCACGTGAGGGTGCTAGAGTGGTTAGAGGCGCATGGGATCGAGGCCGAGGATGACTCATGGGCGAGGAAGGGAAGCGAGTGTGCGGCAAACAGAGGTCACATGTGTGTGCTAGTGTGGATGGCGATGCGCGGCCTGGACTGGGACAGGGTCAGGTGTTGCGAGGCGGCGGCATCGCGAGGCGACATTGATATGCTGGAGTGGTTGGCGGGTCAAGGGTGCTCGTGGACAGAGACAGTGTCGGTCAAGGCGGCGTTGATGAGGGATCGGGCGACGGTGGAATGGTTACGGGCGCACGGGGCGCCGTGGAACGGCAAGGTGCATGGGCGCGTTGCGGCGCTGGATACACGGGCGGCACAGTGGGCGCTAAAGAATGGGTGCGGAGGGGCAGGCACGGCCAGTGGGCCAACCTAATGAACGCGCGCGAAAGCAAGGGCCCATGGTGCGATAGGCAAGTGGGAAGGGCGGTGCTAGGGTAAAGAAAGAGTGTATTTGATATGGGGTTTTTGAACGGGTAAAGGGTAAGGTGGTATAGATGAAAGGGAGCATGAGGGACCTTTTGGCAAGGGGGGGGGCAGAGTGTCGCAGGACATGAGTTGTTGGTGCATGCGGAATGGGAGGGTCAAATGCGGGATCGGCCAGGAGGGCATAGAGTTGGGGTGGATAGGAGCGCATGATCCAAGATGGAATAGAATGTAGACAAAGGCAACGGTGAAAGGATTGCACAGGTTGGCGAGAAAGGGTGGACATGGAGGATCAAGAGGGACACGATCAAGATGAGATAGGATAGATCAAACGAGTGCGAAAGTGGGTCAATAGCAAACGTGGGCCAAGTGAGAGTCGCAAGAACAACAAAGGTCGACCAAAGCAAGACGGCACGGTCCATAGCGCAGGTGGGAGCAAGCAGGCCACTGGCAAAAGGGGAAAGCGCGGGATTGGTTGATTTTGGATATATGGTTTGCGGAATGGGCGGCCAAGAAGGAGAAAGTGCGGCCAGGGAGAGCGAGCGAGTTGAAAACACAACGCCGGGTGGGGCAAACATGCTGGCCGGGCAAGGTTTTGGTTTCTTGGCGCAGATGCAAGGGGCAGGGGTATTTAGAAACAGACCAATGGTTTGATCGCGGAGTGGGATTGGTGGGTTATGACAGTAGAGATCCCGGGAGCAAGGGTGCTGGGTGAGGGCAAGCAAAAGAGGCGACCTGCATTGTGGTCGATCAATGCCAACGAAAAGGTGGCTCGGGCACAGTAGAGGCTCACCATACGCCAAAAGAGAGTGGCCACCAAGGGGTGCATTGTGGATGGCAGAGGCACTGTGCGCAGGCATGGGCAGTAGTGGAGGGATGGAAGCAAGAGCAATGGCATGGGCACGGTGTGGGCGTTTTAGGGCACGAGAAATATTTTGGACAACAACAACAGTTGTTGTGGCGTATGGGATGCATCAATGATGAGAGAGAGGTTGGTCTTTTATTGTAAAACACTCGTGTCATTGTGGTGGACATGGGCGCATGTCGCGTTTTCGGTGTCTTGTTCTCCTCCTCCTTGTTGTTGTTGTTCTGGTGGTTGTTGTGGGAGGGTGATGGCGAATTCGGTTTCGAGGCAGTGTACAAAGGTGGTGATGTCGGGCTTGGGCATATCGGTGTTGCGGATAAAGGGTCGTCTGTTAGAGTCGAGATGGAGGGCGGTAAAGTCGTGGATGCCGACGGTTTTGGTGGTGTCGCGGCATGCGATGGTAAACTGGCGGGTGGCGTCCTTGACGGCGATGCACCGGTACTGGGTGCACTGTTGGAGGGCAAAGAAGCGGCGGTCGGGGAGGGAGGGTAGGACGATGCGCATTAGGCGGGCGTCGATGTCGTCCCACTCGTTCCTGGTGGGCATCATGATGGGGGCAGGAAAGAACGAGTGGGGGTGGTATATGTTTCGTGTGTATGTTGTGCAAGGTTGATTTTCCATATTTATGGGCAATTGTGGCGAATGGCGGTGGGGTGTCTGCAGAAAGTGTGTTCCAATGGGATGACATCTGGTTGGCAATAGGGGATAAAGACAGCAACTTTGGATGAAAGGGTGTCGGATTTGGTATAGGCGTAAAGCATGGATGGAGCAAGTGCGCCGAGGACATGGTGGCATCCAGTGAGGGAGAAATACGACTTGTTTGAAAAGTATTGGGTGGTATTGGAACCGAGAACAACAACAACAAACAGGTGATAATACATGGGGAAAGATCTCAATATACAATTCGATCGTGGGTGTGGTTTTTGGAAAGGATTTGGTGGTCTTAGGGCGCGGACGAGGGGGGAGGTTCTACTTAATCCAGTAGGCGGCAGAGTTGGTAGAGGCAAAGACTTGGCCGGTAGAGTTGGAGTCGAGGTAGGTGGCGTGGCCGAGGGATTGGAAGGTCCACTGGTTGGTGTTTTTGATGGTGGCGGTGAATTGTTCCCAGGATTGGGCGGTGTCGCGGTTGGCGATGACGGTGCCGTCGGCCTGTACGGAGAGGTACTTGCCGTGGTAGGACATGATGGTGAATACGGTGGCGTTGATGCGCTGTACGGTCCACCATTCCCAGGCCGAGGGTACGACGACGAGGGAGATGAAGCCGTCGCTCTGGCGCGCCGACAGGTAGAGGTTGTTGGCGGGCGACTTGAGGTTCATGTTTTGGTTGATGGGCTGCGGCGAGTAGGAGGGCGACGGCGACGGGGTGGCGCTCCTCGAGGGGCTCGGGGCGGCGCTTCGCGAGGGCGATACGGAAGGCGATGTGGAAGGCGATGCAGAGGGAGAGGGCGATATGGAAGGCGACGTCGAGGGCGAGGGCGATACAGAAGGCGAGGGTGACGCAGAAGGCGACGTCGAGGGTGAGGGTGACGCAGAAGGCGATACAGAAGGCGATGTGGAGGGCGAGGGCGAGGGTGAAGGGGTGGGTGGGAGGTAGGTGATGATACAGGCGCCGGATGCGCCATCGGCGGCGAGGGGTTGGACGCCGCGGTCGGTGCCGATGCAGGTGCCTTCTGCGCCGCCGCCGCCGCCGCTGTTGGCTGGGGCATAGGGTGTGAGGGCCTGGCGCTTTTCGCCGCCGGCGGGGATGCCGTCGCCGCCCTTGCCATTGAATCCGGCGGCGCCGCCGGGCGCGTAGCATCCGGTCAAGTACTGGGAGCCGGTCCAGCCCTGGCCTCCGGGGGTGGAGCCCCAGGGGGCGCCACTGTTGCCGAGTGCGCCGCCGCTGCCGCCGGCCTTGATGGGGCCGATCTGTTGGCCCTCGACGGGGCCGCTGGTGCCGTTGGGGCCGGCCGGTGAGCCCGCACCGCCGATGGGGCCCGATGCCGACGCGTCGCTGCCGGCGCCGCCGCCGCCGATCGAGTTGGGCGTGGAGCGTCCGCCGCCGCCGCCATAGGCGTTGTAGCGTTGCAGGACCTGGCCCGTGGTGTTGGAGACGATGAGGAGGGTCGTGGTGCCGCCGTTGCCGCCGTCCGCGCCGTTGCGCCCGGTGCCTCCCGCGCCGATGGTGATCTGCCATATGACGGGTCCGTCCCAGAGGGAGGTGTCGATGTCGGTCTCGTAGAGGGAGCCCGATCCTCCGCCGGCGATGCCCACGCCCTCGGTGACCGAGGCACCGCCGCCGCCGCCGCCGAGGGCAACATGGAAGCCCGACGAGCCGGCCGGGGGCATCCACGTGCCCGACGAGGCGATAAGCACCTGTGTGGTGCTGGCGCACGAGACCAGGGCCGCGAGTGCCAGGAACACTGCCACGAATCTCTTGGGGTGATCAGATGGCATGTGGATGTGTTTGTTTACATCTACAGGGGGAGGAGAAATGTGCCGGTCTCATCGCACGGGGCCACCAGACCCCCGTTATCAAAAGTGGCGGGAGGGCGCCGCTGCAGAATCGTCAGGGAACAGGCGCGGAAACAGGTGTTTGGAGGATGGCGGCCTGGCGGTTGTTGCGAGTGCAAAGGCGGCTGTGGGGTGAGTGCGCAAGAGGCGCTGTTGCATGATGGCGCGTTACATTTCAGGGGGAAAAGTCGGGATTCATAGGCGGCAGTGTCTAGGGTTTGAGCCTCTCAAAAGTACACTGTTCAGTCCCTTGTGGCCGCCTGCATCGAGGGCGCCACAGTGACTTTCGACTGTCCATGTGCCCGCCGAGGGCAGTACATCGAGGCGTTGGCCAAACCAGTGGAGCCAGTGTGCATCAGATGCAGGTACAGGTTCTGCAATACGCGCCAATGCGCAAATGTGGGCGGCAGTGCCGAGGGGCAACGTGTGGGCACGCCGCACGGGGCCAAGTGGTGTATTTGATATCGGCGCGAGTACCCACGCAAAAGAGAGAGTGCGTGCTCATGATCGGTCGCTCCTTGTTCTTTTCATCCTTGGGTTCCTCTGAAAAGCATCACCAAAAAGATACAATGAGAACCTGTGACCTGCGGCGGTCCCCTGGTGGGGCATTTGAAGGGAGCACATTCTTTGATGGGCACCTCGCGCCCGTATATGGCGAGCGGGTTCATAACCCGGATTGCCAAACAATTTCAAAAGAGCAAGTTGCAAACACAAAACGGTTTGGGCAATAAGGGACGAGACTTGGGGGATTGGTTGGATTTGGATATATTGTTTTGCGGGATGGGCAGCCGAGAACGAAAAGGTCCGGCCAGGGGAAGGAGTTGAGTTGGAAACGCGCGACACAGTTTGTGGCAAACATCCTGGCCGGGCAGGGTTTTGGTTTCTTGGCGCAGATGCAGGGGCAAAGGATTGGGAAACGGACCAATGGTTGGATTGGGGTCTGGGATTGGTGGGTTGTGGCGGCAGGGATATCGGGAGCAAGAGTGCGACGGTCAGGGCAAGCAAAGGAGGCGACCTGCATTGTGATCGATCGATGCCAACAAAGAGGCGATAAAGGCTCCTCACGCGCCAAAAGAGTGTGGTGAGAGGATTCAGATAGAGTGGCCGCCAACTGGATGCATTGTGGATGACAGAGACCAACTGGTACTGTGCGCGCGCACGGGCGGCAGTAGAGGGATGGAAGCAAGAGTCGCGATGCAGAATGTGCGATGGCGTGAGCACTGTTGGGCGTTTTAGGGCACGAAAGAGGGCACGCGCTTTGTACATTGTGGCGTAGGATGCATCAATGATGAGAAAGGTATGATCTTTTATTGCAAAACACGAGTGTCGTTGTGGTCGGCATGGGCGCACGTCGTGCTCGGGGCGTCTTGTTCCTTTTGTCCTGTATGTCGGTCTTGTTCCTCTTGTTGTTGACGTTCTCCTTCCCCAAGTTGTTCTTCTTCAAGGGTGATGCCAAATTCGGTTTCGAGGCAGTGGACAAAGGTGGTGATGTTGTGTTTGCGCATGTCGCTATTGCGGATAAAGGGTCGCATGTTGGAGTCGAGATGGAGGGCGGTAAAATCGTGGATGCCGACGGTCTTGGTTGTGTCGCGGCATGCGATGGTAAACTGGCGATCGGCATCGTGACGGTGGTGCATTCGTACTGGGTGCACTGTTCAAAGACAAAGGAGCGGTGCTTGGGGAGGGAGGGGACGACGATGCGCCTTAAGCGGGCGTCGATGTCGTCCCACTCGTTTCTAGTAGGCATCATGGCGGCAGTGCGGGCCAGGCGTGCGCGGTATGTGTTTTGCTGTATAGGTTGTGCAACGTTGGCGTCTATTTATTGGCAACTGTGACGAATGGCGTGGGATGTCCGCACAAAGGCAGTTCCAATGGGACGATAGATGGTTGGCAATAGGGGAGGAAAGACGATGCATACTTTAGATAAAGAGATTTGGGTCTCGCGTGCACGTCGAGGCAAGAGTCACGAGAGGCAGGGAAGGGTTGATCGGGAGCAAAGTGGCACGGTTGGCGGTGCGAGTTATGAGCGGGAAACAACAGGGCCAATGAGGATGGGAAATTCGGGGGATTGGTTGGGTTAGGAGTATTGTTTTGCGGCGCGCGCAGGACAGGAACCAAAGGTCTGGTGGGAGGAGCAAACAGGTTGGAAACAGAAACGTGGTTGCGGCAAACGTGGCCGGCCCCGACAGATTTGGTTTCTCGGGGGCAGACGCAGGGCAGGGATAATCGGAAATAGACCAATGGCGGAGAATGGTGGATTTCCGTTGGCGGGTTGGTAAAAGGGTGGACGGGACGGGCAAGGGACGGCGCAACGACCTGGCCATCAATGAAAGAGGCAAACAGGGCGTCGGTGGGCTTGAACGGCGGTGACGACAAAGGGGCGACGTGGACGTTGCGAAAGAGGTGGAGATGGGGGAACGGGGCAAAGGGGTTATTAAAGGCCATGCGTGCCCAAGAAAAGGCCACCCGGCGCATAGATGAGGGGGCTCGAGAATGGAGGGCGATGATAGAAAGAGATGGAAAGATCTTGTTTCGAATGTTGGTGTGGGAAAAGGAGGGCGATGGACCGCGGGATGGGAGGTGAGCAGATAGGGTCTCTTGCGGCCATGCCGTGGGCGTCAATAACATTTTGGGTAGGCAAAGCCTGCGCGAAAGATGAAAATCGTGACATGGCTGGTCACGCTAGAGGCGCTCCTCGCTGCAGCCGGTTTGGGGTTGGGGGGGGGATGTGTCTGGATCACACTTTGATCGTGATGTTTGGTTTCATTCGTATAGATACTTTCCTCTTTACCCGGTTGTCGTATACTGGCGCACAGTAGGGGGGGGGGCAGGAGGGGAGGGAGAGAAGCTGCTTGCGCGCACCTGCACATACGCACCGTGCGCCTGTAATAGATACGGGACCCTCTATACGATACCGTCAAAAAATTCGCTCCCAGAGACAGAG
>Ga0255334_1001018_pt1 | contig 15331 bp, 16 predicted proteins | sample EtOH5_35cm_T3_12_FD_202080 | JGI IMG/M metagenome (GOLD analysis project Ga0255334, IMG submission 202080) | Sandy soil microbial communities from University of British Columbia, Vancouver, Canada - EtOH5_35cm_T3_129 | ecosystem: Engineered > Artificial ecosystem > Sand microcosm > Unclassified ...
GGCGATCGGCTACAACGCGATCGCCCTGCCCATCGCCGCCGGGGCGTTCTACTCGGCGTTCGGGCTGTGGCTGCGCCCCGAGGTCGCTGCTCTGACGATGTCCGGTTCGACGCTCGTCGTCACGGTCGACGCCCTGCTTCTGCGGCGGCTGAGGCTCCCGGACGCGGTCCCTGGCCGATCCGACGAGCCGAGCCCACCGGGTCGGTAGGCGACCGACGTGGGTGCGACCTCCACCTCACTCGACCATCCCCCGTCGGGGGCATCGTGGGTCGTCGGTCTGGCGCCACGGCGGTGGACGACGCTGGCCCAGGCGGCGGTCGGTGGCCTGCTGACCGAGACGGCATTCCCTGACCGCTCGTGGTGGCCGATGGCGATGGCCGGAACCGCGCTCCTGGTCCTGGCTCTGCGTCGCGACTCCGCGCGGTGGTCCGGGCTCGTCGGTCTCATCTGGGGGGCCTCGTTCTTCCTCCCGCACGTGTGGTGGGCGTCCAGGGCCGCCGGTCTGCCGGCCTGGCTGGCGCTGGCTCTCCTGCAGGCCGCCCTGGTGGCCGGCGGAACCGCGGCATGGGCCTGGGCACGCCGCGCGCCGCGACTGGGCGGGTACGGCCCGCTGGCGGGGTGGCATTCGCGCTGACGTGGACCGGCGTCGAGCAGCTGCGGTCCAGCTGGCCGTTCGGCGGGTTCCCCTGGGGCCGGCTGGCCTTCTCCCAGACCGACGGCCCCCTGCTGCGACTGGCCTCCCTCGGCGGCGTGCCGCTCGTCTCGACGGCCGTCGCGGCAGGCGGGTTCCTGCTCGCGACCGCCTGGCTCGCGGTGCGGCGCGGCGAAGGTGGCCGTGCTCTGGCGATGGTCGCGCTCGTCGTCGCGATCCCGACGTCCGCCGCGACGCTCCCGCTGGCGGTCGACTCCGAGGCCGGCACGGTGCGCGTTGCCGTTCAGGGGGACGTCGCGTCCGACGATGCTCCCGACCGCGTCAGGGCGGTGCTGGACAACCACGTCGCCGAGACCCTCGCGCTACGCGACGCAGCGGCAACCGGTGACCTCGACCTGGTGCTGTGGCCTGAGAACGCCGCCGGTTCCGACCCGCGCGTCGACCCGGATGCGGCGGCCGCGGTGGACCGCGCGGCGCAGGCCGTCGGCGTCCCGATCCTCGTGGGCACCGACCGTCATGCGGACGGCGGGCGGTACGACGAGATGGTGCTGTGGCAGCCGGGCCGCGGTGCGACGTTCGCGTACGCCAAGCAGCGGCCGGCCCCGTTCGGGGAGTACGTGCCGCTGCGCGGCCTGCTCCGGCTCTTCTCGACCCAGGTCGACCGCGTCGACGTGGACATGCTCGCCGGGACGCAGCCCGCCGTCGTTCCCCTGGACGCCCCCAGGCTCGGTCGGTCGGTGCCGTTGGCCACCGTGATCTGCTTCGAGGTCGCGTTCGACGACGTGGTTCGGGACGCCGTCCGCAACGGTGCCGAGCTGCTGGTGGTCCCGACGAACAACGCCTCCTTCGGACGTACCGCCGAGTCCACCCAACAGCTGGCGATGTCGCGGCTGCGCGCGGTCGAGCACGGTCGCGCCACCGTGCAGGTCTCGACCGTCGGCGTGTCCGCGGTCATCGGCCCGGACGGGGTCGTCCAGCAGTGCACCGCTCTGTTCACCGCCGACACCCTGTTAGCCGAGCTCCCGCTGCGCACGAGCCTGACGTTGGCCGACCGTCTCGGCGACGCACCCGTCGCCATCGTGGTCGCGCTCGCGCTGGCGAGCACGATCGCCGGCATCGCCGCCACGGGCGGGCGCCGCACGGCACGCGCGTACGGTGCACCGCGCACACCGAGACTCCTTCCGATCTTCATGAGATCTCGACGACGCCGCTTGGAGCGGACGGCGCCGGGGGCGGTGCACGCGGTCTCGTCCCGGCCGCGGCCTGCCGTCACGACTCCTTTGCGCCCGGTCAACGTTCACTGGATCCTCGCGCGTTCGCGCGATCTTCATCAGGTCTCGACCGGCCCGCAGGTGAACGGCCCTCACGATGGGCCGCATGACAGACCTGGACCAGGTGACCATCGCGGACGATCCTGCTGTACTGCCCCGGCCGGGCCGGCTCCGCGCCGCGTGGACCGCGATCAGCGGAGTGGTCGGGGTGGTCGTCGGGCTCGCACCCCACGTCCTGCACCACATCGGCCCCCTCGTCGGCACCGCGCTCGTCGCAGGCGCGGGCGGAACCGCGCTGTTCGGTGCGATCGGGCTGCTGGCCGCCGTCCCGATGCTGATCAAGCTGCGGCGCCGGTCCGGCTCCTGGTGGGCCCCCGGTGTCGCACTGCTCGTCTTCGTCGCCGCCTTCGTCATCTCGACAACCGTGATCGGCCCCCTGATCAGCGGCAACGACAGCAGCTCTCCGACCGCGCCGACGACACCCGCCGACCACGACCAGCACCACTGAGGATCCTTCGCTCCTTCCAGGGCTCCCAAGGGGCGCGTCTCCCTTCGAGCCGTTCCCGCAGAGTCACGAAGCGACGCGACGGCATCTTCAGGCGGCCTTCATCGGCCGCACGTCGAATCTTGACCACCCACCCGCACGCTGGACCGGGAGACGACAGAGCGGGCCCTCGACGGGCACGCCCGCCCGAGACGGAGGACATGGGACGGCACAGCAGCACAGGCGGGGCGCAGGCGACCGCTCGCGGTCCTTGGGCGTACCGGACCGCGCTGGTGGGCGCGCTCGCCGCGTCATTGCGCACCTCCGCGCTGGCCGACGAATCCGCACCGGTCGGCGGACCCGGCGACCCCACGGGGCCCACGACGGTCGAAGCGCTGGCGTCAGCTCCGTCCGACCTCTCGCCGCCGCCCTCGATGGTCTCTCCCTTCGGGTCGGGGCTCCGTCGTTCGGGCCGGGTGCACTCGTTGCGAATGGCGCGGGTGCGGACGTTCAGGAAGGGGCGGATGCGGTCAGCGGAACCAGCCGATACCTGTGGGTCGGCACGACGTCGGCCGCCGCAACCTCGAGGCTGGCGCCGGATTGGCTGCGGCCGAAGCGATGTACCGCAGGCTCCGCGTGCGGGACGTGGTGCGCGCGGCGGAGCTTCGTCATGGCGCACGACCAGCACAGCACGGCCGGCCTCGACGGCCTTCTGCGCCGGCTCGACGGACAAGTCCCCTGACGGCCGGGTTACCGCCGCTTCGCCCGACGAGCGCCGAGCGGCCCGCCGAACACCAGCGAGATCCCGAGCACGAACCCGACGTCGTACCAGTTACCGCTGTTGTGGACCTCGTACGGGTTCACGGTGTCGGTGAACAGCGACACGATCCACGCGACCGGCAGGATCGCCCCGTGCCACAGACCCGGCCAGAACCCGGCGGGGCGTGAGCCGCCCGGCACGGCCGAGCCCACCTCGGGGTTGACGCCCGCCGCGCACGCGGCGACGAGCAGGACGAGTGCGACGGCGAGCGCCGTCGCGGTGGCGACGCGGCGATGGTGTGCGATGCGCTCCATAGCCGCAACCGTGGCACGCGGCAGCGCGCGCCACCACGGGTCAGGCCGGCCGGCGCAACGTCTCCAACGCGTCGAACAGCGTCGCCGTGAACGCGGCGGGCGCGTGCGAGTTCACGTCGTGCCCGGCGCGTGGCACCACGGTGACGTGGGCATAGGGGGCGGCGCGCCGGTAGCGCCACTCGTCGAACCGCAGCGGGTCCCGCCGCCCGTTGACGAGGAACACCGGCAGCGCGAGCCGGCGCAGGTCCGCCAGCGGCGAGTACCCGGCCAGCGCGGCGAACATGTCCGTGACGACGTGCCAGCGGTCGCCGCCGACTCGCAGCCACCGCGTGACCCGCTCGGCCGTCCGCCCGTAGAGGCCGAGCGGTTTGCCCTTGATCTCGGTGCTGCAGCCGGAGAGCATCACGCCCGCGATGCGGTCGCCGTGGCGGCCGGCGTAGGCGAGGGAGGCGTAGCCGCCCAGCGAGAGCCCGACGAGCAACGGCGGCGAGTCGCACGAGCGCACCGCATCGTCGATCGCGGTCAGTGCGCCCTCGAGCGTGAAGCGCTCGTCGTCCCGCTCACCGTGCCCGGGCAGGTCCAGCGCGACGACCGGGTGGCCGTGCGCGCGCAGGGCGATGGCCTGCGGACGCCAGATGGCCGACGAGGTGCGGGTGCCGTGGACCAGGACGACTGGGCGGTAGGGGATGGGGACTCCAGGGTGACGTGGGGGCGTCAGCGTACGCGCCGAACCTGGGAGGTCTTCACAGCTCCGGCGCGCACGGCCCGGTGCCGGCCTTCGCCAGGCCGGCCAGGTCGCCGTTGCCGAGGTAGGTCTGGTTGAGGGCGGCGGTCGGGTTCATCAGCTGACCTGGGTCGTCCACATGCCCGAGCCCGACGAGGTGCGCCACCTCGTGCGTCACGACGCCCTGCGCGACGGCGGTGCCGTTGGGGCTGGTCAGCAGCGCGCCGATCGCCGGGCCGTCGAGCACCACGGAGCCGGTGACGTAGTGCGCCGGGCCGTCGTCCACCGTCACCGACGAGGAGCCCGCGTGGCCCGCGACGTCGCCGGCGAGGTCGGGCGTCTCCTCGGGGTGCGACCAGACGACGAGCACCGGCGCCCACCGGCGGCCGTAGCGGTCCGGCTGGTACGCCTCGCGTTCGGGCGAGGGACGTTCGCTCGTCGGGCCGTCCGCGACGAACCGGAGCCCGGTCGCCTGGGAGATCTGTGCGAACGCGCTGGCGACCAAGGTGTCCCCGCCGGTGGGCGCGCCGTCCGGGCGCACCACGTAGTGGATGGGCCGGCAGGGGCTGTAGGTGACCGGCGTGACGCCGTCCTCCTGCGTCTGCATGAACGAGTAGGGCCCGGTTGCGGGCGCGCCGAGCGGTGGGGCCCCGATCGGCAGCGCCTGCTCCTCGAGCCCGGCGGGCGGGCCGCCGCGCAGCACGTCGGGGAGCGCCCAGCGCAGCACGGCGAAGGCGGCGAGCGTCAGCAGGAGGACGACGAGCAGCGTGGGCAGGGCCGAGCGTCGGCGCCGGGGCGGGACGCGGACGAGCGGAGCGGGCGCCGAGAACGTGGCGGGCTGCTGCCACGCGTCGGGCCGCCCGGGCCACTGCTCGCTCACGCTCAGGGACTCTCGCACGTGATGCAGCGCGCGTCGACGTCCCGCGCGGGTGGATTCACGCCCGGCGCGCCACGAGCCGGGCCGGTTGCGTCCGCCGGCGCATCCGCGCGGGTCTTGCGGAACGCGCCCATCGCTACGGGATCGAGGCCGGAGCGTGCATGTGCTCGAACACCAGGCTCGTCTGCGTGTGCGCCACCTCCTGGCGGGTGGACAGGTGGTCGATGACGAACTGGCGCAGCGCGTCGGTGTCGGCCACCTGGACGTGGGCCAGCACGTCGTCCGAGCCGCCGAGCAGGTAGACGTCGCGCACCTCGGGGCGGGAGGCCAGCTCGTGGGCGAACCGGCCGAGGCGGGCACGGGCCTGCCCGGTGAGCCGCACCGCGATGATCGCCTGGAGGCCGCGGCCGAGCGCGAGCGGGTCGACGTCGGCGGAGAAGCCGCGGATCACGCCCGCCTCGCGCAGCGCGCGCACCCGGGCGTGGCAGGTGGACGGCGCGACGCCGACGACGTCGGCCAGGTTCTTGTTGGAGATCCGGCCGTCCCGCTCGAGCTCGCGCAGGATGTCCCGGTCCACGTCGTCGAGCGCGCCGAAGCGCGTGCGGCTGGCGGGCTGTGGGGCGGATGCATACGAAGAATCACCGGACATGGACCGAGGGTACCGAATGATCTGCCACGTTCATGCAGTCGAAATCTGAGAAGTTCACACTGACAACGTCACGCCACCCCGTTCGAGGAGGAGCGAGAGCCATGCGGATCGGCGTCCCGCGCGAGATCAAGAACCGTGAGTACCGCGTCTCGGTGACGCCGGCCGGCGCGCACCGGCTCGTGTCCGCGGGGCACGAGGTGCTCGTCGAGGCCGGCGCCGGGCTCGGCTCGGCCATCCCGGACGAGCAGTACGTCGCGGCGGGCGCGAGCCTCGTCCCGACCGCCGCCGACGCGTGGTCCGCCGACCTCGTCTGCAAGGTCAAGGAGCCCGTCGCCGCCGAGTACGGGCTGCTGCGCGACGACCTCGTCCTCTTCACCTTCCTGCACCTGGCCGCCGACCGCGCCGGCACCGACGCGCTGCTCGCCGCCGGCACCACCGCGATCGCGTACGAGACCGTCCGGCTGCCCGACGGGTCGCTGCCGCTGCTCGCGCCGATGAGCGAGGTCGCCGGCCGGCTCGCCACCCAGGTGGGCGCCTACCACCTGATGAAGAACGAGGGCGGGCGCGGCGTGCTGCTCGGCGGCGTGCCCGGCGTCGACGCGGCCAAGGTCGTCGTGATCGGCGGCGGCGTGGTCGGCCGGCACGCCGCGACGATCGCCGTGGGCATGCGCGCCGACGTCACGGTGCTCGATGTGTCGGTGCCGCGGCTGCGCGAGCTCGACGCCGAGCTCGGCGGGCGCGTGCGGACCATCGCCTCCTCCGCCTGGGCGGTGGAGCGGGAGCTGGTGGACGCCGACCTCGTCGTCGGCGCCGTCCTGGTGCCCGGCGCCAAGGCGCCGCACGTGGTCTCCAACGACCTCGTCGCGCGGATGCGGCCGGGCTCGGTGCTCGTCGACGTCGCCGTGGATCAGGGCGGCTGCTTCGAGGACACGCACCCCACCACGCACGACGAGCCGACCTACGCCGTGCACGGCTCCGTGCTCTACGCCGTCGCCAACATGCCCGGCGCCGTCCCCGTCACCTCCACCGTCGCGCTCACCAACGTCACCGCGCCCTACCTGGCCGCGCTGGCCGGCGGGTGGCGCACCGCACTGGCGGCGGACCCGGTGCTGGCGGGCGGGCTCACCACCCATGCCGGCGAGCTGTACAGCGAGCCGGTTGCCGCCGCGCACGGACTGCCGTGGCGCCCCTGGACACCGGCGCGGTCCACCATGATGTCCGTGTGAGCCTCGACCCGAGCAACCCGTTCGCGACCCCATCGACCCTGCCCTACGGGCTGCCGGACCACGCGGCGATCCGCGAGGACCACTACCTGCCGGCGTTCCTCGCCGGCATGGAGCAGCAGCGCGCCGAGGTGGCCGCCGTCGCGGCCGACCCGGAGCCGCCGACCGTCGAGAACACGCTCGTCGCCCTCGAGCGCTCCGGCCGCCTGCTGGACCGGGTGGCCGACGTGTTCCTCAACCAGCTGAGCGCGGACGCGACTGCGGGGATCGAGACGCTCGAGGAGCAGGTGGCACCGCTGCTCGCCGCGCACCACGACGCGATCTGGCTCGACGCGGCGCTGGCCGCCCGGGTGGAGGCGCTCGGTGCGCAGGCGGACGCGGGCGAGCTGGACCTCGAACCGGACACCGCGTGGCTGCTGCACCGCCGGCGGATCGGCCACGCCCGCGCCGGCGCCGGCCTCGGCGCCACCGTGCAGGCGCGGCTGCGCGCGATCAACGAGCGGCTGACCGCGCTTGAGGCGAGGTTCGGCCGCACACTGCTCGCCGCCGGCAACGCAGCCGCCGTGCTCGTCACGGACGAGGACGAGCTCGACGGGCTGCCGCACGACGCGAAGGCGGCTGCCGCCGCGGCGGCCGAGCGCCACGGCCACGAGGGCGCCTGGCTGCTCGAGCTGATCCTGCCCACCGCGCAGCCGGCGCTCGCCCAGCTGCGGCACCGTGGCCTTCGTCGGCGGCTGCACCTCGCCTCGGTGCGCCGGGGCCTGGGCGGCGAGCACGACACCCGCCCGTTGCTGCTGGAGCTGGCCCGGCTGCGCGCCGAGCGCGCCCGCCTGCTCGGCTACGCCCACCACGCCGACTACGTCGCGTCCGACCTGACGATCGGCGGCGCGGACGCCGTGGCGGACCTGCTCGCGCGGCTGGCGCCGCCGGCGGTCGCCAACGCGCGGCGGGAGGCGGCCGAGCTCCAGGAGGCGCTGGAGCACGACGAGCCCGGGGCGGAGCTCCAGCCGTGGGACTGGGCGTACTACGCCCAGCGCGTGCGCCGCGAGCGCCGCTCGCTCGACGAGTCCGCGCTGCGCCCCTACCTCGAGCTCGACCGGGTGCTGACCGAGGGCGTGTTCCGCGCCGCGCACCTGCTGTACGGGCTGACGTTCGCGCAGCGCCACGACCTGCGCGGCTACCACCCCGACGTGCGCGTGTACGAGGTGTTCGACAAGGACGGAGCGGGCCTCGGCCTGTTCCTCCTCGACCCGTGGACGCGCGACTCCAAGCGCGGCGGCGCGTGGATGAACACGCTCGTGGACCAGTCGACGCTGCTGGGGGAGCGCTGTGTGGTGGTCAACAACCACAACATCCCCAGGCCGGCGGACGGCGGGCCGACCCTGCTGACGTGGGACGAGGTCATCACGCTCTTCCACGAGTTCGGCCACGCGCTGCACGCTCTCCTCTCGGCCGTGCGCTACCCGTCCCAGTCCGGCACGGCCGTGCCGCGGGACGCGGTGGAGTACCCGTCGCAGGTCAACGAGATGTGGGCGTGGGAGCCCGCCGTGCTCCAAGGGTTCGCGGTGCACCACGTCACCGGCGAGCCGATGCCGCGGGAATGGGTGGCGACCCTGCTGGCGGCCCGCCAGGACGGCGCGGGGTTCGCCACGACCGAGTACCTGGGCGCCGCGCTGCTGGACCAGGCATGGCACCGCCTGGCGCCGGACGAGGTCCCCGCCCCACCGGATGACGTCGAGGCCTTCGAGGCGGACGCCCTGCGCCGCGCCGGAGTCTCGTTCGCGCCCGTCCCGCCGCGGTACCGGTCCGCCTACTTCAGCCACGTCTTCTCCGGCTCGTACTCGGCCGCGTACTACGCGTACGTCTGGTCCGAGGTGCTCGACGCCGACACCGTGCGCTGGTACGGCGAGAACGGCGGCCTGACGCGGGCCAACGGCGACGCGTTCCGCGCCGCGGTGCTCTCACGCGGCGGCAGCCTCGACGCCCTCGACGCGTTCCGCGCCCTGCGCGGCCGCGACCCGGACATCACCCCGCTCCTGGCCCGCCGCGGCCTGGCCTGACCCGACGCAGGGGTTCGACGTCCTCGACCGGACGTCCGGTTGCGGCCCACCCGGCGACGGCCGCCCCTGAACGCCGCCGGACGGCGGCCGGTACGGTGACCTCCATGCCCGCCGACCCGGCCGACCCGGCAACGCAGCCCGCAGGGCAGTCGCCCGCCGAGCAGGAGGTCGCGCGGATCTGTGCCGAGCTGATCCGCATCGACACCAGCAACTACGGCGACGGCTCCGGGCCGGGCGAGCGCGGCGCCGCCGAGTACGTGGCGGGCCTGCTGGCGGACGTGGGCCTCGAGCCGGAGCTGTTCGAGACGGCGCCCGGCAGGGCGAACGTCGTCGTGCGCCTGGAAGGCGCGGACCCGAGCCGGCCGGCGCTGGTGCTGCACGGCCACACGGACGTGGTGCCCGCCCGCGCCGAGGACTGGACGGTCCCGCCGTTCGACGGCGAGGAGGTCGACGGCGTGCTGTGGGGCCGCGGCGCCGTCGACATGAAGGACATGGACGCGATGATCCTGGCCGTGGTTCGCCAGATGGTGCGTGAGGGCCGCCGGCCGGTTCGCGACGTCGTCGTGGCCCTGTTCGCCGACGAGGAGGCCGGCGGCGCGTACGGCGCACGCTGGGCCGTGGACAACCGCCCTGGGCTGTTCGAGGGGGCGACCGAGGCGATCGGCGAGGTGGGTGGCTACTCGGTCGAGATCGGCGGGCGGCGCGCCTACCTGGTGCAGACGGCGGAGAAGGGCCTGGTGTGGCTGCGGCTGGTCGCGCAGGGCCGAGCGGGCCACGGCAGCCAGGTGAACGACGAGAACGCGGTCACCCGCCTCGCGGAGGCGGTGGCCCGGATCGGCCGCCACCCGTGGCCGATGGTGCTGACGCCCACGGTCCGGCGGCTGCTCGAGGGTGTCGCGGACCTGACCGGGCTGCCGTTCGACGAGCACGACGAGGGCACCGTCGACGCGCTCGTCGCCACACTCGGCCCGGCCTCCCGATTCGTCGGCGCCACGCTGCGCCACACCGCCAACCCGACCCGCCTGGAGGCCGGCTACCTGTCCAACGTCATCCCCGGCCGGGCGGAGGCGACGCTCGACGGCCGGTTCCTCGCGGGCCGCGAGGAGGAGTTCGACGCGACGTTGCGGGCGCTCGCGGGCGACGGCATCCGGATCGAGGACCGGCACCGCGACATCGGCCCGGTCGCACCGCTGGACGGCCCGCTCGTCGACGCGATGGCGGACGCGATCATCGCCGAGGACCCCGGCGCCGCGGTGCTGCCGTACATGCTCAGCGCCGGCACGGACAACAAGTCGCTGGCGCGGCTCGGCATCAACGGCTACGGGTTCGTGCCGCTGCGGCTTCCGGCGGGGTACGACTTCGCGGCGATGTTCCACGGGGTCGACGAGCGGGTTCCGGTGCACTCGCTCCAGTTCGGCTGCCGAGTCCTGGACCGGTTGCTCTCGTCGTACTGAGCCCGGATCTCACTCCTCCAGGTACGTCGAGGCGACCCGGATGATCTTGCGGCGCAACCACACGCGGCGTAGGCCGCCGCCGTAGAGGCGGCTGCGCGCGAACTCCCATCGGCCGTACTCGGCCTCGTCGGTGAGCATCTGGCGGGCGTCGCCGCCGCTGGTCGAGCGGGGGATCGTCAGCATCCGGTACTCGTACTGACCGCCCGACCGCAGGTACTTCTGGCGGCTGCCCGCCTCACGCGCCCCGTCCATCGACCACCTCGCCCCGTCTCGCGTGCGCTGCGCGACGGACCGACGCGCGGACGCTGTGCCATTGTGCCCCCGGCGGCGCTACCGTCAGGGCATGACCGTCGACCCGCGTGCCGCCCTCGACAGGCTGATCGCCGCCCTCGAGGCCCACTTCAACGCCGTCCAGGCACGGCACGGCGAGGACGATCCAGCGGTCGACGACGCCTACGACGTCCTGGCCGACGCCTTCGAGGTGTACGACGACGCACTGGGTACCGTCTACGGCGAGGCCACCCCGTTCTACCTCGGCGAAGAGGACGAGGAGTCCGACGAGGAGCAGGAGGAGGACGAGGACGACGACGAGCTCGACGAGGAGCTCGACGACTGGACCGACGAGGACGAGTCGCCCGTCAGCCCACGGTGAAGCTCTCGGGATAGCCGCGCGGCGGCGCGCTGACGTCGTCGAGCGCGGTGACGATCTCCTCCGGCAGGTCGAGGTCGTCGGCCGCCAGGCAGTCCCTCAGCTGGGTCGCCGTCCGCGGCCCGACGAGCGCACCTGAGACCCCCGCACGTGCGCGCAGCCACGCGAGCGCGACCTCCGCGGGGGTGCGTTCCAGCCCGTCGGCGGCGATGGCGAGTGCCTCGACCACCGAAGCGGTCTCGCGCGTCAGGTAGGGCTGCACGAACCCGGCGAGGTGCGTCGACGCGGCGCGCGAGTCGGCGGGGACGGTACGCCGGTACTTGCCGGTCAGCACGCCGCGGCCCAGGGCGGACCACGCGAGGACACCGGCGCCGAGCGCCTCCGCGGCCGGCGCCACCTCCCGCTCGATGCCGCGCTGGAGCAGCGAGTACTCGACCTCGACGGCCGCCAGGCCGGGCTCGCCCTCCAGGAGCGACGCCGCGCGCGCCACCTGCCAGCCCGCGTGGTTGGACAGCCCGACGTACCTGGCCCGCCCGGACGCGACGGCCAGGCGCAGCGCGGAGGCGGTCTCCTCCAGGGGGGTGCGCGGGTCGGGCGTCTGGACCAGCCACACGTCCACGTGGTCGGTGCCCAGCCGCGCCAGCGAACCGTCGAGGGCGTCGAGCAGGGCGCCGCGCGAGGCGTCGACCACGGCGCCCTGCGGGGTGCGGCGCACGCCGCCCTTCGTGACGATGACGACGTCCCGGCGGTCGACGGTGTCGCCGAGCAGGCTTCCCAGCAGCTCCTCCGCGCCGCCCTCGGCATAGGAGGCGGAGGTGTCGATCAGCGTCCCGCCGGCGTCGACGAAGTCGTGGAGCAGCTCGCGCGCGTCGTGCTCGTCGGTGTCCCGGCTCCAGGTCATCGTGCCCAGTCCCAGCCAGGACACCTGCAACCCCGTGCGCCCCAGCCGCCTGTACTCCATGGCACGGCACCCTAGCCGCGCCCGCACTGCCCGGTTCGCAAGGCTCGCGCGGATAGGGTGACCCCTCGTGACGGAGGCCATCGGCGCGGGCGGCGCCCTGCTGCTCGGGCTGGTCCAGGGTCTCACCGAGTTCCTGCCGATCTCGTCGAGCGCCCACATCCGCATCGTCAGCGAGCTGCTGACCGGCTCGGACGCGGGGGCGGCATTCACGGCGGTGATCCAGCTCGGCACGGAGACGGCCGTGCTGCTCTACTTCCGCCGCGACATCACGCTGATCCTCACCCACTGGTGGCGTGCGCTGCGCGGCGACCTCGGCACCGACCGGCGCTCCCGCGTCGGCATGCCGGCGGGCGCCCCGCAGGACCACGACGCGCTGATGGCGTGGTTCATCGCCCTCGGCTCGATCCCCATCGTGCTGCTCGGCGTGCTGCTCAAGGACACGATCGAGAACACGTTCCGCAACCTGTGGATCACCGTCGTGGTGCTGGCGGTGTTCGCCCTCGTGCTCGGCTGGGCGGACCGGGTCGGAGCCAAGCGCAGCACGCTCGGCGAGCTGACGGCGCGGCACGCCGTCGCGTTCGGGTTCTGGCAGACGCTCGCGCTGGTCCCCGGCGTGTCCCGGTCCGGCGGCACCATCACCGGCGGGCTCCTGCTCGGCTACACCCGCGAGGCCGCGGCACGGTACTCGTTCCTGCTGGCGATGCCCGCGGTGTTCGGCTCGGGGCTGTTCGAGCTGGGGACCAACCTCGACGCGTTCGGCACGGGGTCCACGCCCGGGTTCGGTGCGACGTTCCTGGCGACGCTCGTCGCCTTCGTCGTCGGCTACCTGGTGATCATCGCGTTCCTGAAGATCGTCTCGACCTACTCGTACAAGCCGTTCGTCGTGTACCGGCTCGTCCTCGCGGCCGTCGTCGTGCTCCTGCTGGTGACGGGCACGCTGGAGGCGAGCGCGCCGCTGCCTGCCGGCTGATCCCGCTACAGCCAGCCGCTCCTGCGGAAGGCCCGGTAGAGCAGCCAGCACGCGCCGGCCATCACGGCGATCGACAGCGGGTACCCGACCACCCAGGACAGCTCCGGCATGTGCCTGAAGTTCATGCCGTAGATCCCGGCGATCAGCGTCGGGACGGTGATCATCGCCGCCCACGCCGAGATCCGGCGCATGTCCTCGTTCTGGCGCACCGACATCTGGGTGAGGTGGGCCTGGAGCATGTCGCCGAGCAGCCCGTCGTGCGCGACGAGGTGCCGGTCCAGGCGGTCGACCGTGTCCTGGATGCGCGGCAGCCAGCTCCACGCCGCACCGCGCCCCCGCTCGTCCTCGGCCTGCGCCTCGAACTCCGGCAGGGCCGCCTGGACCGGGTTGAGTGCGCGGCGCGCCTCCGCGATCTCCCGCTTGAGCCGGTAGATCCGCTCGACGGGGTCGGCGCGGTCCCGCGAGAAGACGATCCGCTCGGTCGCGGCGACGGCCTCGCCGAGGCCGATCTCCACCTCGCTGCCCTGGCTGAGCACCGTGAACAGCAGCGCGGCGAGGACCTCTCGCGGGCCGCTGTCCGGCGTGGGCGCCTTGGACTCGAGGCGCTGCGCGGTGCGCCCGAGCACCCCGGCCGCGCCCCGCTCCGCCGAGAGCACCAGGCTTCGGCAGACGACGAGCGTGATCTCGCCGGTGCGCACGTCGAGCTCGCCCTCGTCCCACCAGGTGGTGGGCACCGACATCAGCAGGTCGCCGGTGGGGGAGCGGTCCACGTGGGCGTAGGCCCGGGGGCGCCCGCTCTCCTCGTCGAGCCGCTCGACCCGGCGTTCCAGCAGAGCGATCGTCGCCTCGGCGACCCCGTTGTCCCTCGCGGCCGTCACGAGGTCCCGGAGTTCGGCGACGGCCACCCAGGCGGCTCCCGCCGTGCGGCCGGCGGGCAGCGAGTCCACCCTCGCCCAACCACCGCCGACGGCGTTCAGCGCAAAGGGCGGGACAGGGGGGCGCTCGTCGGCAGGCACACGGGCATTGTCGCGCCGGGAGCCGGGCACGGCCGGTCGCGGCGCGCGGCTAGGCTGCCGACGTGCTGACCTGGCCCGCCCCGCACCTGCCCAGGCTGCCCGGCCGCGGATCCGCGGTCCGCGTCCTCGACACGGTGACGGGCCGCCAGGTGGACCCGGTAGAGGGCGGCACGGCCACCCTCTACGTCTGCGGGATCACGCCGTACGACGCGACGCACATCGGCCACGCCGCCACCGCCATCGCGTTCGATGTGCTCGGCCGCGCCTGGCGCGACACCGGGCTGACGGTGCGGTGCGCGTCCAACGTCACGGACGTGGACGACCCGCTGCTCGAGCGCGCCGCCGCCACCGGAGTCGACTGGCGCGAGCTCGCCCGGACGCAGACCGCCCTCTACGCCGAGGACATGGCTGCTCTCCAGGTGGTGCCGCCCGACGTGTACGGGTCCGCGATCGAGGAGATCCCCGCGGTCGTCGAGGCTGTCGAGTCGATGCTCGCGGCCGGGACCGCGTACCGGGTGCCGACGCCTGAGGTCGAGGGCGAGGGCGAGGGCGACGTCTACGCGGACATGTCCGCCGACCCGGCGTTCGGCTCGGACCCCGGCCTGCGTCGCGAGGAGATGCTCGCGCTGTTCGGCGAGCGCGGCGGTGACCCCGACCGGCCCGGCAAGCGGGACGCGCTCGACCCGCTGCTGTGGCGCCGCGAGCGCGACGGCGAGCCCGCGTGGGACGGCGGTGCCCTCGGGCGGGGGAGGCCCGGCTGGCACATCGAGTGCACGGTGATCGCGCGCGGCGGGCTCGGCCTGCCGGTGACGGTGCAGGGCGGTGGCTCGGACCTGGCCTTCCCGCACCACGCGATGAGCTGCTCGCACGCGCGGGTGCTCGCGGGGCCGGGCGCCGGCGCCCGGGCGCACGTGCATGCCGGGATGGTGGGCCTCGACGGCAAGAAGATGAGCAAGTCCGAGGGCAACCTGGTGCTCGTCTCGACGCTGCGGGCCGGCGGGGTTGATCCCCGGGCCATCCGAGTCGCGGTCCTCGCCCACTGCTACCGCGACGACTGGGACTGGACCGAGGCGGGCCTCGAGGCGGCGCAGAAGCGGTTGGACCGCTGGCAGCAGGCGCTGTCCGGCGTGGGCGGTCCGGCGTCCGACGAGACCCTCGCGGCGATCCGGGCGGCACTGGCCGACGACCTGGACACGCCTGCCGCGCTCGCGGCGGTCGACTCCTGGGCAGACGCCGCCCTCGCCGGGACCAGCGCCCCGGAGGAGGG
>Ga0255334_1001019_pt1 | contig 15319 bp, 11 predicted proteins | sample EtOH5_35cm_T3_12_FD_202080 | JGI IMG/M metagenome (GOLD analysis project Ga0255334, IMG submission 202080) | Sandy soil microbial communities from University of British Columbia, Vancouver, Canada - EtOH5_35cm_T3_129 | ecosystem: Engineered > Artificial ecosystem > Sand microcosm > Unclassified ...
TGCCAAATCGTCCTGTTCAAACCCCAACCATAGATCACCGCAGGCCTCCCTGGCCCAACTCTGGTTGTGGCTACATAACTCTGTCACGAGCAGGCTGCCGCCCGGTTGCAGCAAGTCGGCCATGTGCTTGAGTGCTTCGGCCGGCGCGGCGAAATGGTGCAGCACCATGTTCAGTACAACGCAGTCAGCCTTGAGGCGGACACCGTTCAATGCATCGGCCAGTTGCAGGCTGACGTTAGCCAGCGTTTCACGTTCGCAAACCTGGCGCGCCAGTTCGAGCATCGCCGGGCTGTTGTCCAGCGCCGTGACCTGGGTGAAACGGCGCGCCAGTTCCGGCAGAAATGCGCCATCTCCGGGGCCGACTTCGATGGCCGTGGCGCCTTCGCTGAAACTCAGCTTGTCGAGCAATGCCACCACGCTTTCGCGGTACTGCGGCAGGCCGGCGATCAAGTCTTGCTGGGCGCGAAACTTCTCCGCGACCCGTGAAAAAAAGTCCTGGCTGGCCGCCGCCCGTTGCCCATGGACCTGACCGATTCGCGACTGCACCTCGGCAGGCAGGGTCAGGTTGTCCACTTCTTCCAGCAAGGCTGCATGCAACTTGCCGCCCAGCAGGTCGGTGTGGGGCAGGGCGCGACGGTAGAAAATCGCATTGCCTTCACGGCGCGTCGCCACCAGATCGGCCTGGGCCAATACCTTGAGGTGATGACTCATGCCGGACTGGCCGATGCCAAAGATCTGCGCCAGCTCCAGTACGCCAAACGAATCGTTGGCCAGCGCGCGCAATACATTCAGTCGCAGAGGATCGCCGCCGGCCTTGCACAGGGCCGCCAGCTCATCGCAATCGTCAGGTCGAATGGAAGGCGCACGTAAATTCATAAGGCCAGCAGTCTAGTGACGGTCAGAAAACACCGCAAGAGCAATATCAAAAAGTTTTGATATTGCTCGATAGATGGCACTTCTCGGGGAAAGGGTCACTCTACAAATCGTCAGCGGAAAGGTTTCACCAGGCGAATGCGACTTTATCCACCGGAAAAACGCCTTCAGATGACTATCTGTCATTGCCCCGAGGCGGGTGGGTGAGGGAAAATGCTCGCCTTTTTTCCGTTTCGTTTTATTCACTCTCGATTCAATATCCGCAGGAGAACAGCGATGCCCAGCCGTCGTGAGCGTGCCAACGCCATTCGTGCCCTCAGCATGGATGCCGTGCAAAAAGCCAACAGCGGCCATCCCGGTGCCCCTATGGGTATGGCGGATATCGCCGAAGTACTTTGGCGTGACTACCTGAAGCACAACCCGAGCAATCCATCGTTCGCCGACCGTGACCGCTTCGTGCTGTCCAACGGTCACGGCTCGATGTTGATCTACTCGCTGCTGCACCTGACCGGCTACGATCTGTCGATCGAAGACCTGAAGAACTTCCGCCAGCTGCACAGCCGTACCCCGGGTCACCCGGAATTCGGCTACACCCCAGGCGTTGAAACCACCACCGGTCCACTGGGCCAAGGCCTGGCCAACGCCGTTGGTTTTGCCCTGGCAGAAAAAGTCCTGGCGGCGCAGTTCAACCGTCCAGGTCATAACATTGTCGACCACCACACCTATGTGTTCCTGGGTGATGGCTGCATGATGGAAGGCATTTCCCACGAAGTCGGCTCCCTGGCCGGTACTTTGGGCCTGAGCAAACTGATTGCCTTCTACGATGACAACGGCATCTCCATCGACGGCGAAGTCGAAGGCTGGTTCACCGATGACACGCCCAAGCGTTTCGAAGCCTATAACTGGCTGGTGATCCGCAACGTCGACGGTCACGATCCTGAAGAGATCAAGATCGCGATCGAAACGGCGCGCAAAAGCGATAAGCCAACCCTGATCTGCTGCAAGACCACCATCGGTTTCGGTTCGCCGAACAAGCAAGGCAAGGAAGACTGCCACGGCGCCCCACTGGGTGACGCGGAAATCGCTCTGACCCGTGCTGCGCTGAAATGGAATCACGGTCCGTTCGAAATCCCGGCTGACATCTACGCCGAGTGGGACGCCAAGGAAACCGGTCGCGCGGCCGAAGCCGAATGGGATCAGCGTTTCGCTGCCTACTCCGCTGCCTTCCCAGAGTTGGCCAACGAGCTGATTCGTCGTCTGAGCGGCGAACTGCCGGAAGACTTCGCTGAAAAAGCCGATGCTTATATTGCTGAAGTCGCCGCCAAGGGCGAAACCATCGCCAGCCGTAAAGCCAGCCAGAACGCATTGAATGCCTACGGCCCGCTGCTGCCTGAACTGCTGGGCGGCTCCGCTGACCTGGCCGGTTCCAACCTGACCCTGTGGAAAGGTTGCAAAGGTGTTACGGCTGAAGACGCCAGCGGCAACTACATGTACTACGGCGTTCGCGAGTTCGGCATGAGCGCGATCATGAACGGCGTGACCCTGCACGGCGGCCTGGTGCCTTACGGCGCGACCTTCCTGATGTTCATGGAATACGCCCGCAACGCCGTGCGCATGGCCTCGCTGATGAAGCAGCGTGTCGTGTTCGTCTACACCCACGACTCCATCGGTCTGGGCGAAGACGGCCCGACTCACCAGCCGATCGAGCAACTGACCAGCTTGCGCAGCACGCCGAACCTCGACACCTGGCGCCCAGCCGATGCCGTTGAATCGGCGGTGTGCTGGAAAATGGCTCTGGAACGCAAGGACGGCCCTTCGGCGCTGATCTTCTCGCGTCAGAACCTGCAGCACCAAACCCGCAATGCATTCCAGATCGCCGACATCGCTCGTGGCGGTTACGTGCTGAAGGATTGCGACGGCGAGCCTGAGCTGATCCTGATCTCCACCGGTTCGGAAGTCGGTCTGGCCGTTCAGGCCTACGACAAGCTGACCGAACAAGGTCGCAAAGTGCGGGTTGTTTCGATGCCTTGCACCAGCGTGTTCGATGCTCAGGACGCCGGTTACAAGCAAGCCGTTCTGCCGTTGCAGGTCAGCGCCCGTATCGCCATCGAAGCCGCCCACGCGGACTACTGGTACAAATACGTGGGCCTGGAAGGCCGCGTGATCGGCATGACCACCTATGGCGAGTCGGCGCCTGCGCCAGCCTTGTTCGAAGAGTTCGGCTTCACCCTGGAAAACATCCTGGGTCAGGCTGAAGAGCTGCTGGAAGACTGATCCAGAAAATGTATCGTCTGATCTGACGCTATCGCGAGCAGGCTCGCTCCCACAGGGATCTACACCGTCCATGTGGGAGCGAGCCTGCTCGCGATGACGATGGAACATTCAACGCTGCAATGACGGATTCACCACGGTAATCGAGAACCCCATGCCTCAACCGCGTCCTTACAAAGTTGCACTCAACGGCTACGGCCGGATTGGTCGTTGCGTCTTGCGTGCGTTGTTTGAGCGAGGCGATAAGGCCGGGTTTGAAATTGTTGCGATCAACGATCTGGCGGACATGGCCAGCATCGAATACCTGACACGTTTCGACTCCACTCACGGGCGGTTTCCCGGAGAAGTGAGGGTCGAGGGCGATTGTCTGCATATTAATGGCGACTGCGTGAAGGTCCTGCGCAGTGCCACCCCCGAAGGCATCGATTGGGCGTCGCTGGGCGTCGATCTGGTGCTGGAGTGCTCCGGCGCTTACCACACTCGTGAAGACGGCCAGCGTTTCCTCGACGCCGGTGCGCCGCGCGTGCTGTTTTCCCAGCCGATGGCCAGCGAAGCGGATGTCGACGCCACCATCGTCTACGGCGTGAACCAGGATTGCCTGACCGGTGATGAGCTGCTGGTATCCAACGCGTCCTGCACCACCAACTGCGGCGTGCCGCTATTGCGCCTGCTGGATCAGGCCATTGGTCTGGAATACGTGTCGATCACCACCATTCACTCGGCGATGAACGATCAGCCGGTGATCGACGCCTATCATCACGAAGACTTGCGCCGCACCCGTTCGGCGTTTCAGTCGGTGATTCCGGTGTCCACTGGACTGGCGCGAGGCATTGAACGCCTGCTGCCGGAACTTGCCGGGAGAATTCAGGCCAAAGCCGTGCGGGTGCCGACGGTTAACGTGTCCTGCCTCGACATTACGATGCAGACCGTAAGCGATACCGACGCCACCGAAGTCAACCGGATTCTGCGCGAGGCCGCCACCCATGGCCCGCTCAAAGGCCTTCTGGCTTACACCGAGTTGCCTCACGCCAGTTGTGATTTCAATCATGACCCACATTCGGCCATCGTCGATGCCAGTCAGACTCGAGTTTCCGGCCCACGGCTGGTGAACATCCTGGCCTGGTTCGATAACGAATGGGGTTTTGCCAATCGAATGCTGGACGTTGCTGAACACTATTTGCAAACAGCTGCACCACAACCAAAACCTGCTCTCTAAAACAGCTATCCAGGAAATGCGACCCATGACCGTGTTGAAGATGACCGACCTCGATCTGCAAGGTAAGCGCGTACTGATCCGCGAAGACCTCAACGTCCCAGTCAAGGACGGTGTAGTCACCAGCGATGCGCGAATCCTGGCCTCGCTGCCGACCATCAAGCTGGCCCTGGAAAAAGGCGCGGCCGTGATGGTCTGCTCGCACCTTGGCCGTCCGACCGAAGGCGAGTTCTCGGCCGAGAACAGCCTCAAGCCAGTCGCTGACTACCTGAGCAAGGCTCTGGGGCGTGAAGTGCCGCTGGTGGCCGATTACCTGGGCGGCGTTGACGTGAAGGCCGGCGACATCGTGCTGTTCGAAAACGTGCGCTTCAACAAAGGCGAGAAAAAGAACGCTGACGAACTGGCCCAGCAATACGCCGCCTTGTGCGACGTGTTCGTGATGGACGCCTTCGGCACCGCTCACCGTGCCGAGGGTTCGACCCATGGCGTGGCCAAGTTCGCCAAAGTCGCCGCCGCTGGCCCGTTGCTGGCCGCTGAACTGGATGCACTGGGCAAAGCCCTTGGTGCCCCGGCCCAGCCAATGGCGGCGATTGTTGCTGGCTCCAAGGTCTCGACCAAACTCGACGTACTCAACAGCCTGAGCCAGATCTGCAACCAGCTGATCGTCGGAGGCGGCATTGCCAACACCTTCCTGGCCGCTGCCGGTCACCCGGTCGGCAAATCCCTGTACGAGCCAGACCTGCTGGATACCGCTCGCGCCATCGCCGCCAAGGTCAGCGTGCCGCTGCCGGTCGACGTTGTGGTTGCCAAGGAGTTCGCTGAAAGCGCGACTGCGACCGTCAAGCTGATCGCTGATGTGGCTGCAGACGACATGATTCTGGACATCGGCCCACAGACCGCGGCGAATTTCGCCGAGCTGTTGAAGTCGTCCAAAACCATTCTGTGGAACGGCCCGGTGGGCGTGTTCGAATTCGACCAGTTCGGTAACGGCACCAAAGTCCTGGCCCAGGCCATCGCAGAAAGCTCGGCATTCTCCATCGCTGGCGGCGGCGACACCCTGGCCGCCATCGATAAATATGGCGTTGCCGATCAGATCTCCTACATTTCTACCGGTGGCGGCGCGTTTCTCGAGTTCGTCGAAGGCAAGGTGCTGCCGGCCGTTGAAGTCCTGGAAAGCCGGGCGAAGGCCTGAGGCCGCCCATTTGACCAGGCAAAGGAGTGTTCAGATGGTCAAAACATTAGCGCTGCTGATTATCGCGGGGTCGCTGGCGGCTTGCGGGAGTAACCCGAAAGCCCCCAAGGTACCCGAGACGCCTGAACAGGACAAAGGCTGCTACCAGGCCGACTGGCAGGCCGAAACCAACCCGGTGATCAACAAGCGTTCCGGGCCTGATGGCCTGGACAAATACGAGACACAGACCCCGGCCAAGGAACATGGTTGCCCTTGAAGGGTCTGACACTTTACTCAGGGCTGGCGGCGTGCGCCGTCAGTCGAGGAACATGGATGAAAGGTTTTATCGCCGTTACGGCGCTGGCTCTGCTGGCAGGTTGCGCTAATTTGAACCTGTTCAAGCCTGCCGAATCGACGGACAGCTGGACCACCTGGACCTGCGACAGTCAGGCCAAAGTGCTCTGGCGTTACACCGACGACAGCCGCAAGGAAGTCGACGTTCGCCTGGGCGGTGCTGATCAGGTCTACCGCTTGAAGCATGAGCCGGGCGCCGAAGGTTCGCTGTACAGCAACGACATGCTGGCGTTTCACATAAAAGGTGAGGAAGGCCTGGTGTACTGGGTCGCCACCAATGATTTGATCGGCCGCGGTTGTAAAGCGCAGTAATACGCGGGGCCGACGCTAAACCTGTAGGAGCCGAGCTTGCTCGCGATGAGGCCAGCACATTCAACACCTGTGTTGGCAGTTAAACCGCCATCGCGAGCAAGCTCGGCTCCTACAGGAAATCGACGGCTCTCAGGATTTTTGTAATACCGAATTGGCAGGCCGGGGCAACCCCCGATCTGCAATAACTTGAATAGCCGCCGCCGCTACGGCAGGCTGGCACGATTAACGACCCTCAACCGGGAGATACACACACAATGGCACTTATCAGCATGCGCCAGATGCTGGACCACGCAGCCGAGTTCGGCTACGGCGTTCCAGCCTTCAACGTCAACAACCTTGAGCAGATGCGCGCCATCATGGAAGCCGCTGACAAGACTGACTCCCCGGTGATCGTCCTGGCTTCGGCCGGTGCTCGCAAATACGCCGGCGCACCGTTCCTGCGTCACTTGATCCTCGCCGCCATCGAAGAATTCCCGCACATCCCGGTGTGCATGCACCAGGACCACGGCACCAGCCCTGACGTCTGCCAGCGCTCCATCCAGCTGGGCTTCAGCTCGGTGATGATGGACGGTTCCCTGGGCGAAGACGGCAAGACCCCGACCGACTACGACTACAACATCCGTGTTACCCAACAAACCGTGGCCATGGCTCACGCCTGCGGCGTATCGGTAGAAGGCGAGTTGGGCTGCCTGGGTTCGCTGGAAACCGGCATGGCCGGTGAAGAAGACGGCATTGGCGCCGAAGGCGTTCTGGATCACAGCCAAATGCTGACCGACCCGGAAGAAGCCGCTGACTTCGTCAAACGCACCCAGGTCGACGCCCTGGCCATCGCCATCGGCACCAGCCACGGCGCGTACAAGTTCACCAAGCCGCCTACCGGCGACGTGCTGGCCATCGACCGCATCAAAGAAATCCACAAGCGCATCCCGAACACCCACTTGGTGATGCACGGTTCGTCTTCGGTTCCGCAAGACTGGCTGGCGATCATCAACCAGTACGGCGGCGACATCAAAGAAACCTACGGCGTGCCGGTTGAAGAAATCGTCGAAGGCATCAAGTACGGCGTGCGCAAGGTCAACATCGACACCGACCTGCGCCTGGCATCCACCGGTGCGATGCGTCGCCTGATGGCCACCAACCCGAGCGAGTTCGACCCGCGTAAGTTCTTCGGCGCGACCGTCACTGCAATGCGTGATGTGTGTATCGCTCGCTACGAAGCCTTCGGCACTGCCGGCAACGCTTCGAAGATCAAAGCCATTTCGCTGGAAGGCATGTATCAGCGTTATCTGAAAGGTGAGTTGAACGCCAAGGTTAACTAAGCTTTAAGCGTTTGAGTTGCACAAAAAACCCGCCGAGAGGCGGGTTTTTTTATGGGCGATGACTCTTGGTTGAATGCGGTCATTGTAGGAGTGAGCCTGCTCGCGATGGCGGTGTGTCAGGCGACTTCAACGTTGAATGACACTCCGCCATCACGAGCAGGCTCGCTCCCACAGGTTCAGCCGTGATTCACATCACTTATCGTGATCAATATCCAGTTTGCTAAATGTCACTTTACCGCCTTCACTGGTGTACCCGGTGTTGTCCTGCACATAGACCCCGGCCTTGAAGTACAGCGGTTTGACCCGCCACGTTGCGCTGATATTGGTGTCCCACTGATAACCCGCGGCACTGATGCCCAGCGCACCGCCAGGGCTGAGGTGGATGAGGTAGGAAAACTCCTGATCCAGCTTCACGCCAGTGGCGATGGTGATCACCCGCCCTTCGCCGTCATCGGGGTGCATGCGCACTTTGGCGACGATGTTACCGGTCTTGGTGGTGGTCTTGTACTGATACTCGACCTTCACCATGGGTTTCTGGCTTTCGTAGGCGTGGATCTGGCCGATGACGATTTTGCCGGAGCTCGGCACCTGGTTCACCGCCAGGGTGGCGCGCAGGGAATTGTCGGCGTCCGGGTAGTACCAGTTTTTCAGGGTGCCGTTGCTGTAGGTTTCTCGTAGTTCGGTGCGGGGGTATTTGGCATTTTCGGTGCGGGTGCCGGTCACCGGGGCCCAGAAAAACAGGGTGCCGGTGTCGGAGTGGAAGTATTGATCCTTGAACCCATTCACCAGTTTGGCCGTTTCAACGGTGTACGGCGGGTTACCGACGGGAACGCTGAGGTTCCAGGATGCGAGATCGATCATAGGCAAAGCTTCCACGAATTTTGCGGCACGGACGTACCAGAAGCTCTAGCACGCGCCTTTGAGGGCGGTCTTTATAAGCGTAGAAGGCTATTTTGTTAACGTCTGTCTGACAAATGGATGACGTCAAAATCCTGTTAAAAGGCCATCTTTCCCGGTTTTAGCGGGCTGTAGAGGCGACCGTTAGTCGGGCAATGAACTCTTTAGTTAAATGATGGCGTACTGATATCTTCTGCTTTCGCGAATCCCGGTCTAGAGTGAAGACGTAACATTTGTCCGGTTTTCACGAGAAACCGGCCTGACGCCCCGACATAGAGAAGCAGCATGGAATGCGCGCAACCCACGCCAGCCGAAGGCAGCTCAACCCTTTTAATCGTCGATGATTACCCTGAAAACCTGATCAGCATGCGCGCGTTGCTGCAGCGCCAGGACTGGCAGGTCATTACTGCTGCGTCCGGTTTCGAAGCCCTCGGCCTTCTGCTCGAACACGATATCGACCTGGTACTGCTGGATGTGCAGATGCCGGGCATGGACGGCTTTGAAGTGGCGCGCCTGATGCGCGGCAGTCAGCGCACCCGTCTCACGCCGATCATTTTCCTCACCGCCAACGAACAGTCCCAGGATGCCGTGATCAAGGGCTACGCCAGTGGTGCGGTGGATTACCTGTTCAAACCGTTCGACCCGCAGATTCTCAAGCCAAAAGTCCAGGCGCTGCTGGAGCATCAGCGCAATCGCCGGGCGTTGCAGCGCCTGAGCCACGATCTGGAGGTCGCGCGCGCCTTCAACGCCTCGGTGCTGGATAACGCCGCGGAAGGCATCCTGGTGGTCGGCGAGGACGGTTTGATCCGCTTTGCCAACCCGGCGATGTCGCGACTGCTCAATGCCACGGTGCAAGACCTGCAAGGCAAAGAGTTCCTGGATTACCTGCAAAAGCCGCATCTTCCGGTCTGGGCCGATTCCGAACTGCTGGCCGGTTACAAGCGCGGCGAAACCCTGCGCCTGCACGATGCGCTATTGCGTACGGCGCCGGGCCAGCAGGTGCCTGTCGCACTTTCATGCGCGCCATTGCCAACCGAGCAACACGCGATGGTGGTGACGGTGCTGGACATGTCGGTGGTGCGTCATCTGCATCAGCAGCTGGAATTCCAGGCGGTGACGGATCCGTTGACCGGCCTGCTCAATCGCCGTGGTTTCTATCAGACCGTGGAAAACTTGCTGCTGCGCGGTGAGCGTAACGACAGCGCCTGGGTGTTGCTGTACCTCGACCTCGACGGTTTCAAACGGGTCAACGATTCCCTTGGTCACGATGCCGGCGACCGCGTATTGCGTTGGGTGTCCGAACAGTTGAAGGCTTGCTTGCGGCCTTTCGACATTCTGGCGCGCATGGGCGGCGATGAATTCACGGCGCTGCTCGATCTGGAGTTCCCCGAGCAAGCGGCCAAGATTGCCGAGAAGCTGATTGAGCGGGTGTCTATCTGTCAGCAGATCGATGGGCTGGATATCGCCCTCGGCGCCAGCATCGGCATCGCCACCTATCCGGATTGCGGGGCCAATCTCGATGGTCTGCTGCGAGCGTCCGACATCGCCATGTACGAAGCCAAGCGTGCCGGGCGTCAGCAATATCGCTTCTACGACCATGACATGAACGGTCGGGCGCGCTCACGGTTGATGCTCGAAGAAAGTGTGCGCACCGCCATCGAAAACCGCGATTTCAATCTGGTGTATCAACCGCAGGTGGCCATTGCCGGAGGGCAGATTCGCGGGTTCGAAGCCCTGCTGCGCTGGCAGCATCCGAGCGTCGGCGATGTGCCGCCGGGGCTGTTTTTGCCGTTACTTGAAGAAGCGCGGTTGATCAGTCGCTTGGGCAGTTGGATTTATCATCGCGGCGCCGGGCAACGCAAAGCCTGGGAAACCTTGTTTGCCGAGGACTTGGTGCTGAGCGTCAGCTTGAGCAGTACACAGTTCGGCATGCCCAATCTGGTCACCGAGTTGCGGCAGGTGTTGGAGCGCCATGGCTTGCAGGCGCGGCATCTGGAGCTCGAGGTCACGGAAGAGGCCTTGATGCACAACCCCGATGAAACCCGCAAACAACTGCGGCTGCTGCGCAATCTGGGGGTGCGGGTGGCGCTGGATGATTTCGGCTCCGGGTCGTGCTCGTTGTCGCATCTGCGGGACCTGGAACTGGACACGCTCAAGCTTGACCGGCATGTGATCGCCCGGCTGCCAGACTCTTCGCGGGATGCGGCGTTGGTGCGCAATGTGATCGACCTGTGCAAGCAGTACGGGATGCTGGTGATCGCCGAAGGCGTGGAAACCATCGCGCAATATGAATGGCTGCAAGCCAATGGTTGCGAGTACGTGCAAGGTTTCCTGGTGGCGCGGCCGATGATGGCCGAGGACGTCGGCGACTTTGTGCGGCCGTTCGACTGGAGCACGTTGATCGACTGAATTCGCTACACTGGCGGCCTTTCAGTAATTGATGTTGCCTATCCCGATGACCGCGTTGAAATACCTTCAGGCCTATCCCGTAGAGTTGCAGGACCAGGTGCGCTGGCTGATCACCGAAGGTCGGCTGGGCGATTACCTGGACAAACGCTACCCGCAAAAGCACGACGTGCAGAGTGACAAGGCGTTGTATTCCTATGCCCTGGACCTCAAGCAGGAATACCTGCGTAACGCCCCGGCCATCGACAAAGTGTTGTTCGACAACCGTCTGGACCTGACCCACCGCGCCCTCGGCCTGCACACTACGATCTCGCGGGTGCAGGGCGGTAAACTCAAGGCCAAGAAAGAAATTCGCGTGGCCTCGCTGTTCAAGGAGGCGCCTTGCGAGTTTCTGAAAATGATCGTGGTGCATGAGCTGGCGCACTTCAAGGAATCGGATCACAACAAGGCGTTCTACAAGCTGTGCGAACACATGTTGCCGGGGTATCACCAGGTCGAATTCGATTTGCGGGTGTACCTGACGTGGCGGGAAATGCAGTAGCCAAGGAGTGTGTGGATGGACGTGAGCAAGACCAAGAGCAGCTTCTATCGCCGTTTATACGTGGCGTACCTGATCGACAGTGGGCTGGCCAGCAGCGTCCCGGCATTGACCGACGTGACCGGCATGCCCCGGCGCACGGCGCAGGACACCATTGCGGCGTTGGCGGATCTGGATATCGTTTGCGAGTTCGAGCAGGAAGAGGGCGCGCGCAACCATGCGGGGCGTTATCGGATTCGCGAGTGGGGAGCGATTGATCGGGGGTGGATCGAGCGGAATCTGCGGCAGATTAAAGCGGTGTTGGAATATCCCTAGCTCCTGCGGTGTTTGATCTGGCGCCTTCGCGGGCAAGCCTCGCTCCTACACAGACTTCACTGTTTCTGTAGGAGCGAGCGGTGCGGCGATCCGACTTGCCCGCGAAGAGGCCCTCAAGAACGACGCATCCCGATATGCGGAATGCCATCTTCCACGTATTCCTCACCCGCCACGACAAACCCGTACCGCCCGTAATACCCCTGCAAATGCGCCTGGGCCGACAGATAAACCGGCACATCAGGCCAACGCTTCGCAGCCTGCTTCAACGCCAGGGCGATCAGCTCATGACCCAACCCTTTGCCGCGCGCCTGCGGGGCGGTAAGCACTCGGCCGATCACCACGTCGCCGCCCTGTAGTTCCGGGTCGAGCAAACGCAGGTACGCCACCAGCCGATCGCCGTCCCAGGCCATCAAGTGGCAGGTGTCACCCTCCAGATCCTGGCCGTCCACGTCCTGATAGACGCATTTCTGCTCCACAACGAAAACCTCTGAGCGCAGCTGCAGAATGGCGTACAGCTGCTCTTTGCCCAGATCACTGTGGTGCTTGCAGATCCAATCGATTGTCATCTTCACGTTCCGTTGACCTAGTCGCTCCGATACTAGTCGCCTGGGCGAAAGATGTCTTTATGGCAGAGAAATCTGTGACAAAGGCCAAAATGCCATCATTCAATTCGCGCGGCGTTGTCTTCTTTGTGTAATCTGGGCTGAAGCGCTGTGCAGTGGCTTCGATGAGCTAATGTTGGTACCTGGGTTTCGCCGGTACGGGGCCTTGGAGTTTTGGCTGAAAACACGTCGGGCAGCCGCCCGCTAAGGATTTTCGAGCATGCCGCGATTGCATCGAGCTTTGGCCTTGATCGGATTGCTGTTGCTGACTCAGAGCGCGGCAGCGGAAAAGCTGCGACTGGTAGCCGATGCCTGGCCACCCTTTACCGATACCACGCTGCTCAATGGCGGCCTGGCGACGGACATTGTCAGTACCGCGCTGGCGCGAGCCGGCTATGCCAGTGACTTTGAACAGGTGCCCTGGGCACGCGCCCTGATGGGTGTGGGCGAAGGCCGTTACGATGTGCTGGTGAACGCCTGGTATACCGAAGAGCGCACCAGGCTCGGTCGGTTTTCCGGTGAGTACCTGCTCAACCGCGTGCGCTTTCTCAAGCGCAAGGACGCACCGATCGAATACAACAACCTGCAGCAGCTGCACACTTATCCGATTGCAGTGGTACGCGGCTACGCCTATTCACCGGCGTTCGATGAGGACGCCTCGCTGCAGAAGGTCCCGGTGCACAGCTTCGCCATGGCCGTGCGCATGGTCGCTGCCGATAGGGTCAAGCTGACGCTGGAAGACGAATACGTCGCGCGTTATTACCTGGCCCGGGAGTCCGCCAAGGTGCGCAATGCCGTGGAGTTCCTGCCCAAGCCGTTGAGCGAGAACAGCCTGCACATTCTGGTCAGTCTGAAAAATCCGCACCATGAAGAGATCGTGGCCAGTTTCGACCGTGAGATTGCGGAGATGAAAGCGGATGGCAGTTATGAGCAGTTGATGAAGCAGCACGGGATGTAGTTTTTGCGGTGTTGCTGATGGCCTCTTCGCTGGCAAGCCTAGCTCCTACAGCTATCGCGAATCCTGTAGGAGCGAGCGGTGCGGCGATCCGACTTGCCCGTGAAGAGGCCGGCCCACTCACCACACATCTCAATCCTCGCCGGTGTCCTTGATCAAATGCGCCGCCAACGTCCGTAACGGCCCCAACTGCCGGCAGATCAACGCCAACTGCGTCTGCACCAGCCGCTGTCCTTCATCGATCTCGTCCGGCATCTGTTCCAGCTCATTGGCGAGTGCCTCTTCCTCATCACTCTGAATCGCAATCGGCAGTTTGCTCGCCAACCCTTGAGCGATTTCATCGATGCTCGCCGCCAGTTTCACGCCGGCCCCTTCGATCAATTGTTCGCGCACGTCCGCCGGCAATTGGGTTTCACGGTGTGCACCCAGTCCTGACAAATAGCTGAGCAAGGTGTGCGACAACACCAGGAAACGGAATCCGACATCCGCTTCCTTACGGAAATGCCCCGGCTCCATCAGCATGTTGGCGAGCGTCGTCGAGAGCGCCGCATCGGCGTTGTGCGCGTTGCGCCGGGCCAGGCGATAAGCCAGGTCGTCGCTCTTGCCGGCAGCGTATTGCTGCATGATCTGGCGCAAGTAAATGCTGTTGCAGGTGAGGGTGTTGGCCAGCACTTTGTTCAAGCGTCGGCCCTGCCAGTCCGGCAGGAACAGGAACACCGCAAGCCCGGCGATCAGGCTGCCGAGCAAGGTATCGAACAGTCGCGGCAGGAACAGGCCGTAACCGTCGCCGACCTGGTTGAAGCAGAACAGCACCATCAGCGTGATCGCGGCCGTGGCCAGGGTGTAACGGGTGGTGCGGTTGATAAAGAACACCACGCCGGCGGCGATGGCGAAGCACGACTGGATCAGCGGGTTCGGGAACAGATCGAACAGCGCCCACGCCACGGTCAGGCCGATGGCGGTGCCGATGATCCGCTGACCGAGCTTGCGGCGGGTTGCGCCGTAGTTCGGTTGGCAGACGAACAGCGTGGTGAGGATGATCCAGTAACCTTGCGACGGGTGAATCAAATGCACCATGCCGTAGCCGATGCTCAACGCCAGGGGCAAACGCAGGGCATGGCGGAACAGCAGCGAGGTCGGCGTCAGCTGCGTGCGCAAGCGAATCCACACATCCTTGAGGCTGCGTGGCGAACGGTCGAGCAGACTGCTGTCGGTAGCGTCGGCGAGCGCGTCGGGGTTGCTCGCGTCACTGAGCAGATGGTCGAGGGTGCCGAGGTTGGCCGCCAGTGCGCGCAAGGATCGCAGCAGTCCGCGCCAGGCCGGGTTGCTCTGGATACGCAGGTGTTCGAGGGACGCGTGCAGGTCGCTGAGGGCTTCGGCAAAGCTGGCGTCATAGATGAACGGCTGGCGCATCTGGATCGATTCCGCCAGCGCTCGGCAAGCCTTGCCCTGTTGGCGCAGCAGGCGCTGACAGCGGAACAGCACGTCGCTGTGGAAAAAGGCGTCGGCCAGCGCGTTGTACGGATAGTGCGAGGAGCTGGCGCGCTCGTGGATATCCTGAGCGAGGAAGTAGAGCTTGAGGTAACGGCTGACTTTCGAGCCCGGTCGACCATTGCCGACCCGGTGCAAAATGATTTCCTTGGCGGCGTTCAGAGCCGCTACGACCCGACCGTTCTGTTGGGCCAGTTCCAGACGACGCGCTTCCACGTCCATCTGCCGGATCGGCTCGAACAGCGACGATTTGAGCTTCAGGTAAAAGCCCAGCTCTCGGAATAATCGCGCGAGGCTCTGCTGCACCGGCTGGTTGGAAAACATCGCCTGCCACAACACCGAAAGCAAGCCGTACCAGGCCGCGCCGGCCACCAGCAGCACCGGTTCGTGCCAGAAATCGGTCACTGCGCCGCCGCGCTGATCCACGCCGATCATGGTGTAGACCGACAGGATCAACGTCGCCGAGGCAATCGCACCATAGCGTTCGCCGAGGGCGCCGAGCATGGTCAGGCCGAAACTGGCCAGCGCGAGGGCGATGACGAAGACGATGGGGTAGGGAAAAAGCAATTCGACGGAGAGGGCAGCGATGCTGAAGCACACCA
>Ga0255334_1001020_pt1 | contig 15268 bp, 13 predicted proteins | sample EtOH5_35cm_T3_12_FD_202080 | JGI IMG/M metagenome (GOLD analysis project Ga0255334, IMG submission 202080) | Sandy soil microbial communities from University of British Columbia, Vancouver, Canada - EtOH5_35cm_T3_129 | ecosystem: Engineered > Artificial ecosystem > Sand microcosm > Unclassified ...
TCTGAAAACGCCGATAAAGTCGAGCTTTGCCTGTTTGATCCAAAGACTCGGCAGGAAATTTCTCGCATAGAAATGCCTGAACAAACCGATTTAATTTGGCATGCCTATTTACCCAATGCGCGACCGGGGCTGCTCTATGGTTATCGAGTTCATGGTCCGTATCAACCGCTGAAAGGACATCGCTTTAATGCCAGAAAATTGTTATTGGATCCTTACGCCAAAGCGATCGATGGTGAGATGGAATGGCATGATCACCACTACGGCTATCGTTTAAACCAAAACGACAAAGATCTGGTAATTGATCAGCGCAACAGCGCGCCAGGCATGATTTTAGGCAAGGTTATCGATACGGCCTTCAATTGGGGTGACGATCACCCGCCGCGCACACTCTGGCACAACACCGTGCTCTACGAGCTGCATGTCAAAGGTTTTACCATGCAGCACCCGGAAGTCCCGCCGGATCTGCGTGGAACCTATGCCGGACTGGCTTCCCCAGCGGTGATCGAGTACCTGCAACAACTTGGCGTCACTGCTATCGAAATCATGCCGGTTCATGCTTTTGTTGATGACCATCGCCTGATACAAAAAGGCCTGCGCAACTATTGGGGCTACAACACTATTGGTTTTTTTGCGCCGGAGAATCGTTATTCGGTGTCCGGGCATCTCGGCGAATTCAAATCTATGGTTAAAGCCATGCATGCCGTGGGCATTGAGGTAATTCTTGACGTTGTCTACAACCACACGGCCGAAGGCAATCATCTGGGGCCTACGCTGTGTTTTCGCGGCATAGATAACGCCTCCTACTATCGGCTTGATCCCGAAAATTCTCGTTACTACCAGGATTTTACCGGTTGCGGAAACACCTTAAACATGCAAACCCCGCGAGTACTCCAGCTCATCATGGATAGCCTGCGCTATTGGGTCACCGAGATGCATGTCGACGGTTTTCGCTTTGATCTGGCTTCGGCGCTGGCACGAGAACTCCATGAGGTTGATCGGCTATCCACTTTCTTTGATGTTATTGGGCAAGACCCTGTTCTTTCGCAAGTTAAACTGATCGCCGAACCATGGGATGTCGGCCCCGGCGGCTACCAGGTCGGCAACTTTCCGGTGCGTTGGGCAGAGTGGAACGGACTTTATCGCGACTCCGTGCGAGCTTACTGGAAAGGCGAAGGCGGCTTAATTGACGACCTGGCCTATCGACTGACTGGATCGTCGGATCTCTACGAGCGCAGCGGCCGCCTGCCCTATGCCAGCATCAATTTTGTCACAGCTCATGACGGTTTCACGCTTAATGATTTGGTAAGTTACAACAACAAATACAACGAAGCCAATGGCGAAAACAACCAGGATGGCCACAACCACAATCTATCCTGGAATTGCGGGGTGGAAGGCATCACCCATGACCCAAAAATATTGAATTTGCGGCGCCAGCAAATGCGTAATTTTCTGGCGACACTGATGCTCTCGCAAGGCGTTCCCATGCTTTTGGCCGGTGACGAATTTGGTCGTACCCAGCTTGGCAACAACAATGCGTATTGCCAGGACAACGAGCTAAGCTGGATCAACTGGGATATCTCTGAGGAAGACAAAGAACAGCTGGAATTTACCCGTACCTTAATCAAATTACGCCGCAAACACCCGGCATTTCATCGCCGGAAATTTTTTCTTGGCCGCAGGCTGATCGGCGCGGATATTAAGGACATTATGTGGCTAACGCCCAGCGGTAACGAAATGAGTGACGACGACTGGAATCACTCCTATGCCCGATGTCTGGGGATTTTTTATGGCGGTCAAGTGCTGGGCGAAATTGATGCGCATGGCCAGCCCGTCACTGACGACAATTTCTTGCTGTTATTTAACTCGGATCACAGCCCGATTAATTTTTACCTGCCCAAAATCGGCAGCTCAACCCACTGGCAGCTGATGGGCGACACCCATACTCTCTACAACAGAAAGCAAACACCGCAGCGACACTATAAAAGCGGTCAAATCTACCCACTGGGCGGGCGATCTATGGCGCTGCTAATTCAGATCAGGAGAGACTGAACCACTCATCCGTATAGATGGCGCTTCTGGCAAAGACTGTTTGTTTTCAAACCTAATTGCCCCTAATATCACCGACCAATCATCCAACCGGCACAGGTTTGTTAGTCATTGCATGTTAAAGTCCTTAAGCGTCCCCCCCGGCGAAACACTTTTTTCAGAAAATCAACAAGCGCGATTTGCGGCCGATTTATCGACATTACGAAAAAAAGCTTACGGCAGCTTAAGCATGGATGATTACCGGCATTTACGTAAAATCGAGCGCTGGGGCCGACTTTGCACCGCTCTCGGTTATGCCACCGCCTGGATGATGCCTAATCCGATCTCCGCCTTTCTCATCAGCCTTGGCAACTTCAACCGCTGGACGAATGTCACCCATCCGGTGTCCCATGGCGGCTACGATGGAATACAAGGGATCCCGCCGCAATACGCCAGCAACCGCTTTGCTCAGGGTTGGCGCAGAGCCATTGACTGGCTGGACTGGATTGTTCCTGCGGGATGGTATGAAGAACACAATCGAGCGCATCACCTTACCCTAGGCGAAGAGCGCGACCCAGACCAGGTGGAGCACAATCTGACCTGGCTGCGGAATTCAAAACTTCCCCTATGGCTGCGCTATGTCGTAGTCGCTTTATTTGCCTGCGTATGGAAGCCTATCTACTACGCGCAAAGCACCCTCATAGAGATGAGAATTCAAGAGGCGAAAAGACGCGGCGAATCCGCCAAGGTATCTTCCGCGTTTTCCATCCAGGCGTGGAGCCCGCTCTATAAAGAAGGCAGGCAGTATTGGCTACACTCCATTCTTCCCTATGTCACCGCACGGTTTGTGATCATTCCGGCCTTGTTCCTGCCACTGGGCATGTCCGCCGCAATCAATGTCCTTCTGACCTCCTTGCTGGCGGAGGTATTGACCAACCTGCACACCTTTTTAGTCATCGTACCCAATCACACCGGTGACGACATTTACCGATTCAGTGAGCCAATGAAAAACCAGCAAGAGTTCTATTACCGGCAAGTGGTGGGATCGGTCAACTACAAGACAGGATCCGATCTGAATGACTTCCTGCACGGTTGGCTAAATTACCAGATTGAGCATCACCTGTGGCCCTCATTGCCCCTAAGTCAATATCAGAAACTGCAACCTGAAGTAAAAGCGCTGTGTGAAAAACACGGGATCGTCTATCGGCAGGAATCGGTTTTTAAACGGCTGATCAAAGCCGTTGACGTCATGGTTGGAAAAACCTCAATGCGCTGGGATAACGCTGGCGGCAATATCAAACCTGAAGTGCAACGCCAGCCACTGCCAGAGCTTGCGTCAACCGCGCTGATGGACTCCTAATTTGCCCAATAAAAAAACCGGTGCAAGCCGCTGGTTTTTCGCTATGCTTGTGTCATTGCTTCGGCAATAGGAAAGGAATCCACGACCAACCATAGGGAATGACATGGGACCATTAAAAGGAATCAAAATTATTGAAGTGGCAGGGATAGGGCCAGGGCCGTTCTGCGCCATGATGTTGTCTGACATGGGTGCAGAGGTGCTGCGTATCGACAAAAAGAACGCGCCCTCCATGGCGGGAAAATACGACGTGATGGGCCGTGGCCGTCGCTCCGTCGCCGTCGATTTAAAAAACCCACAAGGTGCTGAACTCGTTCTGCGACTAATCGAACAAGCCGATGGCCTCATTGAAGGCTATCGCCCCGGCGTCATGGAGCGGTTAGGACTGGGGCCAGAAGTTTGCCTGGAACGCAATCGTCGCCTTGCCTACGGCCGCATGACCGGCTGGGGCCAGTTTGGCCCGCTGGCCCACGCTGCCGGGCACGACATGAACTACATTGCCATCACCGGCGCTTTAAACGGCATCGGCCGGCCCGGCGAACGCCCCGTCCCTCCCATCAACCTGGTTGGCGACTTTGGCGGTGGCGGCATGTTGCTGGCCTTTGGCATGGTCTGCGCATTACTGGAAGCTCAACGCTCCGGCAAGGGTCAGGTGGTGGACGCTGCCATGACCGACGGCTCAGCCTTATTGATGGCGATGATGTATGGCTTCAAAGCCGGCGGCATGTGGAAAAACGAACGGGGCACCAATTTGCTGGACGGCGGCGCGCATTTTTACGACACCTACGAATGCAAAGACGGCAAATACGTAGCGATTGGCTCCATCGAACCGCAGTTTTACGCTCTATTGATGGAGATCACCGGCCTTAAGGACGACCCTGAATTTAAGCAACAGATGAATCCACAAAAATGGCCAGCCCTCAAAGAAAAATTGGGTGCCGTCCTAAAAACTAAAACCCGCGATGAATGGACCGCATTGATGAGCGGTACCGACGTTTGTTATGGCCCCATTCTGGATCTGGACGAAGCGCCAAAGCACCCACACAACGTGGCGCGTAAAACCTTTGTCGAGATTGAAGGCGTGGTTCAACCCGCCCCGGCACCGCGCTTTTCGCGCACCGCGCCGGAGATCCAAGGCCCACCGCCCAAAGTTGGTCAACATAACGATGAAGCACTGGCCGATTGGGGATTGAGCAGCGCCGAAATCGCCAGCCTCAAAGAAAAGAAAGTTGTTTAACGACTAAATCGCTTTCGTACTTCCTAGTGGTCATCTACATACCCAGTACCCATCAGGCACGGGGTATGTAGAATAGCGAAGAACACCGCTAAACCCTGAGGGTAACCGCATGAATAACGCGTCTAAGAATACGGTTGTTATTCTGGGTACTGGGGCAACCATCGGCTCGGGCTACACTCGCTGCGGGAAATCATTGCCTGGCGACCAAGAGTTCTTTGGACATACGGTGGTGCAGGCGCTGTTGAAAAGCGGAAATTATTTCGCATTGGATGCAATGCTCGATACGTTCCGCCGCATATACGGGGATGCGCTTACCTACGTTTCGCTTGAGGAAGTGTGGACGTTCCTTGAATTCTCAGCGATTGATTTATACAAGCCTTTGATGGACCTAACCGAAGAGCGAAGTGATTGGCTTAAGAAAATCCAGAAACCTGAATCCCATTCTGACGACGAACACTGCCTCTGCAAGCAATATCGTAAAGATAGTACGATCCCGACGCCAGCCGATATTGACTTGCATTTGCTCGCTGGCTGGGATCTACGCAGACTGCTGTGTCAGGTCTATGGTGAGATTGTTTCCCCTGAAAAAAACTGTTACGAGCTGTTAATCAAAAAATACAATCTGGTCAAAGACAGCTCTACAACAACGTTCATTAGCCTTAACTACGACACCATACTTGAACAGGAGCTGACTCGTGCTGATTTGCCCTGGCATTACTTGCACGTGCAAACAGACCAACCAAGGGCCGAGTCCGGGATACGAATCCTTAAACCACATGGCTCGTTCAACTGGTTATTCAAGGGCAACGAGCCGTCAGTCAACATCTCCACGGACTACCGCCTTACCCCTGTCATGCACCACTCGTGTACGATAAACCGCTTCAAAGAAGCCATGATTATTCCACCAACGCAGTTGAAGCAGGCGATCAATGTGCCTAAAACACAATCGCAAGTGACTTCGGATTTATTATCGAAAATTTGGCAAAGTACGAGTGATGCCTTGGCGGACGCGTCCCGCGTTTTCATTATTGGCTACTCCTTCCCTGCAACGGATCATCACCTGCGCACGCTTTTCCATCAGATACGCCATACCCGTGATAGAAAAAAAACTACCAAGTACGACAAGACTTATTGCTGCACGTTAGCAAATGGCGGCCAGGAAGGGACTGTATTCACTAATGCCAACCATTTTTTTCCGGCGAAGTGCTTTCATCCACACGATCGGGGTTTTGAGGAATTCGTTAAGGTTCAGTAGGCAGTAATATTGTCTTCAAATTGACCGGAATCGGCTAGACAATAACATGCGGGACAAAGCGCGAAGTATCCTGGGTAATTAGGCCGGCATCTTCGCGTATTCCTATGCCGACCGCCTCGTCTCCCACGATCCAGCTGCCTACCAAAGCGTAGTTGCCATCAAAATTCGGCAAGGGATGGCAAGCCTGCCTGATCCAACCCGAATCGGTGTAGGGTCCGCCGACTGAATCCACAACTCCCGTTTGAGTACGCATGGAAATATTCGCGCCTTCTCGCGACAACAAGGGCTTGACCACCCAACCGGCCTCGGGCGCTGCGTATTCCGTCAAAAAATCAGCGGCCAATAAGTTGGGATGCCCTGGATAGGCCTGCCACAACAAAGGAAGTATGCCTTTGTTGCTTAAAATACTTTTCCACGCCGGTTCAAAAAATTGGGTCGGCGAAAACGGAATAAATGGGCCAAAACGTTCATTAAAAATGAATTCCCACGGGTACAACTTGAACAGGTTAAAAATGGGGTAGTTGGCTAGATCAACAAACTCCCCGTTAGCGTTTAGGCCAATGTCTTCCAGGGCAATATATTCTGTCGCCAGGCCGGCTTGATGAGCGACATCGCGCAAATAGTCCGTTGTACCTTTGTCTTCGATGGACACACGTACGCTGGAAAAATATAGGGGCAGGCTTAGTTTTTTATTGCCTGAGGCGATAAATTTAAACCGCTCGATCAACGCATCTTGTATCGAATTAAATTGATCCGCCGTGTCTGGCAACTGGCCGGATCTGATCAGATCCTCCATCCAAACCCATTGAAAAAACGCGGCCTCATACAAACTGGTTGGGGTGTCGTAGTTAAGCTCTAACAGTTTGGCGGACCCATTGCCGGCATAAGAAAAATCCATCCGACCATAAATAGGCGGCTGTTTTTTGCGCCAGGAATCCGCCAGGTAGGGCCAGTACATCTCGGGGATACACAGCTGCTTCAGCGTTAGCTCATCCTTGAGGATTTGATCCACCAAAGCCAAACACATTTGGTGCAGCTCTGCCGTGGGAGCTTCTAGATCGTCTTCAATTTGGCGAAGAGTAAACTGATAATAGGCGGTTTCATCCCAATACGGCTGGTTGTTGATGGAATGAAAGCGAAAGCCGAGTTGGTCTGCCAGCGATTGCCAGTTTGGCCGAGGCGCGCATTTAATACGTTTCACTGGCGCGACCTGACTGCAGATTAAGAACCCCAGCTTGAACGTGCCGCGCCTTGCGAACCAAATCCGCCGCGAGAACGTGCCGCCGCGCTGATTTTTGGCTTGGTTGCAGACGCAGGCACCATGACCCTACCCTGCCCCGATCCCAGATTGCGCCCATCCGACGTGCGCCATGAATTAGGATCATTTTGTGGATGATAAACCGGGCTGGCGCCCCGCCACTGCCCCCCCATGCCCATACCACCCATACGGCCCATCATGTAGCCTGCCATGAGTGGCATAAAATAACTGGACCCCTGCGGCTGATAACACTGGCCTTGGCCCAGGTTACTCACACAATCCGCATAGGACGTATATTTTTGCGCAGTACGCTCGTGCTCTTTTATTGCGCCAGCGTATTCCTCTTCGCATTTAAGCGCTTCCAGCTTGCCGTCATCTATACATGCCTGGGCACTTGGATAAATTAAGGCTTCTTGCTCGGGCTCGCTACAGGCCGTCAAGACAAAGGGGCAAACCCCCATTAAGGCAAGGCTGATTGTTTTGCTGCGCTTCATAGTCGCTCCCTTAGTAGCTCATGCTCGCTGCATTCAATAATCCAACGCAAATCGAGGCAGTTGCCACAAAAATACCGCTGGCGGTTTCATCGTGCGCAATACGCTCGGAAATATTGGGGATAAATCGACGCAGCACAACAAAGGTAAGGATTTGCACCACAAACGCCACCGCACCCCATAAGGCGCAATCCAACAGGTTGACTGAGTGCGAAATGGCGCTGTGTAAAGGCAAGGTAAAGCCAATTAGGCTTCCACCAAACGCAATGGCTGCGGCGGGTACATTCTGCTTAATTAACAGCCATTCATGATGTGGCGTCAGCTTGGTATAAACGAAGGCAAATGCCGCCAATAACGCAACGGCAAGCACAAAGTAAGCTAAGAAGCTGGGTAGGCCCAACAAGTATTCAGTGATATTCATGATTCTCTCAGCAATTAATTGTCATCATCTAAATAACCGAAAAATCAGCGCTGGTTAAATCCACGCCTATTGAGTAGACAACGCAAGTATCTTCTACCGTTTCTTCAACAGAGATCAGCAAGTACTCCATTCTCTCACTGCCCGTCAAGGGGCGCTCGTACAATAAGGCACGATGCGTGGTGGTAAATTCGCGCATCTTGTCGTTTGCCACGTAAACATCTTCGTTGAATTCGACTAACCCCGCCTGCTCTTCATCGTCGCCCCAGACACGCTGAAAAATCTTGCCTTCGAATAGATAAATTTTGCGACCCAGTGGGCTGTTTTCGCCTGCGATGGCATCAAGCCCCGCTTGGGTGGTTGGGGTTTTAGTGTCGTAAAAAACAAATAACTTTAAATCGTCTACTGAGGCGTCGTCGTCGCCATTGACGGATTTAGCCTGTATCCAGGTATTGTCACTTAGATAGAAACGGTGCAGCCTGGTCGCTGCACCTAAATCCACATAACCGCGTGTCTCAACCGATTGACTGCAATTGAGTTTTGGAAATAACGCATCTTCCGGCAGCATGGAAAAGGTGATTTTATCCAACTCAACCATCGCGCCTTTGCGCAAATCAAAGAGCTGGCGTTTTTGGCCCTCCGTATTGGAGGAGCCAAATAATTTATTCCACATAGCACTTTCTCATCCGTTGGCGCTGCATTATGGCTTCTTGAAACGGGCCAGTACATCATCAACGCTGACAGAGCCCGCGACGATACCGGCTTTTTTCAGGCGATTTTCCAAATCATCGCCGCCGTCTTCTTTGGCTAACTGACTGGCCGCATCAATTCTCGCCACGCGCTCGGCCTGGCTATTTTGCAGGCGCTCAAAACTTTCCAGCGCGGTTCTCATTTTCGAGTCCGATCCGGCGTGTGCATCGGCAATAGCGCTGGAAGCACGAATAACGTGCTCCTTGGCTTTTACCGTATCGACTTTGGTGCGCAGCTGCTTTAAACGCATTTCAGTCTGTGAAACCAGCTTTTTTAAGCTATTGATGTTCTGTGTGTAGTCATCAACCACTTTTTGCTCGTCCGCAATACTACCTTCGATTTCTGCAAACTTTGCCGCGACATCTTTAGCTAAAGCGTCATCACCCTTGGCCAGCGCCTGCTGTATATAATTGCCGTATTCGGTCAGCTTATCTTTCTTGCCGGTGATTTTTTCGCTGGCGACTATTTGCTTAGCCATCAAGCTGGCCAGGCTGTCTTTGGATTTGCGCAATTCGCTGTCGGCATCACGAATTTCTTGATCCAGAATGGTGATCGCGTTGGCATCGACAATCGCCTGACCGGTTTGCGTGGCGTGACCCTTGACGACGGTGACCAATTTTTGCCAAATACTCATGCGATATCTCCTGATTAAACTAAGTGATCGCTGAAGGCTTCAGCGGCTTCAATGACGTTGACCGCCAAGGTTTGTAATTCAAAAATGATGTCGACTAACGCCGTGGTAGATCGCAGCGACCCGTACATCACGTAGACCCAGGTGCCGTTGGATAGTTGATCCAGCGAGATATTGGCCAGCTCAAACATTTTCTCGGCGACCATTACACTTTCATGAAACGCCGCCGGATCTTTGACCAGTGAGCGTTCCCACAGCATGACTTGCGCGACAATAATTTCGCCGGCGACAGATACCTGAATCGGCAGCTCGCCGACCTCAGTCATCGTCACGTTAATTACCGAGTCGGCACCTGCCAACATCTCAAGCTTCGCCTCACCGGATTTAACCAAATTATCTTGTTGCAGGGCGTTGTATAAGGTTTGGACTGTCCAACGCTGAGTGGCGTCTGCGACTGCAATACTGGCTGTCATATCGATTCGAGCTCCTTTTGTTCGAAGTGCTTTTTCTACCGTCAGCAAATACCTGCTGTTTTCTGGCAGTATCCAGATTTCTTTTTTAATTAACCCTTGAGCGCGTCTTCTATCGCGCAAGGCCTGTTGATATTTTGTTGATTTAGCTGACATGTTCTGACATTGTCATGATGAGTGATCAACGATGATTCAATGAGGGCGCCCCTTGGGGTAACCTACACAGAGCCACACTATAAACATCACATGTGATTATTGCAACACATTACATGTGATCGCCACAAAACCTCACCTGGACGAGAACACAACGACATGGCCACATCCCACGCTAATGAACTTGCCGCTTATCTAAAACCGACGTGTTATGTTGATTCCGAGCACCCCGATATTGTCGCCTACGCGCAGCGGGTAACGGCAGGCTTAACCACCGATGTCGACAAAGCCGTGGCACTTTATTATGCAGTTCGTGACGACGTTCGCTACGATCCTTACGCCTTCACCCTGGGTGGCGACACCTTTGTGGCCAGCCATGTGCTTAAAACTGGCCGGGCGTTTTGCGTGCCAAAGGCGATATTACTGGCCGCCGTGGGGCGAGCGGTGGGCATCCCCACCCGTATGGGTTTTGCCGATGTGCGCAATCACCTGACCTCCGAACGCCTAAGCCAGCTCATGGGCACCGATGTTTTCGCTTTTCATGGCAACACCGGCTTTTACCTAGAAGGTCAATGGGTCAAATGCACGCCTGCCTTCAACTTAAGTCTGTGTGAAAAGGCCGGAGTGATCCCGCTGGATTTCAATGGACGTGACGATTCGTTGTTTCATCCCTATGACCGCAGCGGCAAGCAACATATGGAATATCTGAAATATCACGGTGATTTCGCTGACTTTCCGCTGGATCGGCTGATTAATTCATACAAAGATACTTACCCAAACATGTTTAAACGCTTGGATGCTCGGGCACTGGGCTTAACCAAGCCCTTGGGAAATTTTGAGGATGAAGTGACGCCGCAAGCCCACTGAACCCGAGTTAATTGCGGATATCAACGAAAAGCGGATCGTGATCGGAGGATCGATAAATCGAGATCGGTTCTTCGCTCTTCTTGGACGATGCCGGCGCATCCGGCTCGTCGGCATTGATATGCCATATTTGAGCGTTAGTTACTTCCCGTTCCAGCCCGCCCGTGGCGAGTAGGTAGTCCAAGCGTCCCGACACGCCTTTATGAACATAACTGTAGTTTTCCTGCGCAGTCATCTTGGCCGCCACGGGATCGTGCCAGCCACTTTGCCATAAATTTTGCATGGGATTTTCATCGGGATAGCTATTAAAATCCCCCATAATCAAGGCGCGACCAGAGTCGGCATGATCCGCCAGGTAAGCCGTTAAAGCCCTGACCTCACCTAAACGCCGACTATTCCAGCAGCCCTGTCCTTCGTCAATTTCGCCTGTTTTTGGGCACCCCGCCTTGGACTTGAGGTGCACCACAGCTGCTGTGAAAGGCTGGCTGCCCTTAATCGCCGTAAAGCTTGCCGCCGATGGCCAGCGGGTAAATTGGCCGTTCTCTGGTGGGGGCAAGGTTTTTTCCAAGCGCAATCGCGCCGGTCGATAAAGCAGTGCAACGCGTATCTCATCATCCCCCCAAGATCGATCAGCGGCTACCGCAGCGTAATGCTGACCTTCTGGCCATTCGGCATTCAGCCGAGTCACCAGCTCGGCCACCGCCTCTGGCTTGTTCTCTACCTCTTGCAGGGCCAGCAGATCGGCATTCAGCGCGCGCAGTGTCGCCACAGCAGTCGCCCGCTTGCGCAGTAAACTTTTAGCATCACCCGCACCGCGTAATTTTGGCGTAATCAGGTAATTTTCCAGATTAAAGCTGGCGGCACGCCAATACCCTGGCAAAGGAGCGGACGGGGTGGCGGGACGGGGATTGAGCGTCACAAACTGAGGCGAGCTGACCGGATGCAAGCGATAACTGCCGAAAGCATGGGTGATTACGCCGATTAAGCCTTCCTCCAGCTGGTCACCTACCCGGCGGGTTGCCTGCTCATTTAGGTAAGGAATTGACTTCGGCCAGATGCGATAACTGCCGTCATCCAGCATCAATCGGGATGAATCCTTATCGGGCTTGAACAAGCGCTGGCTAGCCAACGTCAAACTGCCGTATCGGACCAACTCGTCGTTACCGGTGACGATTAGTGATTTGTCGATCCGCACCAGCTGACCATCCAGCTTAGGCAAATCGCTCAAATCTTGCAGCTGCGCTGGAGCGAGCGTTTGTACACCGCAGTGACCAACCCAATCTACCTGCTTAAGCTGGCGCTGGCTTTTGTAATCGTCCACTTGAGCTCGAATCTGCACCCAAGCGCCTGGTTTTAGTTTTGACCGCCAAGGGGTATCGACCGCTTCGTCATAAACAAATATTCCCGCACGCGGCTCGTTGTCACGGTGGCTTTGTAGAAAAAATCCACCCAACTGCGATGACTCAAAAAAACTTGCGCTGACAATACCTTCTACGGTCACCATTTTGCCGACGGCGATGTTCCGGCTATTAACTGCCGAAATTGTGGTAGTTGGCAACGTTGTGCATAGCGCCCAGGCAGCATTAGTCGGCGCAGTTACATATATTACGTAGGCCAATATTTTTAAAGAATTTATTTTTATCATTTAGTGTGCCAGGTTGCTCGCCATTTACCCGAATGTATCCGAATATACCGGATTCACCAAGTCTAATTTATGAGGCGGATCAATCTCCCGAAGATACTAAAAAATTTATTTTCTTGACGGATCGCATAACCGTTGCTATTCGTTGAGTGGGGGGTTGGTGTTTAGCATGATATCGGCACACAGAGTGTTGGTCGGTTTTGGCTAATGTCCTTTGGCATTGCCAGCGGGCGGTACTTGAGTGATGTGCTAACCCAATCGTCTAATGTAATTAGCGTTACATTGCTGAGATGCACTCCCTGGAATTTTGGCACACCACTGGTGTGCCATTTTTTTGTGTGGTTGACAGATATCGGGTGATTGGATAGGTTCGCAGCATATGCCTCCATCTGACGCATCAAAGAGGAATATGTGACGCCAACCACCATCGAACTGATCAGTGCAGCACTGTTTGTTGTTGCCATCCTGCACACCTTCTCTACCAAGTTCTTCGAGCATCTGGCGCACACTCGACCAACCCATGCGGGAATCTGGCACCTGCTCGGCGAAGTCGAAGTGGTGTTTGGTTTCTGGGCCATGGTCCTGGTCGTGATGATGTTTGCCACCGACGGTGCCGCTGTGGCAACGAAGTATGTCGACTCGCGCAACTTTACCGAGCCGATGTTTGTGTTTGCCATCATGGTGATCGCGGCTACCCGCCCGATTCTGCAAACCGCTATGACCAGTGTGCGCTGGGTGGCTCGCGCCATCCCCTTGCCCGGCAGCATGGGGTTCTATTTCACAGTTTTGGCATGGGTGCCTTTACTGGGGTCATTCATCACCGAACCGGCGGCCATGACACTGGCGGCCTTGATCCTGGTCGACGGTTTGTTTTCGCGGGGCATCTCGACGCGTTTGAAATACGCGACGCTGGGTGTGCTGTTCGTGAATATTTCCATTGGCGGCACGCTCACTCCGTTTGCCGCACCGCCCGTGCTGATGGTTGCCGGAAAATGGAACTGGGACATCGTATTTATGATGTCGACATTCGGATGGAAAGCCGCCATCGCTGTTACCGTAAATGCTCTTGGCGCAATGCTGTTGTTCCGCAAAGAGCTGGCCGGCTTGCCTCTAATAGCCAGCGATAACAGAGCGGACCCGGTGCCGCGGGTACTGGTCATTGTGCATATGGCTTTCCTCGTCGGTGTCGTGGTGTTCGCCCATCACCCGGCCATCTTCATGGGCATGTTTCTGTTCTTCTTCGGCATAGCCCATGCCTACCCGCGCTACCAAGACCGCTTGATACTGCGTGAAGGGCTGCTGGTTGCGTTCTTTCTGGCGGGGCTGGTGGTGTTGGGTGGACAACAGCAGTGGTGGCTGCAACCCGTGCTGATGAGCATGAGTAGCGATCAAGTATTCTTTGGAGCAGCCATTTTGACGGCGTTTACCGACAACGCCGCACTAACCTATCTTGGCTCTCTGGTCGAAGGCTTGCCGGATGACTTTAAGTACGCCTTGGTTGCCGGTGCGGTTACGGGTGGCGGCCTGACCATTATCGCCAACGCACCCAATCCAGCAGGCATTTCTATCCTGCGTAGGCACTTTGAAGATGAAACGGTGAGTCCGATAGGTTTGCTATTGGCTGCCCTGCCGCCCACGCTAATTGCGGCGCTGGCGTTTCGCTTTTTATAGGACGAAAACCATTGAATTCAATGGGTCTGAGCAGCAATACAAGACGCCTGTCGACCCAGACCGCATTCGGCCTGACGCAGGGTATCCTGAGCCTCTGCCAGCGTGTTCCCGCCCATACCAACGGCTTGCAAGGCGGCCACCTCTGCCTGCAGCCATTGGCCCTGAGCCATCAAAACCACCGCCAGGTTATTATAAACCACCGGGGATTGAAAATCATGAGATAAGGCCAGCTGCAATATGGATTTAGCATCTTCTAGCTGGCCCTGCTTGTAGCGGACATTAGCCAGACCGACATAAAAACCCATTTGATCGGGCCAGCGCCGCAACCCTGACTCATAGGCTTTGTCTGCAGCGGCCACCTGCCCCACTTCTTCAAGCGCAGCCGCCGCCTGGGAAAAACGATGAATTTCGGCCGTAGCCGGCAACTGATCTGGCGGCAAAATCACCAGACCCCAGTGTTGACTGCGCTGCCAAGTGGCGTTAAAAACGCGCAATGGCAGGCTTTGTCGCCGTTCTGTGCCTGATCGCAAGATGACTTGCTGATTATCCGGGTCGTAGCCAACCACAACCGCATAGTGCCAAACCGGCCACCAGGATAAGCCTAAGTTTTGCAGCACCAAAACGGGATGATTAGCTTTAAGTTCTTGCTCAATTGCCGGCCAACCTGCGGTTAGCGGGTAAACCAGGCGGCCATGCACTCTGGCCTCGGCAACGATTTCTGTTTGAAAGCTGCCTTTACGTTTCGGCACGAACAGCCGATCCGTCAGCTCGCTAGGATGCACAGGTGCCGCCTGCCAGCTAAGCATAGTTGCTAAGGCGGCCGGACCACACTGATAGTCATCCTGAGGATAAAAAGGGACGTCGGTAAGTTCAATGGCCGTTGCACGCAATGGAACCACCGGCCCCGCCAACTCCGATTTGGGGCCAGTGACACCACAAGCGGTAAGCCAAACGGCTACACCGACAAGGAAAAAACCGCGCGTCACTTTCGTCACCGCATTAATCGTCAATCAGGCATTAACGAGCAGGACGCGTAAATGGGAACA
>Ga0255334_1001021_pt1 | contig 15264 bp, 12 predicted proteins | sample EtOH5_35cm_T3_12_FD_202080 | JGI IMG/M metagenome (GOLD analysis project Ga0255334, IMG submission 202080) | Sandy soil microbial communities from University of British Columbia, Vancouver, Canada - EtOH5_35cm_T3_129 | ecosystem: Engineered > Artificial ecosystem > Sand microcosm > Unclassified ...
GCGGTCATGCCGCACAGCAGCCCCGGCAGGTCATTCTTGTCGAGGCGCTCGAACGGGCCGGCGGGCACGTGGTGGACCAGGATCGGCGGGGTGACGCCGGCCGGCACCTCGTCGGCGAGGAGCACCGTCCGGGCGTCGTCGGGCCGCAGTGTGCGACCGTCCACGTCCAGGCCGTCGAGCACCACCGTCTCCGGCTGGTCCGACGAGGTGGCGCGCGTGAAGATCTCGATCCGCGCGCCACGCGCGGCGAGCGCCCGGGCAAGGTCGAGCACGTAGACGTTCATGCCGCCGGCGTCACCCGTGCCGGGCTGGTCGAGCGGGGAGGTGTGCACGGACAGCATGGCGACGCGGGGTGCCTGCTGGATGGTCACGGGTCCATTGTCGCCGAGCCGCCGGGTGGCCCGGACAGGGGACTCGCCCCAAGCCGACCTCAGCCCGGGGGCAAGACCGACGGCGCAGACCTTCACGCTGACCCGACGACCGAGATCGCACGCCGGAACGATCGGGCCTGCATGCTATGAGTCGCGACCGCCCGCGTGCTCGCCGACGAGCCGCAGGTCGTTCACCTCGCCGTCAGCGGTCGCCGACGCACGGATCAGCTCCACGTCGCCTCGCACCGCGCAGTCGCCGGCCGAGAACGGAACCACGAAGGTCTGCCCCGCGGTCACGGCCGTGCTCCCGCCACCGGTCTCCAGCACTCCGGAACCCCGCACGGCAACTACGACGCAGAAGGCGGCCGCCCAATGCGCGGGCGCCGAGACCGACTCGACCGCGAAGAAGGACCGCGCCATCTGCACCAGCGCAGGACGAACACCCGCTCCCGTCTCGCGCTGGCCGCCACCCCGGACGATGCACGCCTCCACTCGCCTACGCGGCCAGGCTGACCGATCCACCGCCTCGAGTGCCAGCGGAAACCCCAGACCGAGGTGACCGTCACGCGGCCCGTCGACAGCGAAGCCGTCCCACTCCAGCATGATGGAGAGATCGGTCGGTTCCTCGACCTCGACGACGAACAGTCCCTCGCCGATCGAGTGCGGCACACCGGCCGGGCAGAACACCGTGTCCCCGGGATGAACCTCGACCACTGTCGTGCACCCGACGAGCGCGTCGACGTCCTGCTCACCCACCCATCCCGCCAGCTCGGCAGCCTCGACGTCCCTGTTGAAGCCGAACCTGACACTCGCCCCAGGCTCCGCATCGAGGACCACCCACGACTCGCTCTTCCCGTGTCGCTGCTGCGGCCCCGCTACGCGCCGCATGAAGCCACGACCGGGATGCACGTGGAGCGGCAGGCGCTCGCCGGCGTCCAGCAGCTTCAGAAGGAACCCGACGTCCGTCCCGGACGCTGCCGCCCGACGCGCTCCGAGCCAGCCGGCCGTGTCCTGGGCAACGGCATCGCGCAGCAGACGGCCGTCCGGCAACACGCTCAGCCCCAGATGCGGCGGGGTCGCCCGGCCGACCGTGGACGCCACCCAGTCCTCCGCGAGGTCCGGATCGATGTCGAGCCCGCGGAACCGCCCGATGCGACCGGCACCGCGCCATTTGCCGGACAGGACGTTGGGACCCAGCTGGATCGGCAGCATCACGGCCGCGCCCCTCACTCGTACCAGTCGTCGAGCCCGGTGCGCAGCGTCTCGAACTGGGACATGTCGTGTCCGAACCAGACCTGGGCGTCGTACTCGGCCGCCAACCTGCGCACCCGCTCCGTGGTGTTCCTGATGCCCACCGAGTCGTACGGGAAGCCGTTGAGGCGAACGGGCGGGCCATAGTTCTCGGCCGACATGATGGCGTCCGAGACCAGGATCACCGAGCCGCTTCCGGGCAGCTCGACGAGCAGGCCGAGCATCCCAAAGGTGTGGCCGGCACCGAGGTTGAGCACGGTCACTCCCGGCGCGATCGGAACCTCGTTGCCGTCGTCGGGAACGATGGCCCAGTGCAGCCCGATCTCGAGCCAACGTGCGATGTCCCGCTTGATGTACGCGCCCATCTGCGTCTCTGGCCGTGTCGCGTACAGCACCATCGCGTTCTCCAGCTCGCGCTGCTGGACGTAGATCCGGGAGTCCGGGAAGAACTCCAGACCGCCTGCATGGTCCTCGTGCAGGTGCGACGCGATCACGATGTCGACGTCGCCGGGCGACAGCCCGAGCCGCGCCAGCGATGGCAGCAACAACTGGTCGTCGGGGCAGTGATACGGCGTCAGCGCCCGCTGGTTGGCGGGCCAGCGCTCGGACATCGCCTGCGGATGGCTTGCGGTGTCGAACAGGATGCGGACACCGTCCGCCTCGACGAGCACACTCCAGATCGGCACCTTGACCCACTCGGCCGCCGGGGTGCGGTTGATGTCAGTACCAAGATGGGGGTTGAGCACGATGTGCGCGAGGTCGTTCTCGTTCCACCCATTCGGAATGACGTGCAGTCGTGTCGCCATCGAACATCCCTCTCCCTAGCCCAGCGCCGACGCAGCCGCCGGCCGAGGCGCTCACCGTCAGGCGCGGCTGGTGCGCCGCGCCCGCTTCCCAGACAACGACCGCGACCCGAGAGCCACGGCACCCACGATGAACACTCCGATGACGACCTGGTGCCACAGCGTGCTCACACCAAGGAGGTTGAGGCCGTTGCGGATCATCGTCATGAAGACCGCACCGACCACCGCGCCGGAGATGCTGCCCCGCCCGCCGTTCATGGCCGTGCCGCCGATGACGGCGGCGGCGATGACGTCAAGTTCGTATCCCTCGCCTGCGTTCGGGACCGCCGCCTCGCCACGGGACGTCAGCAGGATGCCCGCCACGGCTGAGAGCAGACCGGCGATCGCGTACACCGACACCTTGATCCGGTCCACGGGGATCCCGGCGAGACGCGCGGCCGTCTCGTTGCTCCCGACGCCGAGGACGTACCGGCCGTACGGGGTCTTGTTCAGCACGAAGTAGCCGATCACTGCGATCACCACGAGCATGATCACCGGAGCGGGCAGGAACCCGACAAAGCCCTGGGCCAGCACCTGGAACTCGCGATAGCGCAAGCCGTAGATCGGGATGCCCTGGGTGTAGACGAGCGCCAGTCCCTGCAGGACGCTCATCATGCCGAGGGTGGCGATGAACGGGGGCAGGTGGAGTCGCGTGATGAGCCCGCCGTTGAGCGCACCGACGACGATGCCAGCGAGCAGCGTCGCGACGAGTGCCAAGTAGATGTTCATCCCGCCCTGGATCAGAGCGGCGACCAGCACGCCTGAGAAGGACAGCACGGCGCCGACCGATAGGTCGATACCTCCGGTTCCCAACACGTAGACCATGCCGATCGCCATGACGCCGACCCACACCGACTGCCGGACGACGTTGAGGATGTTCCCCATGGTCATGAAGCTCGGGCTGGCGATGCTCAACGCGATGCCGAGCACCACGAGCGCGGCCAGCACCCCAAGCACCGCCCGGTCGTCCGCGAGCAGCCGTTGTGCCGACGCCCGGCGCGACTCGCCCGTCGTCAGCCGCTGCTGCCGCACGGCCTGCGAGCTCTCGTTCACTGTGGACCTCACGTGCGATTCCTCATTCCTCGGCCGGGCGCATCACGCCGCCGTCATGGAGTAGAACTTGACGCGCTCGACCGTCTTCTCGGGGCCGTCCAGCGTCGTGCGGGCCACACCCTCGTGCAGGACGACGACTCGGTCGCAAAGCCCCACGAGCTCGTCGTCGTCGGACGAGACGACGAGCACCGCGTGGCCCTCCGCCGCAAACTCGGCAACCAGCCGGTAGACGTCGGACCGAGCACGCACGTCCACGCCGCGGGTCGGTTCCTCCATCACCAGCACGATCGGGCGTTGCAGCAGCCCCCGCGCCAGAAGGACCTTCTGCTGGTTGCCGCCACTCATGCTGCCGATCGGCTGGAGCGGCCCGGAGGTCGAGATGCCGAACCTGTCGACGTAGTCGGCGAAGGCATCGTTCTCGGCGGCACGGTCGACGACCGGGCCACGGACGAAGTCGTGCAGCGCTCCGATGGTGGCGTTCCACGCCGCGCCCTTGTCGGGAAAGATCCCCTCAGTCTTGCGATCGGACGGCACGAACACGATTCCCGCGCGCACGCCGTCCGCGATCCGACGCAGGGTGACCGGTTGTCCGTCACGAAGGATCTGGCCGGCCGAGGCCCGGATCTCACCGGCCACCGCCCGTGCCAGCTCGGTCTTGCCCGACCCGGACAACCCGCCGACTCCCACGATCTCCCCGGCCCGAACGCCCAACGAGACCTGGGAGAAGGCTCCGTCCACCCCGAGTTCGCGGAGCTCGAGCAACCATCCGCCTCGCGCGCGGTCGACCTGCGGGAACCGCTGTTCCACGCGTTCCCCGACCATCGCTTCGATGATCGAGCCCACCGAAAGGTCGGCGGTCGGACGATCGGTCACCACCAGGCCGTCGCGCAGGACGACGACCCGATCGCAGATCTCCATCACCTCGTCGAGGTCGTGGGAGATGTACAGCACCGCGGTGCCACCCGCGGTGAGCTCGGCGATCACCGAACGCAAGGCATCCTTCTCGCGAACCTCAAGGCTCGTCGTCGGCTCGTCCATGATGACGACCTCTGCCTGCGCGCCGACGGCCCGCGCGATCTCCACGAGCTGCTTCTGGCCACTCGTCAAGTCGCAGACACGCGAGCGGACGTCGAGATCCACGCCGAGGCGTTCGTGGAGCAGCTCGGTCGCCTCCCGGATCATCCGTGGGCGGTCGAGCCACGCGACCGGTCCGCCGCGCACCGGCCCTCGCACCGGCTCGCGGCGGACCAGGATGTTCTCGTAGACCGTCAGGTCTTCGAAGAGACTGAGCTCCTGGTAGATGACCCGAACCCCGAGCGCTTCCACTGCGGCGACCGATCCCGTGCGAACATCGTGGCCACCGATTCGCAGGGTGCCGTCGTCAGGCTCGTACGCACCGCACAGGATCTTGGCGAGGGTGGACTTGCCGGCCCCGTTGGCGCCCAGCAGTCCGACGACCTCAGCCGGCCCCATGGCCAGGTCGATTCCTCGCAACACCGGGACACCGCCAAACGACTTGGTGATGCCGGTGGCCTCGAGGACAGTGGTGGTCACGAACGACTCCTTCACTCACACGGGCTCGGTCGCGTCCGTCACTTCTCCGGCTGGCGGGGGACGTACGAGTAGTCCTCCGTGTCGAACGAGGCGATGTTCGAGGAGTCGTAGACCTTGGGCTCGACCATGATGTCGTGGTCCACAGCCTTGCCCTGCGTGAGGAAGTCGCTGATCGCCTTGACGAGCTCGACGCCGACCTGCTTGGAGCCCGTGTCGACCGTCACGGTCAGTTCCCCGGCCTTGATCGACGCGTTGCCGTCGGCGGTGTTGTCGTAGCCGGCAACGACCACCTTGTCGAGTTCGCCCGCGGCCTTGATGCTCGCGACCGCGCCGAGTGCCATCTCGTCATACATCCCGTAGATCATGTTCACGTCCGGGTGCGCCTGGAGGATGTTCTCCGTGACCTCCTGGCCCTTGGCCCGGGTCCAGTCGGCCGGCTGGGAAGCGACGATCTGGAGGTTGCTCGCGTCCTTGATCGCGTCCTGGAAGCCCTGGAGGCGCTGGTCGTTGAGCAGCCCCGGGTAGCCCTCCAGGACGGCGAGCTTCGCGTCCTTGCCCGCGAAGTGGGAGACGGTCCACTCGCCGATCAGGTGGGAGGCGTCGTACTGGCTGTAGCCGACGTTGCTGACGAAATAGCTGTCGCTGGGGTCGGTCTCGGCCATGTTCGTCAGGAACACGGCGATCCCGGCCTCCTCCGCGCGCTGGATGTAGGGCAGCATCGCCTTCTCGTCCTCGGTCGAGAGCACGATGGCGTCCACGCCCGTGGAGATGACGTTCTCCATGATGTCGGGCTGCTCCTGGAGCGACGAGTCGTTCGACGTCGGCGCCTGGACGTCGATCGTCGCGAAGCTCGCGCCCCCGAGACGGTCGATCTGCTCCTTCATCCCGTTGAGCGTCATGGTGTATTGGGTGTTCATGACGATGGGGATGTAGGCGATCTTCAGCGGACCGCTCTTGGTCTGCGGCTGCATGGCCGTGCTCTGGGTCGTCGTGCTCGACGGGGCCGCGACAGTCGGCGTTCCCCCGGCCTGGTTGGACGTCGAGCACGCGGCGAGTGCTGAAGCGATGACCGCGATTCCGACGACGTACACAATCCCGCGATGACGCATGGTTACTCCTCGTTGAGTTGCTTGCTCAGCTGATACGACACCTGCCGAGACGGACCGCCACCCGCTTCGGGCGGGCTCGGTTCGATCCCGGATGTGACCGAAGTGGTCGAGCCGCGCTCCGACGCACGGCCCGACCGGACGTTCTCCGAGCCATTGCCGCGGACGACCGTCTCCGGCAACCACCAGAATTGTGGCAGGTTGAGTGTGATATGTCAAGCGGTTGTCCTGACATAAAGACATCACGCTCTCACTCGACGGTTCAGCGCAGCCGCGTCGTGCCGCGCCTATTTCTGTGCGTCTCCGGAGAAGTGGAACGAGACCGCCGTCTTGGCGGCGTGGTGTGGCCAGCGTTGGGTGACGACCTTGCCGCGGGTGAAGAACTTGACGCCTTCGGGGCCGTAGATGTGGCTCTCGCCGATCAGGGAGTCTTTCCAGCCACCGAAGGAGTGCCAGGCGACCGGGACCGGGATCGGCACGTTGACGCCGATCATCCCGGCGGTGCCTGGTGCGCGGGTGAAGGTGCGGGCGGCCTCGCCCGACGAGGTGAAGATCGCCGAGCCGTTGCCGTAAGGGTTGTCCTGGATGACCTTGATGCCGGCGGCCAGGTCCGGGATTCGGATCAGCTCGAGGACGGGTCCGAAGACCTCTTCCTTGTTGATCGTCATGTCGGTGGTCACGCCGTCGATGAGCGTGGGGCCCACCCAGAACCCGTTCTCGTAGCCCTCGGGGGCCGCACCGCGGCCGTCGACGAGGATCGTGGCGCCCTCGTTCTCGGCCGAGGTGATGAGGGACACGATCCGGTCGCGTGCTTCGGGCGTGATGATCGCGCCGAGGTCGGCTTGCGGGTCGGTGCCGACCCGCAGCTTGACCTTCTTCGTCTTGTCCACCAGCAATGCGGTCAGCTCATCGGCCACGGACTCCTCCACGAGCGCCACCGGCAGGGCCATGCACCGCTCCCCGGCCGCCCCGAACGCGGCCGCGATCAGGTTGTCAGCCGCGAAGTCCAGGTCGGCGTCGGCCAGCACGATGGCGTGGTTCTTCGCCGCGCCGAGCGCCTGCACCCGCTTGCCGTGCGCGCTGGCGACCTCGTGGATACGCCGGGCCGTCGGTGTGGATCCGACGAACGAGACCGCTGCGATATCCGGGTGCGTCAGCAGCAGCTGGATGACGTCCCGGTTGCCGTGGATCACATTGAACGCACCGTCCGGCAGGCCGGCCCGCGTCCACAGCTCTGCGAGCAGCATCGCAGCCGACGGGTCCTTCGTCGGCGGCTTGAGCACGAACGTGTTCCCCGTCGCCAACGCCACCGGGCTCATCCACAGCGGGATCATCACCGGGAAGTTGAACGGCGTGATCCCGGCCACCACCCCCAACGGCTGGCGGAACGAGTACACGTCGATCCCCGTCGACGCCTGGTCGGAGTACTCGCCCTTGAGCAGCTGCGGGACGCCGCACGCGAACTCGACGACCTCCAGGCCGCGACCGATCTCGCCCTTGGCGTCCGGCAGCGTCTTGCCGTGCTCGCGGGTGATGATCTCCGCCAGCTCGTCCGTGTGCTCCACCAGCAGCTCACGGAACCGGAACAGCACCGACGACCGCTTGGCCAGCGAGTACTGCGACCAGATCTCGAACGCCGCCGCCGCACTGGCGATCGCCGCCTCCACCTCCGGCTCGGTGGCCGCGGCCACCTGGGCGACGACCTCGCCGGTCGCCGGGTTGAACACCGGAGCGGTCGTGTCCTCCGCGCCGAGGTAGGGCTTGCCGTCGATCCAGTGCGGGATCGTGGGAATGCTGCTCACTGCGGTGTCTCCTTCGGTGGTGTCACAGGTACGGGCGCTGCAAGGCCTTGGCCCGCAGGTAGTCCTCGCGGGCACGCTGCGTGCTCGGGAGCGTGGAGACCTCGCTGACGGGCACGTCCCACCAGGCGGAGGCCGGCGGGTTCGGTCCGAACAGGTCGGTCTCGATGTGGATCAGGGTCGGCCGGTCGGAGGCGACGGACTCGCGGTAGGCGGCCTTGAAGTCGTCGATGCTCTTGGCGACGAGCACCTGGAGCCCGAAGCTCTCGGCATTCGCCGCGATGTCGACGGGGACGTGCTCGCCGTCGAGCAGGCCGGTCCCGGGGTTGCGCATCCGGTACTGCGTGGCGAACCGCTGCGACCCGCGCGACTCGGACAGGGCACCGATCGACGAGAAGCCGTAGTTCTGGAGCACGACGAGGATCACCTTGACGCGCTCCTGCACGATCGTCGCCAGCTCGCCCGGCAGCATCTGGTAGCCGCCGTCACCGACGATCGCGACGACCTCGGCGTCCGGCGCTGCCAGCTTGGCGCCGAGCGCGGCGGGGATCTCGTAGCCCATGCACGAGTAGCCGTACTCCAGGTGGTAGCCGCGCGGGGTGCGCGCCCGCCACAGCGCCTGCAGGTCACCAGGCATCGATCCGGCGGCGTTGATGAGGATGTCGTCGTCGCCCAGCAGCTCGTTGAGCGCGCCGAACACCTCCGTCTGCGCAGGCAGCGGCGAGTGGTTGCGGTGGTAGCACTCGTCGGTGACCTTCTGCCACGCCGCGACGCGCTCGAGCACCTCCGCCTGGTACTCGCGTGACGTCTGGTAGCCCTTCAGCGCCTCGGTCAGCGCGAGCAGTCCCTCGCGGGCGTCGGCGACGACCATCTCCGCCGACCGCTTGGCGGCGTCGAACGCCGCGACGTTGATGTTGACGAACCGCACGTCGGGGTCGGCGAACACCGTGTTGCTGGCGGTGGTGAAGTCCTCGTACCGCGTGCCGATGCCGATCACGACGTCCGCCGTGTTGGCCAGCGCGTTCGCCGCGTCGTTGCCCGTGGCGCCGACGCCGCCGACCGCCAGCGGATGGTCCCAGTTGATCGCACCCTTGCCGGCCTGCGTGTCGGCGACCGGGATACCGGTCGCGGTGGCGAAGGCGCGCAGCTCCTCGGCGGCGCCGGAGTAGACGACCCCGCCGCCGGCGACGACGAGCGGGCGCCTCGCGGCTCGGACGATCTCGGCCCCACGGGCGAGGGCCGCCGCCTCCGGCGCCGGTCGGCGCACGTGCCACACCCGGTCGGCGAAGAACTCGACCGGCCAGTCGTACGCCTCGGCCTGCACGTCCTGCGGCAGCGACAGCGTCACCGCGCCGGTCTCCGCGACGTCCGTCAGCACCCGCATCGCCTGCGGCGCGCTGGTCAGCAGCTGCTCCGGGCGGGAGATCCGGTCGAAGTACCGGGACACCGGACGGAACGCGTCGTTCACCGTCACGTCCGGGCCCATCGGGTGCTCCAGCTGCTGGAGCACCGGGTCGGACAGGCGGGAGGCGAACGTGTCGGACGGCGCAGACAGCACCGGGATGTGGTCGATCGTCGCCAGCGCGGCGCCGGTGATCATGTTCGTCGAGCCCGGGCCGGTCGAGGCGGCGCAGGCAAACATCTGCAGCCGGTCCTTGGTGCGGGCGTAGGACACCGCCGCGTGCACCTGACCCTGCTCGTTGCGGGACAGGATGTAGGGCAGCTCGTCGGGCCCCACCTCGCCGACCGGCACCCCGGCCTCGCGCGCCTCGTGGTGTGCCTGGAGGACGCCCTGGCCCAGGCCGAGCACGAACCCGTGACCGAAGATGCCGAACATCCCCGCGAACATGCGCTGGGTCTGCCCGTCCCGCTCGGTGAACTGGTGGGCGAGGAATCGGACCAGTGCCTGGCCGACGGTCAGGCGGACGGTGGTGCTCATCGAGGTGCCTCACTGCTCGCGACGGTGGTGGGTTCCGGCAGCAGCCGGGGGTCGATCGACTGGTCCGCCCACGACGCGCGCACCCAGTGGTGGGCCGGGTCGTCGACCATGAGCCAGCGACGGTCCCGGGCCGGTCCCGCCATGACGTTGAGGTAGTACAGGTCGTACCCGGGCAGGGCGATCGTCGGGCCGTGATAGCCGTACGGGACGAGCGCGACGTCGCCGGTGCGAACCTCCGCGAGCACGTCGATCGGCCGCTCGGGCGTGCCGTACGTGCGGTGGTACGCCATCCCCGGTCCGGCCGGGCCGTCGGCGACCTCGAAGTAGTAGATCTCCTCGAGCTCGCGCTCGACGGGCGAGTGCTCGTCGTGCTTGTGCGGCGGGTACGACGAGACGTTCCCGCCCGGTGTGATCACCTCGCACACCAGCAGGTGATCCACGTCGACGCCCGTACCGAGCGTGTAGTTCACCACCCGGCGGCTGCATCGCCCGGCCCCACGCAGCTCGCTCACCGCCTCGTCGGCCCGGATCAGCCGGATCGGGCGCGGCCGGGACGCGCGGCCGCTGGCCAGTGCAAGACGGACCGACCGGCGGGCCGGCGCGAAGATCGTCGCGCGAGACCCGACCGGCAGGTAGCCGGTGTCCGTCGGACCGTCGAAGACGCTCTCGCGGCCGGCGAGCGTCAGCGAGCCCCTCTCGCCACGCGGCCCGGTCACGTCGATGTGGCAGCCGCCGCTCAGCGGCACCGCGAGCCCTTCGACGCCGTCCAGCAGCACCGTGCGCCGCGAGCCGGCGGCCACGACGACGACCTCGAGGCCCGTGTAGGCCCACTCGTCGGACCCGGGCCTCACCCCGACGACGGTCCCGCCGGTCGCCCCGTCCACCGTTCGGCCACGAATCACCAACCGCTCCGTGTCTGACACCTCACGCACTCCCATCCACATCGCAGGTGGCCACGGCGGCGTCACAGCAATGCCACCGCCTCGTCCACGGCCTTGGCGACGTCCCCGTCGCGCGGGTACAGCAGCGAGCGGCCGATGACGAGGCCGCGCACCGACGGCAGTGCCAGCGCCGTCGCCCAGCCGGCCATCGCCTCGTCGGCGTCCTCACGCACCTCCCCGCCGAGGATCAGGGTCGGCAGCGTCGAGGCAGCCATCACGCGCTCCATGTCCTCGACGACGGGCAGCTTGAGCCACGTGTAGGCCGAGGTCCTGCCGAGCCCCGACGCGATCGCGATCGCCCGGATCATCGCGTCGGGCGAGAGATCGTTGCGCAGTCGCCCGCCGACTCGGTGCGATGCGAACGGCTCGACCATGGCGATCAGGCGGCGCTCGGCCAGGTCGTCCACGGCGTGTGCGCAGGCCTCGAGCGTCGCCAGCGATCCCGGGTCGCCCGGATCGATGCGGAGCAGCATCTTGCCGCCGTCCAGCCGGGCTTCGGCGACCCCACGGGCGTCGTAGCCGGTGAACCGGTCGTCGAGCTCGAAGCACGCCCCCGCGAGCCCGCCACGGTTCATCGAGCCGAAGACCATCTTCCCGTCGAGTGCGCCGAGCAGGGCGAGATCCTCGATCAGGTCGGCCGTGCCGAGGATGCCCGTCACCCCCGGGCGCGCCAGCGCTGTGGTGACCCGCGCGAGCAGCTCGGGTCGATCCGCCATGGCCATCGCGTCCTGACCGGCTGCGAGGGCCCCGCGTGCGGGATGGTCGGCGGCGATGACCAGGACGTTCTCGTCCGACCCCAGGCCCGGGTGGGGTGAGCGGCTGTGCAGTCGCTCACGCACCGCGCCGGGTTCGGTCATCCGCGCGCGGACGACATCCGAGATGCTGAGGACCATGTCACTCCCTGGTGGGTCACGCGCGGCGCCCGCGGCACGCTGCCCGAACACTCTGCCCGAGTCGGGCTACATGGTCAAGCGTATGTCCGAACATCCGGTCAATGGGACGAATGGCTGTTTCGCGCAAGCATCGCCTCCACCTCCGGGACGGTCGGCATGGCCGACGAGCACTCGAGCCGCGAGGCGACGATCGCCCCGGCGGCGCTCGCGAACTCGATCGTGCGCCGCAGCGACCACCCCTCGAGCAGCCCATGGCACAACGAGCCGCCGAAGCCGTCGCCCGCACCCAAGCCGTTGACCACGGCGACCTTCGTCGGTGGCACCACCACCCGCTCGTCGGCGGACTTGGCGAGCACGCCCGCCGGCCCCTGCTTGACGACCGCGAGCTCCACGCCCGCCTCGAGCAGGGCGTCCGCCGCTCGGTCGGGATCCGTCTCACCCACCGCGACCCGGCACTCCTCGCGGTTCCCGACCGCGACGGTCACCGATCCGAGCACCTCCCGCACGCGTCGCGACGCCGCGTCCGCGTCCGGCCAGAAGGAGGCGCGGTAGTCGAGATCCAGCACGCTGTGTGCGCTGCGGTTCCGCATCGCCAGCGCGGACAGATGGGCTGCGCGGCTCGGCTCGACCGACAGCCCTGTCACGGTCAGCCAGAGCAGTCGGGCGTCGGTGACCAGTCCGGCGTCGAGATGCTCGGGGCCGATCTGGAGGTCCGGGGCGCTGGGCGAGCGGTAGAACCACAGCGGGAAGTCGTCGGGCGGGAAGATCTCGCAGAAGGTCACCGGGGTGTGAAGCTCCGGCACGACCACCACGAGGGAGTCGTCCACGCCGAAGTCCCGGATGGCCCGGCGGACGAAGCGGCCGAACGGATCGTCGCCCACGCCCGTCAGGACGCCTACGGCGTGGCCGAGCCGTGCTGCGGCGACGGCCACGTTCGTCGGGCTGCCACCCAGGTACTTGCCGAAGGTCTGGACGTCCTCCAGGCCCACCCCCACCTGGAGCGGGTAGATGTCGACGCCGCACCGGCCCATCGTCAGCACGTCGAGCGGCCGCGAGCCGACTCCGTCTCCCACGTGGCACCCCTCGTCGTCGAGCGCTCGGCCGCCGCGCTCCGTGCCTTCGCGCCGGCCACGGCCGCGTGGGCCTGGGCCCGTGCGGCACGTCCCGCTTCGCTCACACTATGTCTGGACATAGCGCGGGGACAACGGGCGACCACGGCGACAATGACCAGATGTTCGTTTGCTCTGACATCCGTTACTCCTGTGGCCTTTCGTTATGATGTCGCGACAGCCGTCCTCCGACGACGAGAGGCCGCCGAGCCCCATGAGCCAGCCGCTGCGGATCGACCTCGACCGGTCGAGCCCCGTGCCGCTCTACCACCAGGTGGCCACCGCCATCGACGCCGCCATCGAGGACGGCCGGCTCCAGCCGGGCCAGTTCCTCGAGAACGAGATCGCGCTGGCGTCCCGCCTCGGCATCTCTCGTCCCACGGCGCGGCAGGCGCTGCAGGACCTCGTCGACCGTGGCCGACTGGTTCGCAAGCGTGGTGTCGGCACGCAGGTCGCGCCGACACGGATCCATCGGCCCGTCGAGCTGACCAGTCTGTTCGGCGATCTGATCAAGGACGGTCGCAAGCCGACGACCCACCTCCTGACGTGGGAGATCGTCGAGGCGAACGCCGACGTCGCGACCGCGCTCGAGATCGCCGAGGGCAGCGAGGTCGTCCACGTGCGCCGGCTCCGGCTGGCGGACGACGAACCACTGGCCGTCATGACCAACTTCGTGCCGATCGCCATCGCCCCGTCGGCCGACGAGCTGACAACAGGCAGCTTCTACGACGCCCTGCGCGCGCACGGCGCCATCCCTCGGGTGGCCAGGCAGCGGATCGGGGCGCGCACGGCCAGCGCCGCCGAGGCGAAGATCCTCGACGAGGCCCCTCGGGCGGCCCTGCTCACCATGGAACGGACCGCGTACGACGACGCCGGCACCGCCATCGAGTTCGGGCAGCACATCTATCGCGCTTCCCGCTACATGTTCGACACCACGCTCTTCGCCAGCTGACCGCGCGCCCCTGACCGGCGGAGATGTCTCCGACTTCGGTCGTTCCGGAGCATTTGTCCGGACATTCGGTTGACAGACTGACCGGTCTAGCAGTCGAATGGACCCTAGCCGATCGCCGCGACATGGCGGCAGCGGGTCTCCCGCGCACGTGATCGGCGCAGGCACCGGAGGAGACCGTGACCCAGACCGTCGACCACGCCGTCGATCACCGCCAGCAGATCGAGACGCCGCTGGGGAGGATGACTCGCGACAATCCGCAGACCGCGCTCTGGAACGACTCCGCCGACCCCGCGCAGCTGCGCACGGCGATCGGGTGGGGCGCCGTCGGCGCGACGTGCAACCCCGTCATCGCACTCGCCGTCATCAATGCCGACCTGCCGAAGTGGTCCGCCCGCATCCGCGAGCTGGCCGACGAGCGCCCGACCGCCGGCGAGAGCGCGATCGGATGGCGCGTCGTCGAGGAGCTCTCCGTCGAGGCGGCGAGGCTGCTCGAGCCGGCGTTCGAGACCCACCACGGCCGCAACGGTCGGCTGTCGGTGCAGACCGACCCACGCCTGCACCGTGACGCGACCGCGATCGTCGCGCAGGCCGTCCACTTCTCCGAGCTCGCCCCCAACATCGTCGTCAAGATCCCGGCGACGAAGACCGGCGTCGAGGCGATCGAGGAGGCGACGTTCCGCGGCGTGTCCGTCAACGCCACCGTGTCGTTCACCGTGCCGCAGGCGATCGCCGTCGCCGAGGCGATCGAGCGTGGCCTCGACCGGCGCGCCGCCGCAGGACTCCCCACCGATCACATGGGCCCGGTCGCCACGATCATGGGCGGCCGCCTCGACGACTGGCTCAGGGCCGTCGCGGCACAGCAGGGCCTCCTGATGACGCCCGGCGTGCTCGACTGGGCCGGCGTCGCGGCGCTCAAGCGCGCCTACGACGTCTTCCAGCAGCGCGGCTACCGGACGCGCGTGCTGTCGGCCGCGTTCAGGACCCACCTGCACCTGTCCGAGCTGGTCGGGGGCGACCTCGTGATCTCGCCCCCGTTCGAGTGGCAGCAGAAGATCAACCAGAACGGTTTCGACCTCCCCCGCCGCATCGACGAGCCGGTGGACCCCGCCATCGTCGACGAGCTGACCCGGCGCCTGCCCGAGTTCACCCGGGCCTATCAGCCCGACGGCATGACTCCGGAGGAGTTCGCCGACTTCGGCGCCACCCGGCGCACCCTGCGGCAGTTCCTCGACGCCAACACCCAGCTCGAGGCCCTCGTGCGCGACGTACTCGTTCCCGCATCCTGACCCTCTGGCGCCAGCTCGGCGGAACGGAAGCCAGAGCCCCGCGCTCGCCGTGCCGGTCAGGGCGACGCCCTCGAACACCGCGCGCGGCGCGCGCACCGCGAACCGTCGACCCGGCGCGGCCCCCGCGAGCGGCCCCGGCAGCATCACCGCGCTGACGCGCAGCGACTG
>Ga0255334_1001023_pt1 | contig 15232 bp, 13 predicted proteins | sample EtOH5_35cm_T3_12_FD_202080 | JGI IMG/M metagenome (GOLD analysis project Ga0255334, IMG submission 202080) | Sandy soil microbial communities from University of British Columbia, Vancouver, Canada - EtOH5_35cm_T3_129 | ecosystem: Engineered > Artificial ecosystem > Sand microcosm > Unclassified ...
GCGCCCTCGTCGGACACCTCGACCACCACGGCACCGGACGGACCGCCCACCCGCGAGCGCACGGTGGTGGTGCCCGCGCCGTGCTTGAGCGAGTTCTCGATGAGGGTGGCCAGCACCTGCGCCAGCGCCCCCGGCGTGGCGAGCACCTGGGTGGACACGTCGACGTCCAGGACCAGCGTGCGCCCGGCGCGGGAGAACGTCGGGCCCCACTCCTCCTCCTGCTGGTGCACCACCTCGGCGAGCTGCACCGCCTCCGTGGTGCCGCCCTGTGCACGGCGCGAGGTGGCCAGGAGGTCGTCGACCACCCGCACCAGCCGCTCCACCTGCTCGAGGCTGATCCGGGCCTCCTCCCGCACCGACTCCTCGGACGCGGTGACGGAGATCTCCTCCAGCCGCATCGTCAGGGCGGTCAGCGGCGTGCGGAGCTGGTGCGACGCGTCGGAGGCGAACTGCCGCTCGGCGGACAGCCGGCCGGCCATCCGGTCGGCGGAGCGCGCCAGCTCGGCGGCGACGAGGTCGATCTCCTCGACGCCCGACGGCTCGAGCGACGGGCGCACCTGGCCGCTGCCGAGCTGCTCGGCGGACGCGGCGAGGTAGACCAGCGGAGCCGCGAGCCGGTTCGCCTCGAACACCCCCATGCCGATGCCGGCGGCGAACGCGACGAGGGCCGCGCCGACGACGAGCATGACCACCCTCGTCGAGCGCCAGAACAGCTCCCACCAGGAGATGTACATCAGCACGTCGGCGCCGCTCGCGCTGGTCGCCTGGACCGAGACCGTGCGGCCCGTCAGCTCCGGCCCCGCCCGGAAGACCTGGTTGTCGAACGTGCGCACGACCACCTGCGCCGGGATCTCACCGTCCGCGCCGACGTACCCCTCGAACGACCGTTCCGTCAGCTCGATGTCCAGCTCCGCGCGGAAGTCGACGGCGCGCACCACGTTGTCCAGGCGGTTCTCGAGCGCGCGCAGCTCGTTCTGGCGCACCAGCTGGGCGCCGAGGAAGGCGAGGGGGAAGCCGAGCAGCACCACCGCGACGGTGACCGCCGCGATCGTCGCCAGCAGCACGCGGCGACGCACGCGCTAGACCCGGTCTGCCACCGGGACGCCGGCGCCGGTCTCGAACCGGAAGCCGAGCCCCCGGACCGTGGTGATGTAGCGCGGCGAGTTCGCGTCGTCGCCGAGCTTGCGGCGCAGCCACGACACGTGCATGTCGAGCGTCTTGGTGGATCCGGTGGGGTCCGAGCCCCACACCTCGCGCATCAGCTGCTCGCGGCCGACGACGGCCCCGCCCGCGACGACGAGCACGCGCAGCAGGTCGAACTCCTTGGCGGTCAGGTGCAGCTCGCGGTCGCCCTGGAAGGCGCGGCGCGCGGCGACGTCCACGCGCACGTCCTGGGAGCGCAGCTCGTCCTCCTCGACCGGCTCGCTGCCGCTGCGGCGCAGCAGCGCGCGGACCCGGGCGAGCAGCTCGGCGAGGCGGAAGGGCTTGGTGACGTAGTCGTCGGCCCCGGCGTCGAGGCCGACGACGAGGTCGACCTCCTCCGCCCGCGCGGTGAGCACCAGGACGGGCGTGGTCAGGCCGGCGGAACGGATCGCACGGGCGACGTCGAGGCCGTCCATGTCCGGCAGCCCCAGGTCGAGCACGACGAGGTCGGCCGTCGCGGCTCCGTCGATCGCTCCTTGACCCGTACCTTGCACATGCACGTCGTAACCTTCACGACCGAGGGCGCGGGCCAAAGGTTCCGCAATGGCCGGGTCGTCCTCCGCCAGCAGCACCTGGGTCATTCCCCCATGCTAGGTCACGGGGTGGTGTTCTCCGCTACTACCACGCAGGTGCGGGCCGTGCGACCGCGGTCGGAGGGCCCGTCCACCCCGGGGAGGCCGCATCCGGAGCGCAACGACACGGTGAGGGTCGCCGCGGCGGCCGAGGAGTGAGCCGACCGGCGGCCCTGTGGACGTAGGAGGGCGTCCACAGGGCCGCCGGTGTCGTCCCCGCCGGGTCGAGGGACCCGGCACGCTCGCCCGGTGCGCCTCACCGTCCGGTCCCGGCTCGTCACGGACGTCGAGGTGGACGAGGGGCTCCCCGTCTCGCGGCTGCGTGCCTGGTTGGCCCGGCTGACCGGTGACCCGGTCTGGGCGACCGCGACGCTCACCGCCGACGGCGTTCCCCTCCACGAGGCCCATCCCGCCGGGCGCCCGCCGCTCGTCCACGGCGCGACCCTGCGCCCCGAGCCCGGTCCTGTGCCCGACGAGGTCGCGGCGGCCCGCGCCGCGCTCCACATCGGCGTCGTCGCCGGCCCCGACACGGGCGCGCTCCTGATCCCGTTCGCACCCGGCACAGAAGGAGCCGGCGGCGGCTCGACCGCGCCACACATGACAGCTCGCCGCTCCCGCGGCCCCGCAGATCCGCTCACCCTCGGCCCCGGTGCCGACCTCGCCGTCGTCGACCCTGACGGCTGGCTCGTCTCCGTCCGCCCGCCCCGCCGCTCACCCCTCGGCGTGCTCCGCTCGCTCCCGGGACGGCACGAACGTGGAGCTCCCGCGACGGATCGCGACCAGGAGCTCGCCTTCGCGGGCGGACGGGGGCGACGTGGCGCGCTGGTGCGCGCCTCGTCAGGCCGGACGGTGGTGGTGCGGGCGGGGCGGCGGTCCCGGGCCGTGCGACGCGTGCCGCGGTGGCGGTGGGTCCGGTGGCGGGTGGACGACGAGCTGCGCGCGGGCGCCTCCGTGCTGGTGCTGCGCGCGGGCGCCGGGCCCGCGCCGGGCACTGGTGCCGGTGGGCTCGCGCCGCGCGCGGGTGCCGGCCGCGGACGGGAGATCGCCGCGGGGCGGGCACCGCGCCGCGGCCGGCGCCGCGCCGCCCGGTACGTTCCCGCCCTGGCGGGCGCCGCCGTCTCCGTCGCGCTCGCCGTGACGCTGCGGCAGCCCGTCCTCGCACTCGGCGCGCTGTCGGCGCTGCTGCTCGTCGGGCAGCGTCCGGACCCGCCGGGCCCGGCCGCGGATCTGACGGCGCAGGACGAGCCCACCGACCTGCCCGCACTCCGGGTCGCCCTGGCGCGCGGCGGCGCCCCGCCCGCCGCCCTCGTCCCGCCGTGGGACGGCGACCTGGCCGTCACCGGCCCGCGCGACGCGGCCCTCGCCGCCGCCCGCGGCCTCCTGCTCGGCGCGTTGCTCGCCCACGGCGGCCGGACCGTCGCGCTGCGGACCGACCGCCCGGCGGACTGGGCATGGCTCACCCGGTGGGCGCCCACGGTGCCGCCCGACCCGGACGCAGCGTCCGCACATGTGGTTGCCGGGGCAACGACGAGTGCGGACGCTGCGGGGTGTCTCGTGGTGCTCGACGGGCGCGCCGCGCAGGAGGACCTCCACCCGGGGGCGGCCGTCATCCGGTTGCCCGCCGGCGCCGCGCCGTCGTGGTGCCGCGCGGTCCTCGAGGTCGACGGGCGTGCCGCCCGGCTGCGCGACGACGCGGGGTGGCGCACGGTGCCGTACACCGGCGTCACCGGCGCCGTGGCGGACGCGGTGGCGCGCGTGGCCGGCCGGCTGCCCACGCAGGGCCCCGGGCCCGGCGCCGAGCCGGGCCTCCCGCTCGGCCGGTGCCCCGCCGACGTCGCGCTCGGCTCGCTGCCGGGGATGCCGGGGGTCGACCCGGAGGCGATCCGCCGGGTGTGGCAGCGCGCCGCCCCGGGTCCGTCCCTCGCGATCCCGCTCGGCGCCGGCCCGGACGGTGTCCCCGTCGTGGTCGACCTCGTCGCCGACGGGCCCCACGCGCTCGTCGCCGGCACCACCGGCTCCGGCAAGTCGGAGCTGCTGACCACCCTCGTCGTGGCCCTCGCCGCCGTGCACCCGCCGGACCGGCTCGCCGTCCTGCTCGTCGACTTCAAGGGTGGCACCGGGCTGCCCGCGGTGGCGGGGCTGCCGCACGTCGTCGGGCACCTGTCCGACCTGGACGCGACGGGCGCCCGGCGCACCCTGCGCGGGCTGGCCGCCGAGCTGCGGCGGCGCGAGCGGATCCTCGCCGCGCGCGGCGCGAGCGACGTGCGGGACCTCGACCCCGCCGTCGCGCCGCCCCGGCTGCTGGTGGTGGCCGACGAGTTCCGCGTGCTGGCCGACGAGCTGCCCGACCTGCTGCCGAGTCTCGCCCGGCTCGCCGCGCAGGGCCGCTCGCTCGGCGTCCACCTGGTGCTGGCGACGCAGCGGCCCGCCGGGGCGGTGCCGACGGACCTGCGGGCCAACGTGGCGCTGCGGGTGGTGCTGCGGGTGGCCGACCCGGCGGAGTCCGCCGACCTGGTCGGCGTCCCCGACGCCGCGCGCATCGACCGGCCGGGGCTCGCCGTGCTCGCCCGCGGCGCCAGGCGGCCGGAGCCCGTGCAGGTGGCGCTCGCCTCGGTACGGCGGTCCGCGCCGGTGCGGCTGGCGGGCGCGGCGCACACGTGGGCAGCCGGCGGCGCACGCCCGCCCGACGAGGACGGGGCGGCGACGTGGGTCGCGGCGATCACGGCGGCCGCCGCCGGCCGCCCGCGCGCCGAGCAGCCCTGGCTGCCGCCGCTGCCGGACGTGGTCCGGATCGAGGACGTCCCTGCCGGGCCCGGCCTTCCGCTCGCGCTCGCCGACCTGCCCGACGAGCTCGCCCGCGGCCCGGTCCGCTGGGACGCCGACGCCGGACACCTGCTCGTCGTCGGCGGACCGGGCTCCGGGCGCTCGACCGCGCTGGCCGCAGTGGCGGCCGCCGCCCTCGCCGAGGGCCGGGCGGTGCACGCCGTGGGGCTGCCGCCCGCGCTTCGGCCGCCGGGGCTGGCCTCGGCTCTGGACACCGACGACGTCACGCGCGTGGCCCGCCTGGTCCGCCTGCTGGCGGGTGCCGCGTCGGGGCCGGGACCCCGCCCGTTGCTGGTGCTCGACGACGTCGCGGGCGCCCTCGCGGAGCTGTCCGCCCTGGCGCGGGGCGCGCCCGCCGAGCGGCTCGAGCAGCTGTGGGCCGCGGCCGGCGGCCCGGTCGGCGTCGCGGCGGGTGGCGCGCTCGGGCCCGCCACGACGCGCCTGGCCCTGGGGTTCGCCGACCGGCTGGTGCTCGGCTCCCCCGACCCGTCGGCCGACCTGCTCGCAGGCGTCCCGGTGCACCTGGCCGGGCCACGGCGAAGGCCTGGGCGTGCGGTGCACCTCGGGCGCGACGGGGCCGTGCTGTGCCAGGTGGCGCTGCCGAATCCGGGCGCGCCTGTGCTCGGCGGCGGCGGGTCGGCGGAGCAGGGCCGGTCGGCGCCGGCGGGCGGCGGGGCGACGGTCCGGCCCGGTGGCGTGCACGTCGCGCCCCTCCCGGTGCTGGCCGGTCGACCGACCGGCCTCGCCGCCGTGGCGGTGGGCGGCGTCGCGCTGGGCATCGGCGGGGACGGCGCCGGAGTGGTGCGCGTCGGCACGGGCGCCTCGCTGCTCGTCGTCGGGCCACCCGGGTCCGGCCGGACGGTCGCCCTCGACGCGGTCGCCGCCGCGTCGGCGGGCGCCGGAGGGCTCGTCGTGCGCGTGACCAACGGGCTCACCGCACCGGAACCGGAAGCCGTGCTCGTCGTCGACGACCTCGACGACGCCGAGGCGCGCGACCCGCTCCTGTCCGACGCGCTCGCCAAGCACGTCGCGGGCGGCGGCCGGCTGCTCGCCGCGACGACCACCGCCCACGCCGTCTCGGCCTTCCGCGGGTCGGTCCCGGCTCTGGTGCGCGGCCGGCGGCTGCTGGTGCTCGACCCCGCCGAACCGGGCAGCCTCGACCTGCTCGGGCCCGACGGCGCCTGGCTCGTCGACCCGCGCCGCCGTCAGCCGGGCCGCGCAGTCCTCCGGGAGGGCCGCGACCTGACGCCGCTCCAGCTGTTCACGCCGGCATCATGACCGTGGCGGCCGGGTCCAGGCGACCGCCGCCGGCACGAGCAGCGCCGTCACGACCGCCGCCGCGAGCGCGAGGGCGATCGGTGGCGCGGGCTGCGGCGTGGTCGACCAGCCGGCGACCGCCATCGCGCCCATCAGGAACTGCGCGGTGAGCACGGGGCTGCGCGCCCACCGCCGCCCGCCGCGCAGCAGCGCGAGGCCCGCGCCGGCGAGCCCGGCCGCCAGCGCCAGCCCGAGCACGGCGAGCGCCGTGGTCGGGGCGGGCATCTGCGAGGTGCCGCGGACCAGGACGACGACGAGGCCGACGACGCCCGCGACGACCGCAGCCGCCTCCAGCCACACCACGGCCACCGCTGTCCGGACCGCCGCCGGCGCGCTCTCCGCCATGCGCCGGACCTTAGCGGGACGGGTGCGGACAGGCGCGTGTACCACACCGGCCACCTCGATCCCACCGTCCGGACCCCGGTCTCTCACCCGCGAGCGGGGTCGCCGGTCCTGCCTGGTCGCGGGGCGAGAGTCAGGACCATGGTCCCTGTTCTGTTGCGGTGCGGGCTCCCCTCGCAGGTCAGCGTGCGGAACGAGATTTCGTGGGATGACCTGCGACAACGCTCGCCTACCGGCTCCCGACCTGTGCGAAGTGTGACGAAGGTCTCGTCGGACACCCTGTCGAAACCTTTCGGTAACCCTTGTGCCGGCTCCGATCGGGTGTGACCCTTGATACCAGCACCGAAGCCCCCACGATTTCCGTCTCGTTCGCTGCGCCCGAAGGCGCCCGTGCGGACGTGCGCCCTGAGGAGGATCCCATGGACTGGCGCCACCGCGCTGCGTGTCTCGACGAGGACCCCGAGCTGTTCTTCCCGATCGGGAACACCGGCCCCGCCCTGCTCCAGATCGAGGACGCGAAGGCCGTGTGCCGGCGCTGCGACGTGGTCGACACCTGCCTGAAGTGGGCGATCGAGACCGGGCAGGAGGCCGGCGTCTGGGGCGGCCTCTCGGAGGACGAGCGCCGCGCCCTCAAGCGCCGCACCGCCCGCCAGCGTCGCGCCGGCTGAGGCCGCCGCACAGCTCACCGCACCGTCTCCCCCATCCTTGTGTCCGAGCTCGACGTCGCCAGGGCGGCGACGAGCTCGGACGCTGCGGGGGTGTTGCGGTGTGCGCGCGCGGCGATGGGGCTAGGCGACCGTCGCCGCGTCGCGGTTGACCCGCAGCCGGCAGCGGAGCTCCACCCGGGTGCCGCCCCCCTCGCGCGGCCGCCACTCGATGGTCCCCCGCAGCTCGTTGCGCACCAGCGTCCAGACGATCTGCGTGCCGAGGCCGCTGCCGGCGCCGAGCTCGTCGGGCACGCCCAGGCCGTCGTCGGCGACGACGACGTTCAGCTCCTCCCCCTCGCGGCGGACGGAGATCTCCACCTCGCCGTGGGTCCGCCCGGCGAAGCCGTGCTTCACGGCGTTGGTCACCAGCTCGGTGAGCACCAGGGCGAGCGCGGTGGCGTCCTCGGCGAGCACCAGCCCGAACGAGCCGTCGAGGCGGGTGCGCACGTGCCCGCCCGCCTGGGTCGCCGCGTCGGCCGTCAGCCGCAGCGAGCGGCCGATCAGGTCGTCGAACTCCACCGACTCGTCGAGCGTCTGCGACAGCGTCTCGTGCACCAGCGCGATCGTGGCCACCCGCCGCTCGGCCTCCGCGAGCGCGTCGCGCGCCTCCGCGCTCGTCATGCGGCGCGACTGGAGCCGGAGCAGCGCCGCCACCGTCTGGAGGTTGTTCTTCACGCGGTGGTGGATCTCGCGGATCGTCGCGTCCTTGGTGATCAGCTCCCGCTCGCGCCGGCGCAGCTCGGACACGTCGCGGCACAGCACCACCGCGCCGATCCGGACGCCCTCCTCGGTGAGCGGCACGGCGCGCATCGCGAGCGCGACGCCCTGCGTCTCGACGTCGACCCGCCACGCCGCCTTGCCCAGCAGCACCAGCGGCAGCGACTCGTCGACGGACGACTCGCCGTCGAGCATCTCGGTGACCACCTCGATGAGCGCGCGGCCGACGAGGTCGCCCATCGCGCCGAGCCGGTGGAATCCCGACAGCGCGTTCGGCGAGGCGTAGAGCACCTCGCCCTCGGCGTTGAGGCGGATCAGCCCGTCGCCCACGCGGGGGGCGCCGCGTTGCCTCCCCGAGGGGCTGTCCTGCGTGGGGAACTCCCCGCGCGCCACCATCGCCAGGAGCTCGTCGGCGGCCTCGACGTAGTTGAGCTCCAGCCGGCTGGGCGTGCGCGCGCCGCCGAGGTTCGTCTGCCGGGCCAGCACCGCGATCGCCCGCTGCTTGCGGACCACCGGCACGGCCTCCTCGCGCACCGCGTAGTCGCCGAACCAGCGCGGCTCCCGCGAGCGCTGGATCTTCTGCGTCTCGAGCGCCTTGGTCAGCTGCGCCCGCTGCCCGTCGGGCGCGTGCGAGCCGACGACGTCGTCGTAGTGCACGGTGGCCGCGGTGGACGGGCGCACCTGCGCCACGGCGACGAAGTCGCCGTCCGTCGTGGGCAGCCACAGCACGAGGTCGGCGAAGGCGAGGTCCGAGACCATCTGCCAGTCGCCGACGAGCAGGTGCAGCCACTCGGTGTCGGCGGGCTCGAGCGAGCCGTGCCGCTCCGCGAGGTTGCTCAGCGTTGACACCTGACAAGACTAGGCGTCCAGCGAGCCGCGGCCGGGTGGGCGCGTGCAGGATGGTGTCTCGTCCGGTAGGGGCCCCGCAGGAGGTGCGATGTCCGACGGCGCGCTCCGGCTGACGGCGGTGCCCATCCTCGAGGAGGTCGCCGCCCGCGCGGGTGTCTCGCGCTCCACCGCCTCGCGGGCGATCAACGGCGGGCACCGCGTGTCCCCCGAGGCCCTCGCCGCCGTCGAGCGGGCCGTCGCGGAGCTGGGGTACACGCCCAACCGCGCCGCCCGCTCGCTCGTCACGCGGCGCACCGACTCCGTGGCGCTCGTCGTCCCCGAGCCCGACGAGCGCGTGCTCGGCGACCCGTTCTTCGCCGGAGTCCTGTCCGGCGTCTCCGCCTCGCTCGCGGACTCCGAGATCCAGCTGGTGCTGGTCATCGCCCGGCCGCAGGACGGCGAGCGGACCATCCGCTACCTGCGCTCCGGGCACGTGGACGGCGCGATCGTCGTCTCCCACCACCGCGAGGACCACCTCGACCGCGCACTGGCCGAGCTGCGGCTGCCGAGCGTGTTCGTCGGGCGGCCGTCGATCGCCGACGGGGAGGATCTCGAGCTCCAGTACGTCGACACCGACAACGTCGAGGGCGGGCGGCTGGCGACGCAGCACCTCATCGACGCGGGCCGCCGGCGGATCGGCACCGTCGCGGGCCCGCAGGGCATGGCGGTCGGCGTGGACCGCCTGGCCGGGTGGCGCGCCGCGATGACCGCCGCCGGCCTCGCCGACGACGCCGTGGCGCACGGCGACCTCTCCCCCGAGTCCGGCGGCGAGGCGGCGCGCCGCCTGCTGGCCGAGCACCCCGACCTCGACGCGATCTTCATCGCCTCCGACCTCATGGCGACCGGCGCGCTGCCCGTGCTCGCCGAGCTGGGCCGCTCGGTGCCCGACGACGTCGCGGTGGTCGGCCACGACGACAGCGCCCTCGCCGCGTCGACCACTCCCCCGCTGACCACGGTGGCGCAGCCCGTGGTCGCGATGGCCCGCGCCGCCGGCACCCGCCTGCTCGACCAGCTGGGCGGCGCGCCGCGCACCGCGCCGCTGATCCTCGCCCCCGAGCTCGTCGTCCGCGCCTCGGCCTGAGCCGTCTCGGGTGCGCCGCGCCTGCCGGTGGCGCGTCGCACCCGGTGGCACGCTGGGCCCCATGACTGACCCCTCTCCGCTCGCAACGGCGCGGGCGCAGCTGGCCACGGCCATCGACATCCTCGGCTACGACGGCGGCATGCACGCGATGCTCGCGACGCCCCGCCGCGAGATCCACGTCGCGGTCCCCGTGCGGCGCGACGACGGCTCGGTCGAGATCCGGCACGGCTACCGCGTGCAGCACAACATCTCGCGCGGGCCCGGCAAGGGCGGCCTGCGCTACGCCGCGAACGTCGACATCGACGAGGTGCGCGCGCTGGCGATGTGGATGACGTGGAAGTGCGCCGTCGTCGACCTGCCGTACGGCGGGGCGAAGGGCGGCGTCACGGTGGACCCGCACACCTACTCCAGGGCGGAGCTCGAGCGTCTGACCAGGCGATACACGTCCGAGATCATGCCGATGATCGGCCCCGAGCGGGACATCATGGCGCCCGACATCGGCACCGACGACCAGGTGATGGCCTGGGTGATGGACACCTACTCCGTCAACCAGGGCTACACGATCCCCGCGGTGACCACGGGAAAGCCGCTGGCCGTGGGCGGCTCGCTGGGCCGCGCGACGGCGACGAGCCGCGGCGTGGTGCACGTCGCGGCGGCGACGCTCGCGGACGCGGGCGTCGCGCTCTCCGAGGTCAGCGCCGCGGTGCAGGGCTTCGGCAAGGTGGGTTCGCACCTGGCCCGGTTCCTGTTCGAGGCCGGGTCGCGCGTCGTCGCGGTGTCCGACGAGCACGGGGGCGTGCGGGCCGACGACGGGCTGGACGTGCCGGCGCTCGTCGCCCACGTCGACGCGACCGGCTCCGTGGTCGGGTTCGACGGCGGCGACCCGATCGACAACGCCTCCCTGCTGGCGCTCGACGTCGACCTGCTGCTCCCCGCCGCGGTCGAGGGCGTGCTCGACGAGGCCGCGGCGCGGAACGTCAAGGCGCGCTGGGTGGTCGAGGCCGCCAACGGCCCCACCACCACGGCGGGCGACCGCGTGCTGGCCGAGCGCGGTGTGGTCGTCGTGCCCGACATCCTCGCCAACGCCGGCGGCGTCGTCGTCTCCTACTTCGAGTGGGTCCAGGCCAACCAGGCGTACTGGTGGACCGAGGCGGAGATCGAGGAACGCCTGGCGCAACGGATGCGCCAGGCGTACGGCGAGGTGGCGGGCTTCGGGCGGGCCGAGGGCCTCAACCTGCGCGACGCCGCGCTGACCATCTCGGTGCGCCGCGTCGCGGAGGCGCACAAGATCCGGGGGCTCTACCCCTGACCGGCCGGGGCGAGCAGCGCCTCGGTCCCGTCGGCCGCGACCAGCCGCAGCCCGCCGTCGTCGAGCGCCACCGCGAGCGTCTCGCCCAGCAGCGCGATGAGCGCCCGCTCCGTGGCCATGGCGTCCTGTGGCCCGGCCATCAGGGTGGACACCATCGGGCCGACCGTCAGCTCGTCGTCCTCGACCGACCACGTGCCGCGGACGCGGTTGACGCCGGCCATGCCGTAGAGCATGCCGTCGCCCTCGAAGGTCAACGTGACGGGCCCCCGTGTCGCGGACGCGGGAGGCGCCCCGCCGAGCAGGACCAGGTGCCACGTGCCGGTCGGGTCTGCCATGCACAGATCCTGCCCGGCGCGCGGGTCCGGGGCTACCCCGCCGCGGAAGGACCTAGACCGTCAGGCCGTGCGACAGCTCGACCGTGGGGTGGGCGGCGAGGTCGTCGGCGACGCCGAGGGCCCACGCGCGGACCGCGGCCATGTCGCGGTGGTCCCCCTCACGTGCCCGGGCGCCGGCGATCGCGGCGCGCTCGGCGAACGTGAGGACCGAGCGGTCCAGCCGGCCGCGGAAGGCGCGGTGCCCGCGCGCGCCGATCTGGTCGCGCAACCCCAGCAGCTCGTGCGGGGAGTTGGCCGAGGCGGCGGGCTGCGTCGCCAGGCCCGAGGAGAACATCCAGACCGGCACCCGCAGCAGCGGCTCGGTGAACCGGTCGGCGAACTGCCGGGCCTGCGGCATCCAGTGCGCCAGGTACACCGCCGAGCCGAGCACCACGGCGTCGTACCCGTCGAGCGACTCGACGTGCTCGGGGGCGCTCCGGTCGACGAGGTGCCCGCGCTGCATCAGCGCGTCGGCGATCACCTCGCCGATCTCCCACGTGGCGCCGTGCCGGGACGCGACCACGACCAGGATCCTCATCTGCCCTCCCCCACGGAACTCGGAACGGATGCGCACACAACGCCCAGTCATCGTGCATCGGCGCTTCGCGAGGGCCGTGGGCCGGAGGTCCCGCGACATCGCGCCCCACCGCGAGGCACCGGCGCTCTCCTCGCCCGTCGCGGCCTCCTGCTCCTCGCCCAGCCGTAGATTGTGGCGATGACCACCTCGGCGGGACGGTCCACCACCTACGTCGTCGTCGACGGGGAGAACATCGACGCGACCCTGGGCTCGTCCATCCTGGGTGGCCGGCCGACGCCGGAGTCCCGGCCGCGCTGGGAGCGCGTGCTGAGCTTCGCGGAGGCGCGCAACGGCGCCCCGGTCAAGGGGCTGTTCTTCCTGAACGCCTCGAACGGCTCGCTGCCGAGCGCCTTCATCCAGGCCCTGACCGCGATCGGCTTTCGTCCCGTCCCGCTGGCCGGCGGCAGCTCCGAGAAGGTCGTCGACGTCGGCATCAAGCGGATGCTGACCGCGATCGCCGAGCACGGTGGCGACGTGATCCTCGCCAGCCACGACGGGGACTTCGCCGCCGAGGCCGGCCTGCTGCTCGACTCCGGCAGGCGTGTGGGCCTGCTGGCGTTCCGGGAGTTCGTCTCCGGCGCGCTGTCCTCGCTCACGGCGCGCGGCCTGGTCACCTACGACCTCGAGCACGACGTCGAGGCGTTCAACGTGCAGCTGCCGCGGGTGCGGATCATCCCGCTCGACGAGTTCGATCCGGTCCGCTTCCTGTAGCCCTCCGGCGACATCCGGGACGTAGGCCCGCTGGCAGCGGCCCTGCGCGAGCGGCACAGTGGACGGGTGGGGGATGTGCTGATCGCGCTCGTGCGCGCCGTGAACGTCGGGGGGCGCACGGTGCGTTCCGCCGATCTTCGCGCCGCGGCGACCGAGCTCGGGCACGGTCGGGTCGCGACGTACGCCGCGAGCGGCAACGCCGTCTTCGTCCCCGCGCCGGACGCCGAGCCCGCCACCGTGGGCGCGCGACTCTCGCGCGCGCTCGGCCGGGTGGTCGGGTTCGCGGTCCCGGTGATCACGCGCACGGCCGACGAGTGGGACCGCCTGGTCGGCGACGTGCCGTGCCCGGCGCACGCGCTCGACGACCCCTCGCGCCTGACGGCCGTCGTGTGGGACGGCACGCCCGACCCGGACGCCGTCGCCTCCTTCGACCCGGAGCGGTACGGCGAGGAGGAGGTCGTCTGGCACGGCGGCGAGACGTACGTCTACTACCCGCACGGCATCGGCCGGTCGCGGCTGACGCTCGACGTGCTGTCCCGCGAGGCGGGGCGCGTCGGCACCGCACGCAACTGGCGCACCGTGCTCGCGCTCCAGGCGCTGGCCGACGAGCGTCGCGGCTAGCCTGGCGACCCATGGCCACCCTGTTCACGCGCATCATCGACGGCGAGATCCCCGGCCGGTTCGTCTGGGCCGACGACGTGTGCGTCGCCTTCACAACCGTCGCGCCGATCTCCGACGGCCACGCCCTCGTCGTCCCGCGCGACGAGGTGGACCAGCTGACCGCCGCGAGCGACGAGCTGCTGGCCCACCTGATCGCCGTGGCGAAGATGATCGGGCTCGCCCAGCAGGCGGCGTGGGACGCGCCGCGGGCCGCGCTGCTCGTCGCCGGGTTCGAGGTGCCGCACCTGCACCTGCACGTGCTGCCCGCCTGGGGCGAGGCGAACCTCTCGTTCGCCCACGCGAAGCCCGACACGCCGGCCGAGCGGCTCGACGCCGCCGCGGAGAGGCTGCGCACCGCGCTCCGGGACGCCGGTCGCGGCGCGAACGTGCCGCCGCGTCTGGGTTCGGCGCAGCTCTAGGACCGCTCGCCCCCGGGCTCGTCGTGCCTGGCGGCCGCAGCCGCCCCGCCCGGCGTCACCTGCTGCGTGCGCATGTGCGGCAGGCTCTCGGGCCGCTCGCTCACCAGCCACGCGACGAGCCCCTCGCGCACCCGGCACCGCAGGTCGAACAGCGTCGCCGCGTCGCGCGCGGACACCAGCGCGCGCACCCGCAGGGACCCGCCGATCGCGTCGGTCACCTGGAGCCGGCCGACGCGGCCGTCCCACTGCTCGACGCCCGCCAGGACCCGGTCCAGCTCGGCACGCATCGCGTCGACGGGCACCGCCCAGTCGAGGTCGAGCTCGACCGTGCCGAGCAGCTGCGTGGCGCCGTGGGTCCAGTTCTCGTACGGCGTGGTGGTGAAGTAGGTGGACGGCAGGATCACGCGGCGCTCGTCCCACAGGCGCACGACGACGTACGTCAGCGTGATCTCCTCGACCGTGCCGCTCTCCGCGCCGGCGCCCGGCCGGCTCGCGACGACGACGAGGTCGCCGATCCGGATCGCGTCCGTGAAGGCGAGCTGCATCCCCGCGAAGACGTTGCCGAACGTGCTCTGTGCCGCGATGCCCGCCACGACGGACAGCAGGCCCGCCGAGGCGAAGAGGCTGGCCCCGACGACGCGCACCGCCGGGAAGGTCAGCAGCTCCGCCCCGATCGCCCAGACGATGACGGCCGCGACGCCGATGCGCCGCAGCACGCGCGCCTGGGTACGGACCCGCCGGCCCAGCGTTCCCTCGGCGCCGTCCGCCGCGTAGCGGCGCAGCACGGTGTCCTCCAGCACGTAGACGACCGCGACGAGCAGCCAGGCGACCGCGGCGATGAGCACGATGAGGAGCACGTGGTGCACCGGGTCCTGCCAGGACCCCGGGCGCGTGCTCGCCGCCAGCGCCGCCCAGCCGAACGCGACGACGAGCACCGCGCGCAGCGGCCGGTGGCACCGGCGGGTCAGGTCGGCGACGAGCGCGAAGCGGCGACCCAGCCTGCGGGCGACGGCCTCGACGACGACGGCGAGGGCGATGGCCAGCAGGACGGCACCGGCGACCACGGCCGCGGGCACCAGGACGTCCGTCAGCGACTCGCTCGGCGAGCCGATCAGGGGGTGCACCACGGCGCCAGCCTAAGGGTCCGGACAGTGCGACGCCCCGCCCCCCGTGACGGGGAGCGGGGCATTCGCGGGAGCCGTCTCGCCGGCACGAGGCGTGGCGGGCTCCGGAACCCCGAAGGGCGGTCCGGCTCTCGCCGGACCCTCTTGCTGAGGGCCGCACCGCAACGGCCCATTGCCATATTTCTAGCACGGAACCGTCACGAACGCATCCACTCGACACTCCCGATGCCTCGGTTCTTTCATGCGAACGCACGGCTCGCGCCATGAAGCATCTGTGACACGTCAAGGCTCGGCAATATCGCGTGGTCAGCGGTCGGCGGCGGCGTGCCGGGTTCGCGGCCATCGCGGGCGCCGCCAAGGGGAGCGTCGGCCACAGGCGCGTCACGATCGGGACACGCCGGCCACGCC
>Ga0255334_1001024_pt1 | contig 15226 bp, 15 predicted proteins | sample EtOH5_35cm_T3_12_FD_202080 | JGI IMG/M metagenome (GOLD analysis project Ga0255334, IMG submission 202080) | Sandy soil microbial communities from University of British Columbia, Vancouver, Canada - EtOH5_35cm_T3_129 | ecosystem: Engineered > Artificial ecosystem > Sand microcosm > Unclassified ...
GCACCGCCCGGTACGCGCCCTTGAACACAAAGAAGCTGCCCGCCGCTACGCCCACCACGCCACAAGCTGCCACGACGCTACGCATGTCTTCAAGCGAGCCGCCACCGCCTAGAATAGTGATGGGGATGCGCACGGCTTCACGAAGCTTGATTGCAAGCTCCACATCGTAGCCTTTCATTTTGCCGTCGTTTTCGATGGAATTGAGCACAATTTCGCCGGCACCGAGTTTTTCAAACTCTTGAGCGGCCTCAATGACGCTGCGCTTGGTATTGCGCGTGCCGTTGTGCGTCCAGACTTCCTGCTGCTTGCTCAACAAGCGCGCTTTATGATCCAGGACCACCACAACACTCTGCCTGCCAATCTCTTCAGCGATCTGACTGATCAATTGCGGATTTTCAAATGCCGCCGAGCTGATGGCAACCTTCTCGACACCCAGCGCAATAATATTCTTGGCCTGCTGAGCTGTACGAATGCCCCCGCCGTAGCACAGCGGCATCCTGCACTCCGCCGCCAATTTGGCAATCTGGGCATAATTAGGTTCCACAGCATTTGCGGTGGCATCGATATCGATCACGATCAATTCGTCGGCTTCTTTCTCATTGAAGATTTTTACCGCATTGATCGGGTCCCCGACGTATTTGGGGTCCTTGAACTTCACTGTCTTCACCAGCCCGCCATCTTGAATCAGCAAGCAGGGAATGATCCTGGGTCTCAACATGTCATAGTTCCGCGAAGTTTTTCAGTAGTCCGACGCCGAAGTGATGGCTCTTTTCAGGGTGAAACTGGACGCCATACACATTTTGAGCGCGCACCGCGCAACTGAACTCCAAGCCATAGGAGGACGTCGCCTCGCTATATCCAGCGTCTTCGCAATCAAAAAAGAACGAATGGAGAAAATAGAAGCGCGCGTCAGTCTCAAACCCCTTGAACAAAGCGGAACCTGAGGAAGGACTGACGTCGTTCCACCCCATGTGCGGCAGAGGCAGCTCGGCCAGGTCAGGAATCGACTTGAATGACCGAACACAACCAGGCACCCAGCCAAGGCCAGGCAAGGCTCCCTCGTCACTGCTGTTCGCCAGGATCTGCATGCCTACGCAAACGCCCAGGACCGGAACCTTGTGATGCAGGACCAACTCTTCAAGCGTGGGCCGCATACCTGAGGCATCAAGCCGCTCCACCGCATGATCGAATGCGCCTACCCCGGGGAGAATCAACTTCGTTGCACCGTCTAGCTGCGCAGCCGTCTGAGCGACTGCGACCGGGATGTGCAAACGTCGATAAACGTTCACGAAAGCCTGGATATTACCCAGACCGTAGTCAATGATGGTAATCATCTGAACAGTCGTCTTTCCAATCCGATTGCGCTGAGGATACGAGCACCTATTCCAATCAAGAAGCGTTTGTTTTTGTAATCATGGAAGGTCTTGTTTTCGCCGTCGAAAATGCGCTGAAGCTCGGGAACAGTCAAGTCCAACTTATGCGCGACGTATTCAAATTCCGAAGCAAGAAAGTTTTCATCCAGTTCGGGTTTGGCGATGCGCGCTAAAGCGGCTTCCCGGGTCATTTGCCCGGTCATGATAAGGCTGGAGAAATGAGCACGACGTTTCTCATAGCCAAACTTGCGCGGCATCCAGTAGTCTTCGTAAAAACGAGTGAATCTGGATTCATGATGCTTATGCTGAAAACGCTTCCAACCAAACAGGCGCTCAAGCGTATCCTCAGCCTCGCTCTTCACATAAGGCACAAGATTCAAAGGACGCACAACCTGCATACCCAAGACATAACGATAATAAATTTTATAGGACAATATATCTACAAGTGGAAAAGTTTTAAGTTTTCGCGTACCAAATTTAGCATGAATATCATTTATCAGCATCTCGTCAATGCCCGGGTAAGCCCCCCACTCCTCCGGTTCCCGACAGCACTCGGTAGAATAGTTGGCGCCAGTCAGCACGTATTTTATTTTATTAGCTTTGGCGAACTTATAGAGCCCTGAAAAAAAAGCAGTGTCTTGCGGAATATCCTGATCCGGGATCTGAGCCTTTAAAAAAGCCACTTGCAGGCTTTTCATTTCTTCCCAGTTTATAACATCAGTGTATAAATCCAAACCTAGACCATCGACCAGTTTCTCAATATTACTGACCGCCTGGTCCGTATTCCAACCCGCATCAACATGAAACAACAAAGGGCGCAGGCCCATAACTACTTTAGCTACGTAACACAAATACGAGCTATCAAGACCGCCACTAAGGCCGATGATGCAATCGAACTCACGCCCAACACCATCAGCTTTTATTTTTTTAGCCAACAACTTAAGCTCAGCATCACCCCGCGCATCAGTGTGCCAACTAGGCTCAATAACCTTGGAAAAATTATTGCAATACTCACAAACACCTTGCTCATCAAACTTTATATTAGGATCACTTGTATCCATAATACAATTACTACAAATAGCATACTCCATGGCACTACTCATCTATTCCCCCCCCGATTAAAATACTACTTCACCGCTTGTAACTTATTATTTATTCTTGATAATACTTCGCAATACTCTTCAGGCTTAATCGCCAAGGGATGCAAAACTGCCCCTATCCCGCGCCCCTCATACTCAGCCACCAAGGTAGAGGGGTAGGATATTAACAAATCGACCTCAGGAAAGAAATCGGCCTGCTCAATCATGTGCCATCCCCTTGATTTTATCTCCTTGCTCGGAGACACCGTGGGGTGCGGCTTATAAAAAAAATCAACAGTGGAGTTCGACACCACTTGATCATAAAGATACAAGTGAAAGTTTTCACATATAGCATGGCCGACTATCAGGACGCTGAAATCAGAGGATACAGGGGACAATGAAATTTTAGGCTTGAAAAACTCGACCTCAAGGGAATGCTCGGTAGCCCTATGAGACAAAATATAGTGACGAAACACTTCAGCTGACCCTTCGTTATAAACGTATAGCTTCGCCACATTGCACAACCGCGTTGGAATCTCCACAGAAAAACTGGACTCCATGCTTGTCGAAGCCAGCCCAACCAATGACCCATGCTGAACGATTGTAAGGCTTGATTCCTTTTTTGACCTTTCAGCAACAAGACGATCCATCAGGACCGCCCACCTATCGTAATGATCGGTTATGACAAATTTATGAGAGGACATTTTTTCAATAGCCAGATAGAACGCGATCCATTTGAACGCGGTGTAGCTTTGCAGCCTCCATACATCAAATAACGCTTTTTTCCTCATCCGACTTGAGATAATAAAAGACAGCCTCAATGCTTGAATACAATCTTGCCAAGTCAACAGTGCGGAAAAGTTAAATGCCAACACCTTGGAATCTAAGTCAAGCGCCTCACTGCCAGGACACTTGATCAAAGCACCCATTCCATTTAGCACGCCAGCTGACTCAAGTACACCCAACGCACGCGGAGAAAAAGAAAGTCCGATAGGTAAATTCGAAGGCAAATTCGAATATCGATCATCGAATCTATCCTTAACAATCATCAACCTTAAGAAGTCAAGCAAAAACCAACACTTATCCAGCCCGACCCGCCACATGAAAGCAGCTAGATTTATAATCAAACGAATCGAGCGTAAATTTGAACCCGCGATACTTATCAACTTGGCTGGGCGTGGTGCATACCCCAAGTCACTTGGCTCACAGGAACAAAGCGAGTACACACTCTTATCAATAGCAACTTCATTTTTTGTCGCAGCAAGATAATGTGCAAGCAACCTCAATTGGCTAGACTTATTCTTATCCACGCACTTTGTTCCTCTGTGACTCCCTAAAGACAAAAAACACCCCCATCGAAATAAAGAACATCTGATTATTTGGAAAGGAATTCAATGTATTTTCGAATAATGCACAGACGACGTAATACCAAAAGACCAGCTTGAAAGAAACATCCCTATCCACACCCGAACGAGCTTTGAAAATAAAGACTACAAAAACCAGGAACAGCATGAAGCCCAAGGCACCCAGTGAGTTCATCAAGGTAAAATAAGCACTTTCGCTCACAAGACCAAGCCTCGCCCCCTCAGAATCCGGCAAGAAATAGGTCAAATCAAAATTTTGTACAAACTCAAAATACCGTTCAAATCTTATGAGAGCGCTATCGAAATTCAACATCCTTTCCGGAGCATAAAACTCTCCTACAACAATGAAATACGCCACACCAAAAGACAAAAACAGAAACGCAACCGCCAAACCGAAAATAATTTTTATATTAGCCCTTCTCAACTCAAGCAAACAATACACAGAAAAAGTTATAAACAGCGCCATCCAAGCGGTTCGAGAGCCGCTCATACAAAAGCCGTAAAAAATCGGAAGAAACAAGATACCTCTTAAAACAAGAGACACCTTATATCCAAAAAGCAAAATTAATGAAGCCCCCATGTAAAGCCCCAAATTATTGGGATTAAATAAAGTTGATATGGATCTTATTGTTCCGGTCTGCGCCCAATAGCCCTGATACAATTCTACAAGAAAGTGCATTTCATAAAATGACATGACTCCCGCACAAAAAGCACCAAATAAAATTGCTCCGACCAATACATGACGCTGTTTCTCAGTACAACTACCCAACAGAAGAGCCATACCGGACATCGAAAAGAAAACTATTAAGGCCTCAATCAACCATAGTGAATCGGGAAAAATAGAATATATTATGCAGACCAAAAACAATGCCATGCCGTAGATCAGACTACTTAAATAGCAACCCGATCTAAGCATTAAAGCCATCGACACACCTAAAGTCACCAGGTATTTTGCCATTTTGTGAAACAAATGATCATCGCGAGAAGCTAAAATATTGCCAGAAAACAAAAACTCAATATAATAAATCGCAGAAATCACAAGCCATAATGATATGACCGCGACAAAAAAAGAAGATAACTTTTCCCGCCCTACTTCTGGAACTTCCCCTTTAGGCCTTAGCATCACAACCATCCATTTTAATCAATCCAAAGCCAAAAACGTAAGCCAAAGTCTTCCAGACGAATATAATCGCAAAAGCATTGCACATCCCCCAGAGAACTGATGAAACCCCGTCAACTTTCGCAACTCGCATAACAAGATAAGACATGACAAAAACCAATAACCCGCCTATCTGACTAAAAAATATATGCTTATCTTTATGGAGCGCATATAACCCTACATGAGGAATCATACTAAGCGAATACAAGGCAATCGATAAGATCAGCCACTTCAAAATATAAAAGTAATCCACATAAACACTCTTATCCAACCACAGCACCATACCCCAGCCAAAGAAATAACAAGCCAGGGAAAGAAACAAGGTAAAACCAACGACATTCAGAGTAAGGCCACGCATAACAGATGAAAACTGATGTATGTCGCCATTTTTGGCTGAAAGAATGAGTTTCGGATAATAAAATACAATCACGGCAGCATCTAAAAAGGAAAGTACCGCTGTCGCCATTCCGATGTACAATACATACGCGCCCAGGACGTCTAAACCTGCGACACGTTCAATCCAATATCGGTCAACCGTAAAGATACCGCGAATACAAAGACTGGCGATCAACAGAGGCCACATCAGCCTCAATCCCTTCTTAATCCATAACCAATTCACCGGTTTAAAAAAAGAATTGAAGCTATAGGACCTTAAACTCCAGAGACCTATAACCAACGCAAACAAGCAACCCAAAAACCATAGCACCAGGACCAGATTCAAGCTACGTGAATCCGGCGATAAAACCATTACAACTATTACGAGCAAACACCAAACACCGCTGCGTACAAACAGGACAACACTGGCGAGCATTTGTTTCGAGATAGCCACCAGCACTCTATTTAACTCTTGAGCTAAATGCTCGACCACCAACAAGCATCCAAACCAGTAGATATATTCAATCGATATAACCCCAGTCGAAAAAAACACAACGGTCAGCGGAGCAACTAAAACATAGGCTATAGAATACAGTACAAGCTGATCTTTTATATAGCCGAACAAAAGATCAGGGTCAGAGCCGATAATTTCACGAGTAGAGTAATTGTAAAACTCGAATCCAACTAAATATATAGCATACCCAATTGTAGCCGATATCAAGCCGTAGACACCCACATCCTTGGCATCAAGGTATTTGGCAATAAAAAAAATGAGAGCGAACTTACTAACCAACGTAGCCGCTCTTATATTTAAATTTATGAAGCGCTTTATGTTTTCGCGCCCTATCAAAGTCAGCATTTCACATAGCAACCGGATCGGCATTCTTTATGACAACAGTCAATGTTCCGTTTCCAAAAAAACAAAATAGAAGCAACCCCTACTGCCCACAAAACATCGTTCAAGCATGCTTTTGTAACATAAGCATACAGCTCGCCAGTTCTACAACTCTGAGTTGCCCATACCACTTCGACATCAGGCATTTTAATCTGCATTCAGATTTTCATCATGCACAAACATCTCGGCCATCTTAAAATCGTAAATATCATCAACATCAACAGCACGCATACGCGGGATAACAACAGACTTTAAACGCCCATCAAACAGCCCCTTCGCTACTTTTACGTAAGAAGGCCTAGTCACATAGGCGACACCAGTCATATCGTAGACTGCCGGAGCATCTTGTCTCCGAGCAATAGTGCCATCCCCACATACCAACTTACTTAATCCAACCTCATCCCTGACCACCATCGCGAAATACGGGTTTGTTGCCGCCGGCGTTACCGTAACGACCACGTCGGCATCTTCAATCGACTCAAGGCATTTACGTACATCGCTTGCATTTCTTAATGGGCTTGTAGCGGGAAGACTCAAGAATACATCAAAATAGTCACCGCGCTGCTCCAGAATCTCGATCGCATGCTGCCAAGACTTCCACTCCGCCGCTGTATCCGCAGCTAAATACTCAGGTCGATCAATTACCTCCGCTCCATATTGAATGGCTATGGCCGCTATTTTACTGCAGTCAGTTGAAACAAAAACTTTATCTATTCCTTCAACCTGCTTAGCCACATTAATGGAGTATGCCAGTAAAGGGATGCCTGCCAAGCTCCTGATATTTTTGCCAGGCAGACCTTTAGAACCACCTCTTGCAAATATAAAAGCGTAAGTTTTCATAAACAACCTCTACCTTATAAAAAACGCAACTCATCCGAATGCAATTTTGTCACAAACTTAAAAATTCACTTTGCGCTCTTTGAAAGTCTTCCATACGACCAATATCAAGCCAGTACTCATGCACAGGAAACATATTGACATTTCTATCACATTCAATCTCCCTTTCTAAAAGCGTTGGCATGTCGATACGTTCTCCCGGAGGGACGCTTTTTACTAGTTCAGGTGAAAGCAAATAGATTCCGGCATTGATGAAAAAATGCTGTACAGGCTTTTCAACCATCGAGACTATTTTATGCCCTTCACTTTGTATGACACCATAAGGGACACAGTACTCGAACTCTCTTACGCACATCGTAGCGGAGCCATTATGCGTTTCATGAAATTCAAGTAGGTTCTGAAAATTCAACGTCGTCAATAAATCGCCATTCATCATGAAGAGTGGCATATCTATTTCATCATGGGGAAGTAGGCCGAGTGCCCCACCGGTTCCCAAAGGTGTCTCTTCATGGATATAGGTAATGCTTACGCCCCATTGGCTTCCATTGCCGAAATAGTCTCTAATCATCTCTGGCATATAATGGGTAGATATATAGAAACGATGAAAACCTGAGTTTATAAATCGTTCTAAAATAAGCTCCAGAATAGGCTTATCGCCGACCTTGAGCAGTGGTTTAGGGCAGTTATGGGTCAGCGGCCTCAATCGTGTACCGAAACCACCTGCCATCAGAAATACCGGATTGTCGCGGCGAGGAGTATCGATCAGATCGTGGAGAGTTTCCAGGCCAATGACCCTACCCCGGTCATCCAAGACTGGAAGCTGAAGCAATTTGTATTGCTCCATCACAGAAAGAATACGTGCTTTCGTCCAGCCCAGTCGGGCCGTTTTAGGTGATAAACACATGATATCCTTGACGGGACCATTTAACGGCAATTTTTTTAGTAGAGCTCGCCTAATATCTCCATCGGTCACAGTGCCTAGTAGACTTTGCTGTTCGTCTACTACCAGCACTATCCGCATAGCAACACGATCGAGCGTAGCTATAGCGTCTTCCATCGCCATATCGGGACTAACAAGCGTTAACTGCCACTGTTTCATTCTTGCCTCTTAATTCTGTTGCCGTTGGGTAACATGAGGTTTAATACCTAACGACATGCAATTGGCTGGTAGAGATCTCACCAGTACCGAGCCGGCACCTACCACGGCATTCTCTCCGACGACCAAGGATTGAATGATGGTAGCACCTGCACCAATGAAAGCACCGCCCCCGATGGTGGTGCTCCCGCACACCACTACACCAGGCGCTATATGCACGTTAGCATTTACAATGCAGTCGTGATCTATGCTTGCACGCGAATTGATAATTGTATTTTCTCCAATGACGCTGTCTGCCTGTATAACAACACCAGCCATCACCTGAACACCCTGACCAAGACTCACACTTGGATCTACAGAAGAAAACGGATGAATCAACGCAGGAAAATTAAACCCCTTGTCACGGTAACGCTCGAAGATAGCTCTTCTAATACTATTGTGCATCACGTGGCCGACCCCATTGATGAGACCGATTTTTTTGGGATCCAGCTGTTCAATGGAACTGTCACCGCCCAATACTTTGATACCACGCCATTCTTTTATTTCTCGAGACTCGAACTCTGGGCCACACACCCCCAGAACTTCGAAACCTGCGGACTTTGCCAAAGACAGAAGAACCTTGGCATGTCCGCCGGCACCGACCAGCACCAATGTGTTTGTAGCCTCTGCTGGCTTCACTTTTCGAAAGCCTCACCAATGGCATACTCGCGAAGGCTAATTTTTCCTATCAACCCCCATAATTCAACGGCGGGTAAGCCACCACCACTGCGAGCGGTTGTTAGATCTTGGCGTGTTATCACCGCACCTTTTGCGATTGGACGATTGGCTACAACCTGTTGCCGAGCGGCTTTACGGGTATCCCATTCGCTGGCTTGCGGAGCCTTGCATGCGCTACCGATAGCTTGCTCCAAGGCGCGAATGTCGCAGATCATGCTTTTGAGCTCAGTCGGCTCAAGAGATGCCTTGTGGTCAGGCCCTGGCAACGTACGGTCAAGGGTAAAATGCTTTTCAATGACCTTCGCTCCCCTGGCTACAGCTGCGATTGAGACTAATGCACCCTCAGTATGATCCGAGTATCCAACCTCCAGACCGAAGGCATTCGCAAGCGTATCCATGGCTCTTAAGTTGACCTCGGACCATGGGGTCGGATATTGCGATGTGCAATGAAGCAGCGTCACATGACCAAACAATCTGTGCCTATTTTCCGCAATCCCCCAGGAACGCCACACCTCATCCATATTGTCAGGCTCGTGCTCATGGGCCAAGGCATGAGTAACGATGGCCAAGCCCTGCTCGACCTCACTCAATGTGGCCATGCCGGTAGAGAGGACCAAGGGTTTCTGAGTACGAGCAAATCGCCACAACAATGGCCCATTGGTTAACTCGCCAGAAGGCACTTTGAAAAAAGGCATGCCTAAGTCGGTTAAAAAATCCAGGCTCTCTGTATCAAAAGCGGTAGAAAGAAATTCAATCCCACGACGGCGTGCATGTTGTTGTATATCCAGATGCCACTCTTTGGGTAGTTCGAGCTTCTTTAACATAGCCAACTGAGATTCAGCATCATCAGTATTTTTGACTTGATAAGCGGCCTTCGGTGCAGTTTTGGAGGCCAGTTTGGCAGCGTCAAATGTCTGGAACTTCACAGCATCAGCACCCGACTCTGCAGCTGCATCAACAAGCGCAAAAGCCATATCCCGTTGACCGTTATGATTAACTCCGGCTTCCGCGATTACATACACACCTTGATGGCTATTTTTCATAGTGAATCCAAGTCATGAAATTTTTTTGAAGTACTGCCATCAAAATTCATTAATTGCTGTATGATTTTTTGACTGGCATCACCTTGCCCGTACGGATTCGTTGCCTGCTGGCACATGCTGGAAAAATCTTTTGATAACGCGAGGGAAATAGCTTCGGAAATCGCCTTACTGCCAGGATCACAATGTATGACCGTCTGAGCCGCTAGCCTGCCTTTTTGACGGGAGCCGATATTCACTGTCGGCAATCCAAATGAAGGCACTTCAATGATTCCGCTTGATGAATTGCCAACGACAACACAAGCATGCTGTACAGTACTTAAATAACGCTTGAATCCGAGCGATGGAACAGCGAGCACCCTGGTAGGATTCGCCGCTGCATATTTTTCGATCAGAGATATGATACTACGGCCGCCGTTATCTGCATTTGGATAAGTTATTATTACCTGGTGATCTGGAAATGACTCCAGTGCATCCAACAAAGAAATAAAACTTTGTTCAGGATCTTCTTCAGCGAGTGTTACCGGGTGGTACGTGACCAACATAAACGGCTTGGCCAATTCAAATCCAAGACTCAGCGACAATGCTTCAAGCGAAAGAAACTCGCCACGCTTGATGTGATCCAAACCTACCGCACCCACATTGAATACTCGGGCCGGATCTTCGCCCATTTGAATAACACGCTGTCTGTAAGGTTCGGCAGCGACAAAATGCAACATAGACATCTTGCTTATGGCATGCCGGATAGCATCGTCATAGGCCCCTTCAGTTATCTCTCCGCCATGGATATGAGCAACCGGAATCTTCATGATTAGTGCAGCTTGCACCACAGCCAGCGCCTCGAATCGATCCCCTAGCACCACCAGCACATCTGGAGCCAATCGCTCCAAAGCATCGGCAAATCCTAATAAACCAAGCCCCATGGACTTAACAACACCTACCGCCGTATCGGAGGACAGCAGCATCTCTACTTTTGCATCAATTTCAAATCCATCTTGAACAATATGCTTCCAGGTTTCTCCGAACTCAGGCGACAAATGCATGCCGCTCACGATAACCTGCAGCTCCAGTGCCGGTATATCTTTTAGCCCCTTCATCAGCCAATATAAAAGGCCGTACTCGGCCCTTGTGCCGGTGAATACCGCTACCTTACCGACCACCTTGAAACTCCGGCAACACGCTACTCGGCAAGTTTACTACTCGCGACTCCAGCCACAGTGAATTAGTTAAATCACCTTTCATGCATTGACTGTATAGCGGCAAATGACACATGAGCTTCCAAATAGGGCGAGTCATCACACCCTTATCGTTTGTCGCTTTAAGAAGAGCATCACGGCGTTCAACCGAGTCACAAATAACTGTATTTAGCCAATAATTCGAACGACACCCAGGTGGTTCTGTGAAAAAAGTCAACTCACTGCCAGCCAATAACGCCGCATAGCGGGATGCCAACTCACGCTTGGCCACAACGAACATATCAAGCTGCTCTAATTGCGCGCAGCCCAAAGCAGCATTCAGGTTTGGTAATCTATAATTGAAACCCAATGCATCATGCACATATTCATAAGCGTGGGGTTGCTTGGCCGTCGTAGTCAGGTGTTTGGCTTTAACGCCGACTAGCTCATTCGATAGAATGGCACCGCCGCCGCCAGTGGTTATAATTTTATTACCGTTAAAGCTGAGCACCCCTAAAGAGCCAAAAGTACCAGTATGTTGCCCTTTGTAATAACTCCCAAGCGACTCCGCTGCGTCCTCTACCAGAGTAATATTCCAAAGCTTACACACTTTCGTCAGCTGGTCGATCTCCACAGGATGCCCAAAAGTATGCATAGGCAGACAGGCCCGAACGACTTGATTAGTGTCTTTATTACGGCAAAGACCTTCATCATCTAAATAGGCGTGCTCTTGAAGCCATACACTCATCGCCGAAGGGGAAAAACCCAGAGTATGCAAATCAACATCAATAAACACTGGCATGGCACCGCAATAGGCAATGGCGTTGCATGTGGCCACGAAGGTCAAGGCCTGGGTCAATACCAAGTCACCTTCCTTCACATCAGCCAATATCAACGCCGTGTGCAGCGCTGCCGTACCGTTTACCGTGGCCGTAGCCCTGGGGCTGCCAGTATAAGCAGCCAAGTCTTTTTCAAAACGGTCAACAAAAGCCCCCACGCTCGACACAAATGTAGATTCAATCGTTTCAACTACATAATCACGCTCATGCCCGTTAAATACTGGCGCATGAAGTGGAATGAAATCATTAGTGGCGTATTCGTCGCGCACAAACTTAATCAATGAATCGAACATGAGACTGCCTCAGACGTTGTATATATCAGCTTTATATTTAGCCAAATTTTCGGGAATGAGAAGCCAGTCGATTGTCGCTTGCAGACCCTCAGCAATAGAATAGTTCGGCACAAAACCCGTCAAACGTTTGATTTTGGTGTTATCGCACCACAATCTAAAAACTTCCGATTTGCCAGGGCGGATACGTTGATCATCAGTCAAAAACTCAACATCACTATTCATGAGTTCTTTGATGAGATTAAGTGTATCTCTCACCGATATTTCGTAGTTCGAACCGATATTCACCACCTCACCGATTGCCTCTTCGCATCTTGCCAATTGCAAGAAGCCTCTGCAGGTATCAGCTACGTAGTTGAAATCCCTCGTCGGAGAGACATCGCCCAACTTAATTTGTTTTTGACCACTGGCTATTTGGGTGATAATTGTTGGAATAACGGCTCTGGCCGACTGCCTAGGACCATATGTATTAAACGGTCTGGCAATGGTCAGCGGCAAATCAAAAGAGTTAAAGAAACTCATAGCCATGGCATCAGCGCCTATTTTTGAAGCGCTGTATGGAGATTGAGCTTGTAGAGGATGTTTTTCGTCGATTGGGACGTATTGGGCCGTACCATAGACTTCACTGGTCGACGTATGAATCACTCTTTTTACATTATTTTCCAGGGCCGCCTGGCAGATATTCAACGTTCCTTTTACGTTTGTATCTACATAGCTATCTGGAGCAACATACGAATAAGGGATTGCTATCAAGGCCGCGAGGTGAAAAACCACATCAACGTCCTTGGTTATGTGCTTGCAAAAGTGCGGATCTCTTACATCGCCATTGACCACTTCAACCTGACCAAGGCAGTTGATGTTTTCCAGCCAACCCCAATAGTTAAACGAATTGTACTGGGACAACGCCTTTACGTGATAGCCTTCTTGCACCAACAACTCAACCAAGTGAGAGCCAATAAAACCATCAGCGCCCGTTACTAAAACCTTATTCAATTTCCACCTCAGTACTGGTTGAGTATTTAAATTTAGCACTGGTAGCTTTAGGCTGGACGACTCTGCTGCTGCGCTAGTCCAAAGCTAAAAACCAAATCTGACACATTACCGCCTCAGAATTTATCGTTTCCCTGAAACGGGAGATCGTTCAAACAACCTAGGCCAGCTGCATAATTTTGAGCTTTTCTAGCAAGCTCAACTGCCTTTTTTGATTCAATAAACTGATCAAAAGTATAGCTCCTTTCTTCTCCATTGAGAGCTACACAAATTACATCGATCTCCATGATGCAATCTCCTCCTCGGCATAGCTCATCCCTGGCCTTGAAAAATCCTGTTGCTGACTTCTGGCTGCCTGGGCATTTGCCTCACTAGGTCATCGCTGACTCGAGGCCGCCCTCTAAAAAGGTACCGACCCTCTCGGTTCTCTGGATCGAACGCTGGGGACCCTAGTCCCTTTCTGCGGCGCTTGAACCGAGAGATAGCCAGAGGAGAAACTCCACCAGCGTCGATTATGCGCCTGCCATTCACCCACACATAAATCGCTGAGAGCAGCAATGATAGCGAGGCCAAGCCATTGGGCAAAATGGTTTTTTCAGACATGCGCGCTAGCCCGCCATTGAACGACGCAATTCAGGCAGCATTTAGTAACAAATTCAATGAGACGACAGGGAAAGCCCACGCATGGCCATCAGCCATTGAAAGCAAGTAGCCACTAATCGTAGAGGTGAGAACTGATGACAGACCTGTCACGAGATATTCCGAAAAAGCCCGCTGCCGCAGAACATATCAGCGACAACAGGCTCCTTCAGGTAAACGACTTCTATCAAGCTATTACTGATGCCGCCTTAAAAAAAAGCGAACCAGGGCAATAAATCCACCAAGAATCAGACCGGCAACAGCACCCAGGAACAAAATCAGTGCTTTATTCGGCTTGATCGGACTTTCTGGCACCTCAACGCTGCCATCCTGCCGATAAACAGAAATACTCTCAGAGTCAACATTCAGCTTACGGTAGAAGTTGTATCGCATCTGCAGCGATCGCAAATCCGATATAAATGCATCATCAGACGACCTGGACTCCAAAGCCTCGACTTCCGCTATCAAGGCTTTACTACCTCGCTGGTAATCCATTTTATTACCTGTCTCTACCGTTATATCAACCGCCGCCGTAGAGTTGATAGTCGGTGAAGTCAAACCAATTGCTTTAGCGATTTTCAACGCTTCGCGAAGCTGTTGAATCCTGTCCTCGCGAATCCGCTGCGCAGTCTCGCGCAAGCTGATAATCCGCTGCTCCAAGTTACGCGCCCTTACGGCCGCCTCAGAGGTGACGTTCTTAATCAACTCTGACTCAGCAGTTTCACTGGCGCGCTGGACATAGGCTTTAGCCCACGCTGTCGCCCGAGCAGGGTCAGCACCTTGAACAGTTATCGAGAAGCGATCTGGTGTATCTTTACCAGGCCCTTTTATCACCAACTCTCGGGAGAAGCGCTCATACAAACGGTCGAACGCAACTTTTTTTCGTTGTGACTCATCAAGCGAAGGAAGATAAATCTCATTAAAGAACTTTTGACGAAGAGATTCCCCCTGGAGATTCCGGGCGAACACGTCATAAACATACTGAATCGAATAAGGATCCAACTCTGTACTTTTTCCACGACCATAATTCAGCTCGGCAATGCCATTCTGGGTCGGTGGCATAATAAAAAGTTTTACTTCATAGACCGGCTTGCTAAGAAACGCATAAGCAGCAGCTACGATAAAAACTACAAGAGCGACGCCCAAGATTAACCACTTTTGACCCCATACCCCTCGAGCAAGCTCAATCAGGTCAATATCGTCAGCGCTCTGCGCATTCATGTGATTATCGTGCATGTACGGCCTCGCTTCCTTTTTTTGGCATTACGCCCCAGGTGAAACTGGAAGCTCTAAAAGGCAAGACTGACAAGGCCTCGGCGGATACAGCCCTAAACTGAGTTAGATTAAATACGAACAAA
>Ga0255334_1001026_pt1 | contig 15206 bp, 11 predicted proteins | sample EtOH5_35cm_T3_12_FD_202080 | JGI IMG/M metagenome (GOLD analysis project Ga0255334, IMG submission 202080) | Sandy soil microbial communities from University of British Columbia, Vancouver, Canada - EtOH5_35cm_T3_129 | ecosystem: Engineered > Artificial ecosystem > Sand microcosm > Unclassified ...
TTCAAGATCCAGGACATCGACCTCGACAAAGGCACCGCCAGCGTCAAGCTCGAACACTCGGCGTTCGTCTACGTCTACGGCAAGGTCGGGCGCAAGGTCGACTACATGTTCACTGGCTGGTTTGCCGGTGCCATGGACCAGATCCTGCAGGCCCGCGGCAGCAAGATTCGTACGGTTGCCGAGCAAGTCTACGGTGGCTCCGAAGAAGGCCACGACGACGGTTTGTTCACCGTCAAGCCGTTGTAAGTCGAGGACCCCGCCATGGCTTTCGAAGCAATGTTCCAGCCGATCCAGATCGGCAAACTGACCATCCGCAACCGCGTGCTCAGCACCGCGCACGCCGAGGTCTACGCGACCGACGGCGGCATGACCACCGACCGGTACGTCAAGTATTACGAAGAGAAAGCCAAGGGCGGGATCGGCCTGGCGATTTGTGGCGGTTCTTCCAGTGTGGCCATCGACAGCCCGCAAGGCTGGTGGAAGTCGGTCAACCTGGCCGACGACCGGATCATTCCGCACTTCCAGAACCTGGCTGATGCCATGCACAAGCATGGCGCCAAGATCATGATCCAGATTACTCACATGGGCCGTCGTTCCCGCTGGGACGGCGAGCACTGGCCAACCTTGCTGTCGCCGTCGGGCATCCGTGAACCGGTGCACCGCGCGACCTGCAAAACCATCGAGCCGGAAGAAATCTGGCGCGTGATCGGCAACTACGCCAGCGCTGCGGCACGTGCCAAGGCCGGTGGCCTCGACGGCGTCGAACTGTCCGCCGTGCACCAGCACATGATCGACCAGTTCTGGAGCCCGCGGGTCAACAAGCGTACCGACGAATGGGGCGGCAGCTTCGAGAACCGCATGCGTTTCGGCCTGGAAGTGATCAAGGCTGTGCGGGCTGAAGTCGGCCCGGATTTCTGCGTCGGCATCCGTCTGTGCGGTGATGAGTTCCACCCGGACGGCTTGTCCCACGAGGACATGAAGCAGATCGCCAAGTACTACGACGACACCGGCATGATCGACTTCATCGGCGTGGTCGGCTCGGGTTGCGACACCCACAACACCTTGGCCAACGTTATCCCGAACATGAGTTATCCACCGGAGCCGTTCCTGCATTTGGCCGCCGGTATCAAGGAAGTGGTGAAGGCGCCGGTTCTGCATGCGCAGAACATCAAGGACCCTAACCAGGCGACCCGTATTCTGGAAGGCGGCTACGTGGACATGGTCGGCATGACCCGCGCCCACATCGCCGACCCGCACCTGATCGCCAAGATCAAGATGGGCCAGGTCGACCAGATCAAACAATGCGTCGGCGCCAACTATTGCATCGACCGTCAGTATCAAGGTCTGGACGTGTTGTGCATCCAGAACGCCGCGACCTCCCGTGAATACATGGGGGTGCCGCACATCATCGAGAAATCCACCGGGCCGAAACGCAAAGTCGTGGTGGTCGGTGCCGGCCCTGCCGGGATGGAAGCCGCTCGTGTATCCGCCGAACGTGGCCACGACGTGACCCTGTTCGAGAAGAAAGAGTTCATCGGCGGGCAGATCACGACCGCGTCGAAAGCCCCGCAACGGGACCAGATTGCCGGGATCACCCGTTGGTTCCAGCTGGAACTGGCGCGTCTGAAAGTCGACCTGCGCCTGGGCGTGGCCGCCGATGCGGCAACCATTCTCGACCTGCGTCCGGACGTGGTGGTGCTCGCCGTTGGCGGTCACCCGTTCCTGGAGCAGAACGAACATTGGGGCGCGGCTGAAGGCCTGGTGGTCAGCAGCTGGGACATCCTCGACGGCAAGGTTGCACCCGGCAAGAACGTGCTGGTCTACGACACCATTTGCGAGTTCACCGGGATGTCGACCGCCGACTTCCTCGCCGACAAGGGCTGCCAGGTCGAGATCGTCACCGACGACATCAAGCCAGGCGTAGCGATTGGCGGCACCTCGTTCCCGACGTACTACCGCAGCATGTACCCGAAAGAAGTGATCATGACCGGGGACATGATGCTGGAGAAGGTCTACCGCGAAGGCGACAAGCTGGTGGCGGTGCTGGAAAACGAATACACCGGCGCCAAAGAGGAGCGGGTGGTGGACCAGGTCGTCGTCGAAAACGGCGTGCGTCCGGACGAAGAAATCTACTACGCCATGAAGGAAGGCTCGCGCAACAAAGGCCAGATGGACATCGAAGCCCTGTTCGCGATCAAGCCACAACCTTCGTTGAGCCAGGCGGGCGACGGCTACTTGCTGTTCCGTATCGGCGACTGCGTGGCACAGCGCAACACCCACGCGGCGATCTACGACGCGCTGCGGTTGTGCAAGGATTTCTAAGCCAATCTCCTGTTGGAGCCGGCTTGCTGGCGATGAACGATAACGCGGACTGCCTGATTCACCGCGGCGTTTGAATCGCCAGCAAGCCGGCTCCTACAAGGCCCATGCAAAACCCCGAGGTCTTTGGGAGCTTCACCATGTTGAACACCCTTCTTCCAATCCTGTTGTTCGTTGCCCTGGGCCTTGCGGTTCTGGGCGCGTTGCGGCGGGTGGCTATGTGGCGCCGGGGCCGGGCTTCGAAAGTCGACCTGATCGGTGGCCTGTTCGCCATGCCCAAGCGCTACATGGTCGACTTGCACCACGTCGTCGCTCGGGACAAATACATCGCCAACACCCACGTCGCCACGGCCGGTGGTGCGGTGGCATCCGCTGTGCTGGCGATTCTGGTGCACGGGTTCGGCCTGCATAACCGCTTCCTCGGTTACGCGCTGTTGCTGATGACGGCCGTGATGTTCGTCGGTGCGATCTTCGTGTACCTGCGCCGGCGCAACCCACCGGCCCGTTTGTCCAAAGGCCCGTGGATGCGTTTGCCGAAAAGCTTGCTGGCATTTTCGGCGTCGTTCTTCCTGGTGACCCTGCCAGTGGCAGGCATCCTGCCGGAAAACTTCGGTGGCTGGATCCTGGTCGTGATCCTCGGGCTCGGCGTGCTCTGGGGCGTCTCGGAATTGTTCTTCGGCATGACCTGGGGCGGGCCGATGAAGCACGCCTTCGCCGGTGCGCTGCACCTGGCCTGGCACCGCCGCGCCGAACGTTTTGGCGGTGGTCGTTCCACCGGTTTGAAGCCGCTGGACCTCAATGATCCAAGCGCACCGCTGGGCGTGGAAAAGCCCAAGGATTTCACCTGGAACCAACTGCTCGGTTTTGACGCCTGCGTGCAGTGCGGCAAGTGCGAAGCCGCGTGCCCGGCATTCGCCGCCGGTCAGCCGCTGAACCCGAAAAAGCTGATTCAAGACATGGTCGTTGGCCTCGCCGGTGGCACCGACGCCAAGTTTGCCGGCAGCCCGTATCCGGGCAAAGCGATCGGCGAACACGCCGGCAATCCGCATCAACCGATCGTCAACGGTCTGGTGGACGCTGAAACCTTGTGGTCCTGCACCACTTGCCGTGCCTGCGTCGAGGAATGCCCGATGATGATCGAGCACGTCGATGCCATCGTCGACATGCGCCGCCATCTGACCCTGGAAAAAGGCGCGACCCCGAACAAGGGTGCCGAAGTCCTGGAAAACCTGATCGCCACCGACAACCCGGGCGGTTTCGCGCCGGGCGGGCGGATGAACTGGGCGGCGGACTTGAACCTCAATCTGATGAGCGAGAAGAAGTCGGTCGACGTGCTGTTCTGGGTCGGCGACGGTGCCTTCGACATGCGCAACCAGCGCACCTTGCGCGCCTTCGTCAAAGTGCTGAAAGCGGCCAAGGTCGACTTCGCGGTGCTCGGTCTTGAAGAGCGCGACAGCGGTGACGTGGCCCGGCGTCTGGGCGACGAAGCCACCTTCCAGTTGTTGGCCAAACGCAACATCCAGACCCTGGCCAAGTACAGCTTCAACCGCATCGTCACCTGCGACCCGCACAGCTTCCACGTGCTGAAAAACGAGTACGGCGCCTTCGACGGCAACTACGTCGTGCAGCACCACAGCACCTACATGGCGGAAATCATCAGCGCTGGCGCACTCAATCTCGGCCAGCACAAAGGCAACAGCGTGACCTATCACGACCCGTGCTACCTCGGTCGCTACAACGGCGAATACGAGGCGCCGCGTGAGGTGCTGCGTGCGCTGGGGATAGAGGTCAAGGAAATGCAACGCTCCGGTTTCCGCTCGCGCTGCTGCGGCGGTGGTGGCGGTGCGCCGATCACCGACATTCCGGGCAAGCAACGGATCCCCGACATGCGCATGGAAGACATCCGCGAAACCGGTGCCGAGCTGGTGGCCGTGGGCTGCCCACAGTGCACCGCGATGCTCGAAGGCGTGGTCGAACCGCGTCCGCTGATCAAGGACATCGCCGAACTGGTGGCGGACGCGCTGCTTGAAGACGCAGCCCCAAGCAAACCGACCACACCGGCCCAACGTGAACCTGCGGAGGCCCACTGATGAGCGACATTATCCGCCGCGACCCCCGCGCCGAATGGATTGCCCGTAACCGCCTGCACCCGCTGCATGCGGCCATGCAACCGGCGCAACACAGCTGGATGGGGCCGAATGGCGTCATCCGCAAAAATCCCCATGGCATCGGTTTCATCGGCCCGAACGGCATTAAACGGATCGACCGCAGTGGCGCTCAGCAGGGCGGGGCGACCAAACGCTCGGCCGCTGTTGAAGTGCAATTGCCGCTGCATCAAGTGCCTGCACCGGCGTTTTACATCAGCGTGGTGCCGGACATGGTCGGCGGCCGCTTGAGCAGCCACGACCGCGATTTGCTCGGACTGGCGCATCAATTGGCCGGCAAAGATGGCGCGGTATTGGCCGTGGTCTTCGGCGAACACAAGGAGAGCGCCTTCGCCACCGCTGGCGTCGATCGCTTGCTGGTACTCGAAGGCGAGGAATTCAGCGGTTATGCACCGGAACAACGGGTCCAGGGCCTGCGGGCTGTGGATAACCAGTTCAGCCCGCGCCATTGGCTGCTGCCGGACAGCCGCAGCGGTGGCGGCGAACTCGGTCGACGCTTTGCCGCTGCACTGGGCGAACGCCCGGCCACGCGGGTCTGGCAGGTCAAGGATCAGGAATGCATCGGCCGCGCCGGTGCTGGCTTGCAAGACCTTGCGCGCCCGGTTGCACGCTTGATCCTGGCTGCCGTCGAATGTGCCGAACCCGTCAGCGAAACCCGACACGAAGCCTTGCCGGTGGAGTTATCCACAACCGTGGCCCGCAGCCTGTCGCGGATCGAGGATCTGGGCGCTGTGGCCGTGGACCCGGCGGCGATTCCGATGGCCGAAGCCGAGTTCATCTTCTCCGGCGGCAACGGGGTCAAGGACTGGGGACTTTTCCACAGGACCGCCCAAGCCCTTGGCGCCACCGAAGGCGCGTCCCGCGTGGCAGTGGACGATGGTTTCATGGCGCGCGACCGTCAGGTCGGTGCGTCCGGCACCTGGGTCACCGCGCGCGTTTACGTGGCGGTGGGGATTTCCGGGGCGATCCAACACCTGCAAGGCATCGGTGCCTGCGACAAGGTGGTGGCGATCAACCTCGACCCTGGCTGCGACATGATCAAACGGGCCGACCTGTCGGTGATCGGCGAGAGCGCCGAGATACTTCAAGCCTTGATCGCGGCGGTAGAGGCTTACCGCAACGAAGCCAAGCGCGATGCGGCTTAAGGGAAGGAAAGGGTTATGAGCACGAAAATCATCAGCCTGGTGTCCATCGGCGCCCACCCGACTTCCGGCCGGCCACGTCGCGCGGAGCAGGATGCGCGGGCCGTGGAACTGGGTCTGCAACTGGCTGGGGATAACCTGCAAGTGCTGCATGCCGGCGACGTCGCGGAACCGGCGTTGCGCGCTTACCTGGGCATGGGCCTGGAACAGCTGCATGTGCTGGAACAACCGCAGGGCGCCGATGCATTGCCGGCGTTGACCGCCTATTTGCGCGACGCGGGTGCGCAAGTCGTGCTGACCGGCAGCCAGGCTGAAACCGGTGAAGGCTCGGGCATGCTGCCGTTTCTGCTGGCGGAAAGCCTCGGCTGGCCGCTGGTGGTCGGGCTGGCGCAGGTCGAGTCCATCGACGGCAATTCGGCCCTGGTGCTGCAAGCCTTGCCCCGTGGCCAGCGTCGTCGTTTGAAGGTACGGCTGCCGTTTCTCGCGACAGTGGATAACGCGGCGCCGAAGCCTCGGCAGAGCGCCTACGGCCCGGCTCGGCGCGGGGTGTTGCAGGCGGATGAAGTCGAAGTGATCGACGATGAACTGCTGGCGGTCGCTACATTGCAACCTGCCAAACCGCGGCCTAAACGCTTGAAAGTGATCAAAGCCAAAAGCGGCGCAGACCGGATGAAAGCCGCGACGGCCAAGGCCAGTGGCGGCGGCGGACAAGTGCTCAAAGGCGTGACCGCGCAAGCGGGTGCCGAGGCGATTCTCAAGTTGTTGATCGAAGAAGGCGTGGTTCGCTGACTCACAACCACCACACATCAAAATGTGGGAGCGGGCTTGCTCGCGAACGCGGAGTCTCGGTCGACATTAAAATTGCCTGACACACCGCGTTCGCGAGCAAGCCCGCTCCCACAAGGGAAAACCATGACCGTAAAATTTCGTTCGGCCCAGCGCGCCGATGCGCGGGAGATTGCTCGTCTGTTCCAGATTTCGTCAGAGGGGGCTTCGGATTACATCTGGAGCCAACTGGCAGAGCCGGGCCAGGATCTGTTGGAAGTGGGGGCCAGTCGCTACGCCCGCGACGATGTGGATTTCTCCTGGCAGAACTGCCTGATTGCCGAAGCAGACGGGCAGGTCGTCGGCATGATGCACAGCTACACAATGCGTCACGATCCCCTGGCCGAACCCACCACCGACCCGGTGCTGGCGCCATATGCCGACATGGAAATCCCCGATACGCTCTACATCTCCAGCCTGGCGCTGCACGAAGGCTGGCGAAATCAGGGCCTGGGCAAACAGTTCCTCGCGCACGCTCACGAGCGCGCCAGCCAGTTGGGCCTCAAGGGGTTGAGCCTGATCGACTACGCCGTCAACACCGGTGCCCGTCGGTTTTACGAGCGCCATGGCTTTCGAATCGTCGATACCTGCCAGATCACCCCTCACCCGATGATTCGGGTGACCGGTGAGGCCTACCTCATGCAGTGGCCCTAGTGAACTACATTTCTCTATGAGCTGCCCGAACTGGCAGCAGCGCTAATTCAAACAACGCGGTTTCAGGCATGGGTCGATCATGAGCGCGGTCAATCGGCGTGTGCCATGTCTGATCTGTGCCCTGATGGTTTTTCTCTGTGTCTCCACGAATTCGACGGCCGATAGGGAAGCGCCGGATTTCTATACATGGATCGAGTCTGAACCGGGGCGCAGCGCTTCCCTGGCGCAGATGAAGCAGCAGTGCGACGACGTACGCGATCCTGAAAAAAACCTGAAGTGTTCAGTGTCCGTTCTCGCCAGAATGTTCGAGGACAAGGCCGCCAACCAGCTTCCCGATTACTACCTGGCGATCAAGCGCCGTCACGCCGGGGCCATCGCGAATGACCCTGAGCTCAAACCGTTGTTTTCCATGTTCGGCAGCGAATCGCTCGCGACCTTGCGTCAGGTCGCCGATTTCTCGGTGACCCAAACAAAGCACCACGAAGTACTGCCGATCCATCCTTACCCCAGTGACGGCCAATCGACCGACGAAGTGTTGCCCTACATCGACGTCAAAGCGGCCAATGGGGTTTCGGCGCGCTTCATTCTTGATACGGGAGCCCCTCAAACACGGGTCAACACTGAAACTGCGAAGTTGATGGGCATCAGGTTATTGACCGACTCCCATTACGGCTACAGCACGTTCTACGGTGAGCGAGACCTGGCAGCCCAACTGGGAATCCTGGAGTCCCTGAAGATAGGTACACGCGAATTCAGGAATGTCCTGGTGTTTGTCAGTGACCGGGATAACTTGTTGGGGCTTGATCTGATCGGTAAGTCAGGGCGTTTGAAGGTCACGAAAAAGACCCTGGAGATTAACGCGGCACCGCCCACGCGATGTGATTCGCCCATCACCTACGCGCGCATGGACATCAATCAACGACTGACCATTGCCGCGCGGCTGGATCGTCGGGCAACGCTGGCGATTATCGACACCGGCAATGTGGACTACCTGACCTCGTCCTTGCCCGGCCATTCACCGGACAACGTCACGCCGAGTCACCGGACCTACAGGGGCGAGTTGAGCCTGGCCGGACGCATCCGGTCGATCACCTACAAATACTACCCGGACTACACAATTCCGCCGTCCATGCTGCTCGGGCAGTACGTGCCTTCGATCCTGCTCGGCTGGGGGGCGTTCAATGACTATGAGCTGAATCTGGATATCGTCTCGGGCCCGTCTTGTTTCAACAGGGTTTGATGACGGTTACCCACAATCCCTGTTAGCGCTTCTGTGGATAACATGTTCGCCCTTCGCTGCACGCCATGGTATTCAAGCCCTGCAAGCCTTCGTACAAAAAACAACCAGCCTAACTTACGGTTTTTACGGGCTTTTTCCCGAGGATAAGTTTAGGCGAGCAACAATACTTGCCCCCAATCTCTGTTGGCGCTTCTGTGGATAAGATGTTCGCTGTCGGCTGCAGGCCTTGTAAAACGGGGCTTTCAGGTGTCTGATTAAAAAACAACCAAATCACCGCTTTACGCTGATAAGTTTCTCGCAAAGCCCGATTTATCATGGCTTCCGGCGGTTTTCCACAGATTTGCCAAAGTTGCCCCCAAAGTCTGTTGGCGCTTCTGTGGATAAGGTGTTCGCCATCCTCCACAGGCCACGTATTGCTTAGCTTTCAGGGGGTTGGTCAAAAAACAGTCAATCGCTGTTCAAAACACTGCTTCTGGATAAGTCACGGATTTTCTTCGGTTTCTGTGGAGAAACTTATGGGTTTTCACACACTTGTCCCCATTAGCTGTGGGTGGAGGTGTGGATAACTTGTTTGCTGAAGGCTGGAAGCCACGAACGGCATAGCGCTGAACGGAATAGATCATATTTCGTACAGATCTATGGAGGGGAGGGGCTGGAGAAAGAAAGGCGGTGACCATTTGGACGCCTTCGCGAGCAAGCCCGCTCCCACACTTGACCGTGTTGACCACAAGATTTGTGCACAACGTAGATCCAATGTGGGAGCGGCGGTGCGACGATTCGACTTGCTCGCGAAGCTTTTGCCCTTAGCCTTGAACCGGAACCCCTTTGAGGTACGGCGCAGGCTCAGCACCAAGGTTGTTCAACAGACGCTCGCTGTACCAGTCCACAAAGTTCACCACACCAAACTCATAGGTCTTGGAATAAGGCCCTGGCTGATAAGCAGTGGAGTTGATCCCGCGCTGGTTCTCTTCGGCCAGGCGACGGTCCTGATCGTTGGTGGCATCCCAGACCTGGCGCATGCGCTCCACGTCGTAGTCCACGCCTTCGACCGCGTCCTTGTGCACGATCCACTTGGTGGTGACCATGGTTTCCTGCGCGCTGATCGGCCATACGGTGAACACAATGATGTGGTCACCCATGCAGTGGTTCCACGAGTGCGGCAGGTGCAGGATGCGCATCGAGCCCAGGTCCGGGTTCTTGATGCGGCCCATGAGTTTGGCGCAGCCCTGCTTGCCGTCCATGGTCATCGACACGGTGCCCTTGAGCAGCGGCATGCGCACGATGCGGTTACGCAGGCCGAAACTGGCGTGGGCGTAAGGGATCTTCTCGGCTTCCCAGGCAGCGGCGGAGGCTGCGACGTGATCCTTGAACGCCTGATCGGCGCGCGGGTCGGTGACGTCGTCCCATTCCAGCAGGGTTTTCAGCAATTCCGGGTGCGACGCGTTGCAGTGGTAGCACTCGCGGTTGTTTTCCAGCACCAGCTTCCAGTTGGCCTTTTCCATCAAGGTGGTTTGCACCGCCACCTTGGTGTTTTCCATGTCGTACGGTTCCATGTAATGGTTGAGCGTCGACAGGAAGTCATCAATGGCCGGCGGGTTCTCCGACAGGCTGATGAAGATGTAGCCACCGGCAGTCTTCACGTTCACCGGCTTGAGGCCGTACTGCTTCATGTCGAAGTCGGCGCCCATTTCAGTGCCGGCGAACAGCAGGCGACCGTCCAGTTCGTATGTCCACTGGTGGTAGTGGCAGACCAGCTTGGCAACCTTGCCTTTTTCACTGGTGCACAGCCGCGAACCGCGGTGGCGGCAGACGTTGTGGAACGCATGCACCACGCCCTCGGCACCGCGAATCACGATGATCGGGTTCTTGCCGACCTGCAGGGTCAGGTAGTTGCCCTTGGTCGGGATTTCGCAGGTCATGCCGGCGATCAACCACTCTTTCTGGAAGATCTCCTGCATGTCGATATCAAACAGCCGCTCGTCAGAGTAAAACGGCTGCGGCAGCGAGAAAGTACGTTCGCGCTCTTGCAGCATCTGCGCGGTGGCCTTGCGTGCGGGTTCCAGTGGATCGCCCAGGCTCAGGGTAGTGGTGACGTCCATCGTGTGTTTCCTCAAGGCCATCTGCGTGGCCGCGAAAGTGGCTGATCAGGTTTGCTACGCAAGGTGTAAAGGTTGTGTCTTGGTATGGAGCGAGTGTGGGGCCGGCGCTGGCCAGAACCTTATCCATGGGCGACATGGCCCAATCTGTTCCCGACGCGCAACCCCCGGTATATGCGGGCTGGTCGCGATAAGTATGTGAATGTCGCAGATAGGTAAATGGGTGTTCTGCGCTATACGCAGAATCGCCAACATAAGGCCGACCATCGGCGGTGGAGAACAGCATGTCCAACAGCTTCCTGAATCCGGTAACCACCCAGACCTGGGCCAATGGCCGACACATCGTCCGTTGCGTCAAAGTCATCCAGGAAACCTGGGATGTGCGCACCTTCTGTTTTATGGCTGACCAGCCGATCCTGTTCTTCTTCAAGCCCGGGCAGTTCGTCACCCTGGAGCTGGAAATCGAAGGCGTGCCGATCATGCGCTCCTACACCATTTCCAGCTCGCCGTCGGTGCCGTACAGCTTCTCGGTAACGATCAAGCGCGTGCCGGGCGGCAAGGTCTCCAACTGGCTGCACGACACCCTGCATGAAGGCCAGGAACTGGCAGTGCACGGGCCGGTCGGGCTGTTCAACGCCATGGACTTTCCCGCGCCCAAGGTCCTGTACCTCAGCGGCGGCGTCGGCATCACACCTGTCATGTCCATGGCGCGCTGGTTCTACGACACCAACGGCAACGTCGACATGGTGTTTATCCACAGCGCCCGTTCGCCCAAAGACATCATTTATCACCGCGAGCTGGAACACATGGCGTCGCGAATCGACAACTTCAGCCTGCACCTGATCTGCGAGAAGCATGGTCTGGGCGAGCCGTGGGCCGGTTATCGCGGTTACCTGAACCACAAGATGCTTGAACTGATGGCACCGGACTTCATGGAGCGCGAAGTGTTCTGCTGCGGGCCGACGCCGTACATGAACGCGGTGAAGCGCATGCTCGAAGCCGTCGGTTTCGACATGAAGCGGTATCACGAGGAGTCCTTCGGTGCCACGCCACCGGAAGCCCGTGCCGATGCGGTGGAGCAAGCCGAAATTGCCGCAGATGCACCGGACATCGACGTGGCGGATCTGCACCAGGTGGAATTCACCGCGTCCGGCAAGAGCATTCGCGTTGCACCGGGGGAAACGGTCCACGCCGCTGCTGCCAAGCTGGGTCTGTTGATTCCAAAGGCCTGCGGGATGGGGATCTGCGGGACGTGCAAGGTGATGAAGCTGGGAGGTGAGGTCGAGATGGACCACAACGGCGGGATTACCGAGGAAGACGAAGCCGAGGGATACATTCTTTCGTGCTGCAGCGTGCCGAAGGGTGATGTGCGCATCGAGTTTTAACGCACACCGCAAAACCAAATGTGGGAGCGGGCTTGCTCGCGAAGGCGTACTGACAGTCAACACTGATGTTGACTGATCCGGCGCTTTCGCGAGCAAGCCCGCTCCCACAGGGGTGGTATTTCAGTCGACAAACAGGTCTGGCATCAGGTTGTCGGTGGAGCCCGGCTCAAACCGATACCCTTCAAAATCCGTCACCCCGTTTTCCCGCAGAATCTCCTCATCAATCAGCAACCGCCCGGTAATGCTGCGACCGCCGCTGTCCAGAATCACATGGGCGGCGTCCGCCATGATCGCCGGCGTGCGCGCATGTTTGAAGGACTCGCGAGAACCCAGCTGAAACTCGATGGCGGCGGTGGCGATCATGGTTTGCGGCCACAGCGAGTTGACGCTGATGCCGTAATTCCTGAATTCCTCGCTCATGCCCAGCGTGAGCATGCTCATGCCGTATTTGGTTACGGTGTACGGGCTGTATTGGGCGAACCATTTGGTGGCCAGGTTGAGTGGCGGTGACAGATTGAGGATATGGCCGCTGCTCTTCTTCAAATAGGGTAGGGCGGCCTGACTGCACAGCAACACGGCGCGGGTGTTGATCTGGTGCATCAGGTCAAAGCGCTTGAGTTCGATGTGCTGAACGCCGGTCAGCTTGATTGCGCCGGCGTTGTTGATCAGCGCATCAATACCGCCGAAATGTTCGTTGGCCCGGGCCAAGGCTTCACGCACCGCTACTTCATCGCGCACATCCACCTGCAAGGCCAGTGCCTTGCCTCCCGCCGCTTCGACTTCCTTCGCGACGCTGAAAATCGTGCCCGGCAGCTTCGGATGCGGTTCGGCGCTTTTGGCCGCAATCACAATGTTGGCCCCATCCCGCGCAGCTCGCAGTGCGATCTCGCGACCAATCCCGCGACTGGCGCCGGTAATGAACAGGGTTTTGCCTTGTAGTGACATGCGTGCGCTCCTGATTATTGTTATCTGAGCGACTTAATGTAGACCAAGGCGTGGTCACCTGTAGGAGCCGGCTTGCTGGCAAACGCTGCAATGCGGCATGTCTGACACACCGCCATCGCCAGCAGGCCGGCTCCTGAAAGTTGTCGTGTGTCAGATGGCTTATCTCGACATCACTTCGCGAATATCCGCCGCCAGTTCACGAACGCGCTCTTCCTCGGTGTCCCACGAGCACATGAAGCGTGCGCCGCCGTTGCCGATGAAGGTGTAGAAGCGCCAGCCCTTGGCGGTCAGTGCGGCAATGGCCGGTTCCGAAAGTTGCAGGAACACGCCGTTGGCCTGCACCGGGAACATCAGTTCCACGCCCGGAATGTCGCTGACCAGCTCGGCCAGCAACTGCGCGCAATGGTTGGCGTGGCGGGCGTATTTGAGCCAGGCGTCGTTTTCCAGAATCCCGACCCACGGCGCCGAGAGGAAGCGCATCTTGGACGCCAGCTGACCGGCCTGCTTGCAGCGGTAGTCGAAGTCTTCGGCCAGTTTGTGGTTGAAGAACAGAATCGCTTCACCTACGGCCATGCCGTTTTTCGTGCCGCCGAAGCACAGGACATCGACCCCGGCTTTCCAGGTCAGTTCCGCTGGCGAGCAACCAAGAAATGCGCAGGCGTTGGAGAAGCGTGCGCCGTCCATGTGCAGGTTCAGGCCCAGTTCTTTGCACGTGGCACTGATGGCGCGGATTTCTTCCGGGGTATAGACGCTGCCGACTTCGGTGGCTTGGGTCAGGGTCACGACGCGCGGTTTCGGGTAGTGGATGTCCTGGCGCTTGAGGGCCACTTCGCGGATCGATTCCGGGGTCAGCTTGCCGTTTTCGGTGCGGGCGACCAGCAGTTTGGAGCCGTTGGAGAAGAATTCCGGCGCGCCGCATTCGTCGGTTTCGACGTGGGCGGTTTCCGAGCAGATTACGCTGTGGTAACTCTGGCACAGCGACGACAGGGCCAGTGAGTTGGCGGCGGTGCCGTTGAAGGCGAAGAACACTTCACAGTCGGTTTCGAACAATTTGCGGAATTGATCGGACGCGCGGGCGGTCCATTCATCGTCGCCGTAGGCGCGCTGGTGGCCGTGGTTGGCCAGTTCCATCGCCGCCCAGGCTTCAGGGCAGATACCGGAATAGTTGTCGCTGGCGAATTGTTGGCTCTTATCGGTCATGGCCCTGCTTTCCGTGGTCGGGGCGCTTATGGTGAAGCGCCTCGTGGTCAATGATGGTGCGCACTTTACCGAAGATCATCCGGGGAGCACACAGGATGCGTCTGACAGAAAAATACCGAGACGACGGGCAATTATGCACATGACACAAAGGGATGGGGCACTGGATCTGCTGAAGTGGCTGGCGCTGCTGAGCATGGTGCTCGATCACCTGCGATATGTCGGTTACTCCGTCGATATTCTTTATGCTCCCGGCCGGTTGGCGTTTCCGTGGTTTTGTCTGGCGATGGCGGCGAATGTTTCGCGGGCACGGGAAGTCACACATCAGTGGCGGTATCTGGGCTGGTTGTTGCTGTTCAGTGCCGTCAGCGAAATCCCTTACAGGATGTTTATTCCCGATCCCGATACGTTGAACGTGTTGCCTACGCTGACGCTTGGATTGTTGGTCGCACGTGGCTGGCAGCAGGAAACGCTGCAATCGCGACTGCTCGCGGCTGGCGCGCTGGTCCTGGCGGCGGTGTTCTCGGAACGCCTGATGTTCGGTTTCTTTGGCGTTCTACTGCCGTTGGCGATGCTGCTGGTGATCAGGCGCCCCTGGTATTTCAGTCTGTTGCCGGGATGGGTGTGCATGGCTGCCAATCAATGGCAGGTGTTGTTTGCCTCGGCCCGGTTCGGCAGCAGCGCCGCCCTGTTCGGCATAGCCATTTGTCTGATCGCGCCATTGCTCGGTTTGTTCTTGTTGCGACATGCCGGGCATTTCAAGCCACCGCCGATGCGGCGTTGGGCGTATGCGCTCTATCCGCTGCACTTTCTACTGCTATTGCTCGTCCGCCAGATCGCCGCATAACCCTTGTGGGAGCGGGCTTGCTCGCGATGGCGGCGTCACATCCGGCATGGATGTCGGCTGACCCGCCGCCATCGCGAGCAAGCCCGCTCCCACAGGGATCTATGTTGATCTTGCGATCGAGTCAGGTGCGGCCATTTCAGTCCATGTCGTAAACGCACCTTTGCGTGGCGTCCGTAGGCATTTGACCTGTCTGCGCCGGTCATACCATCGCATCAAAGGGCACTGCCGACAGGTACGTGCCTCACCGAGACGAATGGCGCACCGCCGCCGCTGGGAGAGACGCGATGTTCAGCAAGCAAGACCAGATCAAGGGTTACGACGATGCACTGCTGGCGGCGATGAATGCCGAGGAGCAACGCCAGGAAGATCACATCGAGCTGATCGCGTCAGA
>Ga0255334_1001029_pt1 | contig 15126 bp, 16 predicted proteins | sample EtOH5_35cm_T3_12_FD_202080 | JGI IMG/M metagenome (GOLD analysis project Ga0255334, IMG submission 202080) | Sandy soil microbial communities from University of British Columbia, Vancouver, Canada - EtOH5_35cm_T3_129 | ecosystem: Engineered > Artificial ecosystem > Sand microcosm > Unclassified ...
CGGTCTTCGTGCGCCTCGCGCGCGGCATGGCGCTGGAGGCACGTTCCGCCGACTGGTTCGAAGCCGCCCGCGCCCTCGGCAATCCGCCCTGGCGCACCGCCCTGCTGCATGTGCTGCCGAACATCATCCCCCCCTTGCTGGTGCAAGGCACGCTGGCGATCGCCGAGGCCATCATCGCGGAGGCCTCGCTCTCCTTCCTCGGCCTGGGGCAGCAGCCGCCGCAGCCCTCCTGGGGCTCGATGCTGAATTCGGCGCAGCGCTTCCTGACCCAGGCGCCCTGGATGGCGATCTATCCGGGGCTTGCGATCTTCATCGTGGTGCTCGCCTTCAACGTCTTCGGCGATGGCTTGCGCGATGCGCTGGACCCGCGCAGCCAGCGGCGCTGACCGCTCACCCCCCCTGCCGGGCGAAGCACAGCGCCAGCCCGACCAGCAGGAACCGCGCCGAGACCACCCCCCAGCACCGCCGTCCCGATCCATTCGCCCCAGGCCCCGGCAAGCTCGGCGCGAGCCGGCTCGACGAGGCGGCGGCCCGGCACGTCAGTTCACGAGCACGATCCGCCCATTGACGGTGCCGGCCTTCAGCCGCTGCAGGGCGCTGTTGGCATGGTCCATGGGCTCGGCGCTGATCGGGATCGCCGGCAGCTTGCCGCCCTTGGCCAAAGCGACCAGCGCGCGCAGCTCCTTCGGGTCGCCGACATAGGAGCCTTGCAGCGTCAGCGCCTTCAGCGGCATCAGCGGCAGCGGCACATCGAGCCCGCCGCCGAACAGCCCGACCATCACCAGCCTGCCGCCCTTCTGGAGCGCATCGAAGGCCGCGCGTGCCGTCGCCGTGCCGTTCACGAGGTCGATGATCGCCATCACCGGCCCGCCACAGGCGGCGATGATCTTGCCCGCCGTCGCATCGCCTTCGGCCAGCACCGTGTCGGTCGCACCCTCGGCGCGGGCGCCGGCCAGCTTCTGCTCCGACACATCGACGGTGCAAATGCGCCGGTGTCCCAGCGCCCGCAGCACCGCGATCGCCTGCAACCCGAGCCCGCCGGCGCCGACCAGCACGATGGGCTCGTCGGGCGGCATCGGCATCACCTTGTTGATCGCCGAATAGACCGTCACCCCGGAACAGGCATAGGTGCTGGCCAGCGCCGGATCGAGCCCGGTGATATCCAGCAGGTGCCGCGGTTCCGGCACCAGCACATGGCTCGCATAGCCGCCGTTCTGGAACACCCCGAGCGCGCGGCCCTGCAGGCAGAGATTGTCTTCCTCGGCCATGCAGCGGGCGCAGACGCCGCAGCCGACCCAGGGGAAGACCAGCCTGGTCTGGCCCTTGACCAGCCCCGCGCCCTCCGCCTCCGGCCCCCAGGACAGCACCTTGCCCACGATCTCATGCCCCATGGCCACCGGCAGCTTGAGCCCGCGGTCCTTGAGATCCATCGAGCCGCGGCTGCCGAGGTCGTAATGCCCCTCCCAGATATGCAGGTCGGAATGGCAGACACCGGCATGGGTCACTTCCAGCAGCACCTGCTTGCCGACCGGCACCGGGGTCGGGAATTCGATGTCTTGCAGCGGTTGTCCGGTCTCGACGACGGCCCAGGCACGCATGGCGCTTCCTTTCTTGGTTTTCCGCACGGTTTCCCCGCGCCCGATGGGAACCCTGGCCGCGCCCGCGGTCAAGCCAGGCGGCGGAACACCGCCGCGACATCGCGCCGCGCCCCGCTGCGGTAGCGGGCATGGCGCGCGCTGCCGGGCAGGGCCGCCCATTCCCGCGCCTGGCCGCGAAGAAACCAGGGCAGGGCCGCGATCGCGGCGGCATGGGTGGCGGCATCGGCCTCGATCGCCGCGATCGTCCCGGCGGTGATGTCGGTCAGCCGCAGCAGCCGCAGCCCAGCGTCCGCCGCGACGCTGCCCAGCATCCGGCGATAATCTGCCTCCGACCAGCCGGTGCCGGCGGAGATCGACAGCAGCCCGCCCGGCGCCAGCACCCGCGCCGCCTCGGCCAGGAAAGTGCGGGCCCCGACATTGGTCAGGGCGCCGACGCTGACCACCATGTCGAAGGCCGCATCGGGCAGCGGCAGGCTTTCGCCACGCGCCCGGATCAGCAGGATGTCGGGATGGGCGGCGAGGTGGCGCCGGGCCGCGGCGATGGCGCCGGCCGCGGCATCCACCCCGGTCAGCCGCGTCCCCGGCCAGATCGCCGCCGCATAGGCCAGCCCGCCGCCGGCGCCGCAGCCGATGTCGAGCAGCCGTGCCGGCGGCGTCGGCGAACGCGGCCCCGGATGGTGGCGCAGCACCAGCTCGTAGAGGTTGGCCTGGCAGCGGTTCGCCAGCGACTGCGCCGCCGCCAGCCCGGGCAGCAGCGGGTGGTAGCCGCCGTTGAAGAAACCCGCCTTGGCCACCAATGGCACGCGGTAGGCCGCCTCATATACCGCCCGGTTCAGCGCGGCCCGCAGCCCGACCGGAAGCAGGCGCCGCAGCCGGTCGAGCGCGGTCAGCCGTGGCCGGGGCATGTAACCTATCCTTGCGTAGCATTGCGAAACCCTACCCTATCCTGGCCGATCTGCTTGCGCACGGCAATCGATCCGGTGCTGGTGCGAGCGACCCGGCCGGCCGCATCTGCGCCGAATCAACGTGACGGCCGCGATCGACGCGGCTAGGAAACGAGACGTGACCGCGGCGCCCTTCCTCACCCCCTTTCCCCCGCGTTCGAAGACCCGGTTGCCGCTGGGGGTGCTGCTCCGCGAGGCCCGGAGGTCGTTCCTCAACGTCTTTCCCGAAAGCGCCTTCCGCAGCGATTTCATCCGCCAGCGCGTGCTGCTGCGGCAGGTCTTCATCGTCAATTCGCCCGAAAACGTGCAGGAAGCCTTCATCGGCAAGGCGGAGGCGATCGAGCGCAAGAGCCCGCAGCACCGCAATGCGCTGGTGCCGCTGCTGGGCGACGGGCTTTTCGTCTCCGAGGGCAGCGTCTGGCGGGACCGCCGCCGCGCGGTGGCCCCGGTCACCCATGTCTCCCGCCTCGCCGAGCTGACGCCGCCGATCACCGCGACCGTCGCCGAACGCGCCGCCGCCTGGGCCCGCCTGCCGGAGAACGCGCCGGTCAATGCGCTGGAGGAGATGGCGCAGCTGACCGCCGAGATCATCTGCCGCACCATCTTCGGCAGCGAGCTTGGCAGCGAGGCGGCGCAGACCGTGGTCGAGGCCTTTTCCGACTACCAGGCCGCGATCGGCCAGCTCGATCTGCTCTCCATGCTGGCGGTGCCGGAATGGGTGCCGCGGCCGCGCAGCGCTCGCGTGCGCCGCGCCGCCGCGCGCATCCATGGCGTGGTCGACCGCCTCATCGCCGAGGCGCGCGGACGGGAGGATGCCTCGCTGATCCGCAGCCTTGCCGAGGGCAGCGGTGCGGCGCTGACCTCCGATGCGCTGCGCAACGAGGCGGCGGTGCTGTTCATGGCCGGGCACGAGACCACCGCCAATACCCTGGCCTGGTGCTGGTTCCTGCTGTCCCAGGCCCCGGCCGAGGAAGCCGCGTTGCAGGCCGAGGCCGATGCCGTGCTCGGCGGCCGCGCCGCCACCTTCGCCGATTTCCCGAAGCTGACCTATACGCGGGCGGTGGTGGAGGAGACCTTGCGGCTCTACCCGCCGGTGCCGCTGCTGGCGCGCCAGGCGTCACGCGACACCGAACTGGCGGGGCGGCGGGTGCCCAAGGGGTCGCTGGTGCTGGCGGTGCCCTGGCTGCTGCATCGGCATGTCAGGCTCTGGGACCGGCCGGACCACTTCATCCCGGCCCGTTTCCTGCCCGGGGCGCCGCCGGTGCCGCGGCATGGCTACATCCCCTTCAGCATCGGGCCGCGCATCTGCACCGGCATGGCCTTCGGCCTGACCGAGGCGGTGCTGTGCCTCGCCACCCTGGCCGGCCGCTTCCGCCTGTCGCTGGAGCCGGGGGCGAAGATCATGCCGGTCTGCCGCCTGACCCTGCGGCCCGGCGACCGGCTGCCGATGCGGCTGCATCACCGCAGGGCCGAAGACACGCATGGCTGAGTGGAAGGACCGCCGGCACCTGGCGATCCATGCGCTGTTCCGGCGGCTGCCGACCGGGGTGGTCTCGGCGATCGGGGCAGGGGTCGGGCATGTGGCGGGACGCGGCAAGGGGCCGACGCGGCGCCGTCGCGCAAGCGAGACCATCACCCGCTTTGGTGCGCCCATCGACCCCGCGGTGGCCGGCGGGATCTGGTGCCGCAACCTCGGCCGCACCCTGGCCGAGGTCGCGACCCTGGACCGGCTCTGGCCCGAGGGGCGGATCGCGGTGCAGGGGGCCGAGCATCTGGAGACGGGCGCGCACCCGCTGCTGGTGGTCGGCGTGCATACCGGCAATTGGGAGGTGCTGGCCCCGGCGCTGGCCGGGCTCGGCCGCTCGCCCTGCGGCATCTATGCGCCGCCCGCCAATGCCGTAGAGCATGCGCTGATCGCCGCCGCCCGCCGCAGCTATGGCGCGAGGCTGATCCCGCCGAGCCCGATGGCGGCGCGCGACGTGCTGCGCACCATGCAGGCGGGGCGCGAGACCGTGCTGATCTACATCGACGAATGGAAGAACGACCGCGTGCACGCACCCGCCTTCGGCCGGCCGTTGCAGGCGGTGGGCAATATCGCGCTGGTCGCGCGGCTGGCGGCGCGGACCGGCGCGCTGGTGGTCCCGGCCATCCCCGAACGCCTGTCCGGCGCGCGGTTCCGCGTCCGCTTCCTGCCGCCCTTGCGCATCGCGCCGGAGGAGCCGCTGCTGGCCGCCATCGCCCGGATCGATGCGGTCATCGAGCCGGAGATACGCCGGCTGCTGCCGCAATGGCTGATGGCCTATGTCTGGCCCCTGCAGGATCGGGCGCGTCAGCCCGCGGCAGCGCCCGGCCGCTGAGGCGGCGCCTTGGCCGCCAGCAGGGCGCGCCGGATCTCGCCTTCGGCCTTGGCGAGCTCCGCCTGGGCGGCGATGCGCTGGTTGCGGCCCTGTTCGGCCAGACGCAGGCTGTCCTCCAGCGTGCCGACCAGGGCGGCATTGGCCTGCTTGACGCGGTCGAGGTCGAAGACGCCGCGCTCGATCTGGGTCCGCGCCTCGACATTGCCGGCGCGCAGGGTCTCGGCATTGGCGACCAGCAGCTCGTTGGTCAGGTCGGTCGCCTGGCGCACCGCGTCGCCGGCCTGGCGCATGCGCTGGATCGCCAGGGCCTGGGCGAGCTGGGTGCGCCACAGCGGCACGGTATTGGCCAGCACCGACTGGATACGGGCCGAGAGCGCCTTGTCATTCTCCTGGATCAGCCGGATCGAGGGCAGCGCCTGCATCGCCACCTGCCGGGTCAGGCGCAGATCATGCACGCGGCGGTCCAGCTCGTCCCGCGCGGTGCGCAGGTCGCGCAGTTTCTGGGGGGCGAGGCCATCGGTCGCGGCGGCGGCCTCGGCTTCGGCGGCGGGGATGGTCACGGTGTCGGTGCGGGCCAGCACGGTCTCGCCGGCGGCGATATGGTCGGCGAGGGCATGGAACCAGTCCAACGTGGCGCCATAGAGGCGTTCCAGCCGCTCCACATCCTCCAGCAGCCGGGTGCGGTGCTGGTCGAGGCGATCGCCGATCGTCTCGATCTGCCCCTTCACCCCTTCGTATTTCTGGATGGTGCGGGCGGCCTGGGCGCCGGCCTTGGTGAAGAGGCGGGCGAAGAATCCGGGCTTTTCCCCCAGCCTGGTGACATCGAAGCCGCGCAGCGCGCCCAGCATGTCCGACAGCGCCGCGCCCGCCTGGCCGGTCGCCTCGTTGCGCGCGCCTTCCAGCATGGCATCGGCGGCGGCCTGGGCACGGGTCTGCGCCTCGGCGCCGAAACGCAGGATGGAGCCGGGATCGGCGATGTCCAGCCGCTCGGCGAGGCGGGCGACCTCGGCGGCGCGTTCAGGGGCGGGGGTGGGCGGGGAAAGCGGGGTCTCGCTCATGCATAGCCTTCTTCGCGCAGCCGGGCGGAAAGGACGCGGACCTGGATGTCCAGCTCCTCATCCGCCGCACGGCGCATGTCCTGCCGCAGACGCATCGCCGCGTCACGCATGTCGTCGAGCAGCCGGGGCAGGCCGGGCGGCGGCGTCGCCCCGGCGGAAAGGCCCGCGGTTACCCGTTCCAGCCCCTCAAGCTGCACGGTGAGGAAACGGCGCGCGGCCGGAAGCCGTTCGGGGCGCAGCAGCAGTTCGGCAACGACCTCGCCCATCGCCTGGCCGGCGGCGAGCAGGCGGCTGTCGCGCAGGCCGGCGGCGGCGGCCTCGATCCGGGCCAGGCGGGCCATGGCATCGCGCAACACCACGGGGATGGCGGGGGCGGCGTTTTCGCTGCCCTCGGATGGGGCTTCGGCGGCGCGGGCCTCCGCGGCACGGGCCTCCGCGGCACGGGCTTGGGCGGCGCGGGCGCGGGCTTCCATCGCCTCGGCCTCGGCGGCGGCGCCCTCGGCCTCGGCGGCGCCGACTCCGTCCAGCAGCAGCCGCGTGCCGCCCCAGGCGAGGCCGCCCAGCACCAGCGCGCCGACCACCCCGACCTTGGCCGCGACCAGCGCCGCGACCCCCGCCGAGACACCCATCAGCACCGCGGCACGGATCGAGGCACGGCGGCCGCCCCGGCGCAGCACCCATCCCGCGGCCCAGGCGATGAAGCCGGCGGCGATCAGCCCGCCCAGCGCGTGGCTCCGCCCGAAGACCAGCGCCAGAAATGCCGCCGGCAGCAGCGGCAGCGCGAAAAGCGGCAGTATCGTCGCCCGCCGCCGCCCGGCGCGGCGCCCGGCGCGGGACACCGCGGCGGCCATGCCGGGGGGCACCCGCAGCACCGGCCGGCGCATCAGTCGAACAGCCCGAGGATGACGCGGAAGAAGGCGACGAGGCCGGTGATGCCGAAGGCGGCCACCAACAGAAACGCCCCCCCCGCGATCGAGGCGGGAGAGGCGGGGGGCGGTGGGGTCAGGGGGTGGTCGTTCATCTCCGACCGCACATCGCCCCTCCGGGGCGCAGGATCAAGCGCCTTTTGGTACTCGCCCAAGGCCGGCCGCGCCGGCCTTGGGCACACCGGCCTTGGGCGCACCGGCCTTGGGCGCATGGGAGGGTCAGGGGCGGTTGGTCAGGCTTTCGAGCGACAGGGATTCATGCAGCGTGGCATGCGGGCTGCGCGGCGCCTCGGCCACCTCTTCCAGCCCGCTGCCATCGCCGACGCCGGCATGGCGGATACGGCCGCCCTCGGGGCGATTGAGGATGAAGCCGTAGATCGGGTAGCTGCGGCCATAGTTCTCGGCGGAATGGCCGACCTGGACGCGCACCACCGACCAGTCGTTGTCGTCCGAGGCGTCGATCACCGAGACATTGCGCATCACCGTGCCGCGGCGGATGCCGGGGCCGCCCCAGTTGCTGTGGTGGATGCGGATTTCACGCGGACCGATGACCCGTTCCACCACCGCGACATGGCCGAGGCGCATGCTGCCGGTGGCGCGGAACACCATGACCGAGCCCGGCAGCGGCCGATGCCCGCGTGCATAGGCGCCATCGGCGTTGTGCCACCAGTTGGCGGCATTGCCCGAGACCGCCATGCCGGTGACGAGGCGGACGTAAGGCACGCAGGACAACCCGCCGGCCTGGGTGGCGTAGCGCGGGGTCGAGGCGAACGAGACCCGCTGGGCACGCGACCCGCGCGAGGCGGTGCGGCTGGAGGTCGCCCGGGCGGCTGCAGTGCTGGAGGGCGAGGTGCTGCGGGTGGTGCGCTGGGCGGTCACATGGCTGCCGGCGGGCTTGGCGGCGGGGCGGGCGACGTGATGGGCATTGCCGCCGGTGCGCTGGGTGGTGGTGCGCTGGGTGGGGGTGCGCTGGGTGGTGGATGGGCCTTCGCCGGGCTTGGAACGCTCCGCAAGGGCGTCCCCGACCACCGGAGGAAGCGCGAGCAGCGCCAATGCGAGGCCCATGACGAACCCAATCCGGCCAGCCTTCATGCGCGCACGATCCCCTAAAAAAGCCCCTCGGCGACGCGGAAACGCGCCCCGAAACCCCCGACGCGTCAGGTTCTCCCGATCGCGTGAACAATGGCTAGCAATCACGATGCGCGGCGAACAACCACCAACTCTGTAACGCCGGGAAATCTGGCGTGATTGTCTGAATTGGGGCGGTGTCCGGGGGGCGGGGAAGGAAAATATCCCCCGCTGTCGAGGCAATCGGAAAACACGACACAGTGTTGCGGCAAATGCGCAACAGGGGGCGAAGCGCGGCGGCGGGAGTCGCGCCGCCGCGCCATCGGCTTACTTGCAGGCGGTGACCATGATCTCGACCAGGTGGCGGGGGTCGGCCATGTTCGCCTGGACGCAGGCGCGCACCGGGGCGCCGCCTTCGGGCAGCCAAGCCGACCACAGCTTGTTCATCGCATCGCGGTCGCGGATGTCCTTCAGCCAGATCTGCGCCTGCAGCAGGCGGGTATTGTCGGTGCCGTGCTCCTCCAGCGCCGCGTCAATCTTGGCGAGCACCTGGGCGGTCTGGCCGGAGATGTCCTGCGACAGGTCGTCGGCAGTCAGGCCGCAGAGATAGACGAAGCCGTGGTATTCGACCGCGGTCGAGAGGATCTTGTTGCTGCCGCTACGGGAAATCTTGCTCATCGGGTGAGGCTCCGCTGGTTGGCGCCCCGAATGGGGCCGGGGTCGGCCGGTTGTCTAACGGGGTTTGCGCCGCCCGAACACCGGGGGCGGCCAGGCGCATCTTCGAGGCGACCCCGAATTTGAATGGCTGTTCGTTGACAGCACCATCCCACCAGCACGCCGCCGCGCGAAAAAAGGGGGCTGAAGATCAGGCCCTTGACCGCTCCCGCGGGGGCCTGAACACCAAGATCCATTTGGCTGTGCGAGGTCGAGGGTCTCTGGCACCGCTGCATTGGGCGCTGCTGAGCCGAAGCATCGACGGCATGCGCAAACCGCTCGATGTCGGCGCTGACCCCATGATCGCCGACAACGAGGGCAGAAGCGTCATGCACTTTGCGGTGCCGGCAAAAGTTTCCGGTGTTTGCGGCTGCTACTGGAGCCTGGCTCACGCGCCAATGTCACCGACAGTCTGCCGGGCCCCCGTGGCCATCCGACGCCAAGGACGGAAACAACGGCAAATATTCTGTCCAACCGGCTGAGCTACATGAATAAACTGGCGGGCCGTGCCGGATAGCGATGATCACTACGTTTTCGCTGTGGCGCTATAAGTTTGTCGTCACTACGACCCGCTGGTCCCTAGCGTCGTATCGGTTGCCGCGGCCTACATTGCAATGCGCGCAGAGGGTTCGCAGATTTTCTTCTACTGTTCTCCCGCCTCGCGACCACGGGGTCACATGGTCAACATGCAGAACACACTGGGGATTTCGAGCGGGATGGTCGCCACATAGCACGCATTTGAAGTGATCGCGATTCAGGACGCGGAATCGAAGCCCGAGTCTAATGTCGCGAGTTTCTTCTTGCGAACGCGCTGGTGTTGAAGGTGCGCCGACCGGCGCAGACGCCTCTGATGCGTTTGAACTGATTTCTGGACACGCCTCAAATTCTGTATCGCTATCGCTGTTCACACGCTCGGCAAAGGCAGCGAGGGCTTTATTCCAAGTTCCAAAGCGGCGAATGTAGGCCTTGCCACCAACGGTCGATGGTGGCTCTGACATCTCCTTGTGCATAGGAGGGCGGCCGAGAAATGTCCAAACTCTAAGCAAATTGTCGAAACATTCTTCATCCGTATATCGACGGCCCAGGTTCGTGGACTGCAATCCCGCCGCCTCAAATGCGGCTCGTAACGTCCCCCAACGGCTTCGTAATATTTGCTCTGAAAAAGGAAGATGCTCAGCCACATCCGATTGAGTGAGCGCACTCCTGCCGAGCTTGTCGGCTAGCGCCTTCAGCGCCGATAGGATTTCGTCGTCAGACATTTTGCTTGATGCATGTCCGCCGCGGGTCTTGATCTGGTCCGTAGATCGATGTGTGAGCCCCGCAGCATCAAGTGCTTTGAACCATGATCCAAAGCGCCGTCTGATCGTGTTTCTGCCGACTCGGCCGAGCCGGTCAAAGTCAGATTCGAGGAATGCACCATCCAGAACCAACGCAGCGACGCGACGCAGTTCCGCGAGGATCGCCTCGTTGCTGTATTCAGCGAGCCGTCGGAGTTCAAAAACGGGCCGTTCGGGTTTCTCAGTCATCGCCGTCTAAAGTACCGAGTTTGTCACGACGGAGGAAGCCAGTTCCAAACTGTCCGGGAGGGCCAGATAAAAGGCCGCACATTGCGCCTCGGTCGGGCGATTGATTTTGCTTCGGTTTTTTCGGCTATCCAGCAATGTGTGGCCTTGGGGCGCAATGTGCGCTGTGCCGTCAACCTATTGCCGAATAACCACCTTTTACACATGACCCAGTCGGCAATGGCCGAGCCGCCGCATCGAATCCGCTTTCCATGCCAAGTGCCGCATGATAAGTTACATGTAACTTATCAGAGGTGTGTCATGGCATCGGCGCGAGGCGCGAAGCCCACCAAGATGAAGGTGCGGGAGCACCGCGACCGGCTGCGTGCGCAGGGCTTGCGGCCGATCCAAATTTGGGTGCCGGACGTGCGCGCCTCGTCCTTCCGGGCGGAGGCGCACCGGCAATCGCAGGCTGTGGCGGCAAGCGCCCATGCGGCTGACGATCAGGCGTTCATCGACGCGGTGTCCGACTGGCACGATGAATGAAGCGGGGCGAGGTCTGGACCGTCTCCGGCGGCAAGGACTATGCGGGCAAGCCGCGCCCCGTCGTCATCGTGCAGGATGATTCCTTCGACGCGACCGACTCGATCACGATCTGCGCCTTCACGACGGACCCGACCGAGGCGCCCCTGTTCCGGTTGCCGGTGGAGCCGAACGAGCGCAATGGGCTGCATTCCTCCTCCCGGCTGATGGTGGACAAGATCACCACCGTCCCGAAATCCAAGGTCGGCGAGCGGATCGGGCGGCTGGAGGATGAGGATGTGGTCAGGCTCAACCAGGCCGTGATGGTGTTCCTCGGCTTGGCCGTGTCGCCGAGAACGGGCCGGAAAGGGGAATGATGGGAAGCCCCGCGACCGAGGTGTATCCGGGCGTGTCATGGCGCAATCATGGGCCATTCTGCTTGCCACTCGCCCGCGCGATACTATCGACATGCCCCGGCCTGTCCGAAAACCTGTCCCTGCCGTGTCTGAGCAGCTTGAAGCGTTGCTCGGCTATCCTTGGCCGTTTCCGGGTCGGCCGCCGAAGCACGACCTCTCCACCTGGACCGTCACCGATGACTGGCCGGAGTGCGTGCCCGTCACCGAGGCCGAGGTGGAGGTGTTCGAGCGATGGTTCGCCGACCTGTTCGATGAGTTATTCGGGCCGGCCCCATGATCTGACCGGGAGACGTATGTCATGACCGTTCCGTTGCGCGCCGCCCTCTATCTGCGCGTCTCGACGGCGCGGCAGGCCGAGCATGATGTCTCCATCCCCGACCAGAAGCGCCAGGGCGAAGCCTATTGCGCCTCGCGCGGCTATCAGCTCGTCGAAACCTATGTGGAGCCGGGAGCCTCGGCGACCAACGACCGCAGGCCCGAATTCCAGCGTCTGATCGAGGCGGGCACATCGAAGCCCGCGCCGTTCGACGTGGTGATCGTCCATTCGTTCAGCCGGTTCTTCCGCGATCACTTCGAGTTGGAGTTCTACGTGAGGAAGCTGGCCAAGAACGGCGTGAAGCTCGTCTCCATCACCCAGGAGATGGGCGACGATCCGATGCACGTCATGATGCGGCAGATCATGGCGCTGTTCGACGAGTATCAATCCAAGGAAAACGCCAAGCACGTCATCCGCGCCTTGAAGGAAAACGCCCGGCAGGGTTTTTGGAACGGTTCGCTGCCGCCCATCGGCTATGCTACCGTGCCGTCGCGGCCGAGCAACGCGGCGCGAAGGTCAAGAAGAAGCTGGAGATCGACCCGCTTCACGCCGAGACGGTGCGGCTGATCTACCGGCTGGCGCTCCACGGCGACGGCGCCAAGGGCCAGATGGGCGTCAAGAACATCGTCAGCCACCTAAACCGCAACCGCATCTTCACGCGCGACGGCGGCCGTTGGGGCATCGGCCAAGTCCACCGCATTCTAACCCGACGCACCTATATGGGCGAGCATGAGTTCAACAAGCGGGCCAAGTCCAAAGAGCTGAAACCCGTCAGCGAGATCGTGGTCGTGCCCGTCCCGCCGCTCATCGACCGCGAGACCTTCGACGCGGTGCAGGCGCTACTCAAGGCCCGACATCCCACGGTGACGCCATCCGCCGTCATCAGCGGCCCGACGATGCTCACCGGCCTGATCCACTGCGCCAAGTGCGGCGGCGCCATGACCATTCGCACCGGCAAGGGCGGGCGCTATCGTTATTACGCCTGTTCGATGAAAGCCCGGCAGGGGCCGACAGCCTGTGAAGGTATGGCGGTGCCGATGGACAAGTTGGACGATCTGGTCGCCAGCCATCTCGAAGACCGTCTGCTCCAGCCCGAGCGACTGGAAACGATCCTCGCCACCGTGCTCGACCGCCGGCAGGAGAGGTCTCAGCGCCAGCATGAGCACATTGGCGAACTGAACAGGCGCGCGGCGGAGTCAGAAGCCCGCCTCAAGCGCCTCTACGACGCCATCGAGGCGGGCGTCGCCGACCTGAACGATCCGGCGCTCAAGGACCGTATCAACGGCCTCAAGGCCATCCGCGATCAGGCGAAGGCTGATGCCGAGCGCGCCCAGGCCATGCTTGAGAACTCCGGCAACAAGGCCGTTACCCCGCAAATGGTGCGAACCTTCGCCGAAACCGCGCGGCGGCATATCCGCCTTGAAGGGGGTGGTTATCGCCGCGACCATCTTCGTGCGCTCGCCCAGCGCGTTGAGGTCGCAGATGGCGAGGTCCGCATCATGGGATCGAAGTCCCGGCTGCTACAGGTGCTGACCGGAAAAAATGGCGTAAATTCAGTGCCCACTCAGGGACTGAAGTGGCGGACGGGGTGGGATTCGAACCCACGGAGGAGTTTCCCCCTCGGCAGTTTTCAAGACTGCTGCCATAGACCGCTCGGCCACCCGTCCCTGCGCGCAACTCGCTGCCGGAGCGATGCGTTGCCGAAAATGGGCGGTCTGCGCAAGAGCACCTGCCGTGAGACCTGTCCGGAGAGCCCATGCCCCATCCCCTAGCGCCCATCCCCGGTCTGGCGGCGGCCTTCTGCCTGCTCTGTTCCGCCGGCGCGCTGGCGCAGACCACGCCGACCGCCCCGCCCGCGCCCGATCCCTCGGGCACGCTCTCGCTCTCCATCGAGAATGACGTCTTCACAGGTTCGGACCGCTACTACACCAGCGGTGAGCAGCTGATGTACAGTTCGCCCTCGGCCGATCTGCCCTCGCCGCTGGCCTGGCTCGACCGCCGTCTGGATTTCTTGCAGGGGCCGGGCGCGGTGCGCTGGGGGGCCTCGCTGTCGCATTCGATCTACACCCCGGCCGATACCGACATCTTCACTCCCGATCCGCGCGACCGGCCTTATGCGGGGCTGCTGCTCGGCTCGGCCTCGGTGACGCGGACGACCGCCGATACGCTGTCGGTGCTGGAGGTGCAGGCGGGCGTGGTCGGACCTTCTGCCCTCGGCCGCCAGGTCCAGAACGGCTTCCATCAGATGATCGGCGATGACCCCGCCAACGGCTGGGACCACCAGCTGCATGACGAACCGGTGCTGGATCTGGTGCTGGACCGCAAATGGCGGCGGGAATTGTCGGGCTTTCTGGGGCTGGACTCCGATGTGCTGCCCGAGGTGACGGTGGCGGTCGGCAATCTCGCGACCTATGCCGCGGCCGGGGCCACCTTCCGGATCGGGCGGGGCCTGGATGCCGATTTCGGCCCGCCGCGCATCCGCCCGGCGGTGGCCGGTTCCGCCTTCTTCCAGCCCAAGGGCGATGATTTCGGCTGGTATGTCTTCGCCGGCGCCGAAGGTCGCGGCGTCGCGCGCGACCTGCTGCTGGAGGGCAACACCTGGCGCGACAGTCCCGGCGTGACTGAGCGTCCTTTTGTCGCCGATATGCAGATCGGTTTTGCCGTCATCTGGCGCGGGGTCCGCGTCGCCTACACACAAGTATTCCGGACCGAGGAGTTCTACGGCCAGGGCAATCGCGGTGCCGGCATCGGTGGCGGCAACGGGCTGCAGCAATTCGGCAGCCTCAGCGTCTCCGCCCGGTTCTGAGGCCAGGTCCAGGAAACTCTCAGTTTCCTGGGGAGAGGGTGCGGGAGGGCAAGGCCCTCCTGCTCATTTTTTGCCACCCCCTCGTCAAGCCGCCGCCCGCCCGGCCGTCGCCGGCCGTGCCAGCCCCATCACCCCGGCCACGCCCGGCGCGCGATCCAGCGCCAGCACCGCCTCCGCCAGCCGTCCTGCCTGTGACGCGCCGAGCACGGCATCGGCCAGGGCGTGGAACTTGGTCGCGATCTCGGCTTCGGTCAGGAAGTTCTCGGGTTCGCCCTTGGGGATCACCACGCTGCGGGAGAAGGTCTTGCCCCGCGCCCGGATGGTGACCTTGCCCGACATCTGCGCGGGGTAATGCGCCTGGATTTCCGGGTCCTGTTCGCAGGTGACCAGCGGCATCAGCCGGCGGATATCGGCGTCCTGCAGCCAGGCGTAGGAATCCCAGCCGAAGTGGCCGCGGGCCAGGGCGCAGGCGATCACGAAGGGGCCGCTGAACTGCCCATCCACGACATTGCGCGGGTCCTGCTTGCGCGCCAGCGGGGCCCCCACCAGCAGCATGCCGGCATGCGGCAGGCCGAGGGTGACGGCCTCGATCTCCTCGGTCTTCAGCCCGTGTTCGGCGCGCAGCGCCAGCGCCGCATCCACGCCGGCATGGCCATAGCGGCAGGACGGGTAGGGTTTGACCGCCGTGCGCATCAGCTCCCATTCGGTGCCGAGCCCTTGCAGCGCGCGTTCCGGCACGGGGTCGGGGGCATAGGCGCGCAAAAAGCCGGCCTTGCCTTCCAGCGCCTCGCCGGCGCCGCGAAAGCCCTGGGCGGCCAGGGTGGCGGCGGTCAGCCCGGCCATTGACGCCCAGCCGACCTGGAAGCGCTTGGTCCAGGCGCCATTGGCGAGGAACTGCA
>Ga0255334_1001030_pt1 | contig 15124 bp, 17 predicted proteins | sample EtOH5_35cm_T3_12_FD_202080 | JGI IMG/M metagenome (GOLD analysis project Ga0255334, IMG submission 202080) | Sandy soil microbial communities from University of British Columbia, Vancouver, Canada - EtOH5_35cm_T3_129 | ecosystem: Engineered > Artificial ecosystem > Sand microcosm > Unclassified ...
GCTGACATAGCCGACCCGCGCCGCCGCCTGCGCCGGCGACAGGCCGGCGGCCAGCAGCGCGGCTGCCTCGGCCAGCCGCAGCTGCTGGCGCCAGGCGGCAAACCCCAACCCGGTCTCCTCGCGGAACAGCCGCGCCAGGGTGCGGACCGAGGCGCCGGCGGTGCTTGCCCACAACTCCAGGGGCCGCGGATCGGCGGGGCGGGCGCGCAGCCCCGCGGTGACGCGGCGCAGGCGGGAATCGCTGCCCTCCGGCACGCCGAGCGGCAGCACCTGGGCCGTCACGATCTCGTCCAGGATCAGCGCTGCGAGATGCCCGCCGCGCCCTTCCGGGTCCCATTCCAGCGGCAGCGCGCAGGCCGCCAGCACCAGTTCGCGCAGCAGCGGCGCGATCGCCAGCACCGCCGCCGCCGACGGCCCCACCTGCGCCGCATCGCCGCGGAAGAACAGCGCCCGCATCGCGACCAGACCTTCGGTGCGCACCGTATGGACCTCGCCGGCCGGCATCCATAGTGCCCGGCCGGGGGGTACGATCCAGCTGCTGCCACCGGTGCCGATGCGCATCACCCCGGCCGTCGCATAGAGCAGCTGCGCGCGGCCATGCCGGTGCCGCCCGGTGTCATGCCCCGGCGGGTAGTCGTGCGAAAAGGCCGCGAGCGGTCGGTCCACCGCTTCCTGCGCCAGCGTCAGCGGCGAAGAAAATTGGCCGATTGGCGATATGAACTGGCCGGACATCTCCATGCGGTCACTCTACCCTGTCTGAGAGAAAGGTGAGGAAACATTCATGTCCCCCGCGTCCCGCCAGATCGCATTGATCAATGTCAGCCACGGCTTCACTCATTACGCGCTGCTGATCCTGGCGACGGCGGTGCTCGGCATGGTGGCGCAGGAGCCCGGGCGCTTCGGTTCGGACTACGGCCCGATCCTGGCGCTGGGGACGGGGATGTTCGTGCTCTATGGCGTGCTGTCGCTGCCGATGGGGTGGCTCGCCGACCGGGTCGGACGGCGGGGGCTGATGGCGGCGCATTTCCTCGGCACCGGCGGGGCCATGGCGCTGGCCGGGGCGGCGCCCGGGCCTTGGAGCCTCGGCGCCCTGCTGGCGGTGATGGGGGCGTTCAACGCCATCTACCACCCGATCGGCACCGCCATGCTGGTCGAGGCCGCGGGCGAAAAGGTCGGGCGCAGCGTCGGGCTCAATGGTGTCTGCGGCAATGTCGGGGTGGCGCTGGCGCCGGTGGTGACGGCGGCAATCGCGGCCACGCTCGGCTGGCGCTGGGGCTTCGTCCTGCCGGGGCTTGCCTGCATGGCGGTGGGGCTGCTCTGGCTGCGGGAGGCGCCGCTGGACCTGTCGGGCCGGCTGGGCGGGGGCAAGCCGTTTCCCGCCATCCCGCGGCCGGTGGTGCGGCGGGCGGTGATGGTGCTGCTTTCGATCGCCTTCGCCTCCGGCTTCGTCTTCAACGCCTTTACCCTGCTGCTGCCGAAGCTGATGCAGGAACGCCTGGCCGCCACGCCGAACCTGCTGCCGGTGGTGGGGATGCTGGCCTTCGCGGCAACCTTGTTCGGGGGCGTCACGCAATTCACCGTCGGGCGGATGCTGGACCGCACCACGCTGAAGCGCGTCTTCATGCCGCTGGCCGTGATCCAGGTGCCGGCACTGCTGGCGCTGGCCCTCGTCCAGGGCTGGGTGGTGCTGCCGCTGGCGGCGCTGCTGGCCGCCTCGATCTTCGGCCAGGTCACGGTGAACGAGACCATGACCGCGCGCTACGTCGCCCCGGCGCTGCGCGCGAGGCTCTACTCCGTGCGCTTCTTCGTGGGGTTTCTGGGGGCGGCGGCGGCCTCGCCCCTGGTCGGGCTGTTGCACGACATGTCGGGCAGCCTCGGCGTGCCGTTGCTGGTGCTGGCGGGTTTCGGCCTCGTGACCCTGGTCTGCGCCCTGTTTTTCCCCGACCGGAAGGAGGAGCTGCGGCCGGAACTCTGGACGCAGGCGAGCCCCGTCCCGGCGGAATGACTCCCCCTCATACCGGCCCCCATACCGGCCCTCTTGCCGGCGACAGGGGCCGGCGCCCAGATGTGGAGCATGGACCTCGATTTCTCCGATGCCGAGCTGCATCGCTATTCGCGCCACATCCTGCTGGCCGATGTCGGCGCGACCGGCCAGGCGCGGCTGCGCGCGGCCCGGGTGCTGGTGGTGGGGGCGGGCGGGCTCGGATCGCCGCTGGCGCTGTACCTGGCGGCGGCGGGGGTCGGCACGCTCGGCATCATCGATGACGATACGCTGGAGCTGTCCAACCTGCAGCGCCAGATCGCCCATACCACCGCCCGGATCGGCCGCAACAAGGCCGAGAGCGCCGCGGAGGCGGTCATCGCGCTGAACCCGCTGGTCCATGTCGAGACGCATGCGATGCGGCTGGACGCGGCCAGCGCCGCGGCGCTGATCCCGCGCTACGACATCATCTGCGACGGCACCGACAATTTCCCCACCCGCTTCCTGCTCGGCGACGCCTGCCACCTGGCTGGCCGGCCGCTGGTGTCGGCCGCGGTGCTGCGCTTCGAGGGCCAACTCTCGGTGTTTCGCAGCCACCTTGGTGCCCCCCACCCCTGCCACCGCTGCCTGCATCCCAACCCACCCCCGCCCGGGCTGGTGCCGAGCTGTTCTGAGGCCGGCGTGCTCGGCGCGGTCACCGGCGTCATGGGAACCTTGCAGGCGACCGAGGTGCTGAAGCTCATCATGGGCATCGGCGAACCGCTGGATGGGCGGCTGCTGCTCTGGGATGCGCTGGATGCCAGGATGCGGACCGTGAAGCTGCGGCGCGACCCCGCATGCGCGCTCTGCGGCGAGGCGGCCACGATCCATACCCTTCCGGCCCAGGCGTGACGGTGCCCGGCCTGGGGCTGCTGCTGCGTTCCGGCGGGCATGAGGCGGCGCACTACGCGCTGGTGCTGGCCACCGCCGCGGCGGCGATCGGGCGGCCGGTGATCCTGTTCGCGACCAATGACGGCTGCGCGCTGCTGCGCGCGGACCCCGGCGCGCTGCTGGCCGATCCGCGCGAATCGGAGCTTGCGGCGCGCGGGGTCGCCGGCATCGGCATGCTGCTGGCGGCGGCGCGGGAGCTTGGGGTGCGGATGATCGCCTGCGACGCGGGGCTGCGCGCCACCGGGCTGGATGCGGCGCTGCTGGCCGGGGACGTGGAGGTCGCCGGAGTCGTGACCTTCCTGGCCGCCGTCGGGTCCGGACAGATGCTCGCCTTGTGAGGCCAAGGCGCTTGACCCGGGGCGCGGAACGCGGGCCAACCTTGCCCATGCGCCTGTTCCGATCTGCCCTTCCCGTGCTGATGTCCGTCCCTCTGTCCGTGCTGCTGTTGAGGGTCGCGGTCGCGCAGTCGAGCCTGGGCGGTGCCGCGCTGGCGCCGCCGGTTCCCCCCGGCGGCGCTGCGCCCCCCCCGGCGCAGCAGCGGCCGGCGGTGCAGCATCCCACCTCGCCCGCGCCGCGCGCCCCGGCCGCGCCCTCGGCGCATGCGCCAACCCCGCCTGCCGCGCCGCGGGCCGCCGCGCGGCCGGCCCCGGCGCCGGAAGACGCCGCGAGCCGCCGCCGATCGCGCCCTGCCGCGCATCCCGAAGCCCAGGCCCGCCCCGAGGCCCGGCCCGAGGCGCCGGTCAAGCGTCCGCGCAGCCCCGATGCGACCGCGGCCGCCGCCGCGGCCGGCGCCGCCGCCACGGCCGCCCCAGCGGCTCCGCCGCCGCCCGAGCCCACGGCGCCGCAGATCGGCACCGTTACCGGGCTGCAACTGCCGCGCTTCGTGGCGCTGCGTTCGGATGAGGTGAACATGCGCGCCGGCCCCGGCACGCGGTTCCGCATCGAATGGACCTATCAGCGCCGCGACCTGCCGGTGGAGATCGTGCGGGAATTCGACCTCTGGCGCCGCATCCGCGACCATGAGGGCACCGAGGGCTGGGTGCATTCCTCGACCCTGGCCGGCCGCCGCACCGCCATGATCCGCGGTGCGGAGCGCCGGCTGCGGCGCGGGCCGGACGAAAATTCGGCGACCGTGGCGCGGCTGGAACCCGGCGTCATCGGCCGCATCCGCGCCTGCCCGCCCGGCCCGTGGTGCGAATTGCGCGTCGCGGACCACACCGGCTATGTCCGCCGCGACGAGATCTGGGGCGTATCGCCGGACGAAGTGCTGCCCTGATCCGGTCTGACGTTCCGCGGTGGCAGCCCTGCGCGGGCTGTTCAGTGCAGAAACATCTTGTTTCTGCCGGGGGTTTCTGCCGGGGGTTTCGGCTGGGGTGCTCGAGCGCGACGCACCTCGACCTTTTTCAGCCGACGGGCTCTTTCAGGTCTCGGGTGGCAGCGGCGCCAGCACGGTCGGGTGCATCGCGATGCACCGCCAGACATCCCCGGCGACATAGGGATCGGCGGCGACCCAGGCGAAAGCCTCGGGTGTCGGCATGGCAAGGATGGCCAGCGAGCCGACCATCGCCCCGCCGCCGTCCAGGATCGCGCCGCCGAGGATCAGCCGGCCCGCCCTGGCATCATCCGCCACCCGGGCAAAATGCTTCGGCCGTGCCGCGAGGCGGCGCGCCCCGGCGCCGGCATCGTCGCCATCCATCGCCACCACCGCCGTCGCCGCGACCGGTGCCGCGCCCGGCTCCGGCAGTGGCCGGAAGCCGAGGCCGTCGGCGGGGGCGAATTCCAGCACCTCGTGGCGGCTCCAGACACCCTCCGTGATGAAGGGTTCGGCCGCGAGGTAGGGCGCGAGCCCCGCATCCGTCAGCACCAGCAGGCTGCCGTTGGGGGCGCCGCCGGGCGCGGCCAACAGGGGGGCGGCAAAGCGGAACACCCCCGCGGCATGGGGCGGCCGCAGCGCCGCCAGATGGCGCGGCATCGCTGCCTGCCGCCGCGCCGCCGCATCGGCCGCGTCGTAGCCGAGGACGATCTTCGCCATATCCGCCACTCCGCTCAGTACATGTGCTGCCCGCCGTTGATCGACAGCGTCGATCCGGTGACGAAATCGGCGTCATCTGCAGTCAGGAAGACGACGCCGCGGGCAATGTCCTCGGCCTTGCCGAGGCGGCCGCGCGGGATGCGGGCGATGATCTTTTCCAGCACCTCGGGGGGCACGGCGCGCACCATCTCGGTATCGACATAGCCGGGCGCGATGGTGTTGACGGTGATCGAGCTGCGCGCGCCTTCCTGGGCCAGCGCCTTGGTGAAGCCATGGATGCCGGATTTCGCCGCGGCGTAGTTCACCTGGCCCAGCTGGCCGGCCTGGCCGTTGATCGAGCCGATATTGACGATGCGCCCGAATTTCCGGGCACTCATCCCGTCCCAGACCAGCTTGCACAGGTTGAAACAGGAGCCGAGGTTGGTGTCGATCACCGCATCCCACATCTCGCGGGTCAGCTTGCGCATCATCGCGTCGCGGGTGATGCCGGCATTGTTCACCAGTATCTCGATCGGCCCGACCTCGGCCTCAATCTTCGCGACGGCGGCCTGGCAGGCGGCGAAGTCGGAAACGTCGAACTTGTAGCAGGGGATGCTGGTCGCTTCGGTGAAGGCGGCGGCGGCGGCATCATTGCCGGCATAGCTGGCGACGACGGTGCGGCCTGCCTGCTTCAACGCCACGCTGATGGCGGCGCCGATGCCGCGTTGACCTCCCGTGACGAGCGCAACCCGTGCCATCCACCTGTCCTCCCTGTCATTTCGCCTGACCGGACCAGACCAAGGAACCGGACCCGCTGCAACGCTCTGGATCAATCGGCGGGCAGGAAAATGAACACCACCGCCGCGACGAGGCAGCCCATCGCTGCGAAATAGGTCCAGCGCAAGGTCTCGCCGAGCACCGTTACACTGAAGGCCGCGAAAACGATGAGGGTGATCGCCTCCTGCATCACCTTCAGCTGCTGGCCGGTGAAGGCACCGTAGCCGATGCGGTTGGCCGGCACCGCCAGGCAGTATTCGAAAAAGGCGATGCCCCAGGACAGCAGGATGGCGAGCCACATCGGCCAGCCCGGCTGTTTCAGATGCCCATACCAGGCAAAGGTCATGACGATGTTCGAGAGCAGCAGCAGCGCCGGCGGCAGGATCAGCGCGGCGTTCACAGCGCGGTCTCGGGCATGGCGCGCGCCACCGCGACCGGCGGCGGCAGGCGACGCAGCAGGAAGAGCATGATCCCGAGCGCCGGCAACGCCGCCGCCGTGGTCATGAGGAAGAAGGGGGTCCAGCCCAGCGTCTCGGCCAGCCACCCCGATCCGGCCCCCAGGGTGCGCAGCGGCACCGCCGCGAGGGAGGACAGCAGGGCATATTGCGTCGCCGTGAAGGCGCGCGAGGTGAGCGCCGAGAGGTAGGTCACGAAGGCCGCATCGGCCAGGCCGTCCGTGAAGTTTTCGACACCTACCTGGGCCCAGAGCATCGGCAGGCTATGCCCCGATTCATTCAGCGCGACATACATCAGGTTGGAGAGCATCTGCGTGAGCCCGGTCAGCACCAGCGCGCGGGAGGTGCCGATCCGCGCCACCAGCCACCCGCCCGCGAGCGCCCCCGCCAGCGTCGCGAAGAGCCCAAAGACGCTGCCGACCGCGGCCACATCCAGCCGCGAAAACCCGAGCCCGCGGTAGAAGGGCGCGGTCATGATGCCGGCCAGGGCCTCGCCGAGCTTGAACAGGCCGATGAACAGCAGGATCGCGAGCCAGTGCCGCCGGCGGAGGAAATCGCGGAAGGGGGCCAGCACTGCCGCCTCCAGCCGCGGCCCCCAGCCGGGGGCCAGGGCGACCCGGCCGCCGGCCGGCTCGGCCGGTTCCGGGCCAAACACCACGGCCAGGAAGCCGACCCCGATCAGCCCCGCGCAATAGGCGAAGGCCGCGCCCCAGCCGCAGAACTCCGCGACCGCCAGCGCCCCTGCATTGGCGGCCAGCAGTGCCGCGCGATAGCCCCAGATGTAGCAGGCGAGGCCATAGCCCTGTTCGCGCTCCTCCAGGATCTCGATCCGATAGGCGTCGACCACGATGTCCTGGCTGGCCGAGAGGAAGGCGACCAGCACCGCGACCGCCACGGTGACCGAGGCCGCCCCCGCCGGATCGGTCTGGCCCAGCCCGAGGATCGCCAGCGCCAGCACCGGCATGATGCAGGCGAGCCAGCCTCGGCGCCGGCCCCAGGACCGGAAGGCGGGCGGGGCCGCATGGTCCAGCAGCGGCGACCATAGGAATTTGAAGGTGTAGGCGAGGCCGATCAGTGCCGTGAGGCCGATGGCGGCGAGGCTGATGCCGCTCTCGCTCATCCATTGGCGCAGGGTGAAGGCGGTCAGCGGCAGCGGCACGCCGGCGGAGAACCCGAGCGCCAGCAGCACGAGGAAGCGCCGGTCACGCCAGCCTGGGTTCGGAGGGTTGGGCGAATCGGGCAGGGGGCGCATCATGCGTCGGTCAGGTAGCGCCAGCGCCGCCGCATCGCCAAGACTTCCCCGCCCCGGCGCGGATCGCACCATCCCGACGCCGGTCATGACGATTGCGCCTGTCATGTCTCACGGGCCAGTATCCGTGTCACATACCCACACGGAGAGACCAGTCCATGGACATCGTCGCGCGGGCGAAAAACCTCATTCTTTCACCGAAGACGGAATGGGCGGTCATCGCGGCAGAGCCGGTGGCCGAGCCCACGGATCTGATCAAGAGCTATGCCGTCCCGATGGCGGCCATCCCGGCGATCTGCGGTTTCATCGGTTCGGCGCTGGTCGGCGCCTTCCTGTTCCGCGCCATGGGGCCGGGGATGCATTTCGGCATGGGCGGGCTGGTGGTCAGCGCGGTGCTCAGCTACCTGCTCGGCCTGCTCGGCGTCTTCATCATCGCCAAGATCATCGAGATGCTGCAGCCGTCCTTCGGCGCGCCCGCCGATCCGGTGGCGGCGATGAAGATCGCGGTGTATTCGCCGACCGCGATGTGGCTCGCGGGCGTCTTCGCCCTGCTGCCGCCGGTCAGCTTCCTGGCCATCCTCGGGCTCTACAGCATCTACATCCTCTACGTCGGCGTGCCGATCGTGGGGCGGGTGCCGGAGGCCAAGGCCGTGCCCTTCATCCTGGTGCTGGTGCTGCTCGGGGTCGTGGTGAACCTCGTGATCGGCGCCCTGCTCGGGATGCTGCTCTTCCTGCTCTGACCGCGGACGGCTCTGGCCCGAGGCCGGGGGCGAGGCCTCGCCCCCGGCGCGCGTCAGGTTTCCTCGTCGCGCTCGGTTTCGACCTCGATCTCGTCGGCGATCACCTCGTCGCCGTCTTCCAGCTCCTCGGCGTCTTCCAGCGCTTCGTCCTCGACCGCGTCCTCGACCTCGACGTCGTCGCCCTCGGCCGGGGCGGCGGCGCCGCGCTTGGCGAGCTTGGGGTCGACGGGCAGCGGCGCGCGACGGGCGCGCGGCTGTTCGGCCGGCTGTTCGGTGCCGCATTTTGGGCAGACCGCGGGGGTCTTGCCCATGTCGTAGAACTTGGCCGCACAGGCGACGCAGGTACGCTTCAGGCCGAGGTCGGGCTTCGCCATCTTTGGTTCCTGGCTTACGGCCCGGGGGGGCCGGGCTGTCGAAGGGGGGTTTGACCCCGAATGAAACGGGCTATCCGGACGGCCATGATCGGCCCCAAGGCGGGGTCCCAACATGGGCGGCGCGCATTGCCACGGCGGCCGAGCCCGTGTCAAACGCCCATCCGGCAAGGGCAGGCCCCCGCATGACACCGACCATGACACCGACATGACATCGACCGCGAAACCACGTCCGCTCTGCGCCACCCCGGCGCGGGCGCCGCTCACCGGGACCATCGCAGTTCCCGGCGACAAGTCGATCAGCCATCGCGCCCTGATGTTCGGCGCGCTGGCGGTCGGGACGACCCGGGTCTCCGGCCTGCTGGAAGGCGAGGATGTGCTGCGGACCGCGGCGGCCATGCGCGCCCTGGGCGCCGAGGTCGTCCAGACCGGCCCCGGCGCCTGGGAGGTGGCGGGCCGTGGCGTCGGCGGGCTTGTCGAGCCCCCGGATGTGCTGGACATGGGCAACAGCGGCACGGCGGCGCGGCTGCTCTGCGGGTTGCTGGCCGCCCATCCGATTTTTTCCGTCATGACCGGGGATGCCAGCCTGCGGGGGCGGCCGATGAAGCGGGTGATCGATCCGCTGTCGGCGACCGGCGCCCGGTTTTCCGCCCGCGCCGGCGGCCGCCTGCCCATGGCGATCGAGGGCGCGGCCGAGCCGCTGCCGCTCGACTACCGCCTGCCGGTGGCTTCGGCCCAGGTGAAGAGCGCGGTGCTGCTGGCCGGGCTCTGCGCCCGCGGCACCACGCGGGTGGTGGAGCCCGAAGCGACCCGCGACCACACCGAGAACATGCTGCGCCATTTCGGTGCAACCGTTCGTGTCACCCCCGAGGGCGCCAATGGCCGCGTCATCGAGCTCGACGGGCAGCCGGAGCTGATCGCGGCCCCGGTGGTCGTGCCGGGCGATCCTTCCTCGGCCGCCTTTCCGCTGGTCGCGGCGCTGCTGGTGCCGGGCTCGGCGATCCGTATCGCGGGGGTCGGGTTGAATCCGCTGCGCACCGGGCTGTTCCTGACCCTGCTGGACATGGGCGCGGGGCTGACCGTCGCGGCGGAACGGCTGGAGGGGGGTGAGCGGGTCGGCGACTTGCTGGTCCGCGCGAGCCCGCTGCGTGCCGTCGATGTCCCGGCGGAAAGGGTGCCCAGCATGGTCGATGAATATCCCATCCTGGCCGTCGCCGCCGCTCATGCGGTGGGGGTCAGCCGGTTCCGCGGCCTGGGCGAATTGCGGGTGAAGGAGAGCGACCGCCTGGCCGCCACCGCCGCCCTGCTCGGCGCCAATGGCATCCGGGTGGAGGTGGAGGGCGAGGACATGCTGGTCCATGGCCAGGCCGGCCCGCCGCCGGGCGGCGGCCAGGTGACCACCCATATGGACCACCGCATCGCCATGTCGGCCCTCGTGCTGGGGCTGGGCGCGCAGGCGGCGGTCACGGTGGACGATGGCGGCTTCATCGAGACCTCCTTCCCCGGGTTTGCCGAGCTGATGAACGGGATGATCGGCAATGGCGGCGGCGCCGGGATCGCGCCTCTTTGACGGCGCCGCTGGTCATCGCCGTCGATGGCCCGGCCGCGGCGGGCAAGGGGACGCTGGCGCGGCGCCTGGCGGCCGAGCTCGGCCTGCCTTACCTCGACACCGGGCTGCTCTATCGCGCGACCGGGCGGCGGGTGCTGGATGCCGGCGGCGATCCCTTCGACCCGGTGGCGGCCGAGGCCGCGGCCCGCGCGCTGGACCCCGCCGACATGCTGCGCCAGGACCTGCGCGGGGCGGCGGCGGACCACGCCTCCAGCGCCGTCGCCGCCATTCCCGGGGTGCGCGCCGCGCTGCTCGAGTTCCAGCGCGATTTCGGCCGCCGCCAGGGCGCGGTGCTGGATGGGCGGGACATCGGCACCGTGGTCTTCCCGGATGCAGCCGTGAAACTGTTCGTCACCGCCAGCCCCGCCGCCCGCGCCCATCGGCGCTGGCTGGAACTGCGCGGCAAGGGCGTGATCCGGCCGGAGGCGGAGGTCGCCGCCGAGATGGCCGATCGCGACGAACGCGACGCCATCCGCGCCGCCGCCCCGCTGCGCCCGGCCGCGGAGGCGCATGTGCTCGATACCACCTTCCTGGATGCCGAGGCCGCCTTCGCCGCGGCGCTGGCGCTGGTGCATTCCCTGCGCGTTAGGACTTGACCTTCGCCCCATTCCAGGCGTAGCGCTGCCCCCGCGCCGGGTCTCCGTCCAGGAAGCCGCGGCCATCGTCGGGGTTTGAGACCCCGGGGACCCAACGGGACGGGGCGGGCCGATACACGCTCCACGCCACAGGTGGTCGGATGGTGCCCGCGGGCACTCGGCTGCAAGACGTGCCGCCCAATTGGGCGGGGCGCAGGAGAACGATCCGCGGCCCCCCCGCCGATCGCCAGGATATCCATACCACATGGCATTTGCCGCCACCCTCGATAACGGCCCCGCCGAGATGGAGGATTTCGCCACCCTTCTGGATGCCACGCTGGGAGCCGATACCGGCTTCGCGGGCTCCGTCGTCACCGGCCGCGTCGTTCGCGTCGATGATGAATTTGCTGTCGTCGATGTCGGCCTCAAGAGCGAAGGCCGCGTCCCGCTCAAGGAATTCGCCGCCCCCGGCCAGAAGGCCGAGGTCAAGCCCGGCGACCTGATCGACCTCTTCGTCGAGCGTTATGAGGACAAGGACGGCGCCATCGTGCTGTCGCGCGAAAAGGCGCGGCGCGAGGAAGCCTGGACCAACCTCGAAAAATCCTACACCGCCCAGGTTCGCGTCAATGGCGTGATCTTCGGCCGCGTGAAGGGTGGCTTCACTGTGGACCTCGGCGGCGCCGTGGCCTTCCTGCCCGGCAGCCAGGTCGATATCCGCCCGGTGCGCGACGTCGGCCCGCTGATGGGTTCGCCGCAGCCGTTCCAGATCCTGAAGATGGACCGCGCCCGCGGGAACATCGTGGTCAGCCGTCGTGCCGTGCTGGAAGAGACCCGCGCCGAACAGCGTGCGGAACTCGTCCAGGGCCTGAAGGAAGGCATGATCCTCGACGGCGTGGTCAAGAACATCACCGACTACGGTGCCTTCGTGGATCTCGGCGGCGTCGATGGCCTGCTGCATGTCACCGACATCGCCTGGCGTCGCATCAACCACCCGTCCGAGGCCCTGACCATCGGTCAGCCGGTCCGCGTGCAGGTGATCCGCTTCAATTCCGAGACGCAGCGCATCAGCCTCGGCATGAAGCAGCTGATGTCCGATCCCTGGGAAGGTGTGGCGGTCAAGTACCCCGTCGGCGCCAAGTTCTCGGGTCGCGTCACCAACATCACCGACTACGGCGCCTTTGTGGAGCTGGAGCCGGGGGTCGAGGGCCTCGTGCATGTGAGCGAGATGTCCTGGACCAAGAAGAACGTGCATCCGGGCAAGATCGTCGCTTCCAGCCAGGAGGTCGAAGTGATGATCCTGGATGTGGACGAGCCCAAGCGCCGTATCTCGCTCGGCCTCAAGCAGGCCCAGGGCAATCCGTGGGAGGCGTTCATGGACGCCCATCCCCCGGGCAGCATCGTGGAAGGCGAGATCCGCAACATCACCGAGTTCGGGCTCTTCATCGGGATCACCGCCGACATCGACGGCATGGTCCATATGTCCGACATCTCCTGGGATCAGCCGGGCGAAGCCGCCATGGCCGACTACCAGAAGGGGCAGGTCGTCAAGGCCAAGGTCCTGGATGTGGACGTCGAGAAGGAGCGCATCTCGCTCGGCATCAAGCAGCTGGCCTCCGACCCCGCCGCCGAAGTGCTCGACAAGGTCCGCAAGGGTGACGTCGTCACCTGCGTCGTGACCAAGATCGAGAGCAACGGCATCGAGGTGAAGGTGGACGACGTCCTGACGGGCTTCATCCGCCGCGCCGAACTCGCCCGCGACCGGGACGCCCAGCGCCCCGACAAGTTCGCGGTCGGCGAGAAGGTCGATGCCAAGGTCACCGCCGTGGATCGCGCCGCCCGTCGCCTCGCCCTGACCATCAAGGGCAAGGAAGTCGAGGAGGAGCGTGAGGCGATGAAGGAATTCGGGTCGGTCGACTCGGGTGCCAGCCTTGGCGACATCCTGGGCGCTGCCATCCGGCGCCGGAACACGGCGGCCACCGAGGAGTAGTCTCCTCACCGTCGTCGCGCTTGGGACGCCGCGGACCGCAAGGTCCGCGGCGTTTCTTTTTGTGGCGCCGCGACGGGCATCCCCGCGGTGGCACGCCCCGGCGCAAAGGGCTAGGAACACCCCATGGCCCTTGATCCAGATCTGCTGATCGACCGCCGCCGGCTGAAGCGGCGGCTGACCTTTTGGCGCGGCGGCGCCGTGATCGCCGTGCTGGTTGCCCTCTTTGCCTGGTTCGGCGTGCCGGCCGAGGTTGTGGGCGGCGCGCATGTCGCCCGCCTCACCATCTCCGGCACCATCAGCGACGACCGCCGGCTGGTCCGGGCGATCGACGACGCGACTCGCGACAACACGGTTCGCGCCATGATCCTGGCCGTCGACAGCCCCGGCGGCACCATGGCCGGCGGCGAGGCGCTGCACGGCGCGCTCGCGCGTTTCGCGGCCCAAAAACCGCTGGTCGCAACGCTGGGCGGCACCGCCGCCTCGGCCGGCTACATGATCGCCATGCCCGCGGCGCGGGTTTTCGCCCGCGAAGGCACCGTGACCGGCTCGATCGGCGTGCTGCTGCAAAGCTTCGAGGGCTCGGAACTGTTGGGCGTCCTGGGTGTGCGGCCGGAAACCATCGCCTCGGGCCCGTTGAAGGACCAGCCCAGCCTGTTCCGCCCCCTGACCCCCGAAGGCCGCGCCGCGCTGACCGCGGTGGTGCAGGACCTCTACGCTCAGTTCGTCGGCATGGTCGCCGCCGGCCGGCACATGGATGAGGACCGGGTGCGCAGCCTCGCCGATGGCCGTGTCTATACCGGGCGGCAGGCGCTGGCGCTGGGCTTGGTCGATGCCATCGGTGGCGAGCCGGAGGCGCGCGCCTGGCTCGCGGCCGAACGCCAAGTGCCGGACTCCCTGCCGGTGCGGGTGCTGGACCCGCGCGGATTGCCCGAGCGCGCCTTTGCCTCCGCGCTCAGTTCGGCCGGAAAAACCCTTTTCGCGGAATGGCTTGGCCCGCTGTTGCGCATTGACGCGAGCCTGCCGCTTTGGCAGCGTTGAGGAGGCTTGAGCGGATGCAGGGCATGACACGGTCGGAGCTGATGGCACAATTGGCGGCAGCCAATCCGCATCTGCGGGCGCCGGACGTGGACAAGATCGTCACCACGGTGTTCGACGGCATCGCCAATGCGCTGGCCGAGGGCAGGCGGGTCGAGCTGCGCGGATTTGGCGCTTTTTCGGTCAAGCAGCGCGATCCGCGCACCGGGCGCAATCCCCGCACCGGGCAATCGGTGCAGGTCACCGGCAAGGTCGTGCCGCATTTCAAGCCGGGCAAGGAATTGCGCGAGCGGGTGAACGGCGGCCCCTTGCAGGCCGATGTCGCCGCGACCCGGGCGGCCTGATGCTCGGTCTGATCGCTCTGGTTCCGCTGGTCGTGGTGGTTGTGCTCTTCGCATCGTCGAATGGGCAGCTCGTGCAGGTGCGGCTCTGGCCCTTCGATCTGGCCTGGGAGGCATCGCTGGCGGTGGTCGTGCTGGTTGCCGCCGCCCTGGCCTTCCTGTTCGGGGCGCTGGTCGCCTGGGGGTCGGCGCTGCCGGCCCGGCGCCGCGCCGGCCGGCTAGAACGCGCCGGCAAGGTGCTGGAATCCGAGCTGGACGTGATGAAGGCCCAGCTCGCCGTCCAGCGGGAAGCCGCCCAGCGCGACGTCGCGGTGTGATCCCGCGGCCCAGCCGCGGTGCCGGCCGCCTCATCGCGGCGCTGGACAGCGGGAATGCCGCGGCCGCTTTGGCCCTGGCCGGGCGTCTGGCGGGCCGCGTCGGGCTGGTGAAGGCGGGGCTGGAACTGTTCTGCGCCGCCGGCCCCGAGGGCGTCGCGCCGCTGATCGCCGCCGGCCCGGTTTTCCTGGACCTGAAGCTGCACGACATCCCCAATACCGTCGCCGGCGCCACCCGCTCGGTCTGTCGCAACCCGCCGGCGATGCTGACGCTGCATGCCATGGGCGGGGCGGCGATGATCGAAGCCGCCCGCCGCGCCGCCGAGGATGCCGCCGGTGACCGCCGCCCCATGCTGCTGGCGGTCACCGTGCTGACCAGCATCGATGCCGCAACCCTGGCCGCGACGGGCGTGGCGAGTGGCCCGGCGGATCAGGTTCTGCGCCTCGCCCGGCTGGCGATGGCCGCCGGCGCCGATGGCCTGGTCTGCAGCCCGCAGGAAGTGGCCCGGCTGCGCGATGTGCTGGGCGATGCCCCCTTCCTGGTGGTGCCGGGGGTGCGGCCGCCGGGGTCGCCCGCCGGCGACCAGGCCCGGGTCGCCACCCCGGCCGAGACGGTCGCGGCGGGGGCCGATTGGATCGTCGTCGGCCGGCCGATCACCGCCGCCTCCGACCCCGTGGCGGCGGCCGAGGCGATCGCGGCCTCGCTGTGACCCAGGTGAAAATCTGCGGGCTGAAGGAGGCCGCGAGCT
>Ga0255334_1001032_pt1 | contig 15120 bp, 12 predicted proteins | sample EtOH5_35cm_T3_12_FD_202080 | JGI IMG/M metagenome (GOLD analysis project Ga0255334, IMG submission 202080) | Sandy soil microbial communities from University of British Columbia, Vancouver, Canada - EtOH5_35cm_T3_129 | ecosystem: Engineered > Artificial ecosystem > Sand microcosm > Unclassified ...
ACGGAGGAGAGGCGCGCCCGTCGGACCTGTTGGACGCCTGCATGGCCGTGGCCCATTGCTAATCTCGAGGACTGCCGGTTGCCCTAGTGGACCCCAAGGCACGTATTATTATTACTGTTGGTTACGATGGATGTCTGTACCTGTATCAAGTGGCGCGCTGCACGATGGCGAGCCAACGTCCAAACTTGTTGTTGTTGTTTTATATAACCCTAAATGATCGATTGTATGGTGCCAATCATGTATTACCAAATAAATGTGAATCTCATTCGTGCATCGCGACCAATGGTTTTGGGGTGATGCTCGGCACTGCCGCGGTACGCAAGAAAGATGGATACATTTGCAAAAGACATCATGGACGTGATCCCACCAGAACTGGTCCAATGCATCCTTTGTGCCACCCCAGGAATGGTGCGCCCTATGCTGCGCTCCGTGTGCAGTCTATGGTCGGCTCTCCTGGCCCAGCCTGTGGTATCGCTCGGCATGTATGGCACGGTGAGTGGACGCGCACCCCAGACACCCCTGTATGCCGACTCTGGATGCCGTCATGCATGCATCAACAGACGCCGCTGCGCCATCCACTATGCCAAACTTGCTATCGACAGGGGTTGGTGGAGCGTGGTCGAGTGGATGTTGGACTGTGCAGGGCCCTTTGGCAGCATCAATGACTTGGACGAGTACGCGTGCCATCCACTTTTGCGCAGCGACAACGATCGCCTGCGTCTGGAACAATGGACCCATAGAGGTGGACGCACCTGGCATAGGTCCACCGCGTGGAAGTATGCGGCGCGCCGCGGTGACTTGGCCCTGTTGCAACAATACCTGGATGAGCCATTGCGTACTCGGCGCAAGGAGATGGACACCAACATTCTCTTTGCAGCCGCTGCATCGGGGGGCCACATTCCCGTTATGCGTTGGTTGCGCGATTGCGGCTGCGCGTGGCCATCTTTTGCTCTCTCGAAACCTGCCAAGGCGGGGCACTTGGACGCTGTCGCGTGGATGATTCAACAGGGTTGCCCGCGCGATAGAGATGTCACCGTCTATGCGGCAGAGGGCGGTAACATACGCCTGATAGAGTGGCTCCTTGACAATGGATTCAAGCCTGGTTACTTGGCGTCGACCTACGCCGTAAAGGCAGGCCATTTTGACGCGCTGCGTTGGATCTACGCGCATGGAGGTCAGTTGGCCCATACTGTGCACGATAATGCAATAGCTGCAGGGCGTTTGGACATGCTCGAGTGGCTCATGGGCAAGAGTCGTGCGTACACCGTTTCATTGTGCGAGAGCGCAGCCAGGGAAAACCAGTTTGATATACTGGTGTGGCTTTCGGAGCGAAAAGACCTCGTTTGGAACAAAAATGTGTCCAGATGCGCGGCTGGAACGGGCAATTTGCGTATGCTCGAATGGCTCCATGCAAAGGGTTGCCCTCTGGGAGACGATGCCTACATCTCGGCAGCACAGGCCAACCGGCTCGACATTTTCGAATGGCTACACAAACGAGGGTGCAGCCCGACATGCGGCGACATTTGCTCGATTGCTGCCGAGCATGACAATCTGCCCATGCTTCAGTGGGCACACGCTCATGGATGCCCTCCAAACAGCAAGGATGTGTGCGCCGACGCCGCCAAGAATGGCAACCTGGAAATGCTGCAATGGGCGCGCGCCAATGGGTTTGCGTGGAACGCACGCGTATGCGCTGCGGCAGCGGCCAGCGGACATTTGAATATCATACAGTGGGCCCACGAGAATGGATGTCTGTGGGACGGTAACGCCTGTGCAAACGCTGCACAGCGAGGCCACCTCTTTTTGCTCAAGTGGTTGCGTGCGCATGGGTGTCCCTGGGACTTTGTGACTTGTTGGCGTGCTCGATCGTATGGCCAGCTGGAAGTGATCCAATGGATTACCGAAGAAGGTTGCCCATGTGATGATCAGTGTTATGCTGGGTTTAGTACCCAACACATTGAAGTGCGCGAGTGGGCTCGGTCTCGGCGATCTGAACAAGAGCATGTGAAACAGTGATGGCGACCTTGTCGAAATCAAAGACACCAAAAACCCTATTGTACCCGCACCCTTCTCCATGCCATCCTTGCCCCTTTTGTCGACTGTGTCGTGTGATACTTTTTGGTTGGCGTGCGAGGCTGCCGCAAAGCACCATACGCGCAACGATATTTGGTTCAAGTATATGGCGCTGATGGGGGATTCGGCCGGCTCCAGCCTCCCAGTCAATTGATTTATAACATGGCCCGTAGTCGGCCAACTGTGCCTCTATCGATATTACTCAAATCGTCTCACTTTTCGGAGCGTTGGCAGACAGGCATCGCAGCCAATGGGCGTGACCGTCGACACCCACAATGACATACAAAGCAAACGTATCCAGCATGTTTTACATCCCACACAAGATGCAAGACCCCACCAAGCGGTCTCTACTACCAGAGATTAGTCAAGGTAGGATCATCCAAAACACCTTTGGAAATGATGGTCGGCTAATCGACCCTGGTTCTCTAAGCCGCCGAGAGACAGGAACAGTATTACGAGGACAACAGAGAGGGACTGCTAAAGCAATACCGCGACAAATGGATATGCATCGATGGCGAGCAAGTGGTTCTTGTTGCCGACACACTGTCCAAGCTGTTGGTCGCATTGCATGCCAATGGAGGTCCTCGCCCTGACAGTTTTACCGTGCAGGTGACGCCGGATTAAGTCGCACATTATGTCATCTTTTCGGTTAATTAGCGTCCTTGCGCTTTGCCGCCATCTCAATTCGAACCCGCATAAACTAGAACCGACCATGGCGTTTGCCAATATTCCCACTTCACAACAGGCGACATTTTTAAGCAAACATGATTAAATGCTGTGTGTTTAGGGAATATGTCCATTCCCTTGAGCATAGGCCTGCAGGTCGTCTCAAAGTACAAGACACGGTATCCTGGCGTTTGCGCACCGGCGACAGAGCGCACCACTCTCCATTGGGGGAAACCATGCCCATGCGCGTGCTCGCGTCATGTAGCTGTCGGTCCGTGCTTTGGGTCGCCATCGCCACCAGAGTCGCCAACGTATCGCCACAGAGGCCTTTTGCGTGCCACGGTTGGGGGAATGCCAGGCGGAAACGTTTCTTTGGATGATGGCGCCTTTTGGTGCATGTTCCTAACAACATCAGACGATGGAGTGCCTGCTGTAGTTTTGCGACCAATACCGAGAGACATATGAAAAATGGGGTCCATATAGAGGTAAAAGAGGCCGCAACGTCGGCGACTAGTGTGGGGAAGGCACGTAGGACGACAGAGGGGAGCGAAAACACAAACGAAACCCTATACAAAGACGCGGGCAGGGGAAATTCGGTAAAAGGAATGCGCACGTTTCCCGCGCGCACGTCCCCCGAAGGGGTAGAATATGGCGAAGGAACGTACGGCGATCTGGCGCTCCTGTGGAAGGCACCGCACCTGCGCTGCGTGGTGGGCAAATACTGTTCCATCGCGCAGGGCGCGACCGCCATGCTGGCATCCGAGCACAGGGCAGACTGGGTGACGACCTATCCGTTCTCTGCCTTTGGATGGTACGACAACAGTGCGCCCGTGGCCGTGGGCAAGGGTGACATTGTCATTGGCAATGATGTGTGGCTCGGGTGGCAATGTCTCGTCCTGTCGGGCGTAAAGATTGGCCACGGGGCCGTGGTGGGCGCGCGTGCCGTCGTCACAAAGGACGTGCCGCCCTACGCGGTGGTGGGGGGCGTACCGGCGCGCGTGATCAAAATGCGCTTTCCTCCGCCGGTGATCGAGCGCCTTCTCCGCGTCTGTTGGTGGGACTGGCCGCAGGAAAAGCTGCGCACGTTTATGCCCCTCTTGCAGGGTGACGACAGCATGGAGCGGTTCCTTATCGCCGCCGAGTCTGACGCGCAGACAGAACCGGAAGAGCAGCAACCCCAGTGAGGCCCACAACGGAGCAGCACCCATCAGGTCCCGTCATCTGGCACCGGCAGATAGCCATGTCTCTTCTCCACTCCCCCCCCCATCCTCTCAACTCACGACCCTTTGTTGGCGAAAACAATGCTATTTGGCCCTTTTGGATGTTGGCGTTCTAGTAGTTATCTGGGCATTGCGCCCGACCTGTATCTGCGCGGTCGCACCGTGTGGCTCGAGCACAATATGCACCAGAGATATGCCATTGACCACGTACACAATCTATGCGAACGCAAAGCGCATAACCCATGCAGACTGCCGTCGTGCACAGAAAACAATACATCACGCAGACACAAGTCTGCGAAAACAAGATACAAACGTTGTGACCCGACACCGCGCACATAGGCCCGAGCAGGCCCATGTCTGGTGAGCGGCACGAGCACAGACTCTATCTGCAACAGGCATGCCTGCGAGCCAGAGCCCTTGGTTTCTAACAAAATGTGGGATGCATACTCGAGCACTCTGTAAAACGTGCTCTTGCCGCCCTACGCCAAATCGAGGGGCCAACAAATTTCAGACACTCGGGTGGCTTTTGCCACGTGTACGAGGTTGGCAAGTAGGGTGGGTCGCTTGAATCTGGCTCGGCCATATTTATCTGTGAACCTCGTTTGTATGGCGTGGTCGGCATTGCCTCCTTCAGCACTTTGATGAAAACGTATGCAGAGAAAAGGGAACGGCGTCGTTCGCTGCTATCATGGCCATACATACGCGATACATTCCCCCCCCCCGTAATGAGAATCGAAAGAGGGAGGAAGGGGCCATCTATTGGCCGAAATTGCTGTCAAATAGAAATGAAGCATAACCTATACATTAGAAACAGTACCGAACCGATCCCTAAAGTAAAAGACACAGGCAAACATATGGACGCGCTCCCGCCTGAACTCGTGTATGACATTGTAAAGCGGGCCGACGCGCTCACCCTGCCCGTATTGCGCTGTGTCACTTCCCTGTGGCGCGACCTGGTGGACCTGTCACAAGCGCAATGCAAGCGCCCCTATAAGGAGGGGGCCAACAGGGGAGAAAACACAAACCATGTGTGCACCCTGAGCGTGCGATGCGCCATACGCTACGCCAAGAAGCTTGCCGCCCTCTCCAGGTGGAAGCTGCTCGAGTGGATGCGTGACATTGCCGCCGACGATCTCAATGGTCTATCAAAACTGCACGAGCACATTTGCGCACAGGCGGCATCCGGGGGCGACCTGCGGCGGCTGCAGCATATTGCGGCCTCTGGTCCACTGCCAACGCGCGCTTGCGAAAGCGCGGCGCGATACGGGCACCTGCATGTGCTAAGGTGGGCGCTCGAGTCCTCTCGTGACGCTGCCACAACTGCAAACGTCTATGTAAAGGCGGCGATCGGCGGCCACCTACACGTGCTCCAATGGGCCTTTGACCATGAATTTGAGAAAAGTTACTGGACATGCATGCATGCGGCCCGGCATGGACATTTCGAGGTGGTCAAGTGGGCCCATCAGCACGGCCTTGTATGCGCAGATGCAGCGTTCAAGGCGGCGGCTCAGGGTGGCCACCTAGAGATTGTGCAGTGGTTGCACAGTAACGACGGCAGCCGCGACAGGCATTACTCGTGCGTGTGCTCGATCGCCGCCGAGTATGGCCACCTACACGTGCTCGAGTGGGCGTGCGGCCAGGGCTACATCATGGACTCTACCACGTGCTCGTGGGCAGCAGGCTCTGGTCACCTGCCTATTCTCCAGTGGGCGCGGGCCCGTGGATGCGCGTGGACCAACTGGACGTGTAGACGCGCCGCCGAGGGAGGCCATCTTGCCGTGCTGCAGTGGGCGCGCGCCAACGGCTGCCCTTGGGACGAAGAGACCTGCTCCTCAGCGGCGGCTGGCGGGCACCTGGACGTGCTTGTGTGGGCGCGCGCCAACGGCTGCCCGTGGGATATGGTCGTGTGCTTTGCCGCGGCGGCCAGAAACGGTCATGTGACTGTCCTCGAATGGGTTCGCGCTGCAGGACACTGCGCGCCCAATGTGAGCCGTCAGGTCGTGAAGCGCGGCCGCCTGAACGTGCTCAAGTGGGCCGCCGCCGCTAACCTGTTTCGCTTGGACGAAAGCATGTACACGATCGCGGCAAGAAAAGACAACCTAAACATCCTCATATGGCTCAGGGTCAGTGGCTGTCCGATGCCAGAGAGACTGGACGCCTTTAACGGAATCAGCGCGCACCCCATGGTCCGCAAGTGGCTTGCCCAGCAGTACGCCGATCAGAACTCGCCTCTCTAAAAATATATGCCTCTTGGACAGTGTCGGGAGGAGGAGGGGGCGGGAACCATGCGCGAGACAGCGCTTGTTTTCTCTTTTTGGCGTGTAATGTACTGTACGCACAAACGCGCACCTGGCACGGAACGTCTCCTCTTGGATCGAGACGTTACACCCAAAATACACTCGTTCCTCTTCTGTGGGGGAGCGCACCTATCCTCATTGGGCAGGTGCCGGGGATCGATTTTCGCCGCAACCGTCCCAGCGCGAGGTGAATTCGCTGTAGACACAGGAACGGAGACCACACAGAGCAGGAACAAAGGACCATGAACAGACTTTCGCCCGAAGTCGCCCTCTGTGTACTGGAGCGTGTTGACGCCCTCACGCTGCCCGTGTTGCGTTGTGTCTCTCTTTGGTGCCTTGACCTTGTAGACTTGCTGCGTTTGCGTTATAAGCGCGCAGCGCATTCCGTGGAGAGCACGGACGCGGGACATGTGTGCACTTTCAGGGCCCGATGCGCGACGCGCTATGCCCTCACGATGATCGAACTCGGCCGGTGGGGGCTGCTCGAGTGGATGCAAGATCTCACTGCGGGCAACGTCTATGCGCCAGCCGATTTGCGTCGCTCTGCGTGCGCGAGGGCCGCGTCAGATGGCGACCTGGAACGCCTGCGAATCTACAGCGGCCGCTGCGTGCAGAGCCATGCCTACAAACACGCCGCACGATATGGACACTTGCACGTTCTGGAATGGGTGCTGAGCGTCGACACATTCGTCAAGTACGACGGGTGCAGGTGGATCGCAAAAGGCGGCCATCTCCACGCGTTGCAGTGGGCTCTGAGCAGGGGCTTTGCAAAGCACCCCGAGGTGTGCACGCATGCGGCCCGCCACGGCCACTCGGCGCTGCTCAAGTGGGCCCACGACAATGGCTTCCCGTGGAGTACGGGGACGTGCGCTGCAGCGGCTGCGTGGGGCGACCTCGAAACGCTGCAATGGCTCAGAGCCAGCGGTTGTCCGTGGGACTGGACGACGTGCACGCACGCTGCCGAGTACGGACACCTGCACGTGATCGAGTGGGCGCATAGCCAAGGCTGCACGATGGACGTAACCGTTTGCTCTAGAGCGGCGAAATCGGGCCATCTACACGTCGTCAAGTGGGCGCGCGCTCGCGGATGCCCGTGGGGCGCGTGGACGTGCGCAAACGCGGCGGAAGCGGGCCACCTCGCACTGCTGCAATGGGCCAGGGAGAATGGATGCCCATGGGACGCGCGAGCGTGCTCGCGTGCGGTCAGGGGCGGACATTTGCACATCCTAGAGTGGCTCAGGACCAACGGTTGCCCGTGGGACGCCGGCACATGCGACGAGGCGGCCACGCGGGGACGCCTCGACGTGCTCCAGTGGGCGAGGATGAATGGGTCCCCGTGGGACACGCACCTTGTGCTGTGTGCCGCCGGAGAGGGCCATGTGGAGATTCTCGAATGGGCGTATGCCAATGGCTGTCCCATGATCGATCCGACCCATCACGCTGCCAGCTGTGGCCACCTGAACGTATTGGAATGGGCCACAACCAAAGGTTTCCCCTTGGACGCAAGTCTCTACCTAAAGGCAGCTGCCCGCGGACACCTGAGCATTCTCCGGTGGCTCAGAGCCAAGGATTGCCCGATGCCTGAAAGGCCCTCCCTTCTCGTGGATATCAGCGCCCATCCGGTCATCTGTGACTGGTTTGGCCAAGAGTATGCCAAAGAGGTGCAACCTTAGCATGGCAGTGTCTTGTGTTTTGTCACGCGCATACGTGTATTATCGTGTTTGTCCACTCATCGGTTCGATACCTGCCAAAATGCAAATAGCACCCTGTTACCGTCGCGCTCAGTGTCCAAACAGGTATCCAGTTTGGTAAGGGCTCTCTGCACAAAGGACGCACGAGCGGTTACGCAACCGTGGGTCCTCGATGGTGCAGGCATGCCTGCCTGCCACAAGCGTCTGCCTGTGTGGGCATTAACAGCGGTTTGTCTTGCTGTCGCACATTGGCTACCATTGTGTGACCCAATAGGAATCCAGTGTGTGCCAAGGTGTCGTCATGTGCGCCACAAGGGCGTGCGGGTCCATCAAAAATACAGAACCGACATGAATGGACTCCCACCAGAACTCGTCTGCTGCATCGTGGAACGCGTGGACGCTCTTACGTTGCCCGTACTATGCCATGTCTGCAGCCAATGGCTGGACTCTGTCAGCTTTGTGCGCCCTCATTTCAAGCGTACGGAGCGCTTGCTTGACGTGTACCACGTATGTACTCTGCGTAAGCGCTGCACGGAGCGCTACGCCAAAAAGCTGATCGACCTTTCAAGGTGGGATTTGGTCGCGTGGGTGCAAAGCATTGCAAGAGACGACCTCTGCGGCTCGGTTGATTTGCGCGTCCACGCTTGCGAAAGAGCGGCATCCGAGGGCGATCTAGAGCGCCTACAAAAATGGATTCGGTGTAACGTGCCGACGCGCGTATGTGGGCGTGCCGCACGTTATGGGCATCTGCACGTGCTAGAGTGGGCGCACGGATTGCGCGCCCGCGGCGCGTCAGACGTTTGCCAGCAGGCAGCAGAGGGCGGCCACATACATGTGCTCGAGTGGGCCATGGCCAGGGGTCTCTTTGTTGAAACCTCAGAGATATGCACGGGCTGCGCCCGTCATGGCTATCTTGAGGCGCTCAAGTGGGCACGCCAGCGGGACCTTCCATGGGGCGCAAAAACCTGTTCTGCTGCGGCTGCGCGAGGTGATCTTGCAATGCTCGAGTGGCTCAGAGCCAATGGGTGCCCGTGGAATTGGGAGACGTGCGTATGTGCCGCCAAACATGGTCACCTGCATGTGCTCGAGTGGGCGCACGCCCAGGGGTGTGATATGGGCCCCGCGGTGTGCTCGTGGGCGGCAGAATCAGGCCACCTACACGTCGTCCAGTGGGCGCGGAGCCAAGGATGCCGGTGGACCGAATTGACATGCATCTCTGCGGCAGCAGGGGGGCATCTTACATTGCTGCAGTGGGCGAGGGCCAACGGATGTCCATGGAATGGCGGTGTGTGTTCAAACGCGGCCGGGCGTGGACATCTGCATGTACTGCAGTGGCTTTGGGCCAATGGCTGTCCGTGGGACACACAAACCTGCTGTGAAGCGGCAGCGAACGGGCACTTGGACATACTCCAATGGGCCAGGAGCAAGGGATGCCCGTGGGATCATCACACCTTGAGCCGCGCCGCAATGCGAGGCCATGTAGAGGTGCTCGAATGGGCATCTGCCAACGCATGTCCCATACCCCCCAACGCAGCACGTGCTGCGGCAAGGTACGGCCGTTTAGGTGCCCTCGCATGGGCACTATCCAAGGGGTGCCTGTTGGAAGGAAAACTCTACATAGATGCGGCAGAGGGCGACCATCTCACCATCCTCGAGTGGCTCAAGGCCAATGAATGCCCGATGCCATGGGTGGGGTCGTCTTGGCAGTGCACCAGCCGTCGTCAGGTCATTCGCGACTGGTTTGTTCGCGAATGTGCCCAAAAAGAACAATAAGGACCACTTCCCGCCGTGTCCTTATGGCACCTGTACACTGCCGACCACCAGCCATTGTCGACGGCCGACCTTTGCCCAAGAGTATCGCTTTTCTGCTGTGCCGGGGTATATCCTCGTTTCCTTGGAGACAATGCAAAAACCATCGGCCACCATTCCTTTCTCCCCTCAATCTCTCTTGCGCGTTAAAACATTGGGCACGCGGGCGGGACGCATCGCCTGCGAGCGCACATTCGTCCCCGCTTTGCTTTGTGTGTGCACAGCCCACTGAACAAAAGCCGTAAAAGAGAGCATGGACACGCTCCCACCGGAACTCGTCTGCTGCATCTTTGAGCGGGCCGACATCCTCACCCTGCCCGTACTGCGCTGTGTAAACAGCGAATGGGAAGGCATCATGCGCCTCGTGCGCCCTCATGTGACTCGCGACGAGAAAAAGGGCGCGCATGTGTGCACCGTGAACACGCAATGTGCCGTGCGGTATGCCCGATACGTCGTTGATCGAGGACGCTGGAGCGTGTTTGAATGGATGCGCAACCACACAATGTTTGGTCTTCTCGGTGATCGCTACCTATGCGAGCACGCATGCAAGAGGGCAGCGTCGACGGGCGATCTGTGGCATCTAAAACGATACGGAATGGGTCTTGTGCCTTATCATGCCTGTAGGCGCGCGGCGCGCTACGGGCAGTTGCATGTGCTCGAATGGATGCTCGATTGCGCGAGACTGTCCCGTGACGAGAGCGACGTATACCTGTATGCGGCCAAGGGCGGTCACATTAATGTGCTTTGTTGGGCGGCAAACAACGGTTTTGACAAGCACCCTGAAACGTGCTCCAGCGCCGCACGGCATGGACACCTCACGGCGCTCGAGTGGGCACATGGAAATGGCTTTGCGTGGTCAAAGGATACGTGCGCCAAGGCGGCCAAGGGCGGCCACCTGCACGTGCTCAAGTGGCTGAGAGCAAATGGATGCCTCTGGGACGAAGGGACATCTATCAACGCAGCCAGGCGGGGCCACCTGAATGTGCTCAAGTGGGCATACATTCAAGGGTGTCCCATAAACGCCGCGGTCTGCCTGAAAGCGGTGGAGGCCGGCCACCTGCCCATTCTCCAATGGGTGCAGGTCCACGGCTGCCCATGGGGCTACAGAACACCCATCAAAGCCATAGGCCGTGGGTGCATGGCGGTACTCCAGTGGACCGTCGACAATAGGTGGCCCCTAGGACCCGACGTTTGCGACTACGCCGCCAGCCATGGCCATCTGCAGGTCCTAGAGTGGCTCAGAGTCAACGGCCACCCCTGGAGGGACAATGTATGCTCTCTTGCGGCCAAGAACGGGCACCTCGACGTGATCAAGTGGGCCAGAGCGCACGAGTACCCGTGGGACGGTTGCGTGACGGCCTACGCAGCACTAAAGGGCAACGTGGCGATGCTCGAATGGGCCCACGCCAACGGGTGTCCCGTCCCCACAAATCTATGTTTTACGGCGGTCGCTCACGGTCAGCTACGGGTGCTCGAGTGGGCCAGAGAAAGGGGATTCTATCTGAGCGCGTCCCTATACATGACGGCGGCGCTCGAGGACGACCTAACCATGCTCGAGTGGCTCAGGACCCATGGGTGCCCCATACCCACCGACGGGGTCCATCTTTCCAATTTGGAGGGCATCCAGCCAGCCACACGCGATTGGATCGTCTCGCAGTACCCTGCCCAGGAGATGTTACCATGTTCCCAATAAGCAGTGGTCCTTTTGCCCTCTTTCTCTATTGTTGTCATCTGCCCTCTCTTCCTCCCAACTCTACTCTTGCTGATGTATCTGGGTCCCCGAGGAATGACGAGCATCGGGACAAAGGCTGCTTAACGGTTAGCCGCCAGCTTGGAAAGATGGTATTTTTCCGGATACGGCAGAAGGGCCAAGCGTGGATTTGGCGGGGACAAGCTGGCCATTAAACAGCCTTGATCGGGACTAGATAGAGTCGAGCGATTCCGTTGCATGTATCGTGTAATGGCCTATTCTATGCGGAATCACTTGTGTAGCATTGTGTCAGAACGGAATTCACGCAACAAATTGGCAACTGGGCTGAACCTTATCTCAACCGACTCTGTCAACTCTATCGAGCCGCGCGGCTGGGCATTCTCGAAAGTGGGCGTTCGCGTACAGCAATTGGTCAGTTGGAAACCGGTTTATGCTGTAGACGTCCTTTGGTGGTTATCAGGGTTTGGTTGCCGCCGCACACGTAATCAACGCAAGCGATGCGAGCCAAACGGGTGTAACCTTTTGGTCCTTCGGGTACGCGCCCACTGTCTCGGCACGAGATACTACAGCGAGCGGTGCAAGAGGGGCCAATAGAAAAGCAGGACAGTGTTTCGGCAGACGGACGTGGTCGTGCGTTCCTCCCAGCGAGTCAGCCAGAAACCAGTACAGGCCCCTTTGCGAGATGGAGACGATACCGGTGGAACTCGTCTGCTGCATCTTTGAGCGGACCGACGTACTCACCTTGCCCGTTGTGCGCTGCGTGAGTCGCGAGTGGTATGATATCGCACCCTTGGCGCATCCAGCGTTCAAACGCAGACCGCGTCCACGCAAAGGTCACGTGTGCACATTGAATGCACGCTGCGCTATCTGCTACGCTCTGCGTCTTGCCCGCCGTGCGCGGTGGGATCTGCTCGAGTGGATGCAAGACTGTATTGACGACGGCCTGTGCAAGGACACAGAGGCGTTCCATCGTGAGCGCGCAAGGTTGCATCGCCAGGTGTGCATAACGGCAGCATCCGTGGGCGATCTGGAGCGCTTGAAACGCCAACAGGGCACACCCTTTATTCCGCAACGTGCGTACGAGTGCGCCGCACGACACGGCCATCTGCATGTCCTGCAGTGGGCTGCCGACAAGGGCCTCGATATGGGAGGCGGTTTGTGCACGCACGCGGCCAAGAGCGGTCGCATCGACATGCTCGAATGGGCCCTGGCAAATGGCAGCCCCTGCAATATTGCCACCTACACCGCTACGTGCTCGGGCGCCGCTCGTCACGGTCGCCTTGATGTACTCGCGTGGGCACATGAGCGCGGTTTCCCTCTTTCAGAAGGGGCGGTCGAGGCTGCGGCCAAGGGCGGCCATCTAGAGGTCCTCCAATGGTTGATGGACAATGGCCGTCACCATCCCCACATGGCCTCTGTTAGCGCCGCCCAGTATGGGCACCTGAATGTGATTGAATGGGTGCACGCTCGGGGGTACAGATGGGATGCCTCTATCTGTTCACGCGCAGCAAAGTCGGGCCACCTACACATTTTGCAGTGGGCGCATGCCCGTGGCTACCCCTTGAAGGGCAGCATCTGCTTCAGGGCAATAGAAGGTGGCCACATCAAACTGCTCGAGTGGGTTGTTTCCAACGGGTGCTCTCCAGAGGACGATGCCTGTACGACTGCCGCCAGGTGCGGACACCTGCACATTCTGCAGTGGCTCAGGGCGCGTGGATATGCATGGGACACTCGCGTTTGCTACTACGCGGCCCAGAACGGCCATCTGGATATGCTCAAATGGGCCAGGGCGAATGGCTGCCCGTGGGACGGCCGCGTCATGGCAAATGCAACGGCGGGAGGTCACACCGAGATCTTGGAGTGGGCACACGCCAACAAATGCATCGCGCGAGGCGACCTCTGTCGCATCGCTGTCCGCTATGGCCATCTAGATGGGCTCCGATGGGCCAGGAAACGAGGCTTTCCCTGGGATGCGGGTCTATACTCGGAAGCGGCAGAGGGCGGGCACCTCACAATACTCGAATGGCTCAAGGCCAATGGGTGTCCTCTCCCCCAAAGGTTCGAGCCTTCTGGTGCGGCCCTGGGCTATCGTGCGATTCGCGAGTGGATCAAACGGGAATGCACCCCTGAACCAGAAGCATCGTGAGAATGGGGTGTTTTGCACCTTGAAATCTACGGTTGACTAAAAGATCACAACAACTCTAGCATAAGCAAGCCATGCCATAGGATGAACAAAAGGATTACACCGAGCGACAGACATCGAGCGGTGGTTGGTTGTATTGGTCGGGGTTTTTGCGCAGACTATCCACCAAAGGTGGGCCCGCACAATGGCCCTTTACGTTGTAAACAGACAAACTTTCAAAACACGCAGACATGGACACACTACCGGCAGAACTCGTGTGTTGTATCTTTGAAGAGACAGACGCATTTACTCTTGCAGTGCTGCGTTGCGTCGGTCCCCAATGGTACCATCTTGTGGATGCACTGCGGCGTCCGTTCAGGTGTCCAAGGTATCCTTGGAAAAGGAACCCTGAATACAGTAATGCCGATCGAGACGACAACTATGATGCACACACATGCACCCTGAACGCTCGCTGCGCGATGCGCTACGCGCGCGCCATGATCGCTCTCGGCAGATGGAACCTGTTTGAATGGATGTCGGACCGTGCAAACGCGCATCCGTCTGACACTGCCAAATTGCACAACGATCATTGCGCCAAGGTGGCGTTGGATGGAGATCTGGCGCGCTTGCAGGTCCTGCGAATGCAGCTGCCTCTGTCCGAGTGTGCCTATCAGTGCGCTGCTCGGTATGGCCACTTGCACGTATTGCAGTGGGCTCTCAAGGAAGGCATCCTAGACATTGACACTGTATGCAAGCACGCAGCGATGGGCGGCCACGTCGCACTGTTGGAATGGGCCATCGCCAACGGGTGTGGCAAGGATTCAGACACATGTTTGGGCGCAGCCAAGTATGGCCACCTCGACGTGCTCAAGTGGGCGCGCGCCAATGGCTTCCCGTGGTCGCCAAACACGTGCGTCCTTGCGGCCAAGAGGGGCCATTTGGATGTGATAAGGTGGGCCATGGCAAACGGGTGTTGCTGGAATCACAGCGCCTGTGTATACGCCGCCCAACGCGCACACTTGCATGTGCTCGAATGGGTGCACTCACAAGGCTACTTTATGGGCACAATGGTGTGTTCCTGGGCGGCAGGATCGGGCCATCTGCATATCCTAGAGTGGGTGCGGACGCACGGCACCCTGTGGGACGAGTGGACATGCACACGCGCCGCAAGTTTCGGGCACTTGGGTGTGCTCCAGTGGGCCCGCGCACATGGTTGCCCTTGGAACAGTATGGCATGTGCCGAAGCAGCCGCCAACGGTCACCTGGAGGTGCTCCAGTGGCTCAGAGCCAACGGGTGCCCATGGAATGTAATCACATGTATCAATGCAGCCAAAAAGGGACACCTAAAGGTGCTCGTATGGGCCTATGCAAATGGGTGTCCTGCGGTTCGCATCTGTCGCAATGCGGCACGTGCGGGTCACTTAAACATTCTCGAGTGGGCGATGGGCAACGGATTCGAGTGGGATCCCTGGTTGTATGTGATTGCGGCAAAGCAGGGCCACTTGACCATCCTTGAATGGGCCAGAAACCG
>Ga0255334_1001034_pt1 | contig 15087 bp, 19 predicted proteins | sample EtOH5_35cm_T3_12_FD_202080 | JGI IMG/M metagenome (GOLD analysis project Ga0255334, IMG submission 202080) | Sandy soil microbial communities from University of British Columbia, Vancouver, Canada - EtOH5_35cm_T3_129 | ecosystem: Engineered > Artificial ecosystem > Sand microcosm > Unclassified ...
GGTTGGCCCGCTGCAGTTTGAGGTGGTGGCCTTTCGGCTTAAGGCAGAATATGGCGTGGATTGTAGCTTTGAGGCGATTAACGTGGCGGCGGCCCGTTGGGTGGAATGCGACGACGTCAAAAAGCTAGAGGAGTTCCACAACAAGGCGGCTGACAATCTGAGTATCGATCATGCGGGGGCTCTGGTTTATCTCGCGCCGACCCGGGTTAACTTACAAATTATTCAAGAGCGTTGGCCGCAAGTGCGGTTTCATGCCACGCGGGATCATGTCGCATCTGCGGGCAAGTCATAACGCCCGGGTTCGGGCGCGGCCCGTCGAGCCCGCAGTGAAGGGTTATGCGTGGTCATACAAGATGGCTACCGCAGCCACAATACAGCCCACGATGCTTATTAGAATGGCCCAATTGCTTCGACGTATTGCGTCCCTGGCAAGTTGATTCGCAGTTTCAGCTTCCCTAATTTGGCGCTCACCCAGTTGATTAGCAGACTCGGCCGCTTGGGTTTGGCGCTCACTCAGCAGGCGTTCCGCTTCAGAACGCGCCTCGCGGGCATCGGTTTTTTGTTTCAACCACAGATCAGCAGTGTGATATTGGCGAGCACTACTGTAGCCTCCAGTAGCTATTTTATGGCGAACTTGTTCTTCACCTTCTACTTCGAATCGAGAGATAAATGCTTTGTCGTCAGGCTGCACACTGCCTCCACCGCGCATAACGTAAAGTTAGGTTTAAGCGTTTGGCAAAAACCTTGAAACTTTGGATTGCAATAAACGAACAAGAACGGGATCCATGTATTCATAGTCATCTGGTATATCAAGACAAACTACCCGCTTATTGAGCAGGCTTTGCTTGAATTTTGACGATAACTTATTGCGATGCGCTTTTTCCATCACAAAAATAAGATCAGCCCATTCAATCAGCTCAGCCGTAACAGGATTCTCAGCATCATGATTCAAACCGCCAGATGAGCACTCAATACCTGGATGGGGTGAGAAAATTTGCTCAGCAGTTGGACTGCGTAGGCGATTTTGGCTGCAAATAAACAGTACACGTTTCACTGCGATAGACCCAACGATTGAGATAATGGGCGCGGCCATGTTGACCGACGTCTACGTCTTATGAGGCGATGATAAAAGCTTGCACTGGATGAAGGCGCGCACGCTAACGAAAGCAAAGCAAACACCCCAACCTCCTCAGGCTGATTTCGCTTGAGCACTGACCATGTGCTCGGGTGGCAGTTCGAATTCTTGCGCAGAAGCTGGAACATGAGACCAAATGACCCGGTTGCCATGGAGCATGAACATTGCTGAACGTTGCCAGCGCGTACCTGTGGCGCTCCGGTTGCGGATGCCTTTAGCGAGAAGCGCAACAACGCCAAGTAGTGATTGTGGCCCGGCGAAGTGCCACAGGGTAGAAAGACCGACACCCCACTTTCCGTAGATTGCGCGCTCAGTGTCGATAACCAGCCGAATGCGACCGGTGCCACCAATCGTTGCGATCCATTGCTGGGTTGCCGATTCATTACCGTGACTAACGACGAATACGGCAGCTTGCGGATGAGCTTCAGCCCATAGGCGCAATTGTTTGACAGTGTTCTCTGCAAATGGACAGCCAACATGGCGAATAAATGCCACAACCCGCAGTAGTTCGGGCGCGGACAATTCGCTGGTTTGAGGCGCGATTTGGCCGACCTGAACCAGTGCCGATACTGGATTCTTGGTGGGTCGACTGAGCCAGATTGATGCCATGCCTTTGTCCTATTTTGATACCCAACGCCGGAATTCAGCCGCGCCGCGAAGCGGCGGCTGGAATGACTGGTTGGGCGGCTTATACCTCACTCACCTAGACCAACCATATTCAGCATGGCGTGCCCTTTAAGCGACTCTTCTTCCCAGATGTTTTCTGGCGCTTCAAATATCAGAATGTACAAAATATCATTTTTATTACTGGCCACAATAAGTACCTGAACAATTGTGCTCACGCCGTTATTAATTCCGCTATATCTAAGGCCGAATCCTTCGTAGTTGCTCTGCTCTGGAACAGAATAAGAGCTGAGTATTTTGAACGGCCCTGTTGAGTATTTGGCTAGAAATGCCTTGGCATAGTCTGTTGGAAGAGCGCCGGTTCTCGATTTGACGCGAGGCACCATGTTGACAGATAAGCCAGTGCTAAACTCCTTTACCTTTTCTAGGTTCTCTTTGCTAATAAAGAGAGCTTTATCAGTTTTTTTCTCCCTCCTCCTTCACAAACCAGCCGTCCGGTTTGAGAAAAGTTCCCACTTTATTTTTTGCGACCAGCCAAGTGAAACCTTTCGGCGGAGGCGGAGCTTCGCTGGCTCTGGCTTCGATATTTATTAGAGCAATCATGTAAATAATGATCGCGAATATTGACGCCCTCTTCATTAATGGCCTCATGAGGTATAACGCAAAGCTCAGGGGAGCGCCCCTCTCGAACGCCATGTTGGGCAGCAAACTAAAAACCATATTCACGCTCCACGCGACAGACCCGAACTCGAAACGTTTTATACCATTCATTTGCACGGTTCTGGACTTGGCGATGAGTTACGTTTTCCTTCCAGGCTTTTATTGCCTCTAGGGTGGACCAGTACGAGACTGAAATTCCAATTTCTTGTCTTGCGGTCTCGAAGCCCAGAAAGCCGGGTTGTTTTGAGGCAAGCTCCAACATTTGTTTTGCCGCTTCACCATAGCCGTTATCGCTGTCGTGTCGTACGGAGGTAAAGATAACGGCGTAGTAAGGCGGTTGTGGTGTTGTGGCGGGAGCTTCCATTCACGTTCCTTTGTCTGCCCAACGAGGCTGTAGAAAAACCCACGCAACAGGGCGGCGTTCGACCAACCCGTGTTTAAAAAATTGATATGCGCTCACCTTGCGCTGCCGTATCTCATTTTTCAAGCCTGTCCCGGCCATCATCCATCCCCCTGGCCAATTCCCCGTAGTTCTTCAGTTTGCATCAGTGCGGACACAAGTTTGCGCGTTATGCCGATCACGCAAAGGGCGATGACTACAAGTGGTTATCAGCGCAAGGCCTGGTGTCGATTAAAGGTCAGTGGGTACGTTTTCATTACCTTGTTTCAACCGCCTAGTGCGGACCCGCATGCTAGGTGGTATGGGGAGGGCCGGAGAGATGCCGGCCCTTACCCGATTAGGCCGCTGTTGCTTCGTTATTAGCTATCTGAATCGCGGAGGATTTGCCCATTGGAGAGTGCGAGACAAGCGAAGAAATACAACTCCGTGTCGTTGCTCAATTGTCCCTCGGTCAAATCGATCGGCACGGGGAGGCGCTGGCTTTTTCGATGTATGTCCACGATTGTGTCATGCCGACGCTGAGCATAGTTTCTAAAATCCTCCGGCAACGTCTCAGCTTTGACTAACGCTTGGTAGTAGGCCGAAAGCACAAGAAACGCCGGTTCGCCGCAAAGCACAAAATGGCGACCTACCTCAGTGACCTTATCAGGATAGGCACGCCGCATTTCTTTGCGGCGCTCGTTGAGTTCGGCCTGCTCGTCGGGCGAGCAGTGATACAGCGCGAAGAAGTATCTTTCGTACCACTCATCTGTTCCGTCTAGTGCGCGCTCCAACGCGGCCGTAGAAGCAAACTGCAGCCGAGACTTCTCCGCGGGTTTCTTTTGCTTCTTACTAAACAGCCCCATTTTAATTATCCTATCTAAACAGGAAACAGTTCATAGGTTTACGGATAAATAGACCCGTCATCTTAGGCCCAACATTTGAGTTCAGGCCGCGGCCCGTCAGGGCCGTCGCGCCTGCAGCGAATACAAAGAGATTTTCCCCGACCCGGCGGCAAGCCGCACCGGCATCTGAGTGCCATGATTGAGTTTCAACGTTCAATCAAACGAGTGGATGAAGTCTGTCATGGAGTCTACAACGGTTGGAATCGATCTCGCAAAGCTGCTGTTTTCTGTCTGTGTCGTTGATGGCAAAGGACGTGTCGTCCAGCGCACGAATCCGAACGCAGCGATGTCGCGTTCAACAAGACCGATTACGGAAATGCAGTCTGGCAACCGTTGCAAACTGGCGCGATGGTGGTAGTGCAGAAATAAACCGGCCCGGACAAAACCAGGCCAGCAGGATCAATCATTGGGTGTTGACGGGAAGTCTCTTACGGAATGGTTATGCGCTAACGCGCTAACCCCAAAAACAACCGTAAGGGTCAGCGTCAATCTCTGCGACTGCTTCTTCGATGGTGCGGACCTCTGGCAAAGGCTCATAGCCATGCCATTTGAGGTCTTGCCGCCGCCAATACAGTTTCCAAACTTGCTGGGTCTTAACGTAAGTCGCCTTTGCGACCGGGAGCTCCTGCGTTTCCCCATTGCCTCGCCACACAGGACGGACTTCGAATATCTCAACACTTTGGCCCTTAACCCGAAAGCCCAAGTCCACTTCCTTGCGGATGTGCGGAAGTGGTCGACGCTTCCCTATGAAAGCACCGACAACCTTCTCCACCCTCTTCGCTTCAAACTCACTTAGCACGATGCTTCCTTAGCGCATAACGTAAAGTTGGGCTGTTAGTAACTTTTCAGCATGACCAGTAAATTTTTTTAACTAAATCCACAACTGTAGGGCCATCAGTACACCCTCCAACTTCATTTGCGTTTATGTCGTTCGGAGATGTGCTGATTATCCATTCTTGATCTCCTTCATGAAACATCAAGGTTCCCTCTTCAATAAGCCCCTTGGGAAATACATCTGAATTTTCTACATTTGAAACAGCAATATGATTTCCTCGAATTCTAACGAGAAAATGAATGCTTTTCATATCTGGATGTTCCGCAAACTTATGTTGAAACTGATAGTCGCCATTGTTGATAGGTAAGATTTTTTTTACTTCTGCTGAATATGCCAACGGAACAAACAGCATCAATAACAGCGCTAGGAATGATTTCATTGATCTGCCCAACGAAGCTGTATAAAAACCCAAACATCGGGAAAAATCCCGTTATAACTTATTGATCTGTATAAGGCGAAATTTGGCATTTTGGGTTTTTCTACAGCCTCAACATTTGAGCTCAGGCCGCGGCCCGTCAGGGGCGTGGCGCCTGGTCGAGTGGGCACATGGCCATGCATGCTAGGCGGTGTGGGGAGGGCCGGAGAGATGCCGGCCCTTACCCGATTAGGCCGCAACTTCGATGTACTCGACGTGACTTGATGGCTGAGGAGGTGGGGTGCCGTCTTCGCGAAGGCCGTCAAGGTGGAATTCGATAGCTTCGCGAATATGAGTCTCTATTTCTTCCATGGTGGCGCCCGTTGCTACGCAGCCCGGGAGATCTGGAACGTAGGCAGAGAAATTATCTTGGGCTTTTTCAATTACGATGGCGTATCGCATATGGACCTCATTTTTTTAAATCAGACTGCTTGAGAATGCTATTTAACGTTCCCGGCGCAAGGTCATCGCTGGACTTTCCCGCCACCGTTACACGGCCAGGTTTTGTAGGATGCTTGAATTGCCTGTGGCTGCCACGCGTGGCGACAAGCACCCACCCATCATCTTTTAACATTCGAAGGGCTTCGCTAACTTTCATTGAAACAGAATACCAGTTCGTCAATCCGTAGACAAAAACACAAGCCGCCATATTTCTTTGCGGCATAACGTAAAGTTGAGGGGCGCGCCGCTTTTGGCGCGTTCCGCTCGAACGCCATGTGTACGCCCAGCATGGGCATGAACTTATGGGGTGGAAGTCCCCTGTCGGAGGATTCAACGTTAACCATGTTAACGATCATAACGACTAGCCGAAGGCAAGGGCAATACCGCGAGGTATTGTCTGAAGGAAGCCTGCGCGCAAAACGACGAGCCGACGAACAGAAACTGGATATAAGGCTGAGCAGCAGGGTCGAGTGGGCACATGGCCATGCATGCTAGGTGGTGTGGGGAGGGCGGGAGAGATGCCGGCCCTTACCCGATTGGGCAAGTGAGGCATTGGCATGCCTACCTATTTGCTTGGTGTGTTAAGGCCATATTTTTCCTTGAGGCTCTTTGCAACAAACTCAGCGTTGTACGAGAAACCCTGTGGCTTTTCTTTGAAGCAAACAATAGTGTTCGTTGTTCTGGGTTTGGAGATATTGTAGGTTTCCCCGCCAGAGAATGTTGTCGTTGCTGTACCCTGTGTATTCCCAGAATAGTTGACGTTATTGCCATTGCCGTAGGCCGAGCCATAGGTATTGCTACGAATGTTTGTTGTTGCAGTTACTGGAGTAGTGAACGAGCTGTTTTTCGAATACTGCTGGGCATCCACAATAATAAAATAACTATATCCTTTCTCCAGTGCAATTTCGGCACTTCGTAATAGAGCATAGTCGTTGGCTTTGTCACGGTCGGTATAACCGTTTCCCTTGAAGCTGACCTGAAAGACATTTTCATCAAGTTGCGATGATGAAAAACCACCCGTTGCTCCTTGTGGCTGATATGCGGTAGCACAGCCAGCCAGTAGCGCTGCAATAGCGAGCGAAACATATAGCTTCATCATTTCTCCTTTGAGCCCAACGAGGCTGTAGAAAACCCAAATATCGGGAAAAATCCAGCTGTAACTTATTGATCTGTATAAGGCGAAATTTGGCATTTTGGGTTTTTCTACAGCCTCAACGCCGCGTTGAGCCGCGCGGGGCACGGGCACAACAGGAAACGGTGCGCCGTCTCACCGCGTCGGCCTCGAACGCGAAGTGTACGCCCAGCATGGGCATGAACTTATGGGGTGGAAGTCCCCTGTCGGAGGATTCGACGTTAACCCTGTTAACGACTATAACGACTAGCCGAAGGCAAGGGCAATCCTGCGAGGGTTTGTCTGAAGGAAGCCTACGCGCAAAACGACGAGCCGGCGAACAGAAATCGGATACAAGGCTGAGCCGCAGGGTCGAGTGGGCACATGACCATGAAGGCCGTGAATCCGCGCTGCACAGTAAATCCGGCGGTGGTCGCGCACGCCGATCACGCAAAGGGCGATGACCAACAAGTGGTTATCAGCGCAAGGCTTGGTGTCGATTAAAGATCAGTGGGTACGTTTTCGTTGCCCTGTTTCAACCGCCTAGTGCGGACCCGCATGCTAGGTGGTGTGGGGAGGGCCGGAGAGATGCCGGCCCTTACCCGATTAGGTTTCGCTCTCATGGCCTATGGATGCGACAAATCTTGGCAAGGCTTCCAAGTTTGAGAAGCAGTTGCGGATATGACTTCGCTCTTGGTGGTCGAGCTGCATCTATCGGTACGAGGTTGACACTGACATTTTCAACGCGAAATGCATCTCCCTTGGGTACAGCAAAACGATACTCTTTCTGCCAGTCAAATAGCTTTGGTTTTCGCATTGCAATCCGTTCAGGAAGTGCCCAATCAACGATGGGCGGCTCATGCCACTCGTAGTAGCGAACTGCTTGGTGAACCAACTGGTTTACACGAAGTTGCCTACGCAGCGAAAGAGATGACCTAAGGCGGGCGAGGAACTTCACTGGCTCAGTGACCTCAACCACCACTTCTGCCTTAAAGCGTTTGGCAATAGTGGAAGAAAACTCTGTGCTCATGCAGTAAACAAAGATGTCGTCTTCCTTTACTGTTGATTCCAACCTGTGCGGCAATACAACTTTCTCTCCCGTTGGGACGCGAGTTATCTCCAAGCCATCAGATGGGCGATGAACAAGAGTTCCTTCATGTTCGTCAGCGCGAACACCCTCGTCTTCGTAGTCTCGAAAGTAGGACAGAGCATGAAATAGAACCTCTCCCTTTTCAACGAAGGCCGCCGCATCTCTTGCAGAGAAGTACCGAAAGAGTTGATGCACAAGAAACCTAACGTTATGTGTACACCAAATGATGTACAATCTAGAAAAATTTATAGGATAATATTACATATCAATCTGTTGAATAAATATGCCGGATTATCCACCATCACCTTCCTCCGCGTCACCGCCCAAGCTGCTGGATCAGGTCCGGGATCGGAGGCGCCGTAACCTTGCCAATAAAGTTAATTGGCGTACCCAGCGCCACGGAACACCGCCACTACAGCATACGAACCGAAGTTCAGTATGTCCATGGAGTTAAGCGATTTTGTAGTGGTCTACGGTTTCTAAGGCGTACGCGGAGTATTGGTGGGCGGGGCGGCATAAGTTGGTGCAATGCGTTTGCGCCATGCCAATGAACTCAACGATCGTAGGGTGGCACGCATGACGCTCAGGGCGTCGGGGTCGTTGGTTCCGCGTGATCGGGCGTAGCGAGTCCGCACATAAATCTTAACGAACTGCTGTATGTGCGCGGCCAGATCAGGACGTAGCGCTGAAGCGCGGGCGGCAAAATCCTGAGGGCCTTCATGGTTAAGATGAACAATCCCCAGGCTGGCTAATCGATCACAAAACACCATGTAAAGCCGCTGCGCTGGGTCCATGGCGGCTTCGTTACGCCGCCATAACGAACCAAAAGTCAGTATCAGCAGTACGATGCTCATTGCCCCGACCATCAACAGCAATTGCTCGCGCAGCCCCAGCTGCGGCAGCCCTATCTTTGCCAGAGTTTTGTGTTGCTGCTCGCTGTTGAATCCCAAGACCCAGCGATTCCACTGATAATTGGTGGCATCCCAGGTCAAGCGTACACGATCAAAAAAATTCAGCGACCGATCAGGATGTTCGTTAAAACCAAGCAGACCATTATCGACGCGTGATGGATCGATAAACGCGGTGGGGTCGACGCGTTGCCAGCCCGTGCCATCGATCCAGACCTCTGTCCAGGCATGGGCGTCGGATTGGCGAATGATGAGGTAATCACCGAACGGATTACGTTCCCCACCCTGATAGCCGGTGACCACGCGTGCCGGAATACCCGCCGCCCGCATTAGGTAGGTAAAGGCGCCTGCGTAGTGTTCACAAAAGCCTTTGCGGGTCTCGAACATAAAGTCGTCGACGCCCTGAGTGCCCAGCGTGGGTGGCGACAGGGTGTAGTGGTAGGGCTGGTCATGAAACCAAGTTAATGCTCGGCGGATGACAGCCTGCGGGTTGGGCTCCTGGCTGGCCCATTGTTTAGCCAGTGCCAGGGTGCGGGGATTCATGTGGCTGGGTAGTTGCAGGGCTTGTGATTTTGTCGATCTTGGTAAGACGGCCTGACGGCGCTGTCCAGTAACCGAGGTGGCTCGATAACGGATTCTTTCGGTGATGGGCGCGCGGGCAATCAGACTGTCGTCAAGCACGCTGGTTTGTGGATAATCCGCTTGAATGGGGATATCCAGCGCCAACAACCAGCGTTCGCCGTGAGGTTCAAGAATCACTTCGTATTTCACGGGGGCTGATGTGAGTTCTCGCGCCGCTGTTTCGGTGTAAGTTTGATCCCGTGGTGTCGTTCCGGCAGTCCAGGTTTTGCCGTCGTATTGCCAGAGTACCGGGCCGCGCCAGTAAAGATCACGCTTCTCTGGAGCAGGGGTGATGGGAAAGTGCACGCGGAACGCCACCGTTTGGGTCGGAATAAGTTCGCTGACGCTGCCCGGCGACATTATGTCGCTCAATCCGGTGTAACCACGATTACTCATGTTCGGCACGCCCCATAACGGCGCGGACAATCGGGGAAACAGAAAAAACAAAATCACCATCATCGGCAAAGCTTGCGCCACCATTTTTCCAGACTCGGCCAGGGCAATTCGCCAGGGGATGAGGTATTCCGAATTTTGGGTGATCTGAATTAATACGGTGGTGGTGGTTAAGACCACAACAAAAAGATACAGTGACAACGGCCCGGACTGGGCAAACAGAAAAGTCGTTGCGGCGCAGAAATAGCTTAGAAACAATAGGATCACTGCATCGCGTCGACTGCGCGTCTCCATCAATTTAAGCACGGCCATCCCCACCAGCAAGGTCGCACCCGGCTCTCGACCATTGATCGTGCCGTAACTGGCGTAGACGCCGGCAACGATAGATCCCGCTAAAATGTAGCGCAAACCCTTGCCCGGCTCACGCCAGACCATCCGCGAAGCTCGCCATCGATAAAGCCCAATCGCTAACGCCAGGGGAGCCAGCCAGGCCGGCAGCCAGACAAACAGCGGCGCACTGGCTAGCGTTAACGCCAGGATCACCGGCAACAGCAGCTTGTCAGGCAGTTTCAGGATGTCCATCACGCTCGGGTCTTTCCATGCTGAAATAAGGCAAGGGCCTTTAGACAGGCATTTTGATGAGTGATCCCCTGATCCGGCTTGATTGCCTCGGTGGGCAGGCGCAGACCATAATTACTGCCTCTCTCTTCTGTCGCCAATATCTGAGCGCATAGGCGCGACAAACGCTCCTCTACATCCGTGTTTGGCCAGGCGTTGAAATTCAGCCAGGTCTCCGTATCTAAGGCATCGACGAATTCCTTGGTAAACAACCCTCGCCCACGGGCTACGGCTCGCCAGGCGATATGGCGTTGCGCATCGCCGGAACGATATTTACGCAGACCATTAAAATCCTCAGAGCCGGCCAGATGATTGTTTTGGCTATGTTGGCCAGGGCGTTCACGCAGGCTTAATTGTGGTTGTTCTATTAATTCGGCAGGCCGGGGGTAAACCAGTCCGTCCGCCGCCAGATTCAGCCAGGTCCAAGCGTGGAATAAGGCCAGCGGATATTCGGTGCTAATCGCAAAACGCGGACAAGCCAGGTAGCCGCGTTGCGTGGTCGGAATTTTTAGCTCTGCCCGTATCGCTTGTCGAGGCGGAACCCGGTAGGCGGCCCATTGACCTTCGGGTGATTCGATAGTGATACCGTAACGGGCGCGGGAGCCGGGATTCTCTAAGCGAAGCTGGAATCGCAGCGTCTCACCTGCAAACACTGGGCTTACCCCCAGTATTTCAATCTTTAGCTGAAGCAGGTTGTCGTGAGTGTGGTACATCCCTACTAAAGCCAGCCCGCCTAAAAGAAAACACAGCGCAAACGCCAGGTTACTTCCGTAATTCATCGCCCCCAGCAGGATAACCAGCAGCATAACGGCGAACAGCAGGCCATAACGAGTGGGCAGGATATAAATGCGCTGTCGATGCAGCGTGGCGATGCCGTTCTGGCGCGGGTGGCGCTGAGCAATCCATCGAGCCATCCAGGTGCGGGGTTGTAGAAGCGACGCCAGGCGGGTGATCATAAGCGAGCCGGGGGGTTAGGGAATGGGCACGGCTTTCAGGAGATCTTCTTCGGCCTGCTGCAGGTCTCCGTATTGTTCCAACAAAAGCCGGTGGATGGCGACACTGCCAAGAACCGCCTGAATATCCTCGGGCATTACGTAAGACCGGCCCATCAAAAAAGCCCATGCCTGGGTGCAGCGCAGCAAGGCCAGCCCGGCGCGTGGCGACAAACCATGTCGATAAATAGGGGCTTCTCGAGTGTGCCGGAGAATGGCCTGAAGATAGTCCAGCAAGGCATCGGAAACATGAATTTTTCGGACTTGTCCTTGTAGTTCCAGAATATCTTTGGCGTTCAAGCAAGGCTTTAATTCGCTCAAAACTTCTCGGCGATCACGGTTTTTTAGCAGCGCTCTCTCCGCCTGCTCATCGGGATAACCCAGGCTGATACGCATCAAAAACCGATCAAGCTGCGATTCCGGCAGCGGGAAGGTGCCCGTCTGATTATTAGGGTTCTGCGTCGCAATCACAAAGAATGGCTCCATTAGACGATGGGTTTGCCCATCCACCGTGACTTGTCGTTCTTCCATCGCCTCCAGCAGCGCACTCTGAGTCTTCGGCGTGGCCCGATTGATCTCGTCTGCTAATACCACTTGCGTAAATAGTGGGCCGGGATGAAAACGAAACTTGCCGTGCTCGGCTTCGTAAATGGCGCCACCAAGAATGTCTGCCGGCAACAAATCGCTGGTGAACTGGATACGCTGAAAATCCAGCCCCAGCGTCACCGCCAAGGTGTGCGCCAACGTGGTCTTACCGACACCGGGCACACCCTCAATCAGCAAATGTCCGCGCGCCAAAATACAGGTGATGGCCTGGCGAATTTGCAGCTCATTACCAAGAACCACCCGCGAACTTTGCTCTATGGCTGCCTGCAACCCGTGATATTCACTGGTACTAATATCAATTGCCGAAGAAGAGCGTTCCGTCATCGTTTACTTTATCCGGTTAGTTGAACCCGTAAATCTATATCGGCCGTAGTACCTAAGAGCTTTTGCGCGATTGTGGCTAAAGTAGAATGAGCTAGCCGCGATTGGTACGGTAGCGGCCGTTAGCAGGGTCGCGCAAGTTTCTGTTGGTGTTAATATTGAGCCGTTCCCGTGGTCTGAGGGAGGCTCTGGAAGCTGCTGCTAATATTCTTTTAAAGGTGGCGAATAACGGATAAACGGAAGCTTAAAATAGGGCCATAATGCCAGTGGTCTGGAGCATGCCGGCCAAGTTGTGTGCTCATTTAAATTTGCCAACTGTGAGGTGTGTTATGTCATCAATCAATAAGCTGATCAGTCTTTGGGAGACGACAGCCAAGGTTCGGCTAACCACGAATGAGTATCGGATTCGTTTACCCGTTCACGATGCGGCTCGTCTTGCCGCGTTGCGCGAGATGTACCCGATGCGCAGCGAGTTCGAGATCATCACCGATTTATTGACGGCCGCGCTGGATGATCTGGAAAGCCGGCTTCCTTACCAGGAAGGCTCGCGAATCGCCGCGAGAGACGAGCAAGGCGATCCTATCTACGAGGATGCGGGGCCTTCCCGGCAGTTTCACGAATTAACCAAAAAATATCTTAGCGAACTGAATGGCGCCGCATGTCGGTCTTAATCTAACAAGGAACACCCTATGCCCAAGCTTTGCCTTTATGTTGATGCTCGATTTACCAGTCCCTATGCCATGTCGGCGTTCGTCGCACTAACGGAGAAAGAACTAGCTTTTGAGGTCATGACCATGGATCTTGCCTCGGGCAAAAATCTTGAGGCCGGATACGCCGCAACGTCCAAAACAAGCCGTGTACCCACATTAGTTCACGATGGCTTCTCGCTTTCTGAGTCATCGGCCATTGATGAATACATCGACGAGGTATTTTCAGGAACTCCGCTCTATCCCAAGTCAGTGCAAGACCGAGCGCGGGCGCGGCAAATTCAAGCTTGGCTTCGTAGCGATTTAATGCCCATTCGCCAAGAGCGTTCAACGGAAGTGATTTTTTACAAACCCACAAACACGCCGCTTTCTGCATCGGCACAAACCGCCGCAAAAAAGCTGTTCTTTGTTGCCGATAGTTTGCTCCAGCCCGGCGCAGTAAATTTATTTGGTGAATGGTGTATTGCCGACGTTGATTTGGCGCTAATGCTTAACCGGCTCGTATTAAACGGTGACGCCGTACCACAGCCGCTAGCAAATTACGCTAAACATCAATGGCAGCGCCCGTCAGTTCAGCTTTGGGTCAATCAAAAACGCCCGGTGGTTTGACGGCCACCATCTGCTCCTTACGCTGAGTTAATTCGGCGATGGCCTTGCCGAGTTCGTCGTGACGCTGGCGTTCCTTTTCTACCACCTGTGCCGGAGCATTCGCGCTGAAGTCGGGGTTAGCGAGCTTGCTTTGGCAGCGCTCGTATTCCTTGGCCATCCGGCCGATCTCTTTGGTAAGGCGATCCACTTCGGCGGCTACATCCACCAACCCCGCAAGCGGCGCTAGGATTTTTAGATCACCCAGCAAACAAACGGCGGACTGAGGAGGCACTTCGTCTTGCTCCAGAACCCGAATGGACTCGATTCTCGCCAGCTTGTCCAGATAGGGCTGATAGTTAGCCAGTCGCTGTTGATCTTGGGCGCTGGCATTTTGGAGGAGTACCTGAAATAGTCGCCCCGGCGCGATATTCATTTCGGCGCGGATGCGACGGATGCCCAGGATAAAAGCCATCACCCAGGCCATGTCGGCCTCCACGTCGGTACTGATGCGTGCCTGCTCCGGCTGGGGGTAAGGTTGACGCATGATAGTTTCGCCAGTCCGGCCAGCTAGCGGCGCCACAGCCTGCCAGATTTCTTCGGTGATGAAGGGCATAAAGGGATGCAGCAGGCGCAACGAAGTCTCCAGCACGCGCACCAGCGTGCGCCGGGTGCCTCGGAGCAAGGCCGGATCGGCGGCGGGGTTCTGCAGTACCGTTTTGGCCAGTTCCAGATACCAGTCGCAGTACTCACCCCAAAGAAAGTCATAGGCAGTTTGCGCCGCCAGATCAAAGCGATAGACATCCAGGTGCATGCGTACACTGCTCTCTGCCTGCTGCAGGCGCGAGATAATCCAGCGTTCGGCCAGCCCCAGCTCGACGAGTTCGTTACCCAGGCCGGTATCTTGACCTTCGGTATTCATCAGCACAAAGCGGGCGGCATTCCACAATTTGTTACAGAAGTGGCGATAACCCTCGATGCGCCCCATATCAAACTTGATGTCACGGCCGGTAGAGGCCAGCGAGCAAAAAGTGTAGCGCAGGGCGTCGGTGCCAAAGGCAGCGATACCGTCGGGAAATTGCCGGCGGGTATCCTGCTCTATCTTTTTGGCCATCTGTGGTTGCATCAGGCCGGTGGTGCGCTTGGCGATCAGCTCATCCAGGGTAATGCCGTCGATCAAGTCGATGGGGTCCAGGACGTTGCCTTTGGATTTGGACATTTTCTGGCCTTCGCCGTCGCGCACCAAGCCGTGCATATAGACCTCGCGGAAGGGCACGTCGCCAGTAAACTTTAGCCCCATCATGATCATCCGAGCGACCCAGAAAAACAGAATATCAAAACCCGTGACCAGCACCGAGGTGGGATAGAAAGCCGCCAATTCCGGCGTCTGCTGGGGCCATCCCAACGTAGAAAAGGGCCACAGAGCGGAGGAGAACCAGGTGTCCAGTACATCCTCATCCTGGCGAAGCTTTAGATCGGCGGCCAGACCGTAACGAGTGCGTACCTCGGCTTCGTCGCCAGCGACATAACAGTTGCCTTGTTCGTCGTACCAGGCGGGGATGCGGTGCCCCCACCAAATCTGCCGGCTGATGCACCAATCCTGGATGTTCTCCAGCCACTGGTAGTAAGTTTTCGTCCAATTTTCCGGCACAAAGCGAACGCGACCTTCTTTAACGGCGGCAATGGCTGGACGAGTAATCGCCGCAAGACCGCCGGGCCGCCCGTCGGGCTGAGTTTCGCG
>Ga0255334_1001039_pt1 | contig 15010 bp, 7 predicted proteins | sample EtOH5_35cm_T3_12_FD_202080 | JGI IMG/M metagenome (GOLD analysis project Ga0255334, IMG submission 202080) | Sandy soil microbial communities from University of British Columbia, Vancouver, Canada - EtOH5_35cm_T3_129 | ecosystem: Engineered > Artificial ecosystem > Sand microcosm > Unclassified ...
TGAGTGAGCAGGGGCCGTGGCCGATCGGCACGGCGATGGTCAAGGCGGTCGTCGTCGCGCTGGACGAGCAGGACGCACGGCCCCGCCGCTTCCAGCCCTTGCCGGTCGTGTTCGACCAGGCCGTCCGTCCCGGGATGGTCGTCGGCCCGCTGGACCTGAGCCCCGAGCCCGACGGGTACCGGGAGTGGGAGGTGCGGCTGGTGCCCCTGGTGCACTGCCGGCGACTGGCCGCAGCGTTCTCTACAGCCGGCCTGGGATGGGTGCCCTGCAAGATGCGGCTGCGCGACGGGGAGGTTGTCGACCTCATCGACGACGCCACCGGCCCCTACCAGGCCCGCGCGGTCGGTGCGGGCCAGCCTCGAGCCGGCCAGTGGGGTACCGAGGGGGACACGCTGCTGCAGGTCGAACTGACCGAAGCAGTGCCGGTGCCGACCCTGTGCGTCGATCCACTTGGCGAGGGGCAGCAGGTTCTCGACGTGCCCGTCACGGACCTCGACGGTCGACACGCGGGGCTGCAGGTGGACGGACCGGTCGAGATGGTCTCCGGCGCCGGCGTTCGGCGACCCCGGTGTCACCGGCTGGCCCCTGAACAGCGAGGTCACCGTCACTCGCGACGGGCTGGTGCTGGCTACAGACCCGTTCGGGAAGGCGGCCTGGACCGCCGCAGAGCACGCGCGGACGCGATCGAGGAACCTGCAGCCCACCGCGAAGGAAGCAACCCAGATCCTGCACGCCGCACTCCAAGCCGAAGCCGACGAACGAGGATGGACCATCGACTGGGAACACGGGCACACCCAGTTCCAGATGGCCGAGATTCGCGGTACCTGCCCCCTGCTGTGGTGATCGCGCGGGCCGCCCGGATCAGCGGATCCTGAGCACAGGCGTGTCGTTGCCGCAAGGATCTGAAGCGTCTCGGTATCCTCGCCGCATCATCCTGAAGGAGGATCGATGGACGAGGGCGAGCGGTGGGCCGTCGAGACGTTCGGCGAGAAGGGGTTGACGATCCGTCGGCGCATCCCGGAGATGGTGTTCGACGAGCAGGCGGCCTCGGCTGACGCCCAGGACGCGTCGGGGCACCGCAGCCGGGGCGTGTTCGGCCAGTTCTGGCAGGGGATGCTCGAGAAGTTCGAGGAGTTCGGTTCGCTGCGCGACGGGACGTTGCCGCATCCTGGGCGGGCCCCGTACCGGGTCCCGGTGGTCAACAACGTCGTGATCTTCCCGTGGCGCTATGGCGACGGGCGCAAGGGCGCTGCCACGGCGACGCCGTTTGCCACCTCCAACGCGCGAGGGGCACTGTTCGACCTGGGCCCGTTGCCGGTGCAGGAGCAGCTCGACCTCGAGCTGCCTGAGGACGAGTCCGCTCAGGGTGACGATGTGCTGACCGCGCTGGTGCGACAGATCGCCGACTCCGGTGAGGAGCCTGCCCGCAAGGTCGTCGTGGTGGCGATCGCGTGCTCTCCCCTTGGGGTCACGGACATCACCTGGGGCGAGGTGCACCTCGACGCCAGCGGGCACCTGGACTTCCTGTACTCGGAGAGCCTCCTGCACCTGGCCGACGGTCGACCCACAGCGGTCCCGGACACGACGCGGACCTTCCTGGCCGGTGAGCCGCCCAGCAAGGACCTGCGGCTGCAGGGCGAGCCGGATGACTCCGAGATCGCCGCTGACGACGACGATGAATGACGGGCACCAGACAGAGCTTGAGCTGCACGCCTCGACCGGTGGGCTGGCCGCCCAGAAGGTCGCGCAGTTGTTCGAGCCTGCACGGCTGACCCAGGCACGCGTGCTCGCCGAGCTGACGAAGGCTGAGCTGGCCGACCTCGTCCACGTTTCCGCGGCGGCCATCGGCCAGTACGAGGCCCGAGCCATCGTTCCGCGCGCCGACCTGCTGCCCGTCCTCGCCCGCGTGCTGGGCGTGCCGGTGGAGTTCTTCGCCGCCGGACGCCCCTTGGGGCGGGTCGACGCCGCCGACGCCCACTTCCGCAGCCTGCGGTCGACCCGCGCCAAGGACCGTGCCAAGGCAACCACCCATGCCGAGCAGGTCTGGGAGCTGACCAACGCCCTCGAGAAGCGCATCCGGCTACCCGAGGTGGATCTGCCCGAGATCCCCGAGGGGAGCACCCCGGCGGCGGCGGCCCAACTGCTGCGCACGGCATGGGAGATCGGCCACGGACCGCTGGCCCACCTGGTGGCGACGATGGAGGCACGCGGGATCATCGTCAGCCTGATCTCGCTCACCGACGAGGCGGTCACCCGCGTCAGCGCATACTCGACCTGGGTCACCGACCGCCCACTGGTCATCGTCACCCCCGAACGCGCGTCCTCGGTGTACCGGTACCGCTTCACCTGCGCCCACGAGCTCGGACACCTCCTGCTGCACCCCAACCCGCTGCCCGGGGACCGCCGACAAGAACGTGAGGCCGACGAGTTCGCCGCCGAGTTCCTCACCCCGCACGCCGAAATCGAACCCTTGCTGCCTCGCACCATGCGACTGGCGGTCCTCGGGCAGCTCAGCCAGACCTGGGGCGTGTCCACCGAGTCCCTCGTGCGCCGGATGGGCGAGTGCCGTGTTGTGTCGGACATCTCGGTCCGCCGTGCCTATCAGCGCCTGAGCAAGCTGGCCAACCTGCGGCATGACGAGCCCGTGACGTCCTTCCGCGGCGAGGTGCCCTCGCTCATGCGGGAAGCGTTCGCGCTCGCCGAGAGGTACGGCCTGACCCGTGCCGAGTTGGCGACCGAGCTGTGCTGGACGACCAGGCACCTCAGCGAGATCCTCGGCGAGGACGATCCCCGCCCCAAGCTCAGGGTCATCCGCTCGGCGTAGCCGAGAGGCCCCCGAATCGCTTCAGCCCCGCCGCGCCAGCGCAAGCCCCGAAGTCTCGGGCGCGCAGCCGCGGCGTGGCCGGCGCTGTCGGCCTCACAAATACCGGCCAGCGGTTCGGCGTGACGTTCGGTGGCCAGCTGATCGTGCCGACCTTGTGCGGCGCGTTCGGCGCGCAGCATTGCGACTGGACGGGAGGTGACGCGGCTGGCTGAGACCGTTGCCCGAACGGGTGTCTCCAGGCCAATGGCGTCCGGATGCCCCGACGCGGCTTGCAGGGACCCTTTTCGAGTAGAAGGCGCGAGGCTCGACGGATAGTCCGCAGCCGACCGTGGCGGCGCTCGTACGATTCGGCCATGAGCAAGCACATCTCGACCGAGGCCTACCAGGCACTTCGGGACGCGCTGCCTGTGGTCACTTGGTACAAGGGTCAGTTCAAAACTCTCGTCACGACCTCTCTTCGTGACAACCCCGAGCTGGTGGCTGGCCTCAACTTCTCGGACACCAAGCGAAACGTGTGCGACGAACTCATGCGGCGGTTGGTTTCCCACGAGAGCCGGTATCAAGAGGTTTCGATCCGGCTCATGCTCGAGATGGCAACCATGGCGCGGTTCCCAGACATCGAGCGGCTGTCTGAACCGGATCGAGCGACGCGGCTGGCCGATGCTCGTGCGGCCGTTGAGCGCCTCCGCGAAGTCACGGAGCAGTTCAGCGACCGGCAGCAGGAGAACGAGCGCCTTAGAGTTGAGCGCGAGGCGAATGAGGCGCAAGCCGACGCGCTGCGACGGTTCGACGACGACGTCGCGAGCCTCAAGGATCGATTCCTCGAACTTCGGTCGGCGTCAGAACCGCAGAAACGCGGCTACGCCTTCGAGTCGCTGCTCTCCGACCTGTTCAAGCTGTTCGACATGGAACCTCGTTTGGCCTACCGCACCGAGACCGAGCAGATCGACGGCTCGCTGAGCTTCGACACCGACGACTACATCCTCGAGGCGAAGTGGATCGCCGAGCCCGTGTCAAGGGAGACAGCTGACGCCTTCGCCGCGAAGGTCCGTCGCAAGGGCAAGAACGCACTCGGCCTCTTCGTAGCGGTCAATGGATGGTCGTCGGCCGCGTTGGCGACCTACCGCGAGTCGACGCCGTTCATCACGATGGATGGCGGGGACGTCTACGCCGTCCTGGACGGTCGGGTACGGCTCGATGACCTGCTCCGCGCCAAGCGCCGCCATGCCAACGAGACGGGCTCCTGCTACCTGTCAGCGTCGGAGATGCTGTCAGGGGGTTGAGCTGCTCGAAGCACACGACTCTTGAGCAAATGCGCAAGTGGGAGGGGCATTCCGACCGCAGGCCGCCGTGCGCCGCCGTGACGGGCGGCACGGGGTCCAGGGTCCGCCCGGAGGACTCCCCTCGGGCGGCAGAACGGCGGAGAATCACCCGAACGTCCACCGATCCACCGTAGGTGCCTGGTAGACCATTCGGTACTGGGGTCGGTCCGGCGGGCTGGGGGCAAAGGTGGCGCTGCACATCGCGCGAATCGAGATCGAGAACTTCCGCAACTTCGCGCATCTGACTATCGACCCGTTCCCACCTTCTGCGGTGATCGTCGGCGAAAACGGCGCAGGCAAATCGAATCTGCTGCATGCGTTGCGGATCGTGCTCGATCCCACGCTGCCAGACGCGGCGCGCCGCCTCCGAGCCGAGGACTTCCATGACGGACCCAACGGCACGTCCATGGCCATGGGCGGGACGGTCAGCATCAAGGTGGACTTCGCTGGCTACGAAGATGACGTCAGTGCGCTAGCCGTACTCGCAGACGCACCAGTGCCTGGCCAACAGCACCGAGCCCGCCTGACGTATGTGTACCGCCCGCGTGCCACTGTCCCCGGCGAGGGGCTGGAGGACATGGCGGAAGGTGAGCGAGCCCTCTCCGCCTCCGACTACGAGTTCCGGATCTTCGGTGGCGACGATGAGACCGCAGACGCGCGGGTTCCGCGTCAGTTCATTGCGATCCGTGTGCTGCCTGCACTGCGAGATGTGGAACGCGACATGGAGGTCTGGCGAAGGAACCCGCTGCGGGACCTTCTGGCCCTGTTGCCTCCCGAGGAGCGGAACCTGAGAAACGCCGCAGCCGGACTCGCCGCCGCGATGGCGGGCTTGAGCGGCGACCAGAACGTGGCGCTCCTCGAACAGCACCTGAGCGACCGGTTGGACGCCATGATCGGTGCAAGAAACGACGTCGTGCCGTCTCTCGGATTCGCTTCAGCGGCCGCGGAGGACCTGATCCGCTTTGTGCAGCTCTTCATCGATGCCGCGCGGCGGCGGACGGTGGCGGACACCAGCCTGGGTGGTGCCAACGTCCTCTACCTTGCCCTTCTCCTCGAATCGCTACTTCAGCAGCGGAATGCGAAAGCGTTCGTGACGACGATCCTTGCAGTCGAGGAGCCGGAAGCTCACCTGCACGTCACGCTGCAACGGCACCTGTTCCGGCACCTTCTTCACACGGAGAGCACTCTCATCCTGACGACGCACAGTCCCCACATCGCCGCTGTCGCCCCGCTGGAGTCGTACGTCGTGCTTCGGCGCAATGGGGACCAGGGAACTTGCGGAAGCACGACCGCTGGCATCCAGCTCAACGAGCACCAGCGCGCGGACCTTGAGCGGTACATGGACCAATCGCGTGCCGAGCTACTGTTCGCCAGCTTCGTGATCCTTGTGGAGGGTCAGGCCGAGACACACATCGTTCCTGCGCTCGCGACCGCTTGCGGCTTCGACTTGGACGAGTACGGCGTGGTTGTCGCGAGCGTCCAGGGGACAGACTTCGCGCCCTACACGGCACTGTTGGCGGCCGACGGCCTGAACGTCCCGCGTGTCGTCGTGACTGACGGTGACGTCGATGCCAGTCGACCTTGGTTCCGTGAAGGGGGCTTGCGCCGCGCCATGGCCCTTGTCCCTGCTGAACTTCGAAGTCAGATTCAGGCGTTCCTGGAGGACGTCGCCGCCGACGCCCTGCCGCCCGGCGACGCTGCCGCACGCCGTGCCGCGTTGGTCGCGCAGGTGGCTGAGCATGGCGTGTTCGTGGGTGAGCACACCCTCGAAGTCGATCTGGTGGGACTCGTCCCCGAGGCGTTCACGGCGGCCTACGCCGAGTTGCCACACCCCGAGCCCGGCGTCGCTCACGTCGCTGCCGGGGTGGTCAACGACGGGATCGGTGGCGAGCGTGACCCGAAGGTGCGGGCGAAGTTCCTGGGTCGGATCGAAGAGATCGGAAAGGGGCGCTTTGCTCAGCGCCTGGCAGCGCACCTCGAGCGAACCGACATTGAGGCCGTTGTCAACTGGTCCGGTATCGAACCAGAAGAACTGCACGTCCTCGCTGCCCTCAACGCTGTCTCGGTCCGGGTGCGCGGCGTTCCCCTGTTCGAAGCGTGGTCAACGGAGGAGAGGTGATCACAAGGCGCGTCAGTCCAGCTCTTGCCACTGAGCTTGCCGCGCTAACCCCCGAGCAACGCACCGCCGCATTGCACCTCGGGGACATTGTCATCAAGGCCGGCCCGGGATCGGGCAAGACGCGCACGATCGTCGCCCGCGCCGGCTACCTGCTGCAGACTGGGGAAGATCCCTTCCGCGGCGTGGCCGCCATCACCTACACGAGGCCCGCGGCGCGTGAGATCCGAGTGCGGCTGCAGCGGATGGGACTGAACCCGGGCCACAGACTGGTGAGTTCCACGGTGCACGCCTTCTGCCTGCACCACGTTGTCCGGCCGTTCTCGGTCATTGCCGGCCGCGCGCCCATCAGTCGCGGAGCTGTTCTCGGAAGCGCCGACTCGCAGTCTCTGTGGCAGGCGGTCTTCGACGAGGCGCGGATTGCAGAGAACCCGAGGAAGCAGGCGGCCACGCTGACCGCGGTGAGGCGGGCGCTCGCAGGCGACCAGCCGACCGATCAGTTCGACGATCGCCTGGTCCGAGCCGCCCAGATGTATGAGGCGAAGCTCGATGAACATGGCCAGCTCGACTTCGAGGCGATGGTCTCGCGCGCGCTGCAGGTGTTGCGTACCTCCAGTCGCGCGCGTGAGTCTCTCGTCGCACGCTTCCCTCACCTGATCGTCGATGAGTACCAGGACCTGGGTCCCGTCCTGCACCAGATTGTGCTTGAGATGCGATCGTGCGGGGCGGTGATCTCGGCGGTCGGCGACGAGGACCAAACGATCTTCGGCTTCACGGGCTCGGACCCTAAGTTCTTACGTTCGCTTGCCGAGGATCACGGATTCCGCGAAGTGCGACTCGGCACCAACTTCCGCAGTGACACGTCGATAGTCGCGGCATCCCTGGCGGCACTGGGGGAGGCGCGTCAGTTCGGGAGTGCCGAAGGTGCGGAAGTGGGGCTGGTCGAGCGCAGGCACGTCACCGGTGCGTACGACGAGCACGCGCGCGTCGTGGTCGAAGAAGTCGCGGCGTCGATCGGGGTTGGGGTTCCGGAGCACGAGATCGCGGTGCTGTACCCGCGTGCCGGCTCGCTGCTCCGCAGCGTGGCTGACGCGCTGCGGTCTGCTGGCATAGACCTTCGCTTCGAGAAGGACACCCGCCTCCCCGGAGGCCCGCTGTCGGATCTGGTGCAGTCGTGCGCGGTGCGGCTCTTGGCCACCGCAGCGGTGCCGACAGTCGTGGCCCGGGCGGACGCCCCAGCGCATGCCGAACTGCACTCCATGTGGGAGAACCTCCGTACTCAGGCCGGTCTGCCGGCCCTTGAGCCGCTCGACGCCCGCACGATCCTCTACCAGGTGACCGATGGACATGCTCCGGTGGATCCCATCGAATCTGCTGGCCCGTGGCTGACGCGGCTGACTCAGGCCTTGGGTCTCGAGTGGATTGCTGATCACAGCGCCGACGGGTCCGACAAAGAGGGCCTCATGGCCTTCCAGCGCAAAGCCGATGACCTGCAGCTCCGAGATCTCGCCGCGCTTGCTCCCGTCCCGGGCAAGGTCGTTCTCACCAACTACCACCAGGCGAAGGGCAGGGAGTTCGATGTCGTCGTGCTGCCGGGCCTGGTGGAGCGGGAGGTGCCAATGTGGGACTGGGACCGGGAGCCGTCGCGAGCGAAGGTCGCGGCCGCCCTGCGGGAGTTCTATGTCGCCATGACGAGGCCCCGCCACCGGCTCGTCCTGATCTCCGGTGACTGGTACGTGGACTACCGGGGGCGGCCGGTCCGCAGCCGCCCGAGCAGGTTCTTGCCCAACACGCAACCGATCTGATTCCGCGCAGATCCGGGAGGCACCGGATGCCGCGTCGGAAGCAGTGGGTGGTGTCGGTGCATGGGTCGGGAGACTCGGACAGGGTGGAGCCGATCCGTTCCATGGTGTGGCGTGCATGAAAGGGAAGGCACAAACCGGCCATCGTGCTGACCTGTCAGAACAGATCAAGCCGCACCAGCGACGGGTCTCCTGCATGAGTAGGTGACAGTTTGGCAGGTGGATGTCACCTGCTCATGCAGCAGACCCGGGTCACGATTCAGAATGCGGAACTCCTCAACCAACCGAGTCGAGCCGAATAGGCACACGATCTGCGGACAGGATTCCATCAGGCATCCATCTAGGAGCTTCCAGTGGGTGAAGGTCTTCGCGGACCCGCGCCGCGCTGGGCTGTCGGACCCCGATCGGTTGGCGCTACCAGTGAATTCCTACGTGGTCGACGACGAGTTGTGCGTTCTCCTTGTCGAACGCAAAGTAGATCCGCCCGCAGTTATAGGACGGGACACCGTCGTTCACCTTGACGTGGGGTGTTCGGTCGTAGTCCCGCCCATCCCAGACGAAATGCCGGAAGCCGGCGGGCATCTCGTCGTCTTGGAGCGCAACGCGCAGGTCGTAGTTTTCCCGAATCCAGGTGTCAACATGGCCCATGCTCCGGTTGGAGCCGTCGTAAAGGTCTCGTGCGATTGAAGCCAACTTGACCAGTGCACGCTGCATCTCGTCCGGGGTCGAGTAGCGGTCAGCCTTCTTCCACGCGCTTGATGCCTTCTCCGTGAAGGCGATTCGCCCCGAGACTGCTTTTTCGAGGTGTTCGGCTAGCGCAGTGAAGCTAGTCTCGTCGCCCGTGAAGAGATCTGGGGCGTTCTCGAGTGTGGGTTCCGCCGCAAGCGTGTCGTTGGGGTCCGGGTGGAACCGAAGAGCGACCGTGAGCTGTTCGACTTGTGCCTTCAGCCGGGCGATCTCCTCGCCGCGCTTTTCGGCGAGCTCTTGCGCTTCCTCCCAGGCATGGAAGGTCGACCTCTCGTCAACGATTGCGCGGTCGCGTTCGTGTCCTAGTGCCTCGATCTGCTGCTCATACGACCCCGACAGAACTGCTTGTGCAGACAGGGCGGCGGCCTCACGAGCGAGCACCCGTTGCTGCGCTTGCTTGGCCGTGCGATAGGCGCGGTCAGCGCCGCTGGTGAGTACGGATAGCGGGGCGATCTTGACCATGAGCGCCTGACGAAGGAGGCTGCGATCTGGCTGGTTGAGCAGGTCGTCAGTGATCACCGATGCGGGAGCGGCGCTGTCGGCCCAGACGAGCAGTCCGCCTGCATAGGGGACGTCAAGGTGCGGGCGGAGCAGCCGAAGGTTGCGTGCGGCCTTGAAGTCGAGCGTGACAACCCTCACAAGGCCGATCAGCCGCGCTGCGGCGTCGTGGGCCGCTGCTTGCGCTTCCAGCGTGCGGGTGTGAAGCAGGAGGATTGGTAGCCGCTTGGTGTCGTCGAGGGCTTTCGCCAGGACTTCTACCTCGTCCGGCGAACGGACCGGTAGGTAGCGCCCATCCTGAATCTGCCCGTCGACTCGCACGTTGAGCCGCAGATCTCGAGCAAGGGTCTCGACGAAGACCGGTTGGCGCAGTTCGGGTGCCGCGACCGGGGTGAGTCCGGCCGTGGCAACTTCCCGCGCCATCGAGACCCGAACTGTCGTGTGCGCGCCGGAGCCACCGACGGTGATGCGGGTGATGAACTCGGAGTGATCGGCTGCCTCGTCGCGCCGCTCGACACGCGTTGCCCAATGGCCGTCGCCCTCGACGTGCTCCCACTTGGCTGAGCGGCGCACCTGACCGTGGGCGAGCGCGAGTTCGCGAGATCCGTCCGAGCGAAGGAGCGATGGCGCGACGACAGGGTCCGTTACCCCGCCGATCCACGTACCGAGCATCTCCAGGCAGACGTCCGCGGGGTCGGTCGCCACGTTCGCCGGCTCAGTCGTCACGTCCGGGGACGGGTCGACTTCGAAACTCGTGACGTACAGGATCTCCAAGACCCCTCCAAACCCTCGGCAGCCGTCAGGGGATGCCGCCCCCGTGCCGGACGATACTCGGCCATCCCTGGCGTACGTGCGGTCCGCGCGGGTGAGGTCCGCTTATCATCGAGATTTCGGTCGGGGGCTACTGTGCCCATGGTCGGCGCGAATTCCGGTCCGCCACCGTGCGATTTGATCTGCTTCGTGATTCTGCGAATGCTTGTTGGTCCTTGTTTCGAGGTTTCCAGCAGATCGAGATCGAAGTTCCTCTTGCCCGACCGGGCCGTCACAAGATGAGGGGAATTCCGTGCCGATGTGCGGATGACCGCCCCATGTCGTCGGACGTGGTTGCCCAAGGCGATGCGGGGCCCCAATGGATTGCCGTGCGATGAACCACGGGCGCGCGCACTCGTGCACCGCGCTGGAATCGACGAGCTGCGCATCTCCGAGGCGGCCCGGCGGAGATTCGCCGGGCCGGACGGCTTCGTGCAGGCCCCCAGTTCCGGCCGTCGGTTGTGGGTGGTCGGTGCAACGATGCGGCTGTGTCTGGCAGGGGCGGTTCGAAGAGCCGGGGCGCTGGGCGCGCACGGCGTCGTCCGGCGCGGCCGGCTGGACGAGGCACCGTCGGGTCTGGGCTCGGGGCTGGTTCGACCGACCGCGTGTCCGCTGTTGAGCGCGTGTGGGCCGGGTCGCGGTCGGGGTCGCGGGCGGCTCGTGGCTATCACTACCAGGACGATGTTGCCGCGTGGCTGTGCGCCCAGGTGCTCGCTGGGGCGATCGATGCCGAGGTCATCGTCCCCGAGGGCTTCGAGGACGTGTCATGCGAGGGCGCTTCTGCTTGGCAGGTTCAGGCCAAGTCACGCCAGGACCACCGCAGCGACTTCACGGCAGCCGAGGCCGCACAACACGTCCTCGCGCTGGCCGCAAGGAACCAGGACCGTGACGGCGTGGGGTTGAGTGGCCGCCCGATGCTGGTTCTTGAGAAAGCGATCGACGGCTACTCGCCGGGAACCTGGGGTCAGGTGATCGCGGACCTGCCGCCCGACAATCCGCTCCTGCCGGCTGTCGAGCGCCTCGGCGCAGCGCGTGGGCTCGAGTCGGAAGAGATCCAGACGATCGCGAAGACGGTCTGCGTCTACGTCTTGCCGTGGCACGCTGCGCGCGAGCAGATGGCGGCGGTGGCGGCTGGGCGGTACGCGCTGCCTCCTGGTGTTGCCGGCCCGGTGGTGCTGGCACTGCGGGACGCGATCGCCGGATGCATCGACACGAATACCGAGTCCGGCTGGGTGACGCGCGCAGGTCTGGACCGGACTCAGATCGAACGGGTGGTGAGCGGCGCCGCAGCCGCCATCGACCGGGCTGCCGTCGAGCAGGCTCTGGCCGACGGTCTGTGTGAACCGGTCGACTTCGACACGCCACTGAACGATGACCGCTTCTACGAAGGTGTGGCGGCTCAGCCGGGCCACGTCGCCGCGGGTCTGCCCGTGGCGCGCCCCGATCTGGTCGAACAGATCGCCTCGGCCGTCGACCACAAGGCGCCTGTCCTCATCACTGGCCCCTCGGGCGTGGGCAAGTCCGTTCTGCTGTGGATGGCTGCTTCCTCAATGCGCGACATCCTGTGGTTCCGGGTGCGCAGACTGCGCGAGGCGGACGTCGCACCGCTGCTCACCCTCGCCCACGCATACGGGCCGACCGAGCGAAGCAGGATCGGATTCCTCGTCGACGGCGTCGGCTTGAACGGCAACGACGCTTGGGACCTGTTGGTGCGACAACTTGCCCCGACCGCAGGCATGGCGCTTCTCGGGACGGCCCGCATCGAGGACCTGCAACCGCTGCGATCCCTGGCGGACTGTGTGCTCATCGAGCCGCGACTCGATGAGCACACCGCCGAGCAGATCTATCTCGCGTTGAGTGTGACCGGCGCGACCAAGGCGACGCACTGGCGAGAGGCATACCGGGACGCCCGAGGGCTCACCCTGGAGTACACGCACCGCCTGACCAGCGGACGGCGTCTGGCTGACGTGCTCGGGGAGCAGGTCCGACGCAGGGTCGACGACCCTGTGCGAGGCCTTGAGGTCGGCATCATCGGCCTCGTGGCTTCGGCCCACCGCTGGGGAGTCGATCTGGACCTGCGGGCCGTTCAGCGCTCTCTTGACGCGTCCGATGCCCCGTTCCGACAGGCTCTCGGACGGCTAAAGGACGAGCACCTCGTGCATGAGTTCGATGGTCGACTGACGGGTCTTCATCAGCTGCGGTCCTCGGCTCTGAGTGACGAGGTGTGGCGCTACCCACCACCGACTCTGCAGGAGTCCGCCGGAACGCTCATCGGGTTGGTCGACGCCGAGCAACTCACGGCTCTGGTGATGTCGATCATGACCGAGCAACCCGGACTCGACGACTTCGTCACCTCGCGGCTCAAGAACGAACTGCGCAACCGAGCCTCGCTGACGGCCTGGGCATCGGTCTTGCACGGGCTGCGGATAGTTGACTTTCGCAGGCGATGCGACCGAATCGTTGCCGAGCTGGATCGACTCGGTGTCGAGCCCGCGGACCGGGTCATCGCCATCCAGCTCGCGATGATCGACTCCGATCCGTCACCACTGCTCAAGCCAGAAATCCAGAAGGCCCTGCGACAGATCGCCCCCGAAATGAACGCGGGCGCTCCACTGCGTGACGCGATGGCCAGCGCCGGCGTCGACGTCCTAGCGTCCGCCGTCTGTGGAGGATCGCTCGAGGAGGCGCGACAACTCCTCGCTGCGTTGCAGGGCACCACCGTGGACCTCGATGCCGCGGTCGTCACACGCCTGGGCGGTTCGCCGCTAGCGGCTGCACTGCGTGACGCCCGGTGTGACGAGCTCGGCGAGATCCTGGCGACCGCACGGCTGATCTCGCAACCACTCGCAGTCCACTTGCTCGAGGCGGCGGGAGGTCAAGCCTCTGTCGTCACACGGCTGAAGGTGGAGTACCCCGAGCTCGTCGAGGCCGGCGTTGTCGAGCGAGACGGGGTCGAGGTAGCGGGCGCGCGGTGGCTTCACGTGTCTGATGAGTTCGGCGGCGAGGCCGACGCTTCAGTGCGTGCCTTCGCCCAGGTCCTGTTGCGCTGCTTTCCTACATGCGACTCCGTCGACGTGGAGGCACGCCTTCCCGGCGACGTCCCGATCCAGCCAGGCGGCCACGCCATGGCGGTCAGCCACCTGCAACGACGCTACGACCGTCCGCCTGCGGAAGTCGCGTGGAACCGGCTGCGCATCAACGTCGCGGCGGCAGCCGCCGGTCTCGTCGACGCGACCGCGAGAGTCGCCGAGGCCCGAAAGATCGTGGCCAGTGCCCACACCTACCTGACCGACCTTCTTCGGGTCTGGTGTGCCGGACAGCTTCTGCCGCGGGACCGACAGCGCCTCATCCGTGCAGGAGATGCCCTCACGGCGATTTCAGGGCAGTTGCGAACGCCGGTCAGCGTGAGCCTGGCAACGTTGGACTCGATCGAGGTCGTCGACTCATCTCCGAGAAATGACCCCGTCGACGGACTGGCATCGGCTCTCGTCGAGAACTTGGCCGGGCGCCTGTTCGAGCCGAAGCCGAAGTGGGCGCCTCTGGCGGGCTTCGTCGGCGACCAACTCCGAAGGCACGTGTCCGAGATCCGCCAGGAGCAATGGGAACTGCTCGGCCAAGACCCGCCGAGCGAGCTCGACGCAATGGACATAATCTTCTCCTGCCTCAACGTCGTGCTTCTCGAACTCGCAGCAGGCTCGATCTCACGTCCCGCAATCCGCGCGATCGCAGCAGCCGGGCCGAGCGACACCTCTATCCACCGAGTCGCCGAAGTCGCGCGGGGCCAGGCCGCACAGGCTGAAGACGAATGGGCGAAGCACCTCACCACGTTGGCCGCGGATGCAGGCCTGGTGGTCGAAGTCCATCGACGCCCTCGTCCCGCCCCGTCGTCCCTCGGACGCTTCGCATCACAGTTCGCTATTGGTGTCCAGGTGGACGACCTGACGCAATGGACCGCGGCCGTCGAAGCACTCCACGACGCCATCGAGACCACTGCGCCACCCGCCGTAGACCGTGGGACGGTCCTCGTCTTCCCCGTCAGCAGCGGCCGGCCGATCCGGATACTTGCCCAGGCGATAGTGACCAGCACATTCCCCGGCACAGACCTGTTCGACGACTGGGCAGAGTCCCTACCTGAGCCCTGGCCCACACATCTCGCAGACGGTCTGCTGCAGGCGCATCAAGCGCTGCAGATGATCTCTGCCTTGGGGGCGCTCGACGCCCGCCGCGGAGCTCCCGGTGTCGACCAGTCGAAGGTCGATCAGCAGACCGCCTGCTTCCGAGAAGCACTTGACACGATAGGGCGGCTGCAACCGCAGGACCCTGTGGTCACCGGGGTTCGCGACATGCTCATCGGCCTCGCCGGCCGAGTCCAGAGCGAGTTCGACAACAATGTGCCGGAGGAATCAACGCTCTCCGCCAGCCTTGCGCTGGGCATGATGAACACACCCAACGACGAGACCACGAATCTCGGCGCCTTCCTCATCCTCGCCCTGATGTGGGACACGGATCCCGGCACCGCGAACCGACTCCTGCGCGCGTGGGAACAGGCGGCAGCGGCAGCCGACAACGCCGTGGACGAAGACTGAGGGCCACTGTCTAGAGACGCCACGAGTGACTGTCGCCGGTCCTCGGACGGTCACCGCGGCATTCCCGGATCGGGCTCCGGGCGTTCCCGCATCAGCTTGAACGCATCCCAGGATCGACGAGAGCGAAGTCCCAGGTCAGCGGCGAATCCGCAGTTCTCAGCTAATTTCCCTACGTCCCACGGGGCCGGGACATGGACGGAACATGTCGACACAAGAGGCTCGCCACAACTCCTGGACGTCCGCGTACCGGCGACAAGGCTACGCGGACGGCCATCCAGAGAGTGCGCAACCGCGGACCTGGGTCC
>Ga0255334_1001040_pt1 | contig 15007 bp, 9 predicted proteins | sample EtOH5_35cm_T3_12_FD_202080 | JGI IMG/M metagenome (GOLD analysis project Ga0255334, IMG submission 202080) | Sandy soil microbial communities from University of British Columbia, Vancouver, Canada - EtOH5_35cm_T3_129 | ecosystem: Engineered > Artificial ecosystem > Sand microcosm > Unclassified ...
TGCGAAAAACTGTATGCGCTGCTGGCGGCAGCCAAAAATCCGGTGATTCTGCTGGGTGGCCGGGCCGAGCACGCCGCTGGTGCGATTCTGGCACTCGCCGTACAGCGTAATATTCCGATCATCACGACACCACACGGCAAGGGTCTGATCAGCGCCTACCATCCGTTGTATCGCGGCGTTTTTGGTTTTGCCGATCACGCCAGCGCACGTGATCTGCTAGCCGCAGAAACCTGCGACCTGGTGCTTGCAATCGGAGTCGTGATAACTGAATGGGGAAGTGGCAATTGGAACGAGCAGGCGCTACTCAACAACCGCCTGGTTATGATCGACGAAACCAACGAATACTTCCCTCGTGCGCCCATGGCACGCCTGTATGTCCAGGGACATTTGGTTACGCTCTTCACTCGACTGCTGAAGTGTGAGCCGGCAACCGTTGATGAGAAGTGCATACAAGACCCCGAAAACCGGGAAGTGCTGGCTTTACCCATCTACCCTCCCGCCTTTGTAAGTCATGCCGATAACTTAAGAAGCGTGAGCGACGCTGGACCAATCAAGCCACAACATTTAATGCGTGAGCTGTCCCAGCTGTTCCCACCCACCACCTTGTTTCTCGCCGATCCGGGCAACAGCCTGACATGGGCCATTCATTACCTGCATCCGCGTGATCGCCGGATCACCGGTCATCGATTACCGGTAACCCGCACCTTTCGCTCCAGCATCGAATTCGCCCCTATGGGCTGCACCATTGGCGCAGCCGTCGGCGCGGCCCTGGGCAATCGACAGCGCCCAGTGGTCTGCATCACCGGCGACGGCAGCTTCTTGATGAGTGGCCAGGAATTAACGGTGGCGGTACAAGAACGACTGACTGTGATCTTTGTGATTCTCAATGACGCCGCCCTCGGCATGGTGAAGCACGGCCAACGGCTGACCGGGGCCGAGCCCATCGGATTCGAGATAGCCCCTGTGGATTTTGCCGCCATGGCCCGGGCCATGGGCGCGCGAGGCTTTACGATCCGCACACCCGACGACCTGGCGCAGATCGACATCAATGCGCTGTGCGCTCATTCGGGGCCATCGCTGCTGGATGTTTACGTTGATGGTGAGGAAGTACCGCCGATGGGGAATCGTATCCAGGCACTGACGAAACCCAGGTTCAGTATCATCGATAACAGGAATGAAAGGCAGTCGTCATGAGTGAAAAAACGGAGGTCATTCGCAGCAAAATCTGGCAGGAAGTCGCCGAACCCGACAACCCCTTTGCCGCCGCCACTTGTTACTGCAGTGGCTATGACGTGTACGGCGAAATGCTGGGCAACGCTCGTTGGATCGAGTTTCTTTACTTATTGTTCAAGCGTGAGCGACCTAATCACTCGCAGGCACAACTGCTGGAAAGTCTGGCGGTAGCGCTGGCCAATCCCGGGCCGCGTGATCCCGCCGTGCACGCGGCGATGGCCGCCGGTGTGGGTGGTTCGACGCACGCCTCGTGCCTTATGGCAGCGCTGGCTGTAGGCGCCGGCGCCTACGGCGGTGCGCGCGAGGTATTAATCGCCATGGAAGCCTGGCAGGCCTGCGGGCAAAACGTAGAAGCGTGGCGCGAGCGACTAACCCACCCACCGGGCGAAGAACGTATCGATGTGTGGTTACCCATCGAACACCCGCCCGGTTTTGATCCCCACGGCGCTAGCTGCGCGACGCCGGTACGTCAAACGCTGGCCCTGCTGGCTAAGCTTAGCCCTGGACTGGCCTTGCCCTGGCTGGAAGCAGAGCGTACCGCTCTGGAAGCTATCGCCGACTGCCCACTGGCCCTGTCCGGCGTGGCCGCCGCCGCACTGATCGATCTCGGCTTTTCGCCCGCGCAGGGCGAGATGTTGTACCTGCTGCTGCGTTTACCCGGTGCGGCGGCACACGCCCTGGAACAAGAGGAGCTCGGCTTTCGAAACTTCCCGTTCTTTGGCGCCGGCCTTACGGTCGCCAACGACCCCGCACAACGCCATGAACACCCCACGGGAGCACCGACATGAACGGCCCAACTCAACTACTCGAAAGCGAAAACCACTGGGTAAGCCACATGGGCGGCTGGTTTGCCGGCGAGCGCGTAGTGTTTCGCGGCCAGGATTTGCACCGCGATCTCAAAGATTTGAACTGGACCGAGCTATACTTGTTTAGCATAACCGGCCGGCGCTTCTCGCCGGTGGAGCTCAAGATTCTGACAGCCCTCTGGGTATACACCAGCTACCCTGAACCGCGCATTTGGAACAACCGCGTCGCCGCTTTGGCCGGCACGGCGCGCAGCACCGGTGCGCTGGGTGTCGGCGCCGCCGTGGCGGTGTCGGAGGCAACCATCTACGGCCGGCGGCCGGACATCCGAACCATCGATTTTCTGTTGCGTGCTCAGCAGCGACAGGATGCAGGGGAAACACTGCAGTCCATAGTTAAAGACGAGCTGCAGCGCTTTCGCGGCATCCCTGGTTACGGCCGGCCGGTTACGCGCGGCGACGAACGCATCCCGCACATGCTGGCGTTGTTACGCGAAACCGGCCGCGAACAGGGCATGTATGTTCAGTTGGCCTTGGCCGTGGAACATGAACTGTCCGTCGGTCGCTGGCGAATGCAAATGAACATGGCCATGTTGTGTGCGGCGATTGCCACCGACATGGGTTTTACACCTAACGAATATTATAAATACGCAATCCCTTCTTTTATCGCCGGCATGTTGCCCTGCACCATCGAGGCCGAAGAAAAACCCGAGGGGACATTTTTTCCACTGCGCTGCACGCGTATTGCTTACGAGGGTGTGGCGCAGCGCCGTTGGGATGTTTAAAGCAAAAGGAGAGAGAACCATGCGTTTTTACATTGTCAGCTTAACCGGCCTGGTCAGTCTGCTTGCGGCATCCACCGGCGCGGTGGCTACCGAGGACGAGGCGCTCATGCAAGCCTACGGCAGCCATGAGTTTGTAACCCTGGCCACCGGCGCCCGGCAGCCGGTGGAGCGCGCGCCGGCGGTGACTACCGTCATCACTGCCAAAGACATTGTGGCTATCGGCGCGACCGATCTTGATCAAGTGCTGGCCACCGTACCCGGCCTGCACGTTTCGGTTTCGCCCGTCGCCTACAACCCCCTGTACGTGATTCGCGGGATACGTAGCCAATATAACCCCCAAGTATTGATGATGATTAACGGCATCCCTATTACCGATCATTACACCGGTGACCGCAGCCAGGGCTGGGGCGGCATGCCGGTGGCCAATATCGCCCGTATCGAAGTAATTCGCGGACCGAGTTCAGCGCTGTACGGGGCCGATGCCTTTGCCGGCGTGATCAACATTATTACCAAAACCGCCGCCGACCTGAGCGGCACTACCGCCGGTGCCCGCACCGGCAGTTTTAATACCCACGACGCCTGGGCACTGCACGGCGGCCAGACTGGCCCATGGCAATATGCCACGGCGCTTGAATACCGCCGCACCGATGGTCAAAGCCAAGCCATAAAGGCCGATAGCCAAAGCTATTTTGATTCTTTGTTCGCCACCGATATATCAAACGCGCCTGGGTCAGTAAATACCGGTCGCGACGCCCTGGATACCCGTCTCGATCTGGCCAGGAGTGATTGGCGACTGCGTTTAGGTTATCAGGGACGGCGAAACGGTGGATCTGGGGCCGGGGCCGCTCAGGCTCTTGACCCCAAGGGCAAATTTGACAGCGACCGAATGAATGCTGACCTCAGCTATGAGAACCCTGTATTCGGTCGAGACTGGGGTTTATTCAGCCAAGTCAGCTACTTTGACACCCGCCTGCAAACTCACATAAATTTGTTCCCGCCGGGAGCGTTCGGCGGCGCCTTCCCGGAGGGCATGATCGGCAGTCCGGAACGCGCCGAACGCACCCTGCGCGCTGATGCTTCAACACTCTATAACGGCTGGTCAAAACACCAGCTGCGCATTGGAACAGGCTACCGCAACATCGATCTCTACAAGGTGGGTGAAAGAAAGAACTTTAACAACATGTTAGCGCCGTTTCCTGGCGCGCCGCCGCCGGTGGTAGATGTGAGCGACGACCCCAATCAAGTGTACATTTTGCCGCATGACCGTGGAATCTATTACGGTTATTTACAAGACGCCTGGAGTTTCGCCCCCGATTGGGAGTTAACCGCCGGTCTGCGCAACGATCATTATTCCGATTTTGGCAGCACCGTTAATCCTCGCCTGGCACTAGTCTGGCAGACAACCTATCGGCTGAGCAGCAAACTACTCTACGGCCGCGCCTTCCGGGCGCCGTCGTTTGCCGAGTTATACAACATTAACAATCCGGTAGCCCTGGGTAATTCGAATCTCGACCCAGAAACCATCGATACCCTTGAACTGGCCTGGAACTACCAGGCAACGCCCAGCCTGCGTACCGGCCTTAATCTGTATCAGTTCAAAATTCGGGACAGCATCCAATTCGTCGCCGACCCCGCGCCGGCCAGCACCGTCACCGCTCAAAATACTGACGGGCTCAACGGTCACGGCCTGGAATGGGAAGCCGCATGGAAAGCCAATCAAAATGTCGGCTTCAGCGCGAATTACGCCTTTCAACAAACCGAGACCGAATTAACCGGCGATAACCCTGGCGACACGCCGCAGCACCAGGTTTATTTGCGTGGTGACTGGGCCTTTCGGCCAGATTGGAGCTTGAATGCCCAATCTAAATGGATAAGCGAACGTGAACGCGAGACCGATGACCCGCGATCTGCGCTTAACGGTTATACCCTGGTTGACCTTACCCTGCGCCGCCAACGGCTAGCGCCCAATTGGGGCCTGGCACTGTCGGTGCGCAATCTGTTCGACGTTGATGCCCGTGAACCTTCACCCTCGCCCGGACTGATTCCGGACGACCTGCCGCTGGCCGGGCGCAGTTATTTCCTCGAACTCAATTATCAGCAATAACCATGTTTTCACATGAAAAAAAGACAGCCATGAATAAAAGTCATCCAGGCAGCTAACTCATAACTTATTTATGTTACTAAAAATAATTTACTTCCCCTGGTTCAGAAACGCTCAAACGGCGATTCTTGTACGGGGGTTGAAGCGTTGGTTAATGCTCGCTGCATTGTTGTTCGTCGCCATGCCAGCGGCGTCTGCGGATCAAGAACTACTCGTGGTGTATCCGGAAACCGCCGAGCCATTCCGTAGCGTATTCGAGCAGATCGTGCAGGGTATCGAGAGCCAAGCCAAGATTCAGAAATTCGTGCTGAGCAAAGACAATGATCGTGACGCATTAGCAAGCCAGCTCATCGAACACCCGCCGACGGCCATTGTGGCGCTTGGCCAACGCAGCGTGGCGGCGGTGAGCTCGCTCGACAATCGCCCGTTTGTAGTTGCGGGCGCGATTCTGTCATTACCCGAGTTGGATACCACCCCAACATTACACATCACCGGGATCAGCATGGCGCCTGACCCCGCTTTGCTGTTTGCACGGCTGCGCGCATTGGCGCCACGTGTCCGGCAGGTCACTGTATTGTACAACCCAGAACAAAATGAATGGCTAATCAAACGGGCACAGGCAGCGGCAGAAGCCGTCGGAATTAAATTGGCGGCTTATCCCGTCGCTAACTTAAGTGAAGCCGCCAGAGGCTATCGCGATATCTTCACTAAGGTGCAGGGGCCGAGCCATGCCATTTGGCTGCCTATGGACGGCCTCGCTGCTGAGGAGTCCACTATCCTGCCACTGGTTCTCGAACATGTCTGGAAACAGAACGTTGTTCTATTCGCCAGCAACCTCGAACATGTGCAGCGAGGAGCGCTATTTTGCCTTTACCCAAATCATCTGCAGCTTGGCCGGCGGCTCGCAGAGCTTACTGAAAAGCACGATGCCTCTGGTTTGGCGCCGCTGCGCGACGTGCGTATTGCAGTCAATCTGCACACTGCCTCGCATCTGGGGCTCGACCTTTCCGACGAGCGAAGTACATTTGATTTGGTACTTCCAGCGAACTAGGTGACATGTCGCATGAAATTCATCATTAACCTATTGAGAATAAACGCCAGTCTACGCCGACAGTTGTCGGTGACGTTTGCACTGATTTTTTTCGGCTTCGCCATTGGAGGATCCGTGATCACGGCTAACCTGGCCGCGCGGAGCCTGCAGAGCAGCCTAGCCACACGTGGATTGAGCAATACCAAAAATTTTGCAATGGCAAGCCGGCTTGCTCTTCTTTACGGCGCACCGGAGAATGCCGACAGGGCAGCCGCTTCCTCGCTTGAGCATCCAGATACCGTGGCTATCAGGCTGTACAACAGCCAGCAAATACCCATCAAAACCTGGGAGAGAGAAGATTTTCCGGAATTACCCATCAACGCCTGGCCAAATCAAGAGCCCATACTAACCGGGCAAAGTGACGAGCACCTAAGCTTTGTTGCACCGATATTCACGCAAGATGTGAACGCGCCAGCCTCGCCTTTTTCCAACCCACCGTCACGTGAACTACTCGGTTACGCGCAACTGATCGTTAGCGAAAAAAACATTCAAACCATACTGTCAGACACCCTCCGCATCAACGCGCTGGTATCGCTGGCCCTTGCTATTGTCATGTTCAGCTTAATGCAAATAATCATGGGGCGACTCACCCAGCCGGTACGCGAACTGGCCGAGGCCATGCAAAACTCTCGCGAGAAAAATGAGTACGCACGTGTATTGCCGCGTGGCCCGCGTGACCTGCGCAAGATGGCGGGGACGTTCAATCAAATGATGGATACACTGGAGGATCGTGATCTCAATTTACGTAAACAAAACCAAACACTGGAAGAGCACGTCACCGCACTGGCCAAGACCGAACAAGAGCTGCGATTGGCGCATGACGTGGCGCTTGAGGCGTCAAGGATCAAATCTGAATTCTTAGCTAATGTATCGCATGAAATCCGTACTCCCATGAACGGGGTGCTCGGTATGTTGCAGTTACTGCGTGACACCCACCTCAACACTGAGCAAAAAGACTATGCCGATACGGCATACAAGTCGGGTCAGGTGCTGCTTCAGCTACTCAATGACACACTGGATCTATCCAAGATAGAAGCGGGGCGTATGCAACTAGAACAGTTGCCATTCGACCTGCGCGAGGTGGTCGAAGAAACCATGGAAACAGTGGCGTTACGCGCCGCAGAAAAAGGCTTAAATTTAGCTGCGCTGATTGACCTTTCCTTGGATCGACCCGTCGTTGGCGACCCCTTACGCCTACGTCAGGTACTTATCAACCTGCTCGGAAACGCCGTCAAATTTACCCAACACGGTGAAGTTTTTTTAAGCGTCAGCCGGGTCCGTAGCCTGCAAGCCAGTGATGATCCAAAACAACCCTTACCTGCTGCGGATGAGCAGAGCATCGAACTGCGATTCGACATATCCGATACCGGCTGCGGTATCAACCACGAAGCCAGAGCCCGTATCTTTGAAGCCTTTACCCAAGCCGACGGTTCCATTACTCGCCATTTCGGTGGCACGGGCCTTGGCCTGGCCATCAGTAGAAAATTGATTACTCTTATGGGCGGCAAAATCGACGTGATGAGCGAACCGGGGCGTGGAAGCATCTTCTGGTTTACCGCCAGATTCATCCTGGGCGAACATGTGTCCACCTTCACCCCAGATAATCGCCTGCATGGGCGACGAGTACTCACCGTGAGTGACAACAGCTTGCAGCGTACGTCTCTACAGCAACTATTAGTCAGTTTAAACGTACACTACGAGCTGGCAGTAAGCAGCAAAGAAGCAAAGGCGTCCTTACATGCCGCTCAACAGGCGGGCGCGCCGTTTGACGTCGTTGTGCTCGATAGTGGGGGTTCGCAAGCCTTGGCTCAGGAAGAAGCTCGGTGGCTTGCGGCTGATCCAATCATCAGCCAAATACCGTTCATTCTTCTCCTGCCCTTTGGGCAAGGCCGATCAACCACAGGGTTTACTCATGACAAATCGCATTTGCACTTAACCAAGCCACTAAAGCGAGTCCATCTGCAAGCTGCGTTGCTCGAAGCTATTGCATGCCCCAACTCCCGGACCATCAATAAGCCGGAAACCTATACCCAGAAAAGCGGTCGTATACTGGTTGCCGAGGATAATCCCGTCAACCAGAAAGTTATTGAAAAGATGCTCAAGCGTCTCGGCTACCAGGCTGTACTAGCCGTCGATGGCCAAGAAGCACTGGAGCGACTTACCCACGATAAATTCGACCTGGTATTGATGGACTGCCAAATGCCGAAGCTTGACGGCTATCAAGCAACCCACCAGTTTCGTCTGCATGAATCATCCCTCATGCAGAGTGATTCCAACAGGGTTGGCATAGGCGACCCAACAGCTGCCCGCGATCAACGACGATTGCCGATAATCGCCCTAACTGCGGGTGCGATGGCCGGTGATCGCGAGAAGTGTCTAACGGCCGGCATGGATGATTATCTAGCCAAACCTGTCGTACTTGAAACCCTAAACACTTGTCTTGCCCATTGGTTATCTGGTGACCGTCGATTGAACCCAAGACCAGATAGTGACACAACCGCCAGCACGCCCAAGCCAGAAACCCCTGCCGAACCGAATCTCGATCTAAATCACCTGCGATCATTACGCGACCTACTAGAGAACGACTACGCCAAAGTAATGAGGGTATTTCTGCAGGATACCCCGCCACGCATTGATCAACTGCGAATTGCCGCAGAGGCAAAAGATGCGAAAACTCTCCAGTCCGTTGCCCATACGATGAAAGGTAGCTCAGGAAACATCGGAGCATCAAGGCTTGCCGCACTTTGTCATCAGCTTGAGCAAGAGGCGCGGGCAGAAAAAATCGATGACTCAATCGTGCGTGTTGGCCAGATCGATAGTGAGTACCGTGAACTGGTACAGGCGCTGGAAGCGGAGCTGGGTGATACCGGTAGCGTGACAGTATAAGAGAAATTGACTATAAAAAATTATCGGCAGAAATAGCATACTGAACAGTCGTTTGACTATATATAAAATATAGTTTTTAATGATCATTAACCTAATCAGGGGTTCCTCGAGGGGTCGTTCAATATCATATTGGCGACTGAGGATTGACTAGGCTATATCGAGTTCTAATGGAAATAAGAACCTAAAATACTCAAGGAGAGAGAGCATGAACGTGCGTTTTACCGCCTGGTCGCTGGCTGGTGTCCTGGGGCTGACTTTGCCCGCCTTTGCCGCTGTCGAATACGGTTCCGTAAGTGACAGTGAATATCAACAAATCGTCAAAGATCTGGAAGCTCAGCCCTCATTAATGGCTCAGCGCCCTGAGATTTCAAGGCGGCTGACTACCGCCCAGATTGATAAATTGATGAGCGATTCTGGCCTTAACGCCTATACCTGGGTCGCCCCCGTCATCATCAACGCTCAACAAACCCCAAATCTTCAGCAACAAAGCATCGCGGACCTTTCCGTAATGGCCGTACGTGCCGGCAAACTGGTGCCTGTGCCCTTTCAGATCGACGAACGCGATGAGGATGGCTGGATATACGTTGACGGCGTTTCAAAGGCTGACCTGGCTGGCGAAGCCGGTAAATTCGACGCCAAGGATGAGATCGTGTTCATGCACCGGGACACGGGCAAAGAACGTTTTGACACCACCAAGATGAGCCTTGCCGGCGGCACGATGGTAGAAGAAATTGCCATTACTGACGAAGGCAGTACCCGCTACGCTTATGTGGTCTCGGGCAGCACCGCCCGTGATCCGAACCATTACGTGGCTTACGACGAAAAAACTCATCGTTTCACTGGTAACTTTCACAATTTCAAGCAAAGCAAAAATAATCTGCTGGCCTTCGAAGATTATCGCGCCAATGCCGGGCCCACGCCAACGCATCGGGTACTGGACACGATTTTCTTGAATCTATCCACAGGCGTAGTCAGCCCCTGGCCGCGGCTAAGTGTCGGTATCGAAAATATCGAAGCCAAGCTGCTAGGCGTTAAGCATGGCCCCATACGCGAAGTTTTGCTGCTGTCCATTCGCGTTGTTATTGCCGGCATCCCGGTCTTTTTTATCCGCGCCGACATGACCTTGTATGATGAGGGCATCGATTTGCCGGTCAGGCTAAACATACCCGGCGGTGAAATTCTCACCCGGATACTCAACAAGCCGGTTATTGATCTAGGTCTTGATATCAATGACATGCGTGGCGGCCGCTTCACCGCTGCAGTTAACCCAAGCGGACAATACGCAAAGATCGACGGCAAAATCGACGCTGTCGAAAAACAACTGGCCATCAAGGTGCCTGACAAGAATTGGATCTGGCTGGAGAGTGGCAGGGGCTTCGACATCATGATGCAGGTCCGCATCCCGAATGATTGGCCGGTGGTGGCATCGCTCTATTACGAAGATTCACTCAAGCCCGAAAGATCCTTTGGTACAGAAACCTTCCCTGAAGCTTTACCGCGAATGGGGGTGCGTGTTACGGAACTTCCTGCGGGCAAGCTGAACATAGACCTGTCGGTTATCTTATGGTTCCCAGCTACGGTAGGAGAAAAAGGCCCGACTGGCTTCGCAACAAAAATGGATAATCCGCCAAAACCGGTACTCAAAGCGCTGTAATCGGGTGCTTAATGTCCCTTTTGTCGATCAGAACCCCGCCAAGTGCGGGGTTCTTTTATTGGGAACCCTCTCAACGGGCCGTTTCTGCTTGATTGGCGGTATTGTATTTTCCTCTGTGGCAACCCATAGTCTCTTAACTTAGTTTTTAATGGGTTATAGATCATGGCACTAAAATTCATTAAGGAAAATTTTGCCCTAACCTTAGGGCTTACCCTGCCGGCACTGCTTATGGTGGGTTTTATGCTGGTCAGTACCTTGCCCGGATCCATGGCTCCACCGCCGCAACATGATCTTGTTTTCGCCACGCCCGATTACCGCAGCGGCCCCGTACCGCATTATGTCAATTTGACCGTCAAGGACGGCTTTCTCTATGCCAAGTACTCAAAAACTTCTTCGCCAAATCACCAACCGACCTACAGTTATGCGTGGAAGAAACTCTATCTCTTTGACAGCAAAACCCAGTCGTTACGGCAATTAACATTCGATACGCCGCAAGAGCCCAAAGAGGGGGTCGATATCCTCGTTGAGGCGACAAAAGGCATGAAGCTGGACACCCACACGAAGGCCCCCGATGGCTACGAATTGACTCAAGGGGGCTACAGAAACGGTGGTCTTATCAGTGAACTATTCTGGGGAAGCAGCCGACACCAGCCACGGCTCAAAAAAGGGTCGTTTTCTATCAAACTTCCAGACAGCGCAAACCAAATCTATTACTCCTATTACGACATGCAGTTTCTGGGCTGGGTGGTGGAGAAAACCCCATGAGCAAGCAGGATGCGCTGCTGGAAATCGCCGATATTGCCAAGCGTAATCGCCTGACGCTGGAAGATATCACCGAAGCGTTAAATCCTGGGCCAGCGCTGGCGACCAAGAAATCCAGCGGCCTGCTTTCTCGGCTGTTTGGTTATATCGGCGGCATGTTTATATTTGCCGGGATTTGCATTTACGTGGGCCTGGTCTGGGATGACCTTAATCCGCTTGGGCGGATTTTGCTCACGCTCGGCACGGGCTTTTCCGCCTTCGTCATGGCGATTGTCGCAACCACCGACGAACGCTTCGAGCGCGCCGCAACACCACTGTTTCTTATCAGTGCCTTGCTGCAGCCCACGGGTATCCTGGTGATGATGCAGGAGTATTCGCGCGGCGGAGATCCTGTCTACGGACTACTGTTCATGAGTTTTGTCATGCTGACTCAGCAAGGCCTGACCTTTGTGGCAAAACAGCAGACCGTTCTGGCGTTTACCGCACTGTTGTTTGGAACGTGTTTTTTCTCCATCGCCTTTGATCTTATGGAGCTGGACATTAAATTGATCGGTCTTGTTATTGGCGCATCCCTGCTGTGCATCGCCTGGGCACTTGACCACTCGCCGCATAAGGCCATTGCGCCCGTTAACTATCTGGTCGGTTCCATTATTTTTCTCTCCGCGTGGTTTGATACTGTTAGGGGCACCTCTTTCGAAATCCTATTTCTGGGTACCTCCATCGGGCTTATTTTTGTCAGTACACTGGCACGCAGCCGCAGCTTGCTGTTTATTGGAACACTTGCCGTGATCAGCTATATCGGTTACTTCACTGCCAAGCACTTCGCCAATGACCACAACTGGCCCTTCATACTCATGCTGATGGGGTTCATCCTAATAGGTATCGGTGCGCTGGCGGTAAAAATCAATAATCGCTACATAAAAGAGGCGATATAAGAGACTCACGCAGCCATCTGGCTCCGATTGACGCCCCCCCTGATTGCCGCATATATTCTATTTAGTTATAACCATCCAGAACAATATTATTTTTATTTTTAACTGCGGTCACGTAGCATCGCCCAATGCCCATATATGCACACAGGAATTGAGCGTGAAATTTCGTGACCCCGACTTAAGCGACAGCCCCATTAATGTCGAGCACATGGAGCTGGGCATTCCCCCCGTTGAGGAAGCAGTTACTCACCCAAGCGAGCATCCCATCTTAAAAATGGCGACGTGGCTTGCGTTTTTTATGCTGGTTGCCGCCGTCGGCTTTCTTGTTTTGCGGCTGTTCTCTCAAAACGGCATGGTCGGCGGTGAACAGCTTATTATCGAAACCTTAAAAAGCAAAACTTTCTGGAGTGCAGTGGCGGTTGGTTTTATCGCTCAAGCCATTGATGGCGCTTTAGGTATGGCTTATGGCATCACCTCAACCACGTTTTTGCTGGCTTCTGGCGTAAGCCCTGCCGTTGCCAGCGCGGGCGTGCACATCGCTGAAGTTTTCACAACCGGCGTATCTGGAATTTCTCATGTAAAACTTGGCAATGTGAATAAATCTTTATTCTTGAGGTTGCTACTGCCGGGCATATCTGGCGCTGTTTTAGGCGCGGCTACTCTTGCCAGCATCGACGGAAAAATACTTAAGCCATACATATCTATATATTTGATAATTATGGGTATTTATATCGTAAGCAAAATATTCCGCAAGATGAAGGCGGCAAAACACGAGCCCAGGCATGTCGCCAAACTAGCTTTATTCGGCGGTTTTGTTGATTCTGTTGGCGGCGGCGGCTGGGGTCCTGTGGTTACCACCACACTGGTTGGCTCGGGTCACGATCCCAGAGTCACCATCGGTACCGTAAATTTTGCCGAGTTCTTCTTAACTTTTTCCAGCGCCATTGCCTTTTCCTTATTGGTTGGCGAAGGCCCCTGGCCTATTGTGGCTGGCCTGGTATTAGGTGGTTTATTTGCCGCCCCATTTGCCGCTTTCTTATGCAGATCGCTTAATACTCGGACCCTGCTGCTTATGGTCGGCAGCTTAATATCCATTGTTAGCGCCTACAATTTGTACGTATCTTTCTGGGCTTAACCCCCCCTCGTTAAGGCGGCTTAAAAGCCGCCTTTTTTGATCGTTACTTACTTAGTTCGAGCAGTAATTTATTGACTCTATGTACGTATTGCGCTGGATCAAGCAAATGCCCCCCTTCCGCCAGCGTCGCCTGATCGAATAACACCCAAACCAGTTCTTTAAAACGATTCTCGTCGGTCTCATGGTCAAGTTTAGTAACCAAGGGGTGATGTGGGTTCACTTCAAACGCCGGCTTAGTGTCAGGCATGGCTTGACCCATCGCCTTCATGATTTGACGCATCTGCGCGCCCATATCTTGATTATTTACGACCAGGCAAGCGGGCGAATCAACCAGGCGATGGGTGACGCGAACCTCGCTGACTTTGTCCTGAAGCAACTCTTTAATACGGTTGACTAAACCTTGCGTTTGTTTGGCCGTTTTTTCTTGTTCTGCTTTGTCTTCTTCAGAACCTAGCTTATCTAAATCCAATTCGCCTTTAGCGACGTGCTGGAAGGATTTACCATCGTATTCGAAGACCTGGCCCATTACCCATTCATCAATGCGGTCATACATCAGAATCACTTCGACGCCTTTTTTGCGGAAGAACTCTAAATGTGGGCTATTGGCGGCGGCAGAAAACGTTTCTGCCGTGATGTAGTAAATTTTGCTTTGACCCTCTTTCATCCGGCTAATGTAGTCATCCAGACTAACAGTCTGCTCTTCTGTGCCGGTATGCGTGGTGGCAAACCGCAATAATTTCATTATTTTTTCGCGGTTAGCAAAATCTTCTGCCGCACCTTCCTTGAGTACCTGCCCAAAGTTTTTCCAGAAGGTCGCGTATTTTTCTGCGTCTTCGCTGGCCAACCGCATCAACAAATCAAGAATACGTTTGGTTAACGCACCCCTAACCGCCTCTACCGTTTTATTGTTTTGCAAAATCTCGCGCGAAACGTTTAACGGCAAATCGTTGGAATCCAGAATGCCTTTGATAAAACGCAAATAAAGCGGCAAAAACTGCTCAGCATCGTCCATAACGAAAACGCGCTGTACGTATAGCTTTAAACCCTTAGGGTTATCGCGATTGTATAGATCAAATGACGCATTCTTGGGCACAAACAACAAGCTGGTGTATTCCTGACTGCCCTCAACTTTATTGTGGCTCCAGCTTAAGGCGTCTTCAAAATCATGTGAAATATATTTGTAGAACTCTTGATATTCTTCATCGGTAATTTCGCTGCGCGGACGCGTCCAAAGCGCGGTGGCTTTGTTTACCACTTCATCTTCGACTGGCTGATCTTTTCCCTCTTCACCGTAATGTTCTTTGGTCATAACGATAGGAAAGGAAATATGATCCGAATACTTGCGAATAATGGAACGCAAACGCCAACCATCGGCGTATTCACTTTCGGCATCGCTCAAATGCAACACGATGCGGGTGCCACGTTGCGGTAAGGCCATAGATTCTACGGTAAATTCACCCTGTCCTTCGGACTCCCAGCGCACACCTTCCGCCTCTGGCAGACCGGCTTTACGCGAGTAAACCTCCACTTTATGGGCAACCACAAAGGCGGAGTAAAAACCCACGCCAAACTGGCCAATTAAATGGGCGTCTTTTTTCTGATCGCCGGTTAATGCCGTTAAAAATT
>Ga0255334_1001041_pt1 | contig 15002 bp, 11 predicted proteins | sample EtOH5_35cm_T3_12_FD_202080 | JGI IMG/M metagenome (GOLD analysis project Ga0255334, IMG submission 202080) | Sandy soil microbial communities from University of British Columbia, Vancouver, Canada - EtOH5_35cm_T3_129 | ecosystem: Engineered > Artificial ecosystem > Sand microcosm > Unclassified ...
CCGGGCGAGGGCGCCAATCTCATGCACGGGGAATGACCCCCAAGCGCTCTGCGGCGACCCTCTCCCAGCTACCGACGCGCAACCTTAGCCAGGAGGCGCGCCGGTGAGTGGAGGAGTTACAAGCGCCGCGGCCCCGTTGCTGGAGGTTGTCGGCCTCTCCAAACACTACCCGCTGCGCCGTGCGAGTTTCTTCGGCCGTCGCCCGGCCGTGGAGATGCGCGCCGTCGACGACGTCTCCTTCCGGCTTGAAGCCGGCCAGACCCTCGGCCTGGTCGGCGAGAGCGGCTGCGGCAAGACCACCACGGCGCGCAGCCTGCTGAACCTCGTGCGCCCCACCGCCGGCGCCGTGCGCTTCGAGGGCGAGGACATCGTACCCCTGTTCCAGGCCGGCAAGCGGGAGGACGTGCTGCGCCTGCGCCGCCGCGTGCAATACGTCTTCCAGGATCCCTATCTCTCGCTGAACCCGCGCTGGACGATCGGCGATACGCTGCGCGAACCCTTGCGCATCCACCGCCCCGACGCGCCGAAGCTGTGGCAGGCGCGCATCGAGGAGTTGCTCGGCATGGTCGGGCTGGAACGCCACCACGCCTGGCGCTACCCGCATGAGTTCAGCGGCGGGCAGCGCCAGCGCGTCGGCATCGCCCGGGCGCTCGCCGTGGAGCCGCGGCTGCTGCTGCTCGACGAGCCGGTATCCTCGCTCGACATTTCCGTCCGCGCGCAGATCCTGAACCTGCTGGTCGAGATCCAGGACCGGCTCGGCCTCGCCTATCTCTACATCTCGCATGATCTCAGCTCGGTGCGTTTCATCAGCACGCATGTCGCGGTGATGTACCTCGGCCGCATCGTCGAGATCGGCGAGGTCGATGCGCTTTTTGCCCATCCGCGGCACCACTACACGCGGGCCCTTCTCAGCGCGATTCCGGTACCGGATCCGGACGCGGTCGATACGCGCATCCCCTTGCAGGGCGAGGTGCCCAGCGCGGCGGCACGGGCCAGGGGCTGCGCCTTCCACCCGCGCTGCCCCGCCGCCACCGCGATCTGCCGCGAGGTGGTGCCGGTGCTGGCCGGCACGGATGCGCGTCAGCAGGTGGCTTGCCACAACCCGGCCTGAAGGAGCGCCAGCCGGTCCATCCCGTTTTCGTCACCACTGTTCGAGGAGACCATCCCATGACCGAAGCCAATCCTCCACAGCGGCTCAGCGCGAAGCGCCGAAGCCTGCTCAAGGCGAGCGTGGCCGCTGCCGTCACCGCGGCCACCGGCACCGCCGCCAAGGCAGCGCCGCCGCTGTTCAAGATGTATGTGATGATCCCGAACAACCAGCCGGCCCGCATGGTCTGGGGCACGCTGGCCGCCGCACAGATGGCGCGGATCGGCATCGATGTGGTGTCGAGCTTCGTGCCCTTCACCGTCATCTCGCCGCGCCGCAGCCGTGGCGACGGCAAGCCGCATCAGGAAGGCGGCTGGGACTGCTATCTGGAGCGCTACTACTACAGCTCGATCCAGCCGGTGCCGAACACGCTGTTCCACAGCAAGCTGATGCCGCCGAGCGGCCAGAACTACTACTACGTCAACGATCCGGTGATCGATGCCTCGCTCGATGCGATCAGCGGCACGCTGGACGCCACTGCGCGCATGAATGCGTACCGTGACTTCGAGAAGCGTTGGTACGACACCGAACCCATGAACATCCTGTTCTACCCGCAGGATGTCATCGCGGTGAACCCGAAGCTGTCGGGCTTCGAATCCACCACCTTCAACCCGGTGTTCTTCCCGCGGCCGGAAAACTGGAAGATCGAGGGCGCCGGCGACAACGCCACCGCCGCCTTCGCCTCCTGGGCGCCGCCGAGCTCGCTGATCCCGATGTACAGCATCGGCTATCATGAATCGAACATCTTCGGGCCCGTCTACAACCAGCTTTATGAATACGACAGCTGGGACTCCAAGAAGCTGGTGCCCGCACTGGCGACCGGCCACACGGTTTCCGAAGACGGCAAGCATTGGGTGCTCACCCTGCGCCAGGGCGTGAAGTGGCATTCGGGTGAGGAATTCACGGCCGAGGACGTGAAGTTCACCTGGGACATGATCATGAACAAGGCCTATGGCTCGCAGCTACAAGGCGCGCTCGAGCAGATGATGGGCTCGCCTTCGGCCTATAAGGTCAGCGGCAAATACGAGATCACCATCGACCTGCCCGCCTATAGCCTGCTGTTCCTGAACTGGCTGGTCGGCTCCATGGCGATCATGCCGAAGCATGCCTATCAGGGCATCCGCCCCGAGGGCCTGCGCGGCCATGTCGCCAGCACCTGGAACGGCAGCTACGCGGTCACCACCTCGGACGGCAAGAGCTTCACCGCCAAGGGCGGCGTCGGCACTGGCCCATGGATTCCGCAGGGCTTCGACCCCGCGCGTCGCGCCTATCGCTACCTGCGCAACGAGGCCTACTGGAAGCCGCATACCGGCAACGTCAAGGAGTTCTTCGTCGTCAACATCCAGGGCACCGATTCCGTGCTCAGCGCGTTGAAGGCCGGCGAGATCGACGCGCATGATCCGATGTACGACATCGGTTCGCTGGTCAGCACGATCGAACCCGGCTGGGGCAAGGTCCTGACCTTCGATTCCTACAAGTGGCAGCACATCTGCTACAACCTGCGCCACCCGGTGTTCGGCACCGGCGTCGACACGCCGCTTGGCAAGCGCGATCCCTCCCGTGCGGCGGAGGCCGCGGCCTATATCCGCAAGGCGATCAGCCATGCGATGCCGCGCGACCAGATCGTCAAGGAAATCGCCGGCGGCTATGGCGAACCGGGGACGGTGCCGATGCCGTTCTCCGCGCCGGAATACGACCACGACATGCTGAAGCCGATCGCCTACGACCTCGACAAGGCGCGGCACTACATGGAACTGGCCGGCTATACCTACTGATCGTCAAACCGAGGGGGCGCTCAGGCGCCCCCTCATCGTTTTGGGCTGCGGTGAAGGACAGAGGGCGATGAGCGAGAAACGGCAGATGAAGCTCGGCATGTCGATGCGCGGGCTCGGCTATCACACGGCGGCCTGGCGCCACCCCGACGTGCCCGCCGATGGCACGCTGCGGTTCGAGCACTATGTCCGCAACGCCCAGGCCGCCGAGCGCGGGCTGTTCGACATGATCTTCTTCGCCGATGGCATCGGCATCCGCGAGAAGGACGAGCCGCGCGGCTCGCTCGCCCGCTCCGGCTACGAGATCGTCGAGATGGAGCCGATGACCCTGCTGCCGGCGCTCGCCGCGCTGACCACGCGGATCGGCCTCGTGACCACGGCTTCGACCACCTACAACGAGCCCTATCACGTCGCCCGCAAATTCGCGACCTTGGACCTGATCAGCCATGGCCGCGCGGGGTGGAACATCGTCACCTCCTGGTCGGACGCCGAGGCGCAGAACTTCAACCGCGCCAAGCATCTCGACTACGACACGCGCTACGAACGCGCCGCCGAATTCGTCGAGGTGGTGAAGGGTCTCTGGGACAGCTGGGAGCCGGACGCCTTTCTCTACGACAAGGCCGGCAGCCGTTTCTACGACGAGAGCAAGATGCATCTGCTCAACCATGTCGGGAAGCATTTCCGCGTGAAGGGGCCGCTGAACGTCGCCTGCATGCCGCAGGGCCGGCCGGTTATGGTGCAGGCCGGCGCCTCCGAGCCCGGGCGGGAGATCGCGGCGCAATCGGCCGATGTCGTCTATGCCGGGCAGGACAACGTCACTTTGGCAAAGGCCTATTATCAGGACGTGAAGCAGCGTCTGGCACGGTACGGCCGCGACTGGGATGATCTGAAGATCATGCCGGGGCTGCGCCCGGTGGTCGGGCGGACGCGGGCCGAGGCGCAGGCGAAATACGACCAGCTGCAGGCGCTGGTCGATCCGCTGGTCGGCCTGGCCCGGGTCTACAATGTGCTCGGCGATCTCAGCGGCTATCCGATCGACGGGCCGGTGCCCGAACCCACGGTCGAACCGCAGATCCGCAGTTCGACCGAACGCGTGATGCGCAGGGTGCGGGAGAACAACTGGACCATCCGCCAGCTCTGCCAGGAGATCACCGGCGGCGGCGGCTTCCGTGCGGTCGGCACTGCCGCTGACATCGCCGATGTGATGGAGGAATGGATGGACGCGGGCGCCTGCGACGGCTTCAACATCACGCCCACGCATCTGCCCGGCGGCTGCGAAGACTTTGTCGAACTGGTCACGCCCGAACTGCAACGTCGCGGACGTTTTCGCCACGCCTATGAAGGCAAGACCCTGCGCGAAAACCTCGGCCTCAAGCCGCATGTGAACCGCTACGTCACGCCGCCCGCCGCCGCCGCCGCCGCCGCGGCGGAGTGATCGCGCCACGACCGACTCCTGCCGCGCCTGCCCAACAATCGTGCAAGCGCGGCATCTGCGCCGACAAACACCGCCGCCGCGTCCCTGAAATGCATTGCGTGCGATATGTCGCTCCGTAGTCTGATCGGTATACCGATAGGAATGCGGAGATGGTGATGCACAGCGATACGCTTCGAGTGACGCGGGAGCGCGTTTCCCGCTTTCCCGCAGCCGGCCGGACGCCACGGCCGCAATGGCCCGCCGCGGCGCTGGCCGCGGGGCTGCTCCTCGGTCTCGGGGCCGCGCCCGCTGCCGCGGCCGAGGATCTGCGGCTCGGCATCGCGCTGGAGCCGACGTCGCTCGATCCGCATTTCCACTTCTTCGGCGCCGCCATCGCGATGAGCCGACAGATCTTCGAGGCGCTGACCAGCATCGGCGCCGATGGCCAGCCGCATCCGCTGCTGGCGACCGCCTGGCGCGCGGTCGGCGACACCGGCTGGGAATTCGACCTGCGCCCGGAAGCGAAGTTCAGCGACGGCACGCCGCTGACGCCCGATGATGTCGTCTTCACCTTCCAGCGCGCGCCGAACGTGCCGAACGCGCCCACCAGCTATGGCTCCAACCTGCGCGACGTCGCCTCGGTCGAGGTGACCGGGCCGCACCGTATACGGGTGCATACCAAATCCCCGGCGCCGATGCTGCCGCGGCTGCTGTCCAACATCTCCATCGTCTCCCGTCATGTCGGGGAGGGTGCGACCACAGCGGATTACAGCGCCACCACCGCGGCGATCGGGACCGGCCCCTATCGCGTGACCAGCTGGGAGCGCAGCTCCAAGGCGACGCTGGAACGCAACGAGGGCTACTGGGGAACCGCCCCGGAATGGCGCAACGTCACCATCCGCTACATCCCCAATGCCGCCGCCCGGGTGGGCGCGCTGCGTGCCGGCGACGTCGACATCATCGACCAGGTCTCGGCCCAGGATCTGGAGGCGCTGCGCACCAGCCCCGATTTCAACGTGGTCAGCTCCGTCTCCTATGCCGTGGTCGGCTTCCTGCCCGATGTCACCGAACGCGTGCCGCCCTTCATCACCGGCCCGGATGGCGAAGCGCTGGAACACAACCCGCTGGCCGATCTGCGCGTGCGCCGAGCGATCGAGCTTGCCATCAACCGCGACGTGATGGCGCAGCGGGTGATGAGCGGCCAGGTGGTGGTCGCGACCCAGATGATGCTGCCGGGCCAGTTCGGCCACGACGACACAATCCCGGTGGTCACGCCGGACCAGGCCCAGGCCCGCGCGTTGCTGGCCGAGGCGGGCTTTCCGAACGGCTTCCGCATGTCGATCCATTGCCAGCGCCGCTTCTACAACGCCGATGGGATGTGCCAGGCGATGGCGCAGATGTTGAGCCGCGTCGGCATCCGCACAGAACCGGTGCCCATGCTGCACCCGATGTACGTCACGCATTCCATCAAGCATGAATTCAGCTTCGGCACGACCTATACACTGGTCGACTTGGGCGACCCGAGCACGGCGCTGATCTCCAACTCCGCGACCTATGGCGGGACCAATGGCTGGGGCAACAGCAACCGCGGGCGCTACAGCAACCCGACCCTGGACACGCTGCTGGAACATGCGCAGCGGGAGATCGACACGACCGCGCGGGAAGCGATGCTGAAGCAGGCGATGCGCATCGTGCACGACGACGTGGCCGTGATCCCGCTGTTCCGGCCGATGAACCTGGAGGCGATGCGCGCCGGCCTGCAGCATGCGCCGGACGCCAATGGCTATATCCTGGCGGCGGATGTGCACGGCCGCTGACACGGCTCGGCCGGCGGCCCCCATCCGCGGGGAACGCCGGCTGGTGCGCCTGCTACTTGCCGCGCGCGAGTGCGGCGGCCTGCCAGGCCTCGGCCTCGGCAACCTCCGCCTTGCGCGGCCGGGTGCGCCGCACGGTGCTGTGCCGCCATGGCATCGCCAGATGTTCGGCGATGTCCACGACCCCGATCAGCGCGACGCCCATGACCGCCAGGATCGCCAGCGCCGCGAAGACCCGTGCGGTGTCGAAGGTGCCCTGCGCGCCCAGGATCACCTGCCCCAGCCCGCTCTGCGACGAGACGAATTCCCCGACGATGGCGCCGACCAGCGCCAGCGACATCGCAACCTTGAGCCCGGCGAAGATCGAAGGCAGCGCCGCGAACAGCTTCACCCGCAGCAGGACCTTGAGCCGCGAGCCCCGCAGCGCCTTGGCCAGGTCCAGCACATCGGGATGCACCGAACGCAGCCCCAGCGCGGAATCGATCACCACCGCGAAGACCGCGATCAGGAAGGCGATCGCGACCTTCGGAATCGCGCCGGTGCCGAACCAGATCAGGAACAGCGGCGCGATCGCCACCTTCGGCACACTGTTCAGGGCGATGAACAGCGGAAAGAAGATGCGGTCCAGCAAAGGGCTTTCGGTGATGATCACGGCAAAGAGGAAGCCGAACACCGCGGCACCGACGAAGCCCGCCAGCGCCACCGCGGCGGTATAGAGGCTCTGCTGCGCGTACCAGACGGGAAAGCTCACCAGCTCCTCATAGACCGCCTGGGGCGCGGGGATCAGGTAATCCGGCACATGGAACAGGCGCACCACCAGATCCCACAGCAGCAGGAAGCTCGCCGCCCCGAGCACGGGCAGCGCCATCCTGCGCAGCGCCTTGAGGGTTTTTTCGCTCATCACGCGCACCTGCTCATTCGTGGATGAGGCCCATGGCCTCGAACTGGCCGCGCAGCCGCTGGACATAGCCGCCGAACTCTGGCGTCTCGCGCAGCGCCAGCCGGCGATGTTCCGGGAACTCGGGCAGGAGATCATCCACCGGCCGGCCGGGCCGCGGGGTGAAGACGACGACCCGGGTCGACAGGAACAGCGCCTCGGAAATGCTGTGGGTGACGAAGACCACGGTCATGCGCCGGCGCAGCCACAGCCGGTGCAGGTCGACGTTGAGTTGGTCGCGCGTCAGCGCATCCAGCGCGCCGAAGGGTTCGTCCATCAGCAGCAGCGGCGGGTCCAGCAGCAGCGCGCGGCAGATCGCCACGCGCTGGCGCATGCCGCCCGAAAGCGCGCGCGGGTAGGCGTGCAGGAAATCCGCAAGCCCGACCATGCGCAACAGCTCGATCGCGCGGGTGACGTGATGGTCCTGCACCTGCCCGCCGAAATCGGCCGGCAGCAGCACATTGTCCAGCACATCGAGCCATTCCAGCAGCGCGTCGCGCTGCAAGGCGATGCCAAGCTGCGCCGGCGGCGCGGTGACCGCAGCACCGCCGACCGTCAGCGTGCCGCCGCTCGGCGTCTCCAGCCCGGCGAGGCAGCGCAGGAAGGTGCTCTTCCCGCAACCGCTCGGCCCGAGCAGGCTGACGAATTCCCCCGGATGGATGTCGAGGTTGACCCCATCCAGGGCGAGCACGCCGGCCTTGCCGCCGAAGCGCTTGGCGACCTGGCGGGCCGAGATGAACGGCAGGGCGAGCATGCCCTGCGGCGTATCAAGCGGCGCCACTGGCGACCGAGGCAATGAGGCTGCGATCGAGCAGATCATTGGTGAAGTAGTTCGCCGCCGGCTGCTGCTGTTCGAGCAGGTTCGCCGTCGTCAGCGTATGCAGCGCGGCCTCCCAGTCGGGCATCGCCATGACGCCGATCGGCAGGTCCTTGGTCGCATCGGTGAAGAAGAAGGTCTTCAGCAGGTCGAGCTGCTCGCGCATCAGCGCGAAGGGCAGCTTGGCCTGCGGCCGGGCGTTGAGGATCGCCTGCGCGCCCTCGTCCTGATGGCCGTCGAAGATATAGGTCCAGGTGCCGGCGACGACGCTGGCGAAGCGCTTCAGCTGGTCCGGCTTCTCCTTCAGCGAGGTCTCGTTGGCGACCAGGCCGAAGCTCGGGAAGCTCAACCCGTGATCGGCGAAGCGCATCGCCATGGCGGGGCGCCGCGGCTGGATGGTCGGCAGCAGGTTGGGGATGGCCGAGAACACGCCATCCACCCGCCCGGCGATGAACACGCCTGGCTTGGCGGCGCCATCGACGCCGATCAGCTCTACATCCGCACGGGTCAGCCCGCCGGTGGCGAGGAAGGGGTCGATGAAGGGGGTTTCCAGCGAGCTTGCCGTATAGGCGAGCTTCTTGCCGCGAAGCTGCGGCACGGTGGTGATGCCGAGCTCGGTCGGCAGCATCAGCCCGATGTCGTTCAGGCGGAGGAAATTCGCGATGGCCTTCACCGGCACACCGCGGCTGCGCGCCATCGTCATGGGCCCGAGCGAGGCATGGCCGACGTCGAACTGGCCATTGCCCACGAGCTGGACCGAGGTGACGGAGCCGTTGCCGTCCTCCAAGCTCACATCCAGGCCGTTCTTCTCGAACCAGCCCTTGGCCGCGGCCAGATGGAAGGCGGCATGGACGCCCCAGGGCAGCCAATCGAGCCGGACCGCGAGCCGGTCGGCGGCTGCGGCCGGATGGACGATCGCGGCCGCGGCCAGCCCGGTAGCCGACCCCAGAACCTGCCGGCGGGAAAGATTGTACATGGGCATGCTCGCTCCTTTCGTACTCCCCCCTGCACAAGCAAGCTCCGGGCCAGATCGTATTTTGTATTTTTTAGCCGGCCGCCGCGCCCGCAAATCGGCCCCGGGGCCGATTTGCGGGCGCGCCCATGCTTCTTTTTAGGGCATCCGGGACCGCGCATGGACCTCCCGGGAGCATGTCACGCTCGGCCGGGTTCCTGAGGCCAACCCGCCGTCGCGGCCGAGGGCCAGGGGGCGGTCAGGCCAGGGTGCTGATCGTGGCGCGAAAGCGCGACAAGGCGTAGCCGAACAGCACCGAGCCGATCACGGCAAGGGCCACGAACTGCGGCCAGACCACCGAAAACCCCGCCCCGCGATACAGGATGGCCTGGGCGAGGGTGACGAAATGGGTCGTAGGCGCCGCCGACATCACGAACTGCACCGCTTCAGGCATGCTCTCCCGCGGCGTCATGCTGCCCGACAGCACCTGGAGCGGCAGCAGAATGAGCATCAGCAGCAATCCGAACTGCGGCATCGAGCGCGCGATGGTGCCGAGGAAGATGCCCATCGAGGTGGTGGCGAAGAGATGCACGGTCGCACCGACGAGGAACAGCGCGACCGAGCCCTCGATCGGCACCGACAGCACCCCGCGCACGACCACCAGGATCGAAAACGCGCAGGCGGCGAGCACGACCAGCGCCATGGCCCAGACCTTGGCGACCATGATCTCGAAGGGGGTGATCGGCATCACCAGCAGATGTTCCACCGTGCCATGCTCGCGTTCGCGGATCAGCGCCGCGCCGGTCAGCACGATCGACAGCATGGTGACGTTGTTGATGACCTGCATCACCCCGCCGAACCAGGATTTGTTCAGCTGCGGATTGAACCGCGCCCGCAGCACCAGATCCACGGCCGGCGTATCGGCGGGGCGGTCGCGCCGCACGAAGGCGGCCACCTCGTCGCTGACCATCGTCTGGATGTAGCCGCTGCCGGTGAAGGCCTGGCTCATCCGCGTCGCATCGACGTTGAGCTGGATCGTCGGCGTCCTTCCCGCCAGCAGGTCGCGCTGGAACTCCGGCGGGATGTCCAGCGCGAAGGTGTCGAGCCCCGCATCCATGCGCGCGTCCATCTGCGCCTGGGTGATCATCTCCGGCGGGGAGAAATGCGGCAGGTAGAACGCGCCGGCGATCCGGGCCGACAAGGGCGAGCGGTCCTCGTCCACGATCGCGATCGGGGCGCGGTTGAGCGTCTCCGGCATCGCCGTCGCCGCGATATAGACGGAATAGGTGAAGGCATAGGCGATCAGCACCAGCATCATCGGATCGCGCCGGAGGCTGCGCAGTTCCTTGATGCCGAGCTGCAGGATGTTCGCGACGCGCACCGGTCAGCTCTCCTGCTTCTTCAGCAATGCCCCGGCCAGGCCGATCAGCACCGGCACCGCGATCAGCAGCGGGATGAAGGATTGCCAGAGGTCCGAAAAACCCAGCGCCTTGGAAAAGGTGCCGCGGGCGATGACCAGGAAATAGGTCGTCGGGAAGACCTTCCCGATCAGCGCACCGGCCCCGACCAGGGAGGACACCGGGTCGATCATGCCGGAAAACTGCGCGGCGGGCAGGATGGTCAGCACCGCGGTCCCGAATATCGCCGCGATCTGGCTGCGCATGAAGGTGGAGATCAGCAGCCCGATGGCGGTGGCGCTCGTGACGTAGATCAGCGCCGCCGCAGCCAGCGTCAGGAAACTCCCCTTCAGCTCCACCCCGAACAGGGTGACCGCGAGCAGCGTCAGCAGCAGGAAATTGACCATGGCCAGGGCGATGTAGGGCAGCTGCTTGCCCAGCAGGAACTCCATCCGCGTGACCGGCGTGACATAGAGGTTGACGATGGAGCCGAGCTCCTTCTCCCGCACCACGCTGAGCGAGGTGAGCATGGCCGGGATCAGGATCAGCAGCAACGGAATGACCGCCGGCACCATCGCCGGCAGGCTCTTCACATCCGGGTTGTAGCGAAAGCGGGTCTCGATGCTGAAGGGGCTGGCGGCGGCGACGGTCGATGCGCGGGACGCCCGTTCGCTCACCCATTGCGCGTGGATTCCCTGCACATAGCCGCGCACCGTCTCGGCCCGCGTCGGCATGGCGCCGTCGATCCAGGCGCCGACCTGCACCGGCCGGCCGCGGGCCACATCGCGCCCGAAGCCCACCGGGATCTCGACCGCAAGGCTCAGCTCGCCCGATCGCATGCGCCGGTCCAACTCGGCGTAATCGGTGATCGGCGCGTGCTCGATGAAGTAGCGCGACCCGGCGAGATTGAGCGTGTAGTCGCGGCTGGTCGTGGTCTGGTCCCGATCCAGCACCGCGTAGCTCAGGTTCTCCACATCCATGGTCAGGCCATAGCCGATGATCAGCATCAGCAGCACGCTGCCAACCAGCGCGAGCGTGCCGCGCACCGGGTCGCGCTGCAGTTCCAGCGCCTCGCGACGGGTGTAGCTGAACATGCGCCGCGCATCGAAGCCGGAGCGCTGGCGGCCGCGCGCCGTCTCGGGCGGCTTGATGGCGGCCGGCGGGGCGTTCGCGATCGCAGGGCCCGCGGCCTCCTTCTCGGAATCCTGCAGATAGCCGATGAAGGCCTCTTCCAGCGTGCTCGCGCCGCGCTTCTTGATCAGCGCGGCCGGCACGTCGCTGACCAGCACGCGGCCGGCATGCATCAGCGAGATGCGGTCGCAGCGCTCCGCCTCGTTCATGAAGTGGGTGGAGATGAAGATGGTCACCTTGTCGCGCCGCGCGAGGTCGACCATGATCTGCCAGAAGGCGTCGCGCGCCACCGGATCGACGCCCGAGGTCGGCTCGTCCAGGATCAGCATCTCCGGCTTGTGGATCATCGCCACCGCGAGCGAGAGACGCTGGCGCTGCCCCAGCGGCAAGGCATCCGGGAGTGCGTCGATGATCCCCTCCAAATCGAAGCGCCGCGCCATCTCCGCGATACGCTCGGGGACGGTCGCGGCCGGCACCTGGAACAGGCGCGCGTGCAGGTCGAGGTTCTGCCGCACCGTCAGCTCGGTATAGAGCGAGAATCCCTGGGACATGTAGCCGACCCTGCGGCGGGTCTCGATGTCCTGCGCGTCCACCAACTGGCCGAACAGCCAGGCCTCGCCTTCGCTGGCCGGCAGCAGCCCGGTCAGCATCTTCATCGTCGTGGTCTTGCCGCAGCCGTTGGAGCCGAGGAAGCCGAAGATCTCGCCACGGCCGATGCGGAAGCTGACGTGATCGACCGCCACGAAGTCGCCGAAGCGCATGGTCAGATCGCGCGCTTCGATCGCCACGTCGCCGTCTTCCCCCGCCACCCGCGGCGGGATCTCGACCGGCCGGTATTCCGCGCGCTCGGCCTCCGGCAGCAGGGCGATGAAGGCGGCCTCGAGCGTCGCCGTGCCGGTCTTGGCGAGCAGCTCCTTCGGGGCGCCGGAGGCCAGCACATGGCCGGCATCCATCGCCGCCAGCCAGTCGAAGCTCGCGGCCTCCTCCATATAGGCGGTCGCCACCAGCACGCTCATCCCCGGCCGGTCGGCGCGGATGCCGCCGATCAGATCCCAGAACTGGCGCCGCGACAGCGGATCGACGCCGGTGGTCGGCTCGTCGAGGATCAGCAGATCCGGATCATGGATCAGCGCGCAGCAGAGCCCGAGCTTCTGCTTCATGCCGCCCGAGAGCTTGCCCGCCGGCCGGTCGGCGAAGGGGGCAAGCCCGGTCGCCCCGAGCAGCTCCGCGATACGATGCTCCCGCTCGGCGCGACCATGTCCGAACAGGCGGCCGAAGAAATCGATGTTCTCGAACACCGACAGCGTCGGGTAGAGGTTCTTGCCGAGCCCCTGCGGCATGAAGGCGACGCGGGGCACGGTGGTCTGGCGATGCTCCGTATCCGTCATGTCGCCGCCGAGCACCTCCACCCGCCCCGACTGCACCGCGCGGGCGCCGGCGATCAGGGAGAGCAGGGTCGACTTGCCGACGCCGTCCGGGCCGATCAGCCCCGCCATGCAGCCGGCCGGCACCTCGAGCGACACCGAATCCAGGGCCAGCGTCTTGCCGTAGCGCTGGCTGACGCCCGACAAGCGGGCCACCGTCCCCGCCGCCCCAGCCGCCGCGGGCAAGAGGTCGTCCATTACGGCACCCGGACCTGCAGCGCGGCCGGCCATTCGACATTGGGGTCGAGCCGCACATAGGCCATCCCCGGCAGGCCGGTCTTGATGTCCTGCATATGTTCCCTGAGCAGCACGGGATCGACGCGCGCCTTGATCCGGAACATCAGCTTCTGGCGCTCCTCGGCCGTCTCCACCGTCTTGGGGGTGAACTGGGCAACGGCGGCGACGAAGGTTGCCCGGGCCGGGATCACCAGCTGCGGCGCGGCGTCGAGCACCAGATGGACCTCGGTGCCGAGCGCGACGCGGCCGGCGCTTTCCGTCGCCAGGAAGAAGGTCATGTAGACATCGCCGAGATCGACGAGGTTCAGCACCCGGCCGCCGGCCGCCACGACCTCGCCCGGCTGTGCGACACGGTATTGCACGCGCCCGTCCCGCGGGGAACGCAGCGTGCTGTCGTCGATATCGGCCTGGATGCGCTGGATGGTCGCGCGTGCCGCCTCGACGGCCGATTGCGCTCCGATGATCTCCGACCGGGCGGTGCTCAGGGCCGCGGCCGCCGCGGCGACCTGCGCTTCGGCATTGGCGACGGCCGCCCTCGCGCCCTGGAAGTCGGCGCGGTCGTCATCGAGGGTTTGGGCCGGAACCGCGCCTCTCGGCGCGAGTGCCTCGGAGCGGGACACGCGGCGCCGTGCCGCGTCGAGCTCGGCCTGGCGCTGCGCCGTCAAGGCCTCGGCGGCGGTCTTGTCGGCGGCGCGCTGGGTCATCTGGCTGCTGGCGGTCTCGACGCCGATGAGCGCCTGCTGCAGCTGTGCCTCGGCCTCGCGGCGCTGCGCTTCGAGCACGGAGGTGTCCATCACTGCCAGGACCTGGCCCGCGGCGACAAAATCGCCCTCGTTGGCCATGATCTCGCGGATGCGGCCGGCGGTCTTGGCGGCGACGTCGATCTCCACCGCCTCGATACGGCCATTGCCGCTGGCGAAGCCCGGGGGCAGGCCCGCGGGCTTCAACGCCTGCCAGGCCAGGAAGCCGCCACCGCCCGCGATCACGACGATCAGAACGAGAATGAAGCGCCTCGTCTTGCTCATTTGCTCGTCCCCATGTCGCGCGCCAGGGTTATCCGACGCGGGAGGCGCGCCCGCAAGGTCGCGGCCCTGCCAGCCTTGACACTGCCAGCCTTGACACTGGCGGCCTTGGCGCTGGCGGCCTTGGCGCTGGCAAGCTTGCGCGCCGTCGGCGCGGGCTTTCCTTCGGCCGGGGTGACATTTTCGGCTGCGCCCAGGCAGGCACACAGGATGTCCTTGATCAAGGGCTCGCTCTCCTGCCTCGCGCCATCGAGCAGGGGCCCGACGTGGAGGATGTCGCGCAGGATGCTGATCCCCGCGACGCAGGCAAGGGCCAGGGCCGCGCGTTGCGGGGCCGGGTCCTGGAGCCTGGTCGCCAGCGGCGCGATCAGATCCGAGGCGACAAAGCCGTTCAGCACGCCGCGGGCCTGCGGGCTCGACAGGGAATGGATGAAGATATGCAGCGCATCGGCGCGCCGCGAACCCGCATAGGAATCGGGGCCGAAGATGTCCCTGGTCAGCATGCCAACCAGACCCCCCTGCTCCGGCGCCACAAGCCGTTCGGAATGGAGCGCGGCGCGGACGGCCTCGGTGAACAGCAGCTCCTTCGAGCCAAAGGCGCGATGGACCAGCGCGACATCGACCCCGACATCCAGCGCCACGTCGCGCAGCCTGACCTCCTCGTAGGAAGCACGCGCGAAGCGAGTAAGGGCGGCGTCCAGAATGCGTTGCCGTGTCACCTCGGCGGAGCGTTTTTCCTGGCTTGCTGGTGGCACTGAAAGCCTCGTCGTCCGGGATTGCGCTAAGTTTCAATAACAACGGTACAGCACGGTGGATCAACCGCCGTTGACATGAATCAAACGGTTCGAGCTCGGTTCGGAGCAGAATATGAAAGTCCAAGACCCGGACCCGGAGAAGCCATCATGAGTGAAAAAACCCCCGCCCCCGCCCGCTCGGCC